>Ga0210382_10000100_pt1 | contig 33831 bp, 23 predicted proteins | sample PLMedo_FD_155452 | JGI IMG/M metagenome (GOLD analysis project Ga0210382, IMG submission 155452) | Groundwater sediment microbial communities from an aquifer in East River, Colorado, USA - PLM0_60_coex redo | ecosystem: Environmental > Terrestrial > Soil > Riparian zone | place: USA: East... | reverse complement strand
CCTGGCACGGCTGCATGAGCGCACCGAGAATCGCGACAAGCGGGTTTCGATCCCGGCGTTCACTGCCCAATTGAAAGCCATACACGCCTGGGGACGTCAGCGCCCTGCCGATCTGTCGCGCATTCAACACCCGGTTCTGGTTGCCAATGGTGACCACGACAGGATGGTGCCCAGCAGCAACTCGGTCGACCTGGCGCGCCGCCTTCCGAACGCCGAGCTCGTCCTCTATGAGGATGCCGGGCATGGGGGCGTCTTCCAGTACCACGAGGCGTTCGTGAAAAAGGCGTTGGAGTTCCTTGAAGCATGAACTACACGATGTTCTGGGCATCGGTGTTGTGACTCGGACCCCGAAGATCGACCGGGAATTGCAGCAGAATCACAACGAAGACTCACAACGCGATTGACAGTCGCAGAAAAAGCCCTACAGCGAAAGTCGCTGCAGCGCTTGATCTTCACTCAGTCGGGACGGCGGGATTTGAACCCGCGACCCCCTGAACCCCATCCACTGGAATAGTCGGGGGAGTCACGACAAAGAGTAGCAACTACGCGATGTTCTGGGCCATCGGTGTTGTGACTCGGACCCCGAAGATCAACCGGGAATCGTAGCAGAATCACAACGAAACTCACAACGGAATTGAGCACAAAAACAATGCGAAGACCACTCGGCCCCCTGAGCAAATCAGGGGGTCGACTTTTTGGGACGTCTGAGTCGGGGAAACCACTCACAACCAACTCACAACAAGGCGACTGCGTCCGCACCAATCCGGGGATCACTGATTCCAAGGCACGCTCGTGGCAATCGTCTCAGAGTGGCACTCGAAAGATGTGTGTGATCACGATCGTTCGTTCGTCCTGGGCATACTTGAACGCAGCGGCCCAGTGGTAGTGGACGTTGTCCGCGACGAACGAGATGCGGTAGGTGGGACGACCAAGTGTTGAAGGCACGGCAAGTGACGGGTTCGCCGAAAGCTTCTCAAGCTCAGTTATGACAGCGTCCAGCGCCGTTTCGCGGCGACGTTTAGGGAGGGAGTCGATGAGGCGGTTAAGATCTTCTTCGGCTTCAGGAGCGATGGCGAGCTCGTAGCTCATCCACCGCCTCCTTCAGCGGCCGGAAGCGCCCGGCCTCCGCGGATGCCTCTCCTGCTAGGAGACGCTCCAGATTGAAGCCGAGCTCGGTGCCTTTTTCTTCGTGCATTTTTTCCATCGGTAGCTTCTCACCAACCTTTGCGCCTTTCATCGGGGGCGTTTGATAGACCACCTCGTCACACAGTCTAACCGCGGTGTGAGTCAAGTAGGTCTCAGCGACGTATTGGAGGATCTCGGCTTCTGCCTGATCAAAGTCGTACTCCACAGGCTTGGTCGTCGGCTGGAACTCGTAGCCGTCGTAGGGCCCCGCCTTTACCACCGTTTCTGTCGCGTACTCGCCCTTGACGAGCTCATCCTTCGCTAGGTAAAACCGTCGCCGATCGAACGGACCGTGGCGATCGTAAGTGTAGCGAAACTCCGAAATGGGTCGGCTCAGGTATCGGTGCGCTTCGCAGTCAGCCAGGTAGGCGAACTTGGCAAGCTTAATGCGTCCGAGCCCCGGGGCAACCTGTATTAGGTAGCGCAGTATCTGCGCGTTCCGGCTGAGCTGAGTCATATGTCCTCACCTCCAATCACGCAAAGGCTTCGCGTAGGAGTCCCAAGTTCACGAGCCGGAAAGACATGGCTTGTGAGCTCACACCGAAGAGTCCGCACATCGTGTTGAGAGCTTCATCGTCTCCGAGATCAAACGGGTGTTTATCGAATTCACGCCGCACCCAATCTGCCGGCATCAACAAGGCTGCCGCGAACTGATTCGCCTCCCGTTCCTCGAGCTGAGTGCCAGTGGACGACTCTGCATCACGGAACTGAAGGGTGCTCATGCCTTTGTCGATGTACTTGCCGCCCTTGTGAAGCACGAAATGGCCTAGCTCGTGCGCAATCGTGAAACGCTGACGGTTCGGATGGTGCGAGTAGTTAACGCCGATTACTGCAGCGTCGCCATTTCGAACCAGCACTCCCGAGCAGTCTTCTCCAAGGTCGGCCCGCTCAACGCGCACTCCTAACTGTCGTGCTACGCGCCCGACGTTGATCGGTGCCTTTTTTTGTTTTAGTTGCCGGAGAACCGCCTCCGCTCGCGCCTCTGGTTTCATGTTCATCACCTGATTGTGATAGAGTCTGGAGACCTACTCCACCAAGTTCCGACTCTGCGCCGGAGATCCATGCCTCTAGCCGAGGTGCCCCAGGCGCTGCGGTGGAGTCGCGAAGTTCATCTAGTGTGGGCAGCAACAGTCGCGACTCGATGCCCAGAGCCGCGCCGATCTGCCAGATAGTGTGTAGGGGAGGCCGCTGTCGACCAAGTTCGATATTCGCTATGGAGCCACGCGTCAGGTGACAGGCTTTGGCGAGTTGTCCCTGACTCCATGCACCGCCGCTGCGCTTCGATCGCGCTTCGGCAATGCGTCTCCCAAGCAGGAGGTAAAGCGAGTCTGCAGATACACGGACACGCATCGCACGTATACTAGCCAGGCGCCTAGGAATGTGCAATAGTGCAAAGCGCTTTGTGTTATCGTACAGTTTTGTGTGCGGTGAGGTTGACCAGGGCCAGCCCTCCCCTTAGCGTTCAGACGGCTCCTGAGCAGATGGAGCTGCCGCGGTCCACATGGTTGACCTCGGCGATGAACAACCCATACCGCGCAGGAGAAGTGACTATGAGCGTAGCTACGAAGGTGCATGTCACGTTCAGCACAACCGCCGGCGACTTGGAAGACGATTTCCCGCCGAACCAGCCCCTCCACGCTCTCAAGCGCGAAGTGATGGCGCGTCTGAAGCTGGATGTGAGCAAGGCCGACGAATTCGTGGTGGTCTTGCAGGGAAACCCGCTGGACGAGACGAAGACGCTGGGTGAGCTGAACATTCCGGACAATGCCGTCTTGACGATCGAGCGGCGCGAGTTGATCAAGATCTGATCTCGGCTATGGACGCGGAGACGGTCCTAGCCAAGATGATGAAGCAGGTGGACGCAGCCCGGCAAAGTGGGATGGCTGGCGAGTACGGATGGCGCTTCGAGGTGGACGCGGAGCGCCACACCGTCTTCGTAACCATGCGAGACCGGCGTCGACCCGACCGGTCGTACGTGCTGCGGACAGTTTTCGACGACTTTCCGGCGCGTGCGCCTTCCTACGTTTTCGTGGACGTTCAAGCCAGGGAAAGTACTCCCGGTGCGTGGCCCCCGAACGTGAAGCACGGCGACGAGGCCTTGGCCGGAATCTGCACGCCCGGGACGCGAGAATTTCACGAGAAGTGGCACCTTAACGATGCCACGTGGCCGTGGAATCCGGACCGATTGCCTTTCCTGGACACGCTTCAGCGGATTCACCAATTGATGGAGCGCGGAGCATAACGTCATGGCGCCGTCTCTGAAGAAGACCGACACCCGCTATCCGATCGTCAGGCCCCATTCGTCACAGCCAGCCGGCCGCCGACGACGTGGGATCCCTGATCGTATCGACCGCTACTACGTGCCGCTGGCGGTGTTGCGGGCGACCGACCGCGTAATGCGGCAACTGGGCCAAGAGAAGCGCGAATGTTACGTGTGGTGGGGTGGGTATTTCACCGCCAACGGCGAAGGCCAGATCGTCACCGCCCTGTGGCCTGACGTTGAAACTGACTTTGGTTGCGTCCACTTGAAGACGCCGCAGCTGGTCGCGCTTCACGAACGACTCCGCGAGATCGACCAAGTGCTATTGGTCGAGCTTCACACGCATCCGCCCGGCGCTGGTGGGCAGAACGATGTGGACGCGGCCCATCCGGGCGCTACGTACCGCGGTTTCACGTCGGTGGTCGTCCCGGCTTTCGCTTCCCCGCTTTTCTACGATCTGAGGAATTGCCACGTCTACGAATACCTCGGCAATAGCGAGTGGCACCAACTAGATGCGGCTGAGATCGGCGCACGGTTTATCATTGAGGAAGATTTCATTCCGGTGAAAGCGTGAATGTCTGGTCAATCAGAACGCACTAGGGAGTTGTTGACCCGCCGGGGAGACGTGCGGGAGGATGAGCTCGAACGATTACTCTCGCCTGGTCACGTGGTCGTCTCCCTTAGCCCCGACGTGGCCAAAAAGCCGCAGGCACAACTTACCTTCTCATTCGCGGTCAACCTTCTTGCCCGTCTGTACCCAGTGGTACAGCGCCTAGATGTCGTTCTTCCGCTAGGCTCGCCGCTCGTTGCGTCACTTCCACGCTGGCCTGGGTCGAACCTTGCGGATCATGTCCGCACTCTTCTTCAGGCTCTGCGACCCGATGTCGAATGGGCAGTAACTGAGTTGGTCGCGGCGACGCCAACATGTCATCTGGTGATTGGCACTTCGGATCCCGCGGGTCCCACCGTCTTCCTCGGTGCCGACGGTTGGGAAGCCCGGTTGTCGTCTGAGAGATGGATGGTGACCGGCGAAAAAGTGAACCCGGTCGGCGCATACGCTGCAGCGTGTCTTGGGGTGGCAGAGGTGTGGAAGAGGCTCGTTCATCCGCATACTTCCCTCTTCAAGGGCGTTCCAGTCGTACCGCTCGAGGGGACGCTGACGTTCTCCACCTTTTCATACCGGGTCCGAACGGGTGAGCCCAACCCGGACCTGCCTCCAACCGTGGCGATTGGTAGCCTTACAATCGTCGGCGCGGGGGCTGGCGGAGGCGCGGCGGCATTCACACTAGCGTCTCTTCACAAACTCACGGCAGCGATCAAAGCGGTCGATCCAGACGAGATCAATGAGCCGAACTTGAACAGGTACGTGTTCGCGGACGATGATGACGCTCGGGCTAGGCGAAGGAAGACCGACCTAGTGAAAGAACTCTTGGAAGCACGTTTCGTCGGAGTCACCGTCGACTCGGTGCCATTGGCCTACGATAAGACCCGAGCGCAACTCTCGCGCAGTGACTACGAGTATGTCCTAGCCGCTGTCCACAGCCGTACGGCTCGTCGACAACTGCAGTTTGAGACTCCCAAGGTCCTGTGGGACGGGGCGGCCGGCGAGGATGGGGAGTTCCGTATCTGGCGGATGGTGTTGGGAGTGACGGAGTGCATGCACTGCAAGCAACCGGACACAAACGAGGATCCGGAACTCGCGAAGGCCCATCAACTCGATGAACTTCTCGGGCTTGGTACCGACGTCTGGTTCCTGAAGGTGCGTGACAACGATGCATTCAGCCAGGAAGAAGCGGCGCGCCTAGCAGAACGGATCCAACAATCCGCGCTGGACCTCAAAGTACCACTTGCGGCCCAGCGTTTCAGCGACTGGGAAGCCGAGAACTGTGGTCGGCTCAAGCTCTCCGAAGGCGATGACGAGATTCCAATCCCGTTCGCGCCGGTGATGGCAGGAGTGCTACTGGCCGGGGAGATAATAAAAGAACACTCCTTCCCCGAGGCGGTTCTTGATTCGTACTACTGGAACACATTGATGGGAAGATTCTTGACGCGGACACCACCGGCCAGACGCTCGCCGAAGACTGACTGCTCTTTCTGTCATGATGCGGATTACTTGGCGCAGTACGAGCGACGGTGGGGAGCGCGCTCGACCCGTTGATGTGAGCCGAGGAACCAATCCCTTCAGTAGCGCCGCCTCCTAAACGGCGGTCCGCAGGTGCACCTGATCTCCTCTCACGACAGTGCAGCGCAGGCATTCTCTGTCCCAACGATGTAGATCATCGACTTTGCTCTCGATAGGCCGACGTACAAGGCCTCCCGGTCTTCAACGTCGCTCGGGACAGGGGACAGCCAGAGAAAGACGATGGCGGCTTCCAGTCCCTTGAATCGCTTCACAGTGTCCATCAATACGCGCCTGGGGTCGTGGACCTCAATGCTCCAGCCGGTCGCATTGCCGAGGGAATGTTTCGCTAGCGCGTCGTAGAACTGACTTTTGGGCCGTCCGAGCACGAGGATGACGATTTGTGCTGCGCGAACGCCCTCATGCGCGATGAGGCGGCTCACCTCCCGGGCAATGTGTGCGGCCTGGTCTGCGATTGAACGACCCGTAATCCGGATCAGCTCCGCCCCCTCGATATCAGGCGGATCGGTAGGTTCTCCCTGAAAGTAGCGATAGGCTGCCTTGTGGATGTATGCCGTGTTCCGGCAGTTGGTCGTCAAATGGAACGGCTCATCTTTCACTGGCAGGTTGGAATGTCGCTTATAGAGCGCCTGGTTGGGGTCGGTGAAGACGTAGAGCGCCCCGTCCTCCGGATCGCTCAGCAGCTCTTCAATGGCAAACCAGTATTCGTCGCTGAAATCCTGTGCTTCATCCACGACGATTGCCTCGAATTTCTGCGCCAATACCTCGTTGGAAAGCGCGAGTGCAAAGGGCATCTGGACGTCGAAGAGATCCGCCCCCGGAAACGCCGCAGCAGCCTCGGCGAGGAGATCCCGCCCCTTTTCCTGCCGAACCTGCGCCGCGCGGCCTTCACAAAGCTGGTGAAAGGTCAGTACCTGAACACTCGATGTCTGGCTGAGAGACCGCTTGATGGCGTCGGCAAGCGGGCGGTTGTAGCAGAGGAAAAGCACTTTCTGATTCTCAGCGGCGAGTGTCCGAGCCTTTTCCGCAGCAAGCAGCGTTTTGCCTGTACCGGCGCCCCCCGATATGACAGCGCGCTTTCGCCCTCCGAGGATGCGCAGAACGCGGGCCTGTTGCTCGGTCAGCCGGACCCGGATCTGTTCCTCCTCCGTGAGCGATTGCGCAAGTAGTGGGCGGACCTCGATGGACTTGCAGAAAATGGACTCAACGAGCGATAAGCCGAGCGTCCCGAGCGGATCAAACGACTCGTTCCCTTCCCAGAATTGCATTGCGCGAGCAACCCACTTGTCTAGGTGCTCCAGATCATTCCTTGTCCCGATGATGTCGGCCGGCCTGTCCGGGCCGACGAACAACGCGCCATTGTCGAGGTCCGGAAAGAAGACCGCTTGTCCGGCTTGAATCCGTCGGCCGCGCCATTTGCGCCAATCGGCATGCCCTTTGATTTGATCCAAAACGGCAAAGCGCTCTTTGCGCGCTTGCCGAAATGGATCCTTGATCGGGTGGGTAATTCCCTTTCGGTCGATCGAAGACCACATCCCCGAGGTAGCGTCATATGCGACGCCGCCCCCCTTTACTTCGATCGTAAGGAACCCCGCATCTCTAAGGAAGATGGTAAAGTCCGCCTCGCCCTCAACCAGCTCACCCCCGCGCGTCTTGTAAGTCCAGGCGAGCGAATGGAGCACGAGGACGCCATCGGATAGTTCATCCCTTAATGCACGGTAGACCCTAGCTTCAGCTTGGGAGGCGAGCCGAACCAGATCTGCTTCCTTCAGTTCCGGCCGCATCTTTGCCATGCGCTATACCGGCGCGGAGATGGTCATCTTTGTCGGATCGTAGGTCCGCGTGACTTCTTCCCCCGAATCCAGACGGATGCTCAGCCGCCGTAAGACGCCGGCCTCAGTCACGCTGAGGATTGTGCCTGCGCCAAGACCCTCGATTGAGACGCGTCGTCCTTCGGCAGGGCTCATGACATCGGCTGCCCCCGCGACAACACCTTTCCATCCGGAATCGAAGCGGAATTGGTTTGTCTTGCCGAATGGATCCTGGATCTTGTATAGACGCCGCCGCAAAGGCTCCATTGCGTACTCAACGACGTACAGCCAAAAGCGCTCATTTTGTCGCTCAGCCATCCGCAGCTCCGGTGGGGTCACTACGATACCTTCAGCGCCCCACGCGCCGCTCACTCCCTTCACTTCGATGTACTCTTCAGCGCCTTCTGAACGTCGAAGTATGTCGAACCCTTCATTGGTGAACGGCATTTCGACCACGTCGCGTCCTTCTCCGCGCTCGAGTTCGAGAACGAAATCGACTGCCGCCTTGGCGATGGAGAGCCTTTCCTCATACGATGTGTCGTTCGCAGTGTCACGCTCCGGGTGCAATGCAGGTTCCGCATAGCTCAACAGCCGACCGGAAGATCGGCGGTCGGACTCCTTACGGCGCGGCACAAGCGAAGTGCTTGGTGTGCTTTCGGAAGCGTCAGTGGCCGACGTGCCGCCGGTCAGCGACTGGCCTACCGGACTCGTTGGCTGCATTGCCGGACCGTGTGCTGGGGTGTCCGCCCGGGGCAGCGGGGCGGGCGGGTCCTCTGGCGCCTTCACCGTCTCCGCAGGTATCGCATCCTCTTGTGTCTCTTCAGCACCTTCCGCACGGTGCACCTGCGGAGCCTCCAACTCAGCGGAGCGGGATTGTTGCTCACTCTCGAGAAGACTCTCGAGTTCATCGTGCGGAATCTCGGCAATCCCTTTGACCTCGAAGAAATCCCGCAGCTCATCCTCTCCCGACGCGGCAAGCACCCGATAGATGCTCTCGGAGACCTCGTCCGGCTTGGTGCCAAGGTAGATGCACACCTCTTGGGCCACCTTGTCGTACTTGCCGCGCGCGCCAGCCTGCAGATAAATCATGTGCTCCTGGAGGTAAGTGTCTGTCGGCACGCGCACGCGGTAGCCGCGTACGTCCGCCTCGACCTCCAGGACTGTTACGGTCGTCACTTCCAATGACTTGAGAGCCTCCCAAAGACCTTCCCTGTTTGCTCGCTCGAAGGCTCTGTGCACTCGCGCATAGATGACCCGCATGATGTGATTGCTTCTTTGCCGAATTCGTCGGGTGAGTTCCACATCGAGCACCGCCCCTTCTACGGTAGTCAATTCATGCTTTGCGACAGCGGAAAGTCTCTGCATACCGCATTTCGCGAGCAGGTCCTGCAACTGCGGCACCTGCCAGGGCTCCACGTCGAGCAAGGAAATGCGCTCGTGCGCTTTGAAAGCATCGGCGAGACGCAGATCGTCGCCGATATAGATGTCGTTGGAGACGTCGACTAGTCGGCCGCTCTGGTCCAGGAACACCGCTTTCGTTCGAAGATCACCAAGCCAGCTTGGCTCGGAGCCGGGATTCCGTGCTTCCTCATCCCCAAACGATCGGGCAAGTCGCCTATAGATCTTTAGCGCCTCGGCCCTTCGCTCAGCGTGGGTTTGTCCGTACTCCTCCAGCTTCGCCAGCGCTTGTATGAGTGCGGACTCCGTCGGCTGCCTGGAGACCTTTAGATTATTGCGGAAGAAAGTCTGGTGTTCGCGGTACGCGAACTCCAATGGCGGAAACTGCCTATCGATGAAGGCACCGCTCGATTCCCAAACGACGTCGTCAAGGTTGAACCACTTGCCAAGAGCGTGGACATAAATCCGTGGAGCCTCGGCGAACGCGGCCTTAATGAGCGTCTCCTCCTTGTCGAAGAGGCGTTCTAGCTCGCGGTAGATGAGTTTGACGTCCTTGTTGTTCGTTCTCTCAGCGCTCCGTAGCTGATCCAAACGCTTGACGCACGCGGCCGCATCGACCCGGTGTGTGACCCCCACGGCATCGAGGAAGTCAGTATTGGTTACATCCGCGTCGAGGTAAGCCGCTGAGGCCCCAAACACCGCCCTCACGTAGTCGATATCTCGGTAAGTCTCTCCGAGTGTGAAGTCGCCCCGCTTGCTGGACGGAGCCTTCATACCTCGCAACAATTGCAGGAATTGCGACGTTGACGTCGTGCTATAGCCGCGTCGTGGCGTGCTGCGCGCTTCGAGAAACCGCGAGTAGTACGTCCAGTGGCGATCAATGATCCCGATAATGCTCTTTCGTATCTTGGGGTCCTCTGAACTCACGAGCGCGGTCAATTCGGAGCTTGCGCTGTAGTTCATTCCCAGCCCCTGATCGTTGACGGCCGGGTAAGGATACACACCGATCTGATAGAGGAATTCTCTCCAGGCCCTGCCGTCGTCCGTTTCCTCATCATCTCCAGCGCCTCCTGCAGGAGGGGAGAGATAGACACCGGCAACGAACTTCTTCGCGTTTTCGGCTAAGCCGAGTAGTCGCTCCAGAGGCTCCGTCGGCCGGTACTCCGTGCCCAGGTACATTTCGAAGGGCCGTGCAAAATAGGTCGTCCCGTCCACTATTTTCTTGCTCTGGAGGTAGAGGCCCTCGCGAAGCTGTGTCAGGGCAATGGCCGTTGACTCGCCCGCGGCGGCAGCGCCTTTGAGGTATTCGGAAATGTGCTCCTTGATATAGGCGACGTGCCCGACGAGGGCCGATATGTCCGACTTAGTCCAGTCCCCACCCTTTGCGTGCTTGGGCAGGATATGGTGGACGATCAGCGAGTACGGCTCGGTTCTCTTCACTCCCACGCGGCTCAAGAAACGCGCAATTTCATCGGCCCCATCGCCCTTGCTCACGAGATCAGGATGCAGGAGCGCCAACTCGTGCTCGAACCCGAAACGCCGGCCGAGCTGCAAAGGGAAATAGATCTTGGTGTCAGTCAGTTTTGCGAGGGGCCCACCGTCCAACTTCGTGGCCGCTAGACCTTGGAATTTCTTGATCGCTTGCTCGCCGGTTACCTTCTTGTCACAGTACCGGTAAAGAGCCCGGAGCCAGTCGATCGGTCGCTCCGCCAGCCCATCATCCTTTTCGATGAGCGCCAGGAGATGGTTGTTAACGGCGGCACTCGAGACGCCAAGGCGCTCCAGTGTCGCCTGGGGGGCATCAACCTCGGTCGACAGGTATTCGAGACCGAGGATGCGCTTCAGATCTTCGTTGGGAAAGAGGGCTTTGAACTCCTCATCTGCGATGAGGACGTCCTTGGGCCGAAGCCAAGCTCCAGATGCGGATAGGATGCACTCAGTACTCTTCAAGTCCTCGACAATTTTCTCCGCCGCTTCCGCGAAGAATAGGTCGGTGACATCTCCCTTCCTCGGTACATACTGAAGGAATGTCAGGGACAGAACAGGATCCGTTTTGAATACGGAGAGAGCACTCACGAATGCCTTGGGCACTTCGTCCCGCACCCGCTTATTCCACGCTGGATCCTTGTGGACATCCTCCCGGTTTGAACTCAGCAAGAAATCGCCTTGGATAAGGAATCGGAACCCGTAGTCCCTGACTGGAAGAAACGCAAAGAGGTTTTGCGTGGAGCCCGCGGAGGCTACCCCGTCGTCAGTGATCGGAAACGACAGGACAACGGCGGCCTCCTCTATTCCTTGGCGCTTCTCTTCCTTGATATTCGTTGTTCCGTATGGATGCCGGAAATATTTGAACTTACGACCCGAAACGGTCGGCGCGTCTGAGCCTGCTTCGAATCTCGCTGAAGTAAGGGTGACAATGCCGGAGTCATCGCTCCGGCTGTAGACCTGCTTGGTTCCGGCCGTGTCGTCTGCAATCGCGATCGTCCGCACCTTTCGAAGAAACAGAAGTAGTTCGTCGGTCAGTTGCGCCAGCTTCTCACCCGTGAAAGGCGCTCCCTCCTTCGCTGGAAGGACAATGGTCGTTTGCCCTTCCTGATAGCCCGGGTCATCACACCAGTGCGGCACCACATAGCCAAGGACGTGCGTGGGGTCCGCGCGATCGAAGCCGAAGTGGAAGCCATTCGAATGGATCTCTGGATGATCGGTAGCAGTGAAAACGGATTTGAACCCGATGCCCTTTTCGCCAATGAATCCGGTACGCTTTTCCTTGGTGGTCTGGCCGACTTTACATAGTGCGGCGACGTTCGCCTCAGTGAATCCGACTTCGTTGTTTTGCACAAGAAGGCGTGTCGACGAAAAGTGAAAGGAGATCTCCGGATCGACGCCATGCGCATAGTCATTGTCGTCGGCGTTCTGAACGAGTTCCAGCACGAAGTGCGTCTCTTTGGAGTAGAGGTCCTCGGAGAGAGTCTTCAACGCGTTATTGAGATTAAGGCGCATATTGCGTGCGCCTTCCTCCACCTCAGGCGGCAGTTCCACGCCGATGAGGTATTCCTGTCGCCGTATGCGCTCGATGGTTTCTTGACGCGTAGGCACGACCGCCCCCGGATTCACGTAGAGCATGACGCGACTTCGTACTCGACAATCACTTTCTCGCCGTGAGGCGACGCCTGCCAGTTGGCATATAGTGGCGGTCCCTTTTCACCTCTTGGCATTGGCCGGTTTCTCCAGACGAGCGTAGGCTCCCCCAACCGAATCTTGGCACCGCGAAAGCAACGGAGCTAGGTCCTCGGAAGCCACTGGGGTCAACCACCAGCCATGGACCGGTCGCTCGCACCCGAGGCGGTAATCATATGATTGACAAGTGAATACATTGTGATACATTGCATGCATCGCGTCCCAATGGTGGCGGAGATGACCGACCGCGAAACATTAGAAGAACAGCTGTCGATTCGACTAAGCAGCCGTGACCTTGCACGGCTCGAGACCATCGCGAAGCGCTTTCCGATGGCCACGCGGAATGCGGTTGCACGGACGGCGCTACAGGTTGGGATGGAGGAGTTAGAGAAAAAGCCGAGCAGGGCCCTGCGGGCACGCGAGAGGGGTACAAAGGTGCAGCGATGAGAGCCCCTCGTACGGCGACCAAACCGCGCCGCGGACAGGGGCGCAGCCTTTCCGATAGCGATGTTGAGCGGCTGCGCGAGGCCCTGCTCTTCTCAAGCTATAGCTACGTGGCCGGAAGCACCCACGGATTCTATCACTATCCCGCCCGATTCTCCGCCGCAATTGCCCGCACTGTCATCGAGGTCTTCTCCGAGCCCGGCGACTGGATCCTTGACCCTTTCATGGGTGGCGGCACGTCGGTTATTGAAGGCCTCGCGCTAGGACGGAGAGTCGCTGGCATCGATATCAACACGCTCGCGCACTTCGTCACCAAAGTGCGAACATCCCCGCTCTCAAGGAGCGATGAGCACGAGCTCCATCGGTGGGCCAAAGCGTCGTCTGCCAAGTTCGGCAGCGGTGACATCAGCGGTATTGCGACGGTAGAGATTAAGAACTTGCCCGGTGCGGTGAAGGCATTTGCGGCAGGGGCGCTCCGTGAATGCGCTTCCCTATCCACTCCCAAACAGAAGGCCTTTGCAAAATGTGTCCTTCTCCGCCTCGGTCAGTGGGCTCTGGATTGTCGCGACATCGTCGCCCCAAGGCGGCGCCGACTGGCAACCAAGTTGCCCGATCTGACGAGTGCGATGATCTCTGGTCTGCGGGAGTTCGTTAGGCAGTGTCGGCGGGCAGGCATTCCCAAGGAGCGTCTGCCTCGCAATCGCCGACTGCTTTGCCGAAGCGCTGTTGGTCTTGAGGAAGACGATCAGCTAACAAGGCTCCACCGAAAGCCCAAACTGGTCTTCACATCCCCGCCGTACCCAGGCGTCCACGTCTTGTACCATAGGTGGCAGTACCGTGGTCGTCGCGAGACGGCCGCACCGTACTGGATCGCTAGCGTTCGAGATGGGCGCTTTGAGTCCTTTTACACGGGGGGAAGCCGCACGCCAACAGGGCAGGCGAACTACTTCCGCATGATCGAAAATGCCTTCGGCTCAATTCGCGGCGTGATAGCTCCCGACGCCACTGTTGTTCAGCTCGTCGGATTTGCTGATGCAAGCATGCAACTTCCCCTGTACCTGCAGGCAATGCAAAACGCCGGCTTCGAGGAGTGGCGCCCGAGTGTCGTCGGCAAGGACCGGCTGGGGCGAAGAGTGCCAAATCGGAAATGGTACGCGCGGCTCCAAGGGGAGTTGGACGCGTCCTCCGAGGTTCTACTCTTCCACCGATTGCGCTAAGGGTCGCGGATCCTCAGCGGGAGATCTCCATCAGTTTGATCAGCGTCGTGGCAACCCGCGAGATTTCGAGCCGCATCTCCTCTTCCCCGGGAACGCGCAGTGAGTCGTCCGCCAGCTTTGCTTCGACCCGCGCCCGCTTGAACCGATACATCTGATACAGGTGGAAGGCGACGTGGGCCGTGTAACGCGTCATCCGTTCCTTTACCGTCGATTCGTCCAGCAACCGTTTGATAAGGCTCTCTTGGTAGGCCTTGAGCTCCTCGGCATCCGCGTTGATGATTAGCGTCAAGGGCGTGCTCTCGGTCGGCTCCGTGAACGACGCCACATCATCCTTCGTCCACGTCTGCGTGCCCCAGCAAGTGCCTGTGTCCCACTCACTCTCATGCACGATCTTGAGTTCGTATGGGGGCCGCCTCTGTGAAGCCGGCTCGGGAACCGTCGCGGCTGTTCGCCGGGGTTCGGGAGCAGGCGGAGTCTCAATCACTTGGCCGCTGAACGTCGCGACGAGCCGCTGCCCTGCGGGCCCTGCGGCTTCGACTTCGAAATCGAGTTGCTGGTTCGGAATGAGCCCGTGAGGCGTATCCAGCAACAACTCGAATTTCCCATCCTTCGGCTGGCTGAACCCTATCGAAGGAAAGGTGCCCATCGAGAGGCACCGAGCATGCAACGACCATGACGGCGCCGATCCAGTGGTCAGGGAATCGTCGCCGTCCCAGCGGAGTCGGACGTGAGACGAAGCCCCCCCAGGGATGAGCTTGACAGGCTGTCGGCTGACGACCCGCAAGAAGGTTGGAATCGCCCTGAGCGCCGGAGGCAACGGGGGCGGCGGGGGCGGTCCCAACTTTCGACTCACTACGACCTCACGCTCAATCACTCGTGGGTCATCAAAACCCTTAAACCGACCGATCACTTGCATTGACGTAACAAGCGGATACTCGTCTTGGTCGAACCCATCGGGTTCTGTAAAAACTATCTTGAGCTCAGTGTTCCCTGGTCCACGGGACTCAATGACCGAGAGTTCGTTGATCTGTGGTTGGATCCGGACCTGGACACCGTCCAGGCGTGACCATTGGCCATCAGGCGACGCGGCAATGACCACTGAACGCTCGACACCAGAGCGCAGGCGAATCCTTGAGACGTCGGGGTCCATAACGAGAATGGGTGGAGTCCCAGCAGCGCCTACGTCTGGCGTCGCCTCCATTACCACACGCTGCTTCTTGTCTCGGCCAAAGCCCTGCTCATCACCGGCCTGCGCACCGGCCTCGCCAGTTCCAGCGTCGAGGTGCCCACCAGCGGTGTGGTGAGCCTCGATCAGCTGATCGAGCTTCTGACGCACGACCTCGTCGCCCGCTTGCAACTCAGCCATCTGCTGTTCGACTTCTGTCTGAAGGCGAGTCAGATCGGGATCGGTCTTGAGCGTAGCGACCATTCGAGCCCGAATGGCTCCGAGCACGTCACCCTCATAGAGCCCTTGTCGCGAGCCCTGTACGATTTCCGAAATCGCCTCATGAGTCAGGCCATCGAGGTCGACAATGATCATGGTGCGCCGTGCGAGGTACTTGAACCCGAGTTCGCCGGCAATGAAGTTGCTATCCAGCGCGTCGTGACGTTGACCATTTATCACGAAGACGACGCACTGTTTGCCGTGCGCAGAGCGCTCCAAGTAGCCGCTCAGCGGGGTGCTCCCGTACTCGATGGGCTCCTGTTCATCGACAGGAATCGCAGCGTCATCCTTCTTCTTGGGCTTGACCACTACGACGCGGATTTGGATGGTTCCATAAGTCCGCACACCGGCAGCATAGGTCTTGTCGAGTTCGAGGGTTGTCACAGCTCAGCCTCTCCTTTTCTTTCGACCGGCTGCGGCTCGAACATCTTGTCAAGATCTTTTTGCTCCGCCTTCAGACGAGACAGCCGATACCCATTACCCCACATTGGATCGGGCTTGCGTGGCGCCGGGCCAGTATAGAGCTCATACGGCAGGACAGGGTTGAAGATCAGGTGATTCAAGGATTGGTATAGCGTCCTCGCGGGTTCCGTGGGCCCAAAGTTGTATTTCACGTGAGCGATCCGCGTACCGTGCCCGAACCCGGACGCGTCGCTAGCGGAGACGCTAAGCATTGGCACTCGACCGTCGGGATGGGCGGCGAGATAAGCCCAGTACACGTCCCGCCGACCGGCCGGCACTATCCTCTTGATAACCGTCCATCCGACGCCGTCATGCGCCCCGTCGAGAAGTTCAGGAACGCGCCTCGACATGATCCACGAGTACTCGCTCGCCGCATAAGCAGACGAGCCACCTTGGCCGAACACTCCGATGAGGTAAGGTTTGTCAGGCTTGTCACTCCGCCCCAGGGACAGCAGCGTCGCATGCATGCGACCAGGGGGCTGACCAATGCCGTCGTCCTCGACCAGCACGGCGTACTCGACCGGGCGGGTTTCTCGAACGAGCCTAACGCGAACGCGGCGCGCCAAATCCCTCGCGTAGTCGAAAGCCTTCTTCCCACGAATTGGCTGTGGCCACCGCGGCAGCTGGTCCAAGGGCGGTAGGTCGAAGTATCTCTTCACGGCCTCCCGAGGACTCTGAGGGGCCAGGGTGCCGGGCCTTGTCTTCAGTTCGCGGTATCGCTCCATCTCGATCAGCGCTTCCATCGCGTTAATGGTTCTCTCCGCAATCGGGTTCTCCGGAGCGCCCGCGAGTTTGATGCGACCGGCGTTGCCGAGGTCTCGTCCAACTGGATACCAGTGGAAGGACCCTTCTCGCCATCCTCGCTCAGGATCCGACTCATGAAACGAGTATTCGTTTTCGGCTACAACTGGGAGCGACGCAACTACATCGCGTATCGCCTTGCTGCTAGTGGCTGAGCTTGCTGTGCGGAAGAACTTCTCCGCATCCTTGATTTCAGTCGGTTTGACGGAGGCCATGTTCCTTCTCTCTTGGAAGCACGGTGGTAGCCAGGGCAGCCGCCTCGTAGCTCACGTTGCGACCCTCCCAACGTCGCCGAAGCAGCCCCATATCAGCGAGTCGGGCGACAATCCCACTGACATGGGTTTTGGTCATCACGTCGGACCAATGCGTCGGCAGCTCTGGTCGCACGGCGTTGAGCAATTCGTCCGGAGTAACCTTGCCCGCCACGACGGCGCCTAGTACGAGTCGCACATCATGGAGCTCCCCCGGCACGTAGTTGAGCACTTGATTCGTAAGGAGGGACCGCTCCTCGTCTGACAAGGTCGCGACTGCCTTGCGCAGGTCGTCGTCCAAGACGGGATTCCTGACCGATGCCAGTTCGCAACCTCGATCGGTAAGGACGAGCCGATCTCCGTCAAAATCCGCAAGCGCGTACTGGCAAATAGCACCGGGGTAGATTTCCCCAGACCGGGTCGTCCTTGCGAGAAACTGGCTAAGGAAGCGATCCTGCGACGCGATGTTGCCACGTCGTGGCAAACCCGTCGAGAGCAACTCGTCACGCTTTCGCCCCGCTCGGTCGTCGATCTCCTCCAGCGCCGAACCCAGGGCCGCAGCATCGTTGGAAAGACGCTCACTCACGAGGTCGTACCGTTCCCATTCCGCTTTGCCGGCGTTGGCCAATGCGAGCCAGCGGCAAGCGAACTTGAGTGGAAAGAGTCGGTTCACCTGTCCCCACAGTCGCTCCGATGGTGGCCGCAGAGCGGCTCGAGTAGGCGTTGGAGATGGGTCGTGACCATTCGGCAGGGCCAGGCGCCCGAGTAGGTCAGCGATGTCGACAGGCGAGATACCCTTGCGAGTACGGGAATCGCGACCGACTCGAACTGGTTGACGATCAGAGGCGCGACCGGCTGGCCGACCCTTCGCTTCGTTTGCCCGCCTATTCGATGTCGCTCGTTCCGTCCGGCTCACTTCGCGATGACCGCGCGCCACGAGTTCTTCGGGGCGGATGCCATCCTCCAAAGCGACTTGATTGAACACGGCTATCTCGAGGAGCTGCTCCGGCGTCGTGTAGAGGCCCTTCTCGACGAGAGCTTTAATGCGCTCGTAGATGCCCGGGGTTAGGTTCACTGTTATTAATGGCATACTGATACAATAATGCGTTTCCGAAGTGAGTCAATACGTTTCGGAAACTCTTCGGACTCCCTGCAGGACCCGCTGGAGGCGCCTTCCAATCTCGGATCGGCCGTTACAACCCAACGGGACGATTATCTGCGGTAGCCAGCCGGACGGCCAAAGCCGGAGCGCAGGGCCCTTCCGCGCCGTCCCGGCTAGCCTCCGAGGGTGTAAACATCGCTTGACTCGCCGCGCGCGGGGGGCCTACACTTCCCGCAGCCAGAAGACATAGCGCGCCAATACAACGTAAGACGCGCCGCAACAAAAGAGCGGGAAGTGTGCCCGCCCTTGGTTGCGGCGCGTTTCGCTTTTGTACCTAGGGAGGGCAGGAGGATAAAGGCGCATAGGAAAAACCGACCGACTGGCACCGAGAAGCAGCAGCTCGCTGGTGACCAGCAGGATTCTACCGACGTTCTAGCACCCTTCTACCGGAGTTCTAGCAACGTTTCTAGCGGATTTGACCAGCAGAATGGAGCGCAAATGAAGACGAAAACCGCGAAAACGAAGCCTTCTCGACCGTTTCGGAGCTCCTCCGACGCCATCGACGAGATCCTGTCGGGCTACGGACCGCGCGCACGGGTCGTCCAACTGTGGCGCCAGCCGGAAGGCAAAAATGACGTGTGGACCTACCTCGGCCGTCTCGATCCAGCGGAATGCGAGATCGAGATGATCGGTGATCGCTTCGGTGGAGGCTGGTACCGCGCCAAGATCCTCGGCGCCTGGGACCCCGACCTGCGCCGCGAAGAGTATTTCGAGCAGGTCTCCTTCGGCATCGCCGAACAGGGCTGGGCGGTGACGGCTGAGACCCGCGACCGGATCAGGAAGCAGCACGGCATCTAGAATGTCCGAGGTCGGTCTCGACTTACCCGAGGGCACCCCGCCCTGGCTCGCTGCCTTCGTCCTCGAAGCGCAGCGCGAGACCGACACGCTCCGAGATAACGGCGCCGAGCAGGCGGCCGCGGCTCGTGTCGCCCTGCTGCGCAAACTGATTGCCGCCGCGCAGACCTACTTCGACGCGGAGCTCGATGCTACGGAAGCCGCGTTGGAAACGGGCAGGTGCGAGGAGACCATCCGCCGCGCCGTCCGCGACGGGACCATCCCGGATCGCCGCGCCAACCCCAAAGGCCGCCACCGCGTGCGCCGCGGTGACCTCCAGAAGCTTGCCGCCCCTCCCACCGGCCCGTATGATCCCGGTGCCGATGCCCAGGACATCGCCAGACTCCGGAGGAAGGTATGAAACACCGGAAATGCTGGTCGAAGTCTATCGGCGAACGCGGGGCGAGGGTGCGGTTGTACGAAGACCGCCCGGGCGGCCCGCTCAATCGGTCGGTCTACGTCAACGGAAAGGAGAAACGGAAGTCGCTGGGGCACCGCGACCAAGAGCTGGCGATCACGCAAGCCTACGAGCTGCTCCACTCCCTGCGAACCAACCAGCAGGCGTTGGACCAGGAGACGCTCACTATCGGCATGGCGGTCCAGCTCTACCTGGAAAGCCCTCAGCACTTGAGCAAGAAGCCGCTCACGCAGCGCTGCGATCGGCGCGATCTGGAGCGAGTGATCGCGTTTCTTGGCGCGAGTCGCGATGTGGCAACGCTGTCCGAGTCGGACGTGCTACGCTACACGATGGCGCGACGCCAGGGCGACCCGAGTCTCAAGGGTGTGGCACCGGGCAAACCAGTCCGGGACCGGACGATCGAGCTGGACCTCGTGATGCTCATGACGGCGCTCAATTGGGCCGCGCGCGAGCGGACCAGCACGGGCCGGCGGCGGCTGCGAGAGAATCCGCTCACGGGGATTCGGTTACCGAAGGAGAAAAACCCGGAGCGGCCGGTGATGTCGCACGATGTCTATCTCAAGTTGCTCGAGGTCGCACCGCGCGTGCACTCACTGCTCCCGCTGGCGCTCATCGTGGCTGAAGGAACTGGCCGGCGGATCTCGGCGTGGCGCAACCTGGTCTGGGACGATGTCGACTTCGAAGCCGGGACGATCCACTGGCGCGCCGAGCACGACAAGAAGGGTTACGAGCAAGTCGTAGTGATGAGCGGCGAGGTTCGGGAGGCGTTGGGATCGCAGCAGAGGGCGCAGGCAGCGATCGGGAAAACGGCAGTCTTCCCGTCGCCGAAGGACCCGACGAAGCCGTGCAATCGTCATCTGTTCGATGACTGGCTGCGGCGGGCGTATCGGTTGGCGAAGATCGTGCCGCAGCGTCGCGGGATGTGGCATTCGATTCGGCGCAAATGGGCGACGGAACGGAAAGGCTATCCCGTGAAGGACGTCGCCGCAGCTGGCGGTTGGAAGACCGAGGAAGTCCTGACAACCTCGTACCAGCAGGCCGACGCCGAAACGATCAAGAACGTGGTGCTGCATCCGACGCATCGGATCGTGAGCCGGTAGAAACTCACAGCATTACTCACAGCACGGGGCGCAACAAAGAAAAAGCCCCGCAGCCGAAGTGGCTGCAGAGCTTGATCTTCACTCAGTCGGGACGGCGGGATTTGAACCCGCGACCCCCTGAACCCCATTCAGGTGCGCTACCGGACTGCGCTACGTCCCGAAAGACTAGACGCCTAGACGCCGAGAGGCCTAGGCGCCAAGGAAAAGCATTCTCCACCCGCCCTGCCCCGTTTACCTCACACCTAGACCCTACAAACCGCTCGGCGTCTGAGCGTCTAGGCATCTGCCTCAGCGTCTCGGCGGCTCGGCGTCTACCTCGACGTCTCTGCCCCATTGGTGAGGATCACCCAAGATAGCCGCACCACGCGCGGCCGCAAACCCCGCACCCTCCAGCGTTTTCCCGCCCCGTTCAGCACGCGTTCGGTACGGTTTCCCACGCCTGTCCTCACAGATTGCGCTCCGTTCGATGTGCATCGGGAGGACGGACAAGGAGCCCATACCAGCTCCGTGCAGCAGCGCCGCCCACGGTGGTGAGCGTCGTCTAGCGGTCAGGATAACTGCCCGGTACGCAGGAGACGCGGGTTCAAATCCCGTCGCTCACCCCCCCGATACTCTACGGCGCGGTCTTGCGCCTATTCACAGTTTCATTAGGTTGCGGATGCGTACCGGGCGGGTGTGGTGCCTCTCGAGGCACCACAACCAGCGGGCCACTCTTCGGAGTGGCCCGTTGTGTTTTGCTGATCGACCCCCCTCCCTTGCAGCCACCGCCTGGTGCCCCTATCGTCGTCCCCCTTACCTGCACGGAGAACTCCTATGCGCCCTCTGTCTGGCCTGGTCCCACTCCTCGCGCTCGCGTTCGCCTGCGTACCGCCCCCACCGGGCAACGCGGCTGACGCCAAACGGGCCATCGACGCCGCCAACGCCACCTGGCCCCGACTCACGAGCACGGGCCACGCCGACTCCCTCGCGGAGTTCTACCAACAACACGCGGTGATCATGCCGCCCAACATGGCGCCGACGCGCGGGAAGGAAGCCATCCGCGCGTTCTTCGCGACGCTGAACACCGTGAAGCCCACGCTCACGCTGCACGCCGACTCGGTGTGGGCAAGCGGCTCGGCAGCCGTGGAGCTGGGACGCTGGCGGTTCGCCTGGCCCGCGGGCGCCTCACGGCCCCCCGGCGTACCCCCGGTCGATTCCGGGAAGTACGTCGTTCGCTGGGTCAACGAGGGCGGCCAGTGGCTCATGGCCCAGGATATCTGGAACAGCGACGTCGCCCTGCCGACGCCCTCGGCGCCCGCCCCCGCGCGGGCCCCCGCCCGACGGACGACGCGTCGGCGCTAGCAGCTACTTCGCCAAGGCCGATGCCCCGCTGCATCTGCTGCGCGCGCGCCGCACCACCCGCGCGGCGTGCGCCGTGGTCGCCGCTGTGCTGAACGCACGCTGCGGCGCCGCAACGATGGCCCAAACTTTGCGAAACGCCGTGGCGGCGACAACGCAGCGCCTACTCCACGGAGACCGACCCGATGTGCACGCGAGCAACGTTCGCTGGCCTTCCGCCGCTTGTCGCCACAGCGCTGCTCGCTCTTGGTTGTACCGACTCCGTCACGTCTGAGCACCCCCCCGCTCACCCAGTCCCGGCGTTCGCTCTCGGCGCCGTCCCGGTTGCGGGCCACACCCTCTACGTTCCAAGCGGTTTCACCGTCAATCTCTTTGCCGAGGGGCTAGAGGGCGCGCGATCACTCGCGCTCGGTCCCGGTGGCGCGGTGTTCGTCACACTCTCGAATGATGGCCAAATCGTCCGGCTGGTCGACACGGACGGCGACGGCATTGCGGACACGAGGAGCACCGTCCTGAGCGGCTTGGACTACCCGTTCGGTCTCGCGTTCCGTGGCGACACGATGTACTTCGCCGAACAGACCGCGGTGCGGCGGCTCGATCCGGGCGCGACGACGCCCGTGAGGCTCATCCCGAACCTCCCGCCGGGCGGCCACATCACGCGAACGATTGCGTTCGGCCCCGATAACCTGCTCTACGTCGCGATCGGCTCCTCGTGCAACGTGTGCGACGACGCGCCGCCCCGGGCGGCCGTCACTCGCTACAACCTCGACGGCTCGAATCCGCATACGTTTGCCACCGGGCTCCGCAACTCCGTTGGGATGGCGTTCCACCCGACCACGGGCGAACTGTGGGCGAACAACAACGACCGCGACGGTCTGGGCGACGATCTGCCGCCCGAGCACCTCAACATCCTGCGGGACGGCAGGTGGTACGGTTGGCCGCAATGTTATCTCCCTGGGGAGGCGAACCCCGAGTATCAGGGCGCCGACTGCTCAAACGTGGAGCCGCCCGCCTTCACGTTCCAGGCACACTCGGCGCCGCTCGGGCTCGCGTTCTACACACGCGCCATGTTCCCGGCCGAGTACCAGGGCGACGCGTTCATGACCTACCACGGCTCTTGGAACCGCAGCGTCCCTGTCGGCGCGGCGGTCGTGCGCGTGCAGGTGCAGAGCGGCCGGCCCACGGCGATCGACGACTTTGTCACCGGCTGGCAGCTGGCCGATGGCTCTCGCTGGGGCCGCCCCGTGAGCCTGCTCGTGATGCCGGATGGGGCGCTGCTCGTGAGCGACGACTTGGGAGGACGGATCTTTCGGGTGAGCTTCGGTCAGAGTCCGCCGGTTGACGAGACTGGGGATCTCGACGTGACCACTGCGACCACGGGCTCGGACGTCGACCCGGACGGCTACACGGTCACCGTGGACGGCACCACCAATCAACCGATCGGGATCGACGGCAGCATTACGTTCAGCGGGCTCTCCGCTGGGAGCCACACGGTCACGCTCTCCGGAGTGGCGCCCAACTGTGCGGTGGGCGGCGGCAACTCCCAGACAGTGACGGTAGCCTCGGGAGGCACGGCGACGACGAGCTTCACGATCACCTGCACGACGCCGCCCGGCGATCTGACGGTGACGACGAGCACGTCCGGCTCGAGCTTCGACCCCGACGGCTACAGGTTGAGGTTGGATGGCGGCCCGGCCCAGGTGGTCGGAATCAACGCCACCTTCACCTACACGAACCTGGCCGCCGGTGACCACATCGTGGCGATCTCCGGCGTGGCGGCGAACTGCACCGTGAGCGGCACCAGGTCGCGTACGGTCAGCGTTCCCTCGGGCGGGACAGCGACGGTCCCTTACTCGGTCAGCTGCACGACCCCGCCCGGCAGTCTGACGGTGAACACGAGCACGTCAGGGTCGAGCCAGCCGAGCGGCTACACCGTCACGGTGGACGAGAGCCAGAGCCAGGCGATTGGGAGCAACAGCAGCGTCACGTTCACCAACGTCCCGGCGGGCACTCACAGCGTGGCCCTCACGGACGTGGCCGCGAACTGCGAGGTGACCAGCGCCAACCCGCAGACCGTCACCGTGCCCTCGGGCGGGACCGCCACCGCGGCCTTCTCGGCGAGCTGCACGACCCCGCCCGGCAGTCTGACGGTGAACACGAGCACGTCAGGGTCGAGCCAGCCGAGCGGCTACACCGTCACGGTGGACGAGAGCCAGAGCCAGGCGATTGGGAGCAACAGCACCGTCACGTTCACCAACGTCTCGGCGGGCACTCACAGCGTGGCCCTCACGGACGTGGCCGCGAACTGCACGGTGACCAGCTCCAACCCGCAAACCGTCACGGTGCCTTCGGGCGGGACGGTCACCGCGTCCTTCTCGGCGAGCTGCACGACCCCGCCCGGCAGTCTGACGGTGACGACGAGCACAGCGGGCTCGACCCTCGATCCGGATGGCTACACGGTGACGGTGGACGGAAGCCAGAGCCAGCCGATCACGATCAACAACAGCACCGGTGTCACCTTCACGGGCTTGGCCGCGGGGAGTCACGGCGTGGTGCTGTCGGGCGTGGCGGGGAACTGCACGGTGAGCGGCGGCGCCTCGCGGACGGTCACGGTACCCTCGGGTGGGACGGTGACGGTCGCCTACGCGGTGAGCTGCTCCACGCCGCCCGGGGATCTGACGGCGACGACGAGCACAGCTGGCTCGACCCTCGATCCGGATGGCTACACGGTGACGGTGGACGGAAGCCAGAGCCAGCCGATCGCGATCAACAACAGCACCGGCGTCACCTTCTCGGGCTTGGCGGCGGGGAGCCACGGCGTGGTGCTGTCGGGCGTGGCGGAGACCTGCACGGTGAGCGGCGGTGCCTCGCGGACGGTCACGGTGCCCTCGGGTGGAACGGTGACGGTCGCCTACGCGGTGAGCTGCTCGACGCCGCCGGGCGATCTGCAGGTGACGACCACCACGGCGGGCTCGAGCCTCGATCCGGACGGCTATACCGTCACGGTGGACGGGAGCCAGAGCCAGCCGATCGCGATCAACAACAGCACGGGCGTCACCTTCACGGGCTTGGCGGCGGGGAGTCACGGCGTGGTCCTGTCGGGCGTGGCGGGAACCTGCACGGTGAGCGGCGGTGCCTCGCGGACAGTCACGGTGCCCTCGGGTGGGACGGTGACGGTCGCCTACTCGGTGAGCTGCTCGACGCCGCCGGGCGATCTGACGGTGACGACGAGCACTGGCGGGTCGAGCCTCGACCCGGACGGCTATACCGTCACGGTGGACGGGAGCCAGAGCCAGCCGATCGCGATCAACAACAGCACGGGCGTCACCTTCTCGGGGTTGGCGGCGGGGAGTCACGGCGTGGTGCTGTCGGGCGTGGCGGGGACCTGCACGGTGAGCGGCGGTGCCTCGCGAACGGTCACGGTACCCTCGGGAGGCACGGCGACGACGAGCTTCACGATCACCTGCACGACGCCACCCGGCGATCTGACGGTGACGACGAGCACCGGTGGGTCGAGCCTCGACCCGGACGGCTATACCGTCACGGTGGACGGGAGCCAGAGCCAGCCGATCGCGATCACCAACGGCACCGGTGTCACCTTCACGGGCTTGGCGGCGGGGAGTCACAGCGTGGTGCTGTCGGGCGTGGCGGGGACCTGCACGGTGAGCGGCGGTGCCTCGCGGACGGTCACGGTGCCTTCGGGCGGGACGGTGACGGTCGCCTACTCGGTGAGCTGCACGACGCCCAACCGGCCGCCCATTGTGAACGCCGGGGCGGACCAGGGTGTGCTGCTGGGCGTCTTGTACACACTGCCCGACGCCTCGTTCAGCGACCCGGACAACGACGGGCCGTGGTCCTATACGATCGACTGGGGCGACGGGTCACCCTCCGTGGGCAGCGTATCCAGCCAGGGCTCCCTCACCGGGGCGCACAATTATGTGCTGCCCGGCCCTTACCAGATCACCGTGACCGTGACGGACAACCACGGGGCGACAGGGTCAGACTTGAAGGTCCTCACGGTGGGATCGGTACCCGTTCTCAATCGATAGGGAGCCGCCCGGGCGCGCTTCACCCCGTTGACATATGCATACTAAGTATGCATGCATATATGCATATGCGAACCACGCTGATCCTCGATGATGCCCTGGTCGACCGGGCCCGCCGGCTGACCGGAATCGAAGAAAAAACGGCGCTCGTCCATGCAGGCCTGGAAGCCCTGATTGCGCGCGAAGCGGGTCGGCGACTCGCCGCGCTCGGCGGCACCATGCCGGACCTGACGGCCCCGCCCCGCCGGCGCGCTCGGCCGAGCCGCCGGCGGTGATCGTCCTCGCCGACACATCGATCTGGATCGATCTGTGGCGGCACGGTAACACCCGCCTGGCCGCCCTGCTCGACCAGGGTCGCGTTGTACTCCATCCCTTCGTCCTCGGGGAGCTCGCCCTAGGGCGGCTGGTGCCTCGAAACGCAGTGCTGGCTGACCTCCGCGCCCTCGACCGACCCCGCGTCGTCGATCAGGACGAGATGCTCGCGTTTATCGAACGGACGCCACTTTGGGGACGAGGGATTGGCTTGGTCGACGCCCACCTACTGGCCTCCGCCCTGCTCGATCGCCTGCGCCTCTGGACGCTCGACCGGCGCCTCGCACACGTCGCCCGCGACCTCGGCGTCGCGCTGTCACCCTGAACGGCTCAACACCCCACCCCTAGCGGACGTACTCCTTTAGTTGCACCGTTTCCCCACACAACCCTTCTCTTGATGAGGCCGTCATGACTCGTCGCTTGTGGACGGCGGCCGCCGTCCTCGCGGTCGTCGGGACCCCCGTCGCCGCGCAAACCCGCACGACCCTCGACTCCACGCTCCTCGCCGCCTTCCGCTGGCGCAACATCGGCCCCGCCAACATGATGGGCCGCGTCTCGAGCGTCACCGGGATCCCCAGCCCCTCCAAGACGTTCTTCGTAGCGGCCGCGGGCGGCGGGATCTGGAAGACCACCAACAACGGCACGACGTTCCGGCCGGTCTTCGACAACGAGCGTTGCGTGGCGATGGGTGAGTTGGCAATCGCGCCTTCGGACACGATGCAGGTGTGGGCCGGCACCGGCGAAGAGGACTCCCGCAACACGATCTCGCCCGGTTGCGGAATCTTCAAATCAACTGACGGCGGGCTGACTTGGAAGCCTTCGGGGTTGGAGAAATCCGGCGCGATCGGCCGCATCGTGGTCCACCCGACGAACCCGAACATCGTGTACGTCGCCGTCCTCGGCCAGCCGTGGGCGCCGAACGCCGAGCGCGGCCTGTACAAGACGACCGACGGCGGATCAACCTGGCAGCTCGTCAAGTTCGTCTCCGATCGCGCCGGCTTCGTGGACGTCGCGATGGATCCCGCGAACCCCGAGGTGCTGTTCGCGGCGAGCTGGGAGCGGCAGCGTGGTCCCTACTTCCTGAACTCGGGCGGGCCCGGCAGCGGCCTCTGGAAGACCACCGACGGGGGCAAGACCTGGTCCGCGGTGACCGGCGGCGGCCTCCCCGCGACTACCAAGGGCCGGATCGGCATCGCGATTGCCGCCTCGGACCCGAAGGTGATCTACCTGATGCTCGAGGCCGACACGACGGCCAACCCCCGCGCCGACAAGACGAAGCCGGCACAGACACGCCCCTCCGGCCTGTATCGCTCGGCCGACGGCGGCGCCACGTGGGAGAAGACGAACGGCAACAACGTGCGCCCCTTTTATTACTCACAGGTGCGCGTCGACCCCAAGGACCCGAACCGCGTCTACTGGTCGTCCACGCCCGTCAACTTCTCGAATGACGGCGGCAAGACCGTCGGGAACGCCACCGTGGGGATCCACGTGGACCACCACTCCATGTGGATCGATCCGAACGATCCGAACCACATCATCGTCGGCAACGACGGCGGCGTGGCGCAGACGTGGGACAAGGGCGGCAACTGGGACTTCCTGAACTCGTTCGCCCTCGGCCAGCCGTACATCGTCAGCTATGACATGGGCTTCCCCTACCGCGTCTGCGCCGGATACCAAGACAACGGCTCCTGGTGCGGCTTCTCGCGCCGGCGCCAGGGCGACATCACGAACGCCGACTGGACCACGGTGGGCGGCGGCGACGGCTTCTACACGGCCCAGGACCCGACCGACGCCAACATCATCTACGTCGAGTCGCAGGGCGGCAACATGTCGCGCCTCAACTTCGCGACGGGCGAGCGCACCAACCTCCAGAAGCCCAACTGGCGGCCGCGCTACCAGATGTTCGAGGATTCCATCGTCATTGAACGACCCGACACGACCAAGCCGGCGTCCGGCGCCCAGGCGCGCCGCCTGGCCGACCTGCGCGCCCGCCAGCGCGCCGACTCAGCCGACATCGACCTGCGCTGGAACTGGAACACACCGTTCCTCATCTCGGCCCACAACCCCGAGATCTTCTACGCCGGCGCGAGCAAGGTGATGAAGTCCACGCGGCGCGGTGAGGACCTGTATCCGATATCGGCCGATCTGACCACCCGCGACACGATGAAAATCCGGGTCTCGACCCGGACGACGGGCGGCATCACCCCCGACGTCACGGGCGCCGAGACGTATTGCACGATCGTGTCACTGGCCGAGTCGCCGCTCCGGCCCGGCGTGCTGTACGCCGGCACCGATGACGGCAACGTCTGGCTGACGCGCAACGACGGCGGCAGCTGGGAGAACATCACCGGGCGCTTCCCCGGCGTCCCGGCCGGCACCTACGTGAGCCGCATCGAGCCGTCGCGCTTCGATTCGGCGACGTTCTACGTCACGTTCGACAATCACCGCACCAACGACTTCACGCCCTACGTGTACGCGACCAACGACTTCGGGAAGACGTTCCGCTCGATCGCCAACAATCTGCCCAAGGGCGGCCCCGACTACGTGCACGTGATTCGCGAGGACGTGGCGAACAAGAACTTGCTGTTCGTCGGGACCGACGTGGGCGCGTACGTGTCCCGGGACCGCGGAGCGTCGTGGCAGAAGTTCATGAACGGGCTGCCCACGGTCCCGGTGCACGACCTGCGGATTCACCCGCGCGAGCGGGAGCTGATGGCCGCGACGCACGGCCGCGCCCTCTGGATCGTGGACATCGCGCCGCTCGAGCAGCTGTCCGACAGCGTGATCGCTGCGACGGCCTACCTGTTCCAGCCGAAGACCGCCTACCAGTACGGCCAGGCGCCGCTCGGCGGAGGCAGCCCGGGCCAGAAGGCGTTCCGCGCGCCGAGCCCGCAGTACGGCGCGGAAGTCGCGTATCGCCTCACGGCGGCCAACGCCGATCGCCGCGCCCGCACGCGCGTGGTGATCACCGACGTCACCGGCGACACCGTCCGGACGATCCAGGGCCCCGCGGGGCCCGGCCTGCACCGCGTCGTCTGGAACTTCCAGGGGAAGACGCCACCGCCGGTCGCCCTCTCGCCCTCGCAGAAACGCGACAGCGTCTGGCTCGTGGCGCGGATCAACGTCGTGTTCGACTCGCTCACCAAAGCCGGCACCAACACGCAGATGCTCGAGCCGATCAAGACCGCCCTGCTCGCCGGTGACGTGCAGGGGCTGGCGCAGCGCTTCGGGTTCGGAGGCGGCGGTGGCGGTGGCGGCGGCGGCGGGGGTGGGGGCGGTGGCGGCGGCGCCGCCGCGGCCGCAGGCCGCTTCGTCGAGCGGCCCGGCGAGACGACGCCGCGCGCCGTCACCGCGACGGGCACCCCCGCCGCGGCGCCCGCGGCAGGAGGAGGGGGAGAGGGGGGGGGAGGCGAGAGCGGCGAGAATGCGCCCGATCCCGGATTCCTCGGCACACTGGGCAACCTGCTGCGCCGCCCCGGCCAGGGCGGTGGTGGCGGCGGCGGTGGAGGAGGGTTCGGCGCCCTCGGGTTCATCGCCCAGACGTTCGGGCGCGCCACGGGCGGTGGAGGTGGCGGGTTCGGCGGCTTCGGCGGCGGCCCAGCCGCCGTGGCGAGCGGCGACTACCTCGTCAGCATCACGGTGGACGGCAAGACGCTGAGCCGCGTGTTGCGGGTCGAGCGGGTCACCGGAGACGGAGCGTCACGGACGACCGTGAACTGATGCCCTTCCTGGACACGAACCACCAGCGCGCCGCGCTGGTGGTTCTGCTCCTGGGCTTCGCCCTGGCCGCGGCGCTCGCACCGTATGCCACCGGCCTGATAGGCATCCCCGTCCTGTACGTCACGTTCGCGCCGGTGCACCGCTGGCTGGCCGCGCGGGTGAAGCCGGCCCTCGCCGCCACGCTCGTCGTGCTGTTGGGCGTGTTCCTGATCGTGGTCCCGGGGGCGTCCTTCGCGGGACTGATCGTGAGTGAGGCGCAGCAGATCGCCGCGGGGGTAATCCAGAGCCCCATTCTTGGCCGCCTGGCCCAGCTCCGGATCGGCGGTACGGACCTGGGGCCGGAGCTCGCGAACCTCGGCCGCGGCATCATCGGGTGGTTGGGGACCGGGGCGTTCAACCTCGTCGGCACCGCGACGCGGCTCACGTTGAATCTCCTCATCGCGTTCTTCGGACTGTACTACCTCCTGCTGCGGCCGGAAGAGGTGTGGGCCGCCGTGCGACCCTACATCCCCTTCTCCGCCAAGAACGCCGACAAGCTGCAGCGCCGCTTCCACGACGTGACGATCTCGACGCTGATCGGGACCGGCCTCACGGCGGTGGTCCAGGGCGCCCTGGTGGCCATGGGCTTCGCGATCGTCGGGCTCCCCAACGCCGTCTTCTGGGGCGTGGTGACGGTCGTCGTGGCCATCCTGCCGGTGGTGGGGAGCGGACTCGTGTGGGGTCCGGGCGTGCTGGCGCTGGTGCTCGACGGCCGCTACGGCGCGGCCATCGGCCTCGCCCTCTGGGGCGTCGTCGCCGTCGGCGGCGTGGACTACGTCATCCGCCCGATGGTGTTTCGCCGTTGGGCGCAGGTCCACCCGATCATCACGCTCGTGGGGGCGTTGGCGGGAGTGCCGTACTTTGGAATACTGGGGCTGCTCATTGGACCGCTGGCGCTCAGCTACTTCTTCGAGCTGATCAGGATGTACAGAGAAGAGTATTTGGAGGCTTAGGACCGGCCGTTTCCTGATTCCCGTTCACCTCGATGCGTCGGTGCGTCTAGCAGTTGCATGGCCCCGTCTCCACAGATAGAAGATCGGAATCCCGGTCGCGATCAGCGCCGCCCCTATCGCCGCATTCCTCGGATTCGACACCACCGCGCTCACGACGACGTATCCCGCCGCCAGCACGAACAGCGCCGGCGTCCACGGGTATCCCGGCACCCGAAACGCCGCGTGCGGTTCCCGCGCCCGATAGATGAAGAGCCCGGCTACCGTCAATCCAAAAAAGATCCAGTCGCCGAACGTCACGTAGTCCACGAGCTGGCCGAACGTCCCCGACAGGGTCAGGATGATGGCGCAAGCTGCGAGCACGACGATCGCGGCGGCCGGTGTGCGGTGGACGGGATGCAGGACCGCCAAGCGCGCGAAGAAGACGCCGTCGGCGGCCATCGCCTGGAGGACGCGCGGCGTCACGAGGATCACGAGGTTCAAGAAGCCGAACGTCGAGACAGCGATGCCGGCGGCGATGACCTTCCCGCCCGCCGGGCCGAGCAGCGCCTGCATCGCGTCGGCGGCGGGCGCGGTGCTGGCCGCGAGCCCGGCGACGCCGAGCACGCGGAGGTAGGCGACATTGGCCAGCAGGTACACCGTGACGACGATCGCCACGCCGAAGACCAGGGCGCGCGGCAAGTTGCGCTCCGGCTCGATGATCTCCTCGGCGATGAAGTTGGTCTGCTGCCAACCGCCGTAGGTGAAGAGAATCGGGACCAGGGCGGCGCCCAGCCCAGCCCCCAACCCACCCCCGGAAGGCTGGAAAGTTGGAACGTTGGACGGAACGGCCAACAACAGCCCCGCGGCGATGAGGGCCGCGAGTGCCGCAAGCTTCAAGACCGTGAAGATGTTCTGCGTGATCGCGGCGGGGCGCACGCCGGCGTAGTTGATCCCGGCCAACAGGACGATCGTGCCCGCCGCCAGAGGGACCGTAAGCCGGTCGGACAAGCCGGCGAGGGCGAGCGCGTAGTTGGCGAACGTGACGGCGACGGCGGCGATCGCGCCGGTCGCGATCACCAGGACTAGCGTCCACCCGTACAGGAAAGCGGGAAGCGGGCCCCACGTTTCCCGGAGGTAGACGTAGCCGCCGCCCGCGCGCGGCCGCCGCTGCCCCAGCTCACCGAAGCAGAACGCACCGATGAGGGCGACCACGCCGCCCAGCACCCAGGCGAGCAACACCAGCCCCGGCGTGCCCACGCGTTCGGCGACGGTCGCAGGCGTACGAAAGATCCCGCCCCCGATGATCCCGCCGACGACGGCCATGGTGCCGGAGAAGAGGCCGAGCCGCCGCGCGTACGAGACCAACGGCTAACGGCTAACGGCCGACGGCGCCGCGACGGCCCCCGTCTTCCCAGCGATCCGATCGGCCTGGGCGAGCAACTCCTCCCAGCTAAACCACGCCCTCCCCCGGATCCAGTGCTCGAACCATCCCAGCTCGGCCATCATCTTGACCAGCTGGTAGCGCGATTCCTGTAGGCCGTGCGGCTGGCCGGGATAGACCAGGAATTCGGTGGGCACGCCGCGCTGCTTCAAGGCCATGTGCAGCTCGAGGTTCTGCGCCATGGGAATCCGCTCGTCCTTCTCGCCGGAGTGCAGCAGCGTCGGGGTCTTGGCGCGCGCGATGTAGCGCAGCGGCGACTCCGCCCACCAGTGCTCGAAGTTGTCCCACGGCTTGTTGGACGCGTCGCGCCCCGCGTCGCCGCCCAGATAATATTCGCGCGTGGCCTGCACATCGGTCTGCGCGTAGAGACTGATCCAGTTCGAGACCCCCGCCCCACTCGAGATCGCCTTGAAGCGGTCGGTGGTGACGAGGGTCCAGTTCGACCAGTGCCCGCCCGCCGACCACCCCATCATGCCGAGCGAATCGGGATGGGCGATGCCGCGCCGGACCACCGTGTCCACGCCGGAGAGGATGTCTTCGGCGGCGAGGGGCCAGTAGTTGCCGGCGATCGCCGTTTGGAACGCCTCCCCGTAACCGGTCGAGCCGCGGTAGTTCGGCTGCAACACCGCGTACCCCTTTCCCGCGAGGACGTGCGTGTAGGTGCCGTAGCTGCCGCTGAAGCTGTTCTGATACGCGCTCGCCGGGCCGCCGTGCAGCTGCACGACCAACGGATACCGCCGCGCCCGGTCCCACCCCACGGGATAGACGAGGATTCCCTCGACCGTGGCACCATCACCGGCCTTCCAGCGGACCGTCTCGTAGCGGCCCAGGGCGAGCGAATCGACCCAGGGATTGAGCCGCGTGAGGCGGACCCATCCCTCGCGGCGAGCGAGCTGCGCGACCGGGGCGAGGTACAAATCGGTGGGACTGCGCGGATCGGTGTAGCGCAGCAGGACTGTGTCGCGATCGCGCGCCTTGGCGGCCGTGACGACGCCCTCGGTGCGGGTGCCGGGCCGTACCGCACCAGCGGCCACGTCGAGCCCGTAGACATTGCCATTCACGCCCTCGTCGCCGTTCCAGTAGATCGTGCGGCCGTCGGCGCTCCAGAAGCCGAACCCGACGTCGCGCGCGTCGCCGCGGCCCAGCTCACGCCACGTACCGCCCGTCACCGGCCGCACGTACACGCGGCCCAGGTTGCCGAACTTGAAGTCGCGGTCGGCGGTGAACGCGATGAACCGGGAGTCGGGAGAGAACGACACGGCTCCCTCGCCCACGTAATTGGTGGTGAGCCGCTCGACGGCCGCCGATTCGAGGTTCAGGAGGTACAGCTCGCTGGCGCGGTCATCGGCATAGCGGGCAATGGGCCGGCCGCGGAACGCCGCCCAATGGCCGTCGCGGGACAGCTCGACCGCGCCGGCGACCCGAAAATCTCCTTGGGTGAGGCGCTTCTCCGTCTTCCCCGCCACGGTGAACGCCCAGAGATGCACGGCGGGCGCCGGCTCGTTCATCACGCGGACGTCGAACTTTTCCTTGATGCGGCGGCGGCGCGTCGAGTCCGGCTCGTCGGCGGCGGTGAAGTAGATGCGTCCGTCTTCACCCCAAACGATGGTTTCGATCGAGGTCACGTGCTTGGTCAGCTGCTCGGCTTTGCCGCCGCCATCGCCTGGGAGCACCCAGATCTGTTGCTTGCCCTCGGGGCCGGCGACGTACGCGATCCATGCCCCGTCGCGGCTCCACGCCCACGCGCCAATCCCGTCGTCGGTGTTGGTAACGCGGCGCGCTTCGCCGCCGTCGGGGCGCATCAGGAACAGCTGGCGCTTCTTGCCGTCGCGCGTCGACGTGAACCCGATCGTCGTGCCCCCCCCCCCCCCCCCCCCCCCCCCCCCCCCCCCCCCCCCC
>Ga0210382_10000099_pt1 | contig 33859 bp, 29 predicted proteins | sample PLMedo_FD_155452 | JGI IMG/M metagenome (GOLD analysis project Ga0210382, IMG submission 155452) | Groundwater sediment microbial communities from an aquifer in East River, Colorado, USA - PLM0_60_coex redo | ecosystem: Environmental > Terrestrial > Soil > Riparian zone | place: USA: East... | reverse complement strand
CTTCACGCCGCTGGACGGCCGCGGCATGAACCCGCAGCTGCAGAATCCCGGGATGGTCTTCCATCCGCCCATGCTGTACCTGGGCTACATCTCGATCACGATTCCGTTCGCGTTCGCGATCGCGGCGTTGCTGACCAAGAAGCTCGACAGCGAATGGCTCGTCGCCGTGCGCAAATGGACGCTCGTGTCGTGGTTGTTTCTCGGCATCGGATTGCTCATCGGGATGTGGTGGGCCTACGTCGAGCTGGGGTGGGGCGGCTACTGGGCGTGGGATCCGGTCGAGAATGTCGCGCTGTTGCCGTGGCTGGTCATGACGGCCTTCCTGCACTCGGTCATGATCCAGGAAAAACGGGGCATGCTGAAGAAGTGGAACCTCGCACTGATTCTGGGGGCATGGCTGCTCTCGATCTTCGGCACGTTCATCACGCGCTCGGGCGTGATCGCGAGTGTCCATTCGTTTACGCAGTCACCCGTCGGCTATTTCTTCGCCGGGTTCCTGATCGTCGCGACGATCGTCGTCGCCATGCTCTATATCAACCGGCTGCCTCTGCTCACCGCCGAGGCCACGCTCGAATCGATCGTGAGCCGCGAGGCGAGTTTCCTCTTCAACAATCTGCTCCTCATCGGCATCGCCTTCTCGGTGCTCTGGGGCACGCTGTTTCCGATTCTCTCCGAGGCGATCAAGGGCACGAAGATCACGGTCGGCCCGCCGTTCTTCAATCAGGTGAACGTGCCGCTTGGTCTCGCGCTGCTCGCGATGACCGGGATCGGTCCGTTGATCGCGTGGCGCCGGGCGTCGCTGCCCAATCTGCGCCGCCAATTCGCCGTACCGCTGACGAGCTGCGTATTCGTGCTGCTCATCTTGTTGGTGGCCGGCATGCGGGACATCGGCGCCTTGATCGCGTTCAGTATCGGCGGGTTCGTGCTGGCGACAATCGTCCAGGAATTCGCGCGCGGAGCGCGGGCCCGGCATCGGCAGTATGGCGAGCCGACGATCGTGGCGCTCTTCCAGCTGCTGTCGCGCAACCGCCGGCGCTACGGCGGCTATATCGTCCACGTCGCGATGGTCCTGCTGTTTGTCGCGTTCGCGGGGATGGCCTTCAAGACGGAGACGCAGGCCACGCTCAAGCCGGGCGAAGTGGCAACGTTGCGGGGTCCCGATGGGCATGTCTACACGTTTACGCACCTGGGCATCTCGCAGTACAACGCGCTCAACCGTCAAATCACCGCCGCGTTGCTCGAGGTACGACGGGACGGCAAGGCGATGGGACGCCTGCGGACCGAAAAACGCCAGCACGTCGATGCCCTGGGGAATCCGACGTTCGAACCGTCGACGGAAGTCGGAATCATGAGCGGGCTGCGTGTGGATCTCTACGTCGTGCTCGCGGGTCTGGTGAACGGCACGCAGCAAGCCGTCTTCCGCTTCACCATCAATCCGCTGGTCTGGTGGGTGTGGTTCGGCGGCTTCGTGCTCGTGATTGGTGGCTTGATCGTGCTCTGGCCGGGGGGCGGTGCGCCTCCGGGGACGGGTCCGCGCCCGCCGCGCACGCAGGCCGGGTACGCCGTGAAACTGGAGGCTGAGCGGTGACCGATCGTTTGAGCCGGAGAGGGTTTTTCGCGCTCGCCGCGGCCGCCGCCGGCGCCGTCATCCAGGACACGGTCCGTGCGGATCGCGTGTACGACCCGCAGCGGGCGGGTCGCTCGAAAGAGCCCATCACTGCCCTCGACACCGACGCCGGCATTCAAGCGATCGAAAAGAAGCTCCGCTGCAGCTGCGGCTGCGGCCTCGACATCTATACCTGTCGGACGACCGACTTCCAGTGCACATACAGTCCGGGGCTGCACAAGGACGTCCTGCGGCTCGCGGGGCAGGGGAAGAATGCGCAGCAGATCATCGACGAGTTCGTGAAGCAGTACGGCGAAGCGGCGCTGATGGCGCCCCCCAAGCACGGCTTCAATCTCGCCGGCTACTTCGTGCCTTCCATCGCGATCATCGTTGCCGGCTTCTTCCTCGTGCGGACTCTGCGTCGCTGGACGCGTGACGCTGAGGCCGCCGCCCCGGCGAGCCCGACGCTGCCGCCGAATGCCACGCCGGATGAGCTGGAGCGGCTGCGCCGCGAGCTCGACCGGCTCCCCGGCTAGCCGGGTTCCCCGATGCTCGAGTTGATTCTTGGAATCCTGCTGGCCGCGGGGGCGATCTCCTTCGTCCTGCTTCCGATTCTCCGGCCGCCCGTGGAATCGGCCGATGGCGATGCGGTTGGCGACGAAGGAGACGACCCCGCCGACGACATGAGCGCACAAGCGGTCGCACTCCGCGCGCTCAAGGAAATCGAGTTCGATCGCGCCACTGGCAAACTCTCGGATCAGGACTACGATGCGCTGAAAGCCAAATACACCGGCGAAGCGTTAGCAGCGATGCGTGTGGAGTCTGGAGTCAGGAGCCATGAGCCTGGAGTCAAGCCAGTCCCTGAATCCAGACTCCCGGCTCCGCGATGTCCAGAGCACGGTCCCCGCCCGGAAAGCGACGCCGAGTTCTGCTCGGATTGCGGCAGGCGACTAGGAACGGCTCCCGGCTACTGCGCGCGCTGTGGGACCGCGCTGGAAGGTGACGCCCGCTACTGCAATCGCTGTGGAGCCCGCGTCGCCGCCTGACTCTTGCGTTTTCCAGTCCCGTTTCCTATCAGTCTGCATCCCCTGAACCCTGGAGCGCGTCGTGAACCGATGGGTCTCGCGATTGGTGGTCGTGCTGCTGCTGGTGGCGTTGACAGCGTCGACGGCGGACGCGCAGCGGCGGTCACGCCGGCGCGCGATCGTGACACAGTCCGGTCCCACGTACGGCGCACACGTCGGCTACAATTTCGACGTCGATGATCTGCTCCTCGGCGCGCAGCTGTCCTGGCCGTTCACACCCGATCTCGCGCTCTATCCTACGTTCGACTACTACTTCGTAAGTGGCGGATCACTGTGGGCCCTGAATTTCGACCTGAAATACCGCCCGCCCACTCGCTACGGCGCGTGGTACGTCGGCGGCGGATTGAACTGGTCGCACGTCAGCGGCGGCGGAACCAGTGGGAGCGACACCAATCTGAACCTGCTCACGGGCCTCGAAGGACGTCGTGGGCGGACGCGGCCCTACATCGAGGGCAAGTTCATCCTCGGCAGCGGCAGCTCGTTTCAAATTGTCGGAGGAGTCAACTGGCGCTAGGCTAGAACTCGAACGTCTCCATCTTTCGCAGCGCGATCCGCAACGGAATGATCGTGGCCGCCGTGCACAGGGCGGCGGCCATGATAAACCAACCCAGCATCTCTGGCGTGATTCCGATCGCTTGCCCTTCCCAGGCGGAGCGCACGTAGGTGTACACGGCCCTCGAGAGTGTGCCGAGCACCGCCGCGAGCAGCGCGATCGTCGTCATCATGAACACCAGCCCCCCGAACGACGTGGGAATCTGCGCGGCGTTCTCCGTCTCGAACTGCGGATAAAGCGTCCCGAACGTCAAAGCCAGCGCGGAGATCGCGAGCGTCAGTCCCGTCATCGTGGCCAGACTCAGGATCATCATGAACGGGGGGACTTCGAGCAGGGCGTTGGTCACTCCCGTGAGAATGAGGCCGAGAATCAGCAGCGGCAGTGTTCCGACCCAGTACTTGGACCACAGCAAGGCCCGGAGGTCGAGCGGCGATGAGCGCAGCAGCCACATCTGCCGGCCCTCGAGCGAGACCGCGGGGAAGATGAAGCGCGCCGCGATCGAGGCGAGCACGAAGCCCGCGAGGCCGAGGTTCAGGAACGACACGAGATTGACGTAGAAGAATCCAACCGGCTCGCCGCGATGCAGCGGCAGCGCCTGAATATTGAAGAGATACACGACGACGAGGACCGCGAGCAGGATCAGCTGGCTCCATTGCGTCGTGTCGCGGAAGAAGAGCTTGATGTCCTTGAGCACGAACTCGCGCTTCGCGACCGGCAGCCAGCCGAGTAGCGACCCCACCGTCCAGCGCCACAGGCCACCCCGAATGAAGCGCTCGGCGCCCTCCTGCGCCTTGGTGAACCCTTGCGCGTACAGTGCGCGATGCAGCACGGCGCCGAGCGTCACGAATGCGGCGGCGGTGGTCCAGAGCAGGACGAGCGGGAGCGGATCCAGCTCGTCCCGCAGGAATCCCATGATCGCTTGCGACGCCCATTCGCTCGGCAGAAATGGCGACGTCGGCCCGCGCAGCAGGATCACGAAATCCAGCAGGTTGCGGAATCCTTCGGGGCGGGCGAGCTGTTCGGGCCGGATGACGCGGAACAACAGGATCACGCCGCCGGCCGCGCCGAGGGCGATGATGGACAGCAGATCGCGCGTGCGTCGAGCGGGGAAGATGTTGACCAGCACCAGCGTCACGGCGCAACCGAGCACCGCGGGCAAAATCAGCATCGGTACGATCGCGATGAGGGCGTATAGCCCGAACAACACGCCCCCCTTGTAGACGACGCCATAAGCCGCGAGGATCGGCACCGTCATCAGCGCGACCATCCAGGACGAGTGCAGCAGCGTCTCGCCCAGCTTCGCGAGATAGAGGCGCAGCCAGTCGACCGGCGCCGACACGAGGAGGTCGAGATCCTTCGCGAGGAAGAAGCTCGACAACGCCGTGATGACGTTCGACAGCACCAGGATGGAGATGAACGAGAGGAGGATGAGTCCGAGGATCTTTCCGGGGATCAGTGGTCCCAGTTCCTCCACGCTGCGCAGAGCCTTCAGGATCCGGTAAAGAACCCCAAATACCCCGGCCCAGAACGCGCCGCCGACCAACGCCAGGATGACGAGCTTGCCGGTGCCGCCGCGCGCGCGCTCCTCGCGCAACCGCTGCAGCGCGGTCCGCCACTTGGGTTGCAGGACATGCGCGAGCGACGGCTGCTTCATCACGCGACCCTGCCCCCCAGGACTTCGGCCAACTCACGCACCTGCGCGCCGCCGGTCAGCTTCAGGAACAACTCTTCGAGACTCGCGTCGCCCGCTTTGTGCTGGCGCCGCACATCGCTGACCGTTCCGGCGGCGACGATCTTGCCGTGCTGAATGATCGCGATCTGGTCGCACATCGCTTCCGCGACCTCAAGTGTGTGTGTGCTCATCAGCACCGTGCCACCCTTCTCGACGAACTGCCGGAAGATGTCCTTCAGCAGGCGAGCGGCCTTCGGATCGAGCCCGACCATCGGCTCGTCGACGACGATGCACTCGGGGCGGTGAATCAGCGCGCTCGAGATGATCAGCTTTTGCCGCATGCCGTGGCTGTACGCCTCGACCAGCTCGTCCTTCCAGCTCGTCAACTCGAACACTTCGAGCAATTCCGCGATGCGGCGTTCGACGCTGTCGCCTTCCTGCCCGTACAATCCGGCGACAAACCGCAGAAACTCCGCGCCGGTGAGCTTGTCGTACACGAAGGGACGGTCCGGGATGAACCCGAGCCGCATCTTGGCGGACAGCGGATTGACGTGGACGTCGTCGCCGCCGAGCAGCACGCGGCCCTGCGTGGGCCGCAGGATGCCGGCGATCATCCGCAGCGTCGTCGTCTTCCCGGCACCGTTCGGCCCCAGGCAGCCGAAGAGGATGCCGCGGGGGACGTGCAGGCTGATGTCGTCCACGGCGACGAAGCTGCCGTAGAGCTTAGTCAGGTTCTCCAGGCGGATCATAGCACCTCGAGCTTCAGCCGGCCGATGAGCGGTACGAGCTCGACTTGCCGCGCGAGCCCGCCGATTGCCATCGGCAGATGCGCGGCGTCGGCGGGGAATTGGTCGAATGTAGGGTCCACGGTGACCCAATCGGCGAGGTAGACCTCAGCCCAGGCGTGATAGTAGAAACGGCCATTCATGTAGATCAGGCCCGCGACCGTGCGGGCCGGCAATCCGGTCGCGCGCGCGAGCGCGACGAAGAGCGTCGCCGCCTCATTGCAATCGCCGCGCGCGGTCTCCAGCACTTTCTCGGCGCTGGGGACGCTTCCCGGCGGCGGGATGGTGCGGCGCAGCGTGCGGTGGACCCAACGCGTGAGCAGCTCAGCGACCCGCGCCGGACTGCGCTCGCGCTCGATGATGCGTCGCGCCTGCGCGGCGATTCGCGGGTCGTGACTCTGAATCAGCGGTTCCGGCGTGAGCCACCGTGCCAGTGCCGTATCGCGCGAGGGGAGTCGATAGGGCGCGGCGTGTGACTGCAAGACTCCCGCCTGCACGATCTCGAGCGTGTCTCTCCCGTTCCGGCGCACGCGCATCCGCGCACGCTCCGGAGGATCGGTGCGCAACCCGGCAACCAGCGCCGTCACCGGCACGATCTCGCCGGGCCCCGGTGCGGCGCTGCTGCGCGCCACGCGGGCGGTATCGCGGTGCTTGAAGTTCTCGTAGACGATCTCGAACGCCGCACGCTCCATCGCGAATCCCTGATCGTCCGCGCCACTCGTGGAGGCGAGCACGATGCGTCCCTGGGCGTCGATCCAGCTGCTCGTCGGGACGCCATTCGCGTCGTGATCGATCCGGAACGCGCGCACCGTGTCGAAGTGCTCCGGCACCCACGTCATCGTCGTGGAATCGAGGTCGGCGCTGTCGGACACGACCAGCGTCGATTCCGCCGCCACGCGCGCGGTGACGTCCCGGCCGGTCAGCAGCAGCGGATCGAACAGCCGCGCCGTATACGAGCGGCCGGAGCGCAGCTCCCCACCGAACGCGAGCCGCAACGGTAACAAGGACGGCAGGGTGATCGGACCCTTCAGCGGGATCCGCGTCATCTGCGAGTCGCCTTCGGAGACGATCGTGATCGACAACACCGTGTCCCCGAGCACGCGGCCGTGCGCCGCGAATTGTCCGAGATCGCCATCGAACGTCGTCTCGACGGTTTGCAGACGTAGCGCGCGTGACAACATCGTGATGCTGCGCGCGGTGGTGCGATGCAGCGCCCCCAGCGCCGCCACGTCGAGCACGAATACGTTCTCGACCCGTATCGCACCGGGGAGGGTGTCGATGGTCGTCGAGGAGTAGCCGACCTGCTGGCCGCCGACCGCGAGCCGGTAGAACAGCCCACCCGGGGCTACCGCCAGCGCCGCTTCGGCGAGCCGGGCGCCGGTCGGGCGGAACACTTCGCGCTTCACGAGCCACCCCAGCGAGAGCGCCCAGGCGACGAGGACGGCGATAACCCAGCGACGGCGATTCACGAGACCGCCCGCTGCAGTGCAGCCTCGAACACCTGCTGATCCTCAGGGCGCTCGACGACGAACGACACGTCCTCGGGGAACTGCGCGCTCCCCCGATGCGCGTGCAACACCGTCGCCATGATTTCGGCGGAGTCCTCGAGCGTCAGATTGCCGGCTCCCGTGCCGAGCGGGGGCGCGCTGACGTGCACGAACTCCCACTCCTGCGCCTGATGCAACGTCGACAACCAGGCGCGCGTCACATTGCCGCGCGTGACCGGCTCGGTCTCACTGCGAATGATGGCATGAATGACGAACTCCGCCGGCAGGTCGCCACCGGCGGCGGTCACGACGGCGCCCCCGACCGCGAGCTCGCGGTTCAGGCGTATGCGACTCTGGAACTGTTCTCCGCCGAGGATTTCGAGGCGCCGCAGTGCGGCTGCCGTGGGATCGAGACGAGTCGTGGCGGGACGGACGATGGCATCAGCGGCGAACGACGCGAGATCGTCCACGACTACGCGAATCACCTACCCGTCATTTCCCGGGAGCGGCGGTACATCGCAGTCGCTTCGTCGGGGCGATTCAGCCGGTCGAGCACCTTGCCGATCCCGTACAGCGCCTTCGGGTTCGCGGGCTGCAGCTCGACCGCCCGCTCGTAGGCCGCCAGCGCGCTCGTCAGATCATCCGTGTGATTGAGCGCTTCACCCAGGTAATACCAGGCCGCCGCGCGCCCGGGCTCGACTTCGACCGCGCGCTGCAGCTGGCTGGTTCCCTCGCGCCACATGCCGCGCCGCGTCAAAACGATCCCGAGGTTGAACAGCGCTTCGACATTGTTCGGGTCGGCGCGCAGCACCCGCTGCAGGTCGCGCTGCGCCGCGGCGTAGCGCACGGTCGCACCGAGAATCGCGGCGCGGTTCAGCAGCAGCGCGGGATTGTCGGGCTCGGTCTCGAGCGCGCGGTCCAGCTCGGCCAGCGCGCCGTCACGATCGCCGCGGGCGTCGAGAATCAGCGCCAGGTTGTTGCGCGCCTTCACGTGCCTGGGATCGCGCGCCAGCAGATCGCGGTACGACGCCGCCGCCCGTTCCATCTCACCGCGCTCGCTGGCTTCCCTGGCCGCGATGTAGAGAGGATCGTCCGCCGTGGGGCTGGGAGGTTCCGCCGCCGTGGGTGGAGTTGGGGGAGGTTCTGGAGGTTGTGGAGGTTCTGAGGCTCCCTCATCCAGCTTCGCCTTGATGTCCATAGGTCCCGGAGTCGCTACAGGTTGCGCTACGCGGAGCGGCGGTGGCTGCTCGTCGCGGGCGACGTCTTTCGGGGTAGCGATCGCGCCGGTCTGGGTGAGCGATTCCGCTTCCTCGATCAGCTCAGCCGCGACCCGTGCCCGCTCTTGCGACGTCTGCCAGTGGCGCTCGCGGCGTGGACCCCGCCCGTCGCGGTTCATATCAGGCCCTTCGCATCTGTGGTCATGGGGGATGCTAACGTAGGAAACGGGAGCAGTCTAAGCAAGAGAAGGGTGATTCCAGGAGAGTTGACCCATAGACCGTACCCCATCTAAGCTCCGAGTCTATGCCTGGCGATTCGTTGATTGTCCGCGGAGCACGCGAGCACAACCTCAAGAACATCGACGTCGAGTTGCCTCGGAACGCCCTCGTGGTGTTCACGGGGCTGTCCGGCTCGGGGAAGTCGTCGCTTGCCTTCGATACGATCTACGCCGAAGGACAGCGCCGCTATGTCGAATCGCTCTCCGCCTATGCGCGGCAGTTCCTCGGGCTCATGGACAAGCCCGACGTCGATGCGATCGAAGGACTCTCTCCCGCGATTTCCATCGAGCAGAAGACCGCGGGTGCCAATCCCCGGTCGACCGTCGGCACGATCACCGAAATCTACGACTATCTCCGCTTGCTGTGGGCCCGCACCGGCACGCCGCATTGTCCCAACGATGGCACGCCGGTCGAGCGACAGTCCGCGTCGCAGATCACCGACCTGGTGCTCGAGTGGCCGGAAGGCACGAAGATCGAAGTGCTCGCGCCCCTGGTGCGCGGGCGTAAAGGCGAGTTCCGCGACGTGTTGGAAGCGATGCGCAAACAGGGTTTCGTGCGGGCGCGCATCAACGGGGAGACGTACGACCTGTCGAATGTGCCCAAGCTGAATCGCCGCCAGAATCACGACATCGCCGTGGTGGTGGACCGGCTCGTGGTTCGCGCCGCGGACCGGGGACGCCTCGCCGATTCAATCGAGACCGCGCTGAAAGCGGCCGATGGCGTCGTGGAAGTCGTGCGCCAGACCGGCAGCCCGCGGTCCCGCCTGTTTTCCGAGCGCTACGCGTGCCCCAAGTGCGGGTTGTCGCTACCGGAGCTCGAGCCGCGGCAGTTCTCGTTCAATTCGCCCTACGGTGCCTGTCCCGACTGCTCGGGACTCGGCACGCGTCGCGAGGTGAACGCCGATCTCGTGCTGGGCGATCACAGTCTGTCGATTCTCGAAGGCGTCGTGCTGCCGTGGGGCGAGCCGAGTGGGTATCTCAAGAAGGTGGTGCTGCCGGCCCTCGCCACGACCTACAAGTTCGATCTCAACACGCCGTGGCGCGATCTGTCACCGGCAGTGCAGAAGATCCTGCTCAAAGGCGCGCCGGGAAAGACGATCACCTATCAGTACGACAGCGAGCGGTGGCACGGCTCGTACGAATCCGGTTGGAAGGGCATCCTCGACCACGTCGTGAAGCGCTATCGCGAGACGGCGTCGGATGCGGTGCGCGAGCAGCTCGAGCAATACATGGTCGAGCAGCCGTGCCCCACGTGCGGCGGTCGCCGCCTCAAGCCGGAGAGCCTGTCGGTCCTGGTGGCTGGCAAGAGTATCGGCGAGATCGTGTCGCTGCCGGTGCGTGAGGCGCTCGACTTCTTCTCGAAAATCCCGCTGCGAGGGCCAGGCCGCGCGGGACTCGATCCCGAGATCTCGCGCCCGATTCTGAAAGAAGTGACCGACCGGCTGCGCTTTCTCGTCGACGTCGGCCTCGACTATCTCACGCTCGAACGCTCCGCGGTGACCCTCTCGGGTGGCGAGGCACAGCGGATCCGCCTCGCGACGCAGATCGGCAGCCGCCTCGTCGGCGTGCTGTACATCCTCGACGAGCCGTCGATCGGCCTGCATCAGCGCGACAACGCGCGCCTGCTCGCGACGTTGAAAGAGCTGCGGGACCTCGGCAACACCGTGCTGGTCGTGGAGCACGACGAGGAAACGATCCGGGCCGCGGACTATGTCGTGGACCTGGGGCCGCGCGCCGGCCGGCATGGCGGCGAGGTCGTGGCGGCGGGCCCGCTCGACGAAGTGTTGCGCCATCGCGACTCGCTGACGGCGCGCTATCTACGCGGCGAGCTCCGCATCCCCGTGCCGCCACGCCGTCGCATCGCCAACGCCGATCGGCTGCTGCGCGTGCTGGGTGCGCGGCACCACAACCTCAAGGATCTCTCCGTCGATTTCCCGCTGGGCCTCTTCGTCGCGGTGACGGGCGTGTCGGGCTCGGGGAAATCGACTCTGGTCACCGACATCCTGTATCAGGCGCTGGCCCGCCACTTCTATCGCGCGAAGGTCGTGCCGGGAGCGCACGAACACCTGGAGGGGCTCGACCACATCGATAAGGTGATCGATATCGATCAGAGCCCGATCGGCCGCACGCCGCGGTCCAACCCGGCGACGTACACGGGCCTCTTCACGCCGATCCGCGAGTTGTTCACGTACCTCCCCGAGTCCAAGCTGCGCGGCTACGGCCCGGGGCGGTTCTCGTTCAACGTCAAAGGCGGCCGCTGCGAGGCGTGCCAGGGCGATGGGCTCGTGAAGGTCGAGATGCACTTTCTGCCCGACGTGTACGTCCCCTGCGAAGTCTGCAAGGGCCGGCGGTACAACCGGGAAACGTTGGAGGTCCGTTATAAAGGAAAGTCGATTGCCGACGTGCTGGACCTGACGGTCGCCGACGCGCTCGACTTTTTCGAGCATCAACCTCGTATCAGGACGAAACTCGAGTTGCTCAACGACGTAGGTCTCGGATACATCCACCTCGGACAGTCGGCGACGACCCTCTCGGGCGGCGAAGCCCAGCGCGTGAAGCTCGCGACTGAGCTCGCCAAACGAGACACGGGCCGGACGCTGTATATCCTGGACGAGCCAACGACCGGATTGCACTTCGAGGACGTACGGCTGCTGCTGGAAGTGCTGCACCGGCTGGTGGACAAGGGCAATACGGTCGTCGTCATCGAGCACAACCTCGACGTCGTGAAGACCGCCGACTGGGTGATCGACCTGGGACCCGAGGGTGGAGAACTGGGTGGTCGCGTGGTGGCGGAAGGGCCGCCCGAGAAAATCGCGCAGTCCAAGGGCTCTCATACGGGCGAATTCCTGCGCAAGGTGTTGCAGGCAGGAGACTAGACGGTAGGTTGAACCGATCAGCCGGAGTGTGCCATGCTGGAGGACGTCCTCATACCTCTTGTAGCAATCTTGACCATCTTCGGCGGTGGCACATTGGTGCTGTTTTCCATTACACCGGTCGGCAAAGCGCTGGCCGCCCGAATTCTCGGCAAAAAAGGTGCGGCGACCGAGTCGGACGAGGAGACGGCAGAAGAAGTCAAACAGCTGCGCCGCGAGGTCGAAGCGATGCGGCACGTCGGCGAACAGATGAGCGAGCTGGGCGAGCGCGTGGAGTTTCTCGAGCGGCTGGTGGCGAAGCAGCGGGAAGCCGAGCGGCTCCCGCCGGTGAGGTAACCATGCCCGAAGAAGTCGTCTTTCTTTTCGTATTGACGATCATTGGGTCGTCGGTGCTGCTGTTCCCGTTGGTGCGCGCGCTTGCCGAGCGGATCCGCCCGCGCCCTGTCGACGCCGCCGGGATGCGAGAAGAGCTGCAGCTGCTGCGCGAGGACCTGCTCGCCGAGCTTCAACAGGCCCGGCGCGAAATCGGCGATCTGGGCGAGCGCGTCGACTTCACCGAGCGGCTGCTCGCGAAAAAGTCCCAGGTATGAACGGGCCCGAAGCCATCGCCGCCTTCATGTTTTTCGGCGGGACCTTCTGGGTGCTGCGACCAGTGGCCGCCGCGGTCGCGAAGCGCATCGCGGGCGAACACCGGAAGCCGGGCATGGAGCCCGCGGAGCGGGACGAGATCTTGAGCGAGCTGCAGCAGGTGCGTGAGGAAGTGGCGGAGCTGGCCGAGCGGATGGATTTCGCCGAGCGGCTGCTGTCGAAGCAGAGTGAGGTCAAGCGCTGATGGATCCCCGAATTTTCGCCATTTTCATCCCCATCATCGCCGTGGGCGGCTTCTTCGCCTGGATGATCTCGCTTTCCCCGCTCGGGAAGGCCCTCGCGGAACGACTGCGGCACGGCCCGGTGCCTCCCCGGGGAACCGGCGAGGATCAGGGGGAATTGGTCGAAAGCGTCGAGCAGCTGCGCCGGGAGGTGGCGGAACTGGCGGAGCGAGTAGATTTTACCGAACGGCTGCTCGGGCAGCAAAAGGCTGCCGAGCAGCTGGCGAAGCGGTCGTGATGTTGCCTGCTGAAACGGGACATAAGAGAGCGGCGTAGGAGTCCGAGCGCCATTGCCAGGAGCCTAGATGGGGATCATCGATCGTCTGTCCACGCTGATCAAATCGAACATCAACGATCTGATCTCGCGCGCCGAGAACCCGCAGAAGGTTCTCGAGCAGCTCATTGTCGACATGCGCAGCCAGCTGGCGAAAGCCAAGCAGCAGGTCGCCGCCGCCATCGCCGATGAGAAGCGGCTCTCCGCGCAGGCCGAGCAGGAGAAGAAGCTGTCCGAGGACTGGGAGAAGCGGGCGGTGCTCGCGGTACAGGAAGGCCGTGACGATCTCGCCAAGCAGGCGCTGCTGCGCTACAACGAGCACATCCAGGGCGCCGTGCAGCTGCAGGAAACGTGGATCAAGCACCGTGAGGAGACCGACCGGCTCAAGGCCTCGCTGCGCCAGCTCAACGACAAGATCGAAGAAGCCAAGCGCAAGAAGAACATCCTGATCGCGCGCCAGAAGCGGGCCGAGGCCCACAAGCGCATTCAGGAGACGATGGGAGCCATCTCCGACAAGAGCGCGTTCGAGACATTCGAACGGATGGCCGAGCAGATCGAGCACGAGGAGCGCAAGCTGATCGCCGCGGCCGAGGTGAACGAAGATCTCTCAGGCGATTCCCTGATCAAGCAGTTCCAGGGAATCGAGGTGAAGGCGAACGCGGACGAGCAGCTGCTCGCGCTCAAGCGCAAGATGGGGCTGCTGCCCGGGGGCACGCAGGAACAAGCGCGGGCATTGGGTACGGGTGCGAAGGAAGCAGAATTGCTCGAAGACGACGACGCGGAGCAGAAGAGCTGACCGGTTCCGAGACGCCTTCGTCCGGTAGGTCGTCGAGCGCCACGTTCGTGGCGCTCTTCGTTGCGGCCCTCGTTGTCCTGTTCATCCTCAAAGTCATCGATGTCTTGCTGCTCGTCTTTCTCGCGATCCTCCTGGCCGTCTATCTCTCGGCGATCACGGATTGGCTGGAGAAGCGATTCGGGATGCGGCGCTGGGTAGGACTGACGCTCGCGGTCCTGACCACGCTTGCGGGAGTTGTAAGCGTCGGGGCGCTGCTGGCCCCCCCGGTCATCGAGCAGACACGAGCCCTGATCGGCGGGCTGCCCCAGACCCTCACGAACATCCAAAACGTCCTCGCTCGCTGGGCCAGCCAGTATCCCGTGCTCGACCAGACGGAGCTGGCGAATCCGTCGTCGGGAGTCGTGTCGGGCCTCGTCACCGATGCTTTTGGCTTTTTGAGCGGCTCGATCTTTGGCTACGTGCGCGGCGGCGGCATGCTGTTCATCGAGGGCGCGAGCGTGGTCGTCATGGCGCTCTATCTCGCGCGGCAGCCGGAGCTGTATCGCGATGGCCTGATCTCGTTGTTTTCGCCGCGCCACCGCGCGATCGCCAAGGCAATATTCGATGACGCCGCCGCGACGCTGCGCGCGTGGGTCGTGGGTCAGCTCATCGCGATGGCCGTCCTCGCCGTGTTGACCGCGCTCGGACTGTTGGGTCTCGGCGTCCCGTACTGGCTGGCATTCGGCATCTTCACCGGCCTGGTCGCGATTGTACCGTTCTTCGGCACGCTCGTTTCGACCTTGCTGCCGGCCCTTTTCATGGTTGCCTCCGGCGACTGGATCAAAGTGCTGCTCGTGCTGCTGTTGGGCGTGCTGGTCCATGTGTTCGAGGCCAACGTCGTCGTCCCGCGCATCATGCAGCACAGAGTCGATCTACCTCCGGTTTTGACCATCGCCAGCGTGCTGATCATGGGCACGCTGCTGGGCGCGATTGGGTTGATCGTCGCGGTTCCGCTGCTATGCGTGGTGATGGTCCTGATTCGGCACATTCTGCACGGCCAGATCTATGGTGAGTCCGGCCAGTACAAGACCGCCGTGCTGCGCCCCACCGAGTCGTGGACTGGAGTCGAACGCCGGCAGGTTGCCGTTACCCTGAAATGACGACGCCGCAGCACCGCTTCCTGATCATTGCCGACGGTGAATTCGGCCCACTCACCTCGAAGACGGCGAACTCGTGCATCCGCTATTTCCCCGAGCGTATCGTAGCGGTGCTCGACCGCAAGCAGGCCGGGAAGACGGCGCAGGATGTGCTCGGATTCGGCGGCAAGATCCCCGTGGTCGGCGACTTCGAGCGCGGCATCGCGCAGGGACAGGGCGCGACCGCCGTTCTGATCGGTATCGCCCCCCTCGGCGGACGGCTGCCCGACGAGTGGAAGGCGTGGCTCCGCACGGCGATCGAGCGCAAGCTCGAGATTTGGAGCGGCCTGCACACGTTCATCGGTGACGACCCGGAATTGGGTCCGCTCGCGAAGGCTCGTGGCGTCCGGATTCTCGACGCCCGCCGGGCACCGCCCAATCTGCCGATCGCCGACGGCCGCGCCGCCGAAGTCGACGCGCTCGTCGTGCTCGCCGTGGGATCCGATTGCAACGTCGGTAAGATGACGGCGCAGCTGCAGCTCCGGGATGCGCTCGTGAAGCGCGGGCACCGGACCAGCTTCGTCGCGACGGGGCAGACGGGAATCTTCATCGAAGGCTGGGGGATCGCGGTGGACGCGGTGGTCGCCGACTTCATCGCGGGCGCCGCCGAGCAGCTCGTGCTGCAGGGCGCAAAGGACAACGACATCGTGCTGGTGGAAGGGCAGGGCAGCCTGATTCACCCTGGGTACTCGGGTGTCACGCTCGGCCTGCTGCACGGCTCCTGTCCCGACGCGCTGATACTCTGCCACCAGGCGACGCGCGACTACATCGGCGATTATCACGGCCGCGAGCCGTGGGTGAAGATCCCGTCGTACGTGGAGATGATCGACATCTACGAGAGTGCGGCGCAGCCGGTGCATCCAACCAAGGTGATCGGGATTTGTCTCAATACCTACGACATGGATGAGACAGCAGCGCGCGAGGCGGTTGCAAAGGCTGCGGAGGAGACCGGGTTGCCGGCGACGGACCCGGTGCGGTTTGATTCGGCCCCATTGGTGGATGCGATTGTGCGCGAGGCAACGGTAGCACGATAGGGAACGCGGCGATTTGATTGTCACGGCGGCGATTCGATACCGATCGCCGCCGTCTATTTCCTATCGTGCCGCCATGCAATTCCTGCGCTGCGTGCACGCCGAATTCCTGCTCGTATTTCCGCGACTCACCCGGACCAGGCTGGGCATTTCGTTGGTGGCCCTGGGCACAACGCTCGTCTGGCTCAGCGCGCATGCCTTCGATGCACTCACCGTCACGCTGCAAGCCGGCGCGCTCGGAGCGATCCTCGGCGCCGCCGCGATCGGTGGCGATGAGACCGACCGTGCGGCGCTGACCACCGCGCTCACCCATCCCACCACGCCACTCGCCATCGCGACGGGTCGCTGGTTGGCGATCGTGCTCCCGGCTTCAGCCCTGGTGATGGTGTGCGCGACGGCGATTGGTTGGCGCACAGATGTGGTCATCGCGGGGCTGATCGCCACGGGCGCGGTCGGCGGCTGCGCGTTGGCCGTGGTGCTCCCGCTGGGACGCGGCGCAGCGCTGGCGCTCTTCCTCTTTATGGCCGTGGCCGGGACTATCGCGCCCGAGCGCCTGGTCGATCTCGCCCGCCCAGGACTGGTGCGACTCACCGCGGCCAGCGCGCTGGAGCTCGGGCCGGCGCTCTGGCACTACCGCGACATCGCCGCCGGCGATCTGGGCGCGATTCTCCACGCTCTCGCTTGGACGGGTCTGGGCATTCTGCTCGCCAGTGCTTCGATAGCCCGACGCCGGGCCGATGGCTGACTACGCGCTGACTCTGAGCGACATCACGGGGCGCGGGCTGGGCCCGGCCTCGCTCGCGCTGCTGCCGGGCGAGATCGCGGGGCTGGTCGGGCCGGCGGGGGCGGGGAAAACCAGGCTACTGCGGGTGGCGGCGGGCGCAGTGAAACCCAGGACCGGCGAGGTGCGGGTGTGGGGAATGCGCGTCGCGGATCCCGCTGCGCGGCGGCTCATCGGCTACGCGAGCGACAGCCCGGCATTTCCGCGAGCGCTCACTGTCCAGGAAGTGCTGATGTACTACGCGCGCCTGCACTGCGCGGTGAGTCAGGAGCGTGCGCCCCGCGGGTTGGTCCGTGAAGCCCTCGAGATCGCGGGATTGGCGGCGGCCGCAGAATTGCGCGTGGACTCGCTGGGGCGGCCGGATCTGCACCGGCTGAGCTTCGCGCAGGCGGCACTGGGCGGACGCCGGGTGCTCCTGCTCGATGAGACGCTCTCCGGACTCGACGCGTTTGCGCGCCGCGACCTGCGCAGCCGGATCGCTCGGCTCGCGGCAGAGGGCGTCGCCGTGCTCATGACCTCGCGCGATCCCGCCGCGCTGGAACGGCTGGCGGCGCGCGTGCTCGTGCTGCGCGACGGCCGCATCGTGCGTGCCGGGCCGCTGGCGACATTGCTCGGCGAGCGCATTCTCGAGGTAATTCTGGATGCCCCACCCGCCGAGCCGCCTCCCGGATTCCGGGTCACCGCGGCCGGGCTGGAAGCATCCCTGACGGGCAGGACCGTAGAAGCGGCACTAGCGTTGTGCCGGGCCCACCGTCTACCTGTGCGGGCCTCACGCGTGCGGGTGAAATCGCTCGAAGAGATCGTGCTGGAAACGCAGGACACGCGTTAAGGAGAATCTGTAAGAGTCAGGTGCGGCTGGGATGGGGGTGACGGGCGCTTCACGTGAGGGCGCTTCGGCGGCACATGCAGACCGAAGACTCAGCGATGTCCAGAGTTCTCGTGCCCGCCGTGCGCCCTCACGTGTGCGCCCTAACCCCCATCCCAGCTGCACCTGACTAGTGTAGAGTTTTCTTGTACGTTTCGCGGGCAATGACGGCGCAAGTCTCCCTCTTCAACACGCTGACTCGTCGCGTCGAGCCGCTGCAGCCGCTCGCGCCGCCGCGCGTCACGCTGTATACCTGCGGCCCGACCGTCTGGAACTACGCGCACATCGGCAATTTCCGCACGTTCCTGTTCGAGGACTTGCTCCGCCGCTGGCTGGAGCACTCGGGCTACGATGTCTTCCATATCATGAACCTCACCGACGTGGACGACCGCACGATCAAGGCGGCGCGAGCGGCCGGGAAGCGCCTGGTCGACCACACGGCGCCGTTCACGCAGGCGTTCTTCGAAGATCGCGATTACCTGCGCATCAAGCTGGCGCACGTCTATCCAGCGGCCACGCAGTACATGCCGCAGATGATCGCCCTGGTCTCGCGGCTGCTCGAGCGGGGCGTCGCATATAGAGGAGAGGACGGCTCGGTCTACTTTGCGATCGCGAAGTTTCCGACCTACGGCCGGCTGTCGCAGCTGGACAAGCGCGAAATCAAAGTCGGCGCCCGCGTGGCGAGCGATGAGTACGCGAAGGGCGACCCGAGCGACTTCGCCCTCTGGAAAAAAGCCGACGCCGACGACGAGGCCGTCGGTGCCGCGTGGGATGCCCCGTTCGGGCGCGGCCGGCCCGGATGGCACCTCGAATGCTCGGCGATGTCATTGGAGGAAATTGGCAAGCGGTTCCGCGTTCAAACCCTCGACATTCACGCCGGCGGGATCGATCTGATTTTCCCGCATCACGAAAATGAAATCGCGCAGTCCGAGGGCGCGACGGGCCAGACGTTCGTCCGCCACTGGGTGCACGGCGAATTCCTCAACGTGCGCGGCACGAAGATGTCGAAGCGCCACGGCAACTTCCTCACCGCGCGTGATCTGCGCGAGCAGGGCGTGGATGCCGCGGCGGTGCGGCTGCTGTTTTTTCAGACGCACTATCGCCAACCGGTGGACTTCACCGACGAAGCGCTCGAGGCCGCCAAGGAGGGAGTGCGGAGACTGGGAGAGTTTCATCAACGACTCAAGGGAGCCGGGAGCCGGGAGCCGGGAGCAGAGCTCGACACGCTCGCCGAGAAGCTCGAAGCGGATGTCGCCACCGCGCTGAACGACGATCTCAACGCGCCACGCGCGCTGGCCACGCTGTTCGACTTCGTCCGAGCCGTCAATCGCGAGCTCGACATACCGGTCGCGCCGGCCGGAACGGCGGGCGCGCTCGCCGCGTTCGAGCGCGTGACCGGCGTCCTGGACGTGCTGCCGACCGCGCGGGCGGCGGACCCGGCGCTCGTTCGCTGGGTCGAGGAGCGCAGCGCCGCGCGGGCTCAGGCCCGTAAGTCCAAGGATTTCAAGGCCGCCGACGCGATCCGGGCCGAGCTCCTGGCCAAGGGCATCGAGATCGAAGACACACCCCAGGGCACCAAGTGGCGACTCGCCTGACGAGACCTAAGTCGTTCGAAACTCGTCCCTTGCCATAGTTGCCAGGCCTGTCTAAGATTCGGGTCTGTCGGATTCAGCCTTGACCAGCTGACGTAGCTCAACTGGTAGAGCAGCTGATTTGTAATCAGCAGGTTAAGGGTTCGAGTCCCTTCGTCAGCTCAAACCCGAGTTTGAGGAACCAACAACCCCGCGCGTACCGACACGCGGGGTCTGTTGTCAGGGGAAGTTTCGAGGGCGAGGGCGCGGTGGGGTGCCCGAGCGGCCAAAGGGAGCAGACTGTAAATCTGCCGCGCTTAGCGCTACGAAGGTTCGAATCCTTCCCCCACCACTTTGTGGCGCGCGCGTGCGCGGGCGTAGCTCAGTTGGTAGAGCATCAGCCTTCCAAGCTGAGGGTCGCGGGTTCGAGCCCCGTCGCCCGCTCTGGGCCGCAGATCTGTGGCGACGCTCGCGTAGCTCAGTCGGTAGAGCGCGTCCTTGGTAAGGACGAGGTCACCGGTTCAATCCCGGTCGCGAGCTCTGCTGTTAACTGAAGACGTCGAAAAAAGGCGTCGAGGGAAGGACGTCAAATCAAAGGCGTCAATTTGGAAGTCGTCGAAAGAGACGTCAAAGGAACCTCGTAACGTTTTTCATTCGACGACTCTTTCGACGTAGTTAAATCGACGATTTCAATTCGACGGTTTTAGGAGAGCAAATGGCCAAAGCAAAATTCGAGCGCACGAAGCCGCACGTCAACGTCGGCACGATTGGCCACGTCGACCACGGCAAGACGACGCTGACCGCAGCCCTGACGAAGGTCTCGGCCGATAAGGGGCTCGCGACCTATATCAGCTACGATCAGGTGGCGAAGGCGAGCGAGAGCCAGGGCCGGCGCGATGCGACGAAGATTCTGACCATCGCGACGAGCCACGTGGAGTATTCGACGCCCGAGCGCCACTACGCGCACGTCGACTGCCCCGGGCACGCCGACTATGTGAAGAACATGATCACGGGCGCGGCGCAGATGGACGGGGCGATCCTCGTCGTCTCCGCGGTCGATGGCCCGATGCCGCAGACCCGCGAGCACATCCTGCTCGCCCGGCAGGTAAACGTGCCGGCGATCGTCGTCTTTCTGAATAAGTGCGACCTGGTGGATGACCCCGAGCTGCTCGACCTCGTGGAGCTCGAAGTGCGGGAGCTGCTCAGCAAATATCAGTTCCCGGGCGACGATATCCCGGTGGTCCGGGGCGCGGCGCTGAAGGCGATCGAAGGCGACAAGCAGTGGGTCGCGAAGGTCGAGGAATTGCTCGCGGCGCTCGATAAGAGCATTCCGGTACCCAAGCGTGAGATCGATAAGCCCTTCCTGATGCCGGTCGAAGACGTCTTCTCGATCACGGGCCGCGGCACGGTTGCCACGGGCCGAATCGATCGCGGCAAGGTGAAGGTCGGCGAGGAAGTCGAGATGGTGGGCTTCGGGACCGACAAGAAGGCGGTCGTCACGGGCGTCGAGATGTTCCGCAAGCTGCTCGATGAGGGGCAGGCGGGCGACAACGTTGGCCTTCTCCTCCGAGGGATCGAGAAAGACCAGATCGAGCGGGGGATGGTGCTGGCCAAGCCCGGGTCGATCAAGCCGCACACGCAGTTCGAGGCCGAAGTCTACGTCCTGACGAAGGAGGAGGGCGGGCGGCATACGCCATTCTTCAAGGGATATCGGCCGCAGTTCTACTTCCGCACGACGGACGTGACGGGGAACGTGGAGCTGCCGGCCGGCGTCGAGATGGTCATGCCGGGCGATAACACGAAGATGACGATCGAGCTGATCACGCCGATCGCGATGGAAGAGCAGCTGCGCTTCGCGATCCGAGAGGGCGGAAGAACGGTTGGTGCCGGTGTGGTCACGAAGATCTTGAAATAACCGGAATGATGGAACGATGGAACGATGGAACGAAAAGACATTCCATCATTCCGTCGTTCCAACGGGGTCTAGATGCCGCGCGAAAATATCATAATGGAGTGCACCGTCTGCAAAAGCCGGAATTACTTCACCACGAAGAACCGGCGGAAGCATCCGGAACGGGCGGAGTGGAAGAAGTTCTGCCCGCGGTGCAATAAGCAGCAGGCGCACAAGGAATCGAAGTAATGGCCACGGAGGTGCTGACGGGGGGGGGCGGCGCGGGAAGCCCCACGCTTCGTCCCGCCGGCCGCATCGCTCGGTTCATTCAGTTCCTGCGCGAAGTGCGCAACGAGCTGCGGAAGGTCACGTGGCCGACGTACGATGAGCTGAAGAAGGCGACGACCGTGATCGTCATTTTCGTCACGGTGCTGGGCATCGCCATCGGGTTGATGGACTCGTTCTTCCAGTTTGTGTTCGTGAAACTGGTGGCGAGGCTGTTCTGATGCCCGCCCCCGAGCTGCGGTGGTATGCGATTCAGACGACCGCGGGGCACGAGAACAAGGTGCGCTCGCTGATCGCGCGCCGCATCACCGAGGATACCCGGCCCGAGGCGGAGAAGCCGATCCGTCAGGCCTTGGTCCCCACGCAGGAGCAGGTGGAGATCAAGAACGGCAAGAAGGTGAACGTCGAGCGCAAGATCTACCCGGGCTACGTGCTCGTGGAGATGGACCTGAATCAGGAGACCATCCACACGATCAACGGCATCCAGGGCGTGATCAAGTTCGTGGGAACCGGCCGGCTGCCGATGCCGTTGCGTCCGGACGAGGTCAACCGGCTTCTGGGCGTCGAAGAGGCGGTCAAGGAAGAGGAGCCCACGGAAGCGATTCCGTTCCTCGTGGGCCAGGTCGTGGAGATCACGGAAGGGCCGTTCTCCGATTTCAGCGGGACGGTGCAGGAAGTGCTGCCGGACAAGGGCAAAGTCCGCGTGTCGGTCGCGTTGTTTGGCAGGCCGACATCGGTGGAGTTGGATTACTTGCAATTGAAAGCTCACTGACCACGGAATGCGTGGGAGTCCGCCGTTAGCGGACGACAATAGAGGAAACGATGGCCAAGCCAATCACCGCAGTCGTGAAGTTGCAGGTGCCGGCCGGGCAGGCGACGCCTGCTCCCCCGGTGGGCACGGCGCTCGGGCCCCACGGCGTCAACATCATGGAATTCGTGAAGCAGTTCAACGCGAAAACCGGCAGCGCCGCGGGCATGGTGACGCCCGTCGTCGTCACGATCTACAAGGACCGCACCTTCACGTTTGTGACCAAGACCCCGCCTGCCGCGGTCTTGCTCAAGAAGGAAGCGGGCATCGAGAAGGGCTCGGCGACCCCCAACCGGGAGAAGGTCGGCAAGGTCACACGCGCCCAGCTCAAGAAGATCGCCGAGCTGAAGATGCAGGACCTGAACGCGACCGATCTCGAAGGTGCGATCAACATGATCGCCGGCACGGCGCGTTCCATGGGCCTCGTGGTGGAAGGCTGATGCGCACCCACGGCAAGAAATACCAGGCTGCCGTCGCCACCATCGAGCCGCGCAAGCTGTACGCGCCCGCCGTCGCGGTCGAGCAGGTGAAGCAGACGGCATTCGCGAAGTTCGACGAGTCGGTGGACGTCGCGGTGCGCCTGGGCGTCGATCCTAAGCACGCCGATCAGATCGTGCGCGGCACGGTGTCCATGCCGCACGGCACGGGGAAGAAGGTCCGCGTGCTCGTGATCGCGCAGGGTGACAAGATCAAGGAAGCCGAGGCGGCCGGCGCCGACTTCGTGGGCGTCGAGTACGTGCAGAAGATCAAAGAAGGCTGGATGGACACCGACGTCATCGTGGCCACGCCCGACGTGATGGGGCAGCTGGGCGCGCTCGGAAAGATCCTCGGGCCGCGCGGGCTGATGCCGAACCCGAAGTCGGGCACCGTCACGATGGACGTGACGAAAGCGGTGAAGGAGCTGAAGGCGGGCAAAATCGAGTTCCGCGTGGATAAGAGCGGCATCGTGCACGCGGCCGTAGGCAAGAAGTCGTTCACGGCGCAGCAGCTCGCCGACAATCTGCAGGCGTTCATGGACGCGATCGTGAAGGCGAAGCCGTCGGCGGCGAAGGGTCACTATATCCGTTCGGTGACGGTCTCCAGCACGATGGGGCCGGGCGTGCGGGTCGATACGGCGGGGTATCACGTATGAACCGCACCAAAGCGCAGAAACAGGAGATGGTCACGACGCTGGCGACGCAGGTCGCCAAGTCGCCGACGATCTACGTCACCGATTTCACGGGCCTCGACGTGGCCCACATCACGGACCTGCGCCGCCGCCTCCGTGCGGTCGGCGTCGAGTACGTGGTGGTCAAGAACACACTGGCGCGTCGCGCGCTGAGCGAGCAACAGTTGAAAGACGGCGGCCTGGAATCGTTCCTCGCCGGTCCGACGGCGCTGGTCTTGGCGGGCGCGGATCCGGTCGGCGCCGCGAAGGTGCTGACCGACTTCGCCAAGGAGTTCGAGAAGCCTCGGGTCAAGGTCGGACTGGTCGAAGGCAAGCCGGTCACGCAGGCGCAGGTGAAATCGCTCGCCGCGCTGCCGTCGAAGACTCAGCTCCTGGCGCTGTTGGGTGGAGCACTGCAGGCGCCCATGGCGGGCTTCTTGGGAGTACTCAACGGACTTCTGTATTCAATGGTGGGTGCCCTCGAGGCGCTAAAAACTAAACGGGCGGGAGAACAGTAATGGCGACCCAAACGATGAGTAAGGACGACATCCTCGAAGCCATCGGCAACATGTCGGTGTTCGAGCTGGCGGAGCTGATCGAGGCTTTTAAGGACCGCTTCGGCGTTACGATAGCGGCTCCGGCAGCGGCACCAGCAGGCGCCGCTCCAGCGGCTGCCGCGCCCGCGGCCGAAGAGAAGACGGAGTTTACCGTCGTGCTGAAGGCGGGCGGCGAGAAGAAGATCCAGGTCATCAAGGAGATTCGCGCGATCACCAGCCTCGGTTTGAAAGAGGCGAAGGATCTCGTCGAAGGCGCGCCTGGAACCGTGAAAGAAGGCGTCAATAAGCAGGAAGCCGAAGAAATCAAAAAGAAGCTCGAAGCGCAGGGCGCCACCGTCGAACTGAAGTAGCCTCGAGTCAGCCCTGGGCCACGGGGGCCCAGCGGCCAACCCGAGTCTCGCTTCGGTTCTACGACATGCGCGGATTAACTACAACCTGCTCGCTTTTCCGAGCCCTAGGATCCTCCCCCGCACCGCAGCCGGGTACGGGGGTGGCAGGGCCTTTTGCATTACTTGAGGATTCGCATGACTACTAAAGAGTTACCGGTACTTTCGTTCGCAAAACTGGCGACGGGCATGCCGATGCCCCATCTCCTCGACATCCAGACACGCGCGTTCCAGTCGCTCCTGCAGCCGGACGGCAAGGATGGCGCGCGTGCCGACGTCGGACTGGAACGGGTCTTCAAGGACCTGTTCCCGATCCAGGACGTGAACGGCAATTACTCGCTCGAGTTCGTGAAGTACGGGCTCGGGGAGGCGAAGTACACGGTCGAAGAGTGCATCGAGCGCGACATGACGTACTCGGTGCCGCTCAAGGCCACGCTGCAGCTCGTCGTGATGGAAGAGGTGGGCGAGGTCACCAAGACCAAGCGCCCCAAGAACATCATCGAGAAGGAAGTCTATCTCGGTGAGCTGCCGATTCTCACGCCGCTCGGCACGTTCGTCATCAACGGCGCGGAGCGCGTCATCGTGTCGCAGCTGCACCGCTCGCCCGGCGTCGTATTCGAGGAGAGCATCCACCCCAACGGCCAGCGCCTCTTCTCGGCGCGCATCATCCCGTTCCGGGGCTCGTGGGTCGAGTTCACGGTCGACATTCACGACGTGATCTACGTCCACATCGACAAGAAAAAGAAATTCCCGGCGACCGCGCTGCTGCGCGCGTTCGGCTACGGCACGAACGCCGACATCCTGAAGCTGTTCTACGCGGTGAAAGAGATCGACATCACCGGCAAGCTCGAGGGCCGCGCGCAGAAGCGCGAGGTGCTCGGCACGCTGCTGGCGGCCGATGTGCCCGATCCCGAGAACAAGAAGGGCGAGCCGCTGGCGCGCGTGGGCGACGAGCTGGTGCTGGAGCGCTTCAACGCGTTCCGCCGCGCCGGCATCACGGCGGTGAAAGTCTTCGCGGGCTACACCTCGCTCGATCTGCGCGAGGACGCGCAGCCGACGACCACGCAGCAGACGCCGAGCAAGTACGTGCTCGCCTTCGACGCCGCCGATCCCGAGACGGGTGAAGTGATCGCCGAGGCGGGGCGCGATTTGTCCGACACGCTCCGCAAGAAGCTGCTCAAGGCGGGAGTGACGAAGGTCGACGTGCTCCTGCCCCCGGGCCGGAGCGAATCGCCGCTGATCAAGAACACGCTGGCGAAGGATCCGACCCACGCCGAGGCTGAGGCGCTGGCGCAGATCTACACCCTGCTGCGTCCCGGCGAGGCGCCGAACATCGAGACGGCGCGCGAGGCACTGAAGCGGCTGTTCTTCCACCCCAAGCGTTATGACCTGGGGCGCGTGGGCCGCTATAAGATCAACCAGCGCCTCAAAGTGAACGAGGCGAAAGACAACACCGTCCTGACCGAGAACGACTTCGTCGCGATCATCCGGTACCTGATCGAGCTGTCCGAAGGCCGCGGCTACACCGACGACATCGACCACCTCGGCAACCGCCGGGTGCGCTCGGTCGGCGAGCTGATCGCCAACCAGTTCTCGGTCGGTCTCTCGCGTATGGCGCGGCTCATCAAGGAGCGGATGAGCATCAACAACGATCCTGAGCGGATCACGCTCGACGATCTGGTCAATGCGCGCACCGTGAGCGCCGTGATTCAGGCGTTCTTCGGCAGCTCGCAGCTGTCGCAGTTCATGGATCAGACCAATCCGCTCGCCGAGCTGACGCACAAGCGCCGGCTGTCGGCGCTCGGTCCGGGCGGGCTCACGCGCGAGCGCGCGGGCTTCGAGGTGCGCGACGTGCACTACAGCCAGTACGGCCGCATGTGCCCGATCGAGACGCCGGAAGGTCCGAACATCGGTCTGATCACGAGCCTGTCGTGCTATGCCCGCGTGAACGATCTCGGCTTCATCGAGACGCCGTACCGCGTGGTGAAGGACGGCAAGGTCACGGACGAAACACGCTGGCTGTCCGCCTCGGAGGAAGAGGACTATGCGGTGGCGCAGGCGAACGCGCACCTCACGCCGGACGGCCGCTTCGCCGACGAGCTGGTGCTGTGCCGCAAGCGGGACGACTACCCGCTGCTGCCGCCCAACAAGATCGATTTCATGGACGTGGCGCCGGAGCAGCTCGTGTCCATCGCCGCGGCCCTGATTCCGTTCCTGGAGCACGACGACGCGAACCGCGCCCTCATGGGCTCGAACATGCAGCGGCAGTCGGTGCCGCTCCTCTTCCCGCAGGCGCCGCTGGTGGGCACCGGGCTCGAGGAGAAAGTGGCGCGCGACTCCGGGGCCGTCGTGATCGCCCGCCGCGGCGGCGTGGTCACCCGCGTCACGGCCGATGAGATCATCATCGACTCGGGCGACGAGGACACGCCGGAAAACGGCAACAGCGATCATCCATTGGCGCGGCTCAAGCAGCACGACCGCTTCCGCCTGAAGAAGTTCTGGCGGACGAACCAGGACACCGCCATCAACCAGCGGCCGCTCGTGCACATGGGGCAAAAGGTGAAGGCGGGACAGATCGTCGCGGACGGCGCGGGTACGGAGCACGGCGATCTCGCGCTCGGCGCCAACGTTACCGTGGCGTTCATGCCGTGGTATGGCCACAACTTCGAAGACGCGATCGTGCTCTCCGAGCGTCTCGTGAAGGACGACGTCTATTCGTCGATCCACATCCAGGAGCTCGAGCTGCACGTCCGCGACACCAAGCGCGGCCGTGAGGAGATCACGCGCGAGATCCCGAACGTCGCCGAGGAATCGCTGGTGGACCTCGACGAGCGGGGCATCGTACGGATCGGCGCCCACGTGAAGGCGGGCGACATCCTGGTCGGCAAGATCACGCCGAAAGGCGAGACCGAGCTGTCGCCCGAAGAGAAGCTGCTCACCGCGATCTTCGGCGAGAAGGCGAAGGACGTGAAGGACTCGTCGCTGAAGGTGCCGCCGGGGATGGAAGGCGTCGTCATCGACGTCAAGATCTTCTCGCGCATCGAAGACCAGGTCGTGGAGAAGGACCGCGGCGAGCGCATCGGCGAAGTGCGCCGGCTCGAGGCGGAGGAAAAGGCCCGCATCTCCGAGGCGATGTTCGCGGAGCTGGCGGAGCTGCTCGCGAATCAGGAAGTCGGCCTGATGCTGAAGGCCGGTACGGTCGAAGAGTATCTGCCGGTGGGCACCAAGCTCACGAAGCAGCAGCTCGGCGAGATGAACTTCGCCGATGTGGACCTGAAGACGCTGCGCGTCGTCAACAAGGCGGTGAACGAGAAGATCCGCGCGGTGCTCGACGCGGCCAGCGCCGAGCGCGCCAAGATCGAGGAGAAGTCGGAAGACCAGATCGACAAAATCCTGCAGCCGGACGAGCTGCCGCCGGGCGTCATCCAGCTGGTGAAGGTCTACGTCGCCGAGAAGCGGAAGATCTCGGTCGGCGACAAGATGGCCGGACGTCACGGCAACAAGGGCATCATCGCGCGGATCGTGCCGGAGGAGGACATGCCGTTCCTTCCCAACGGGACGCCGGTGGACATCGTGCTGAACCCGCTGGGTGTGCCAAGCCGTATGAACGTCGGCCAGATCCTGGAGACGCACCTCGGCTGGGCGGCGAACCTGCTGGGCTTCGACGCCAAGACGCCCGTCTTTCAGGGCGCGGATGAGACGGAGATCGGCGTGCTGCTGCGCCTGGCCGGCTTGTCCTGGGCGGCGGGCGCGTTGCGGCTGGAAGTGCGCCCGCCCGCGCTCGACTCCAAACAGGTGCTGCAGATCGTGTCCGATCTGCGGCGGCTGCCCTCCACCAACGGCGGGCGTCCTGACATCGGGACGGCCGGCGTGTCGCTGCTCGGTGGGCGCAGCGTCTCCGCGGAAACGCGCGAGCTGCATCGCCAGCTGGTGGACTTCCTCAAGCTCGCCGGGAAAGAGCTGGCGGAGCGTGAGCTCGCCCAGCACCGGATCGAGCAGGAGGTGCATGCCGCGAAGCTCGAGTCGGCGGACGCGGCGAATCTGTCCGCTGCCGAGCGGGCAGCGCTCAAGAGTGGATTGAAGGAGATCGAGAAGATCCTGGCCAAGGACAAGCCGGCCGAGGTGCTCGAGGCGAAGGGACGTCCCGCGCTCGCGGCGCTGTTCGGCGCCAAGTCCGAAGCCGACGTGGATGCCGCGGCGGATGAGCTGCTGGGGACCGCGGGGCTGTCGCCGGTCGGCAAGTGCCGGTTGCGCGACGGCCGCACCGGCGAGCTGTTCGAGTCCGAAGTGACCGTCGGCTCGATCTATATGATGAAGCTGTCGCACCTCGTGGACGACAAGATCCACGCCCGTTCCATCGGCCCGTACTCGCTGGTGACGCAGCAGCCGCTCGCCGGCAAGGCACAGTTCGGCGGCCAGCGGTTCGGCGAAATGGAAGTGTGGGCGCTGGAAGCGTACGGCGCCGCGCACACGCTGCAGGAAATCCTGACCGTCAAGTCGGACGACGTGAACGGACGCAGCCGCGTGTACGAGGCGATCGTGAAGGGGCAGAACCTGCCGAAGCCCGGGATTCCCGAGTCCTTCAACGTGCTGGTGAAGGAGCTGCAGGCCCTGGGATTGAAGGTGACGCTCGGCACTACTGAAGAAGTGGAGGAATAGTGATCGATTTCCGAAGCGGCCACGAGCCCAAGAGCTCGAGCTTTGACTATATCCAGATCCGGATCGCCTCCCCCGAGGAGATCCGCGGCCCCAAGGACTCCAAGGAGCGCGAGCGCCTGGAGCTGCAGGGCCAGCGCACGTGGTGGTCGTGGGGTGAAGTCACAAAGCCCGAAACGATCAACTACCGGTCGTTCAAACCGGAACGGGATGGGCTCTTCTGCGAGCGCATCTTCGGCCCGGTGAAGGACTGGGAGTGCCACTGCGGCAAGTACAAGCGGATCCGCTATCGCGGCGTGATCTGCGACCGCTGCGGCGTCGAGGTGACGCTGTCCAAAGTCCGGCGCGAGCGCATGGGGCACATCGAGCTCGCGGTGCCGGTCGCGCACATCTGGTTCTTCAAGACGCTGCCGTCGCCGATGGGCAACCTGCTCGACATGACGCTGCGCGATCTCGAGCGCGTCATCTACTACACGAATTACGTGGTGATCGAGCCGGGTGAGCAGGAAGTCCAGGAGCGGGAGCTGCTGGACGAGGACCGCTTCCTGGAGCTGCGCAACAAGGCGAAGACCGAGGGCGACACGGCGTTCCGGGCGGACATCGGTTCCCCCGCGATCCGCTCACTGCTCGAGCGCATCAACGTCGACAAGCTCGCCGACGAATTGCGCGACACTGTCGCGAACGAGACCAGCCAGCACCGCAAGAAACAGATGCTGAAGCGGCTCAAGATCGTGGACGCGATGCGCAACTCCGGCAATGCCGGCGAGCAGCGCAACGATCCGCGCTGGATGATTCTCGACGTCGTGCCCGTGATTCCGCCCGACCTGCGGCCGCTCGTGCCGCTCGACGGCGGGCGCTTTGCCACGTCCGACTTGAACGATCTGTACCGGCGCGTGATCAACCGGAACAACCGGCTGCAGAAGCTGATCCTGCACCGCGCGCCCGAGGTCATTCTCCGCAACGAGAAGCGCATGTTGCAGGAAGCGGTGGACGCGCTGTTCGACAACGGCCGGCGCTCCAAGGCGATCCGGGGACGCGGCAAGCGGCCCCTCAAGTCGCTGTCCGACATGCTGAAGGGCAAGCAGGGCCGGTTCCGTCAGAACCTGCTCGGTAAGCGCGTGGACTATTCGGGCCGCTCGGTGATCGTCGTCGGACCCGAGCTGAAGCTGCACCAGTGCGGCCTGCCGAAGGCGATGGCGGTCGAATTGTTCAAGCCCTTCATCATCCACAAGCTGGTGGAGAAGGGCATCGCCGAGACGGTGAAGCGCGCGAAGAAGATCGTGGAGAAGGAGTCGCCGGAAGTGTACGAGATCCTCGAGGAGATCATCGAGGACCATCCCGTGCTGCTGAACCGCGCGCCCACGCTCCACCGCCTGGGCATTCAGGCGTTCGAGCCGGTGCTCGTCGAGGGCAAAGCGATCCGGATTCACCCGCTCGTCTGCGCGGCGTTCAACGCCGACTTCGACGGCGACCAGATGGCCGTGCACGTGCCGCTCTCGTTCGAGGCGCAGCTCGAATCGCGCCTGCTGATGATTTCGTCGAACAACATCCTCAAGCCGTCCGACGGCCGGCCGGTGGCGGAGCCCAGCCAGGACATGGTCCTCGGCTGTCACTTCCTCACCAAGGAGCCGGCGGATTTCGAGGAAGGGCTCAAGACGGCGCCGCGCATCGGCTCGATGGCGGAGCTGGAGATGGGGATCGCCGTCAAGCGGCTCGAGTTCCACTCGCCGGTGCAGATGTGGCACGAGCGCCCGGAGCTGCCCGGCCGCTGGGTCGCGACGACGGCGGGACGGGTGATCTTCAACAGCATCGTCCCGGTGGGATTGCTGCGGGATATGGGCTTCCAGAACAAGGTCATGCGGAAGAAGGATCTCTCCGAGCTGGTGTTCGAGAGCTACCGCCGCGCGGGGCTCGCTCCGACGGTGCAGTTCCTCGACCAGCTGAAGGAGTTCGGCTTCCGCTACGCGACCATCGGCGGCGTCTCGATCGGCGTGGCCGACCTCGAGATTCCGGCCGAGAAGTCGCCGCTGTTACACGACGCCGAAGCGCGCGTCGAGCGGTTCCAGCGCGCCTACTCGACCGGGCAGATCACCTTCGGCGAGCGCTACAACAAGGTGATCGACGCCTGGACGCACGCGAACAACGACATCGCCGAGGCGATGGTCGCGACGATGCGGAAGTCCAAGGGCGGGTTCAACCCGGTATTCATGATGTTCGACTCGGGCAGCCGCGGCTCGCGTGATCAGATCCGGCAGCTCGCCGGTATGCGCGGACTGATGGCGAAGCCGCAGAAGAAGCTCACGGGCGGCATCGGTGAAATCATCGAGAGCCCGATCAAATCGAACTTCCGCGAAGGGCTGTCGGTGCTCGAGTACTTCATCTCGACGCACGGCGCGCGCAAGGGTCTCGCCGACACCGCGCTGAAAACGGCTGACGCGGGTTATTTGACACGCCGGCTCGTCGATGTCGCTCAAGATGTGACCATTACAGAAGAAGATTGCGGCACGATCCTCGGCCTCGAGATGTCGGCGCTGAAGGAAGGCGAAGACATCATCGAGCCGCTGCGCGAGCGCATCGTCGGCTGCGTAGCGCTCGACGAAGTGATGGATCCGCACGAGCTGGATGAAGACGGCCGCCCCAAGGTACTGGTCGAAGCGGGCAAGCTCGTCATCGAAGAGACGTCGCAAGCCATCGAAGATGCGGGCATCGAAATGGTGAAGATCCGCTCGGTCTTGACGTGCGAGGCGAAGCGCGGCGTCTGCCGCATGTGCTACGGCCGCAACCTCGCCACGATGGACATGGTGGACCTCGGCGAAGCGGTCGGCATTCTGGCCGCGCAGTCGATCGGCGAGCCGGGGACGCAGCTGACCCTGCGGACCTTCCACATCGGCGGCACGGCGGCACGCATCGCCGAGCAGACGGTGCGGAAGACGAAGGTCGAAGGCGTCATCGAGCACGGCGACCGGCTGACGTTCGTGGAGACGCCGGAAGGCAACCGCGTCGTCACCAGCTACGAAGGCGAGCTGATTCTGAAGGCCGCGCCCCACGGTGGGACGTCCGGCACCGCGGCCAGCAAGCTGGCGGTGCATTCGCGCTTCCAGGTGCCGCTCGGCGCGACGCTGATGGTCGACGACGAAAAGCAGGTCGCGAAGGACTCGGTGCTGTTCACGTGGGATCCGTACACCAACCCGATCATGACGGATGTGGGGGGTCTGGTGCGGTTCGTGGACATCGTCGAGGACGAGACGGTGCGCGAGGAGCTGGACGAAATCACCGGCCGGCGCCAGCGCGTGATCATCGAAGACCGGGAGAAGAAGCTCCACCCGCACATCGAGGTCGTCCAGAAGAAGGGCGACAAAGAGAAGCGGCTCCGCGACTTCGTGATTCCGGAAGGCGCGCAGCTCATGATCGAGGATGGCCAGGAAGTGTATGCGGGCCAGGTGCTCGCCAAGGTGTCGCGTGAGGCGTACAAGACGCGCGACATCACGGGTGGCCTGCCGCGCGTCGCCGAGCTGTTCGAGGCGCGCCGGCCGAAGGACCCCGCCACGATTTCCGAAGTGGACGGCGTGGTGCGGTTCGGCGAGATCAAGCGCGGCAAGCGCGAGATCTGGGTGCACCCCGAGGAGGGCGAACCGCAGCTGTACGAGGTGCCCGCGGGCAAGCACTTGCGCGTGCACGAAGGTGACAGGGTGCGGGCGGGCGACCGTCTCACCGAGGGTCCGGTCAACCCGCACGACATTCTGCGGATCAAGGGCCCGCGCGCCGTGCAGGAATATCTGTTGAACGAAGTGCAGGAGGTGTACCGGCTGCAGGGCGTGAAGATCAACGACAAGCACATCGGCGTGATCGTGCGCCAGATGCTGCAGAAGGTGAAAGTCGTCGAGCCGGGCGACACCGAGTTCCTGGAAGGTGAGAACGTGGACAAGCTCGTGTTCAGCGAGAAAAACGAGCGCGCGGTGAAGAAGGGCGGCAAGCCTTCGACTCGCGAGCCGCTGCTGCTCGGCATCACGAAGGCGAGTTTGACGACGCAGTCGTTCATCTCAGCGGCTTCGTTCCAGGAAACCACCCGCGTGCTGACCGACGCGGCGATCCGCGGGGCGAAGGATGATCTGCTCGGGTTAAAGGAGAACATCATCATCGGGCATCTGATCCCGGCGGGTACCGGCATTTACCGGTATCACGACATCGAGATCGAGCCGCCGGAGGGCTTCCAGCCTCCGACGCCGCCGGTCGAGGCGGCCCTGCCAGGGGCGGCTACGCCGGCGCCGAGTCCGTTCCCGGAGGAAGTGGAAGCGGAGTAACGGACGGGCGGACGGCCTGACGGCCGGACGGTCTGTAGGAGCAAGCGGCGCTGGGAGAATCCCAGCGCCGCTTTGTTTTAGATGATATCGCGAAAAATCGTTTGGAGATCGAGCTCGAGAGGCTGCGCCATGCCGGACGGATGCCAACGCACTTTCTGGTATTCGGCGATCGAACGTCCTCCGTCCACGCCAGAGATCTCGCAGCAGTGCCCATCCAGGTCCATGATCCAGACCTCCTCGACGCCAAGGCGCAGATAGGCTTCGAGGTTATAGTCTCGGTCGTAATGCTTGGACGAGGGACTCAGGACCTCCACGGCCAACCACCAGCCGTCGATCTCGGTCCACCTCGCGCCTGGCCGGAATGTGGACGGGAATACCAACACATCCGGTTCAAGATGGAGTTTCGGCGCGACCTCGATTTCCCCCGGGCTGACCACGTAGGCCGGTCCATGGTCTCCGAGGTAGGTATGCAACGCAGCCACGAGCCGCGCGATGACAATCTGGTGGTCCGATGCCGGGGCCGGCGTCACGAGCAGGATGCCTTCGACCAGCTCGTAGCGCTGCCCGTCGGCGGGGAACGCGCGCACCATATCCACCGTGTACGTCGGAAGCGGGAACGACATAGCCATAATCTGCTGCCTCGGCCGGGGTCGGAGCAATCCGCCATGGGCCAAGCTGGGCCGCTCTGGCGCCGAGACCGTTACCGTTTACGCGCGGGGCATGGCAAAAACTCGCGATAACAGTGAAACGGCGCCCGAGATTGCTCTCGGGCGCCGTTCTGTTCAGACCGTCAGGCCGTCCGACCGGCCGCTACGGAACGGCTGCGCCGCCTGGACAGCTCATCGGTGCCGGAGCGCCAGCGCGCGCCCGCGCATCGCACTCCTGACTCGGCAACACGCTGGCCGCCGCG
>Ga0210382_10000098_pt1 | contig 33906 bp, 29 predicted proteins | sample PLMedo_FD_155452 | JGI IMG/M metagenome (GOLD analysis project Ga0210382, IMG submission 155452) | Groundwater sediment microbial communities from an aquifer in East River, Colorado, USA - PLM0_60_coex redo | ecosystem: Environmental > Terrestrial > Soil > Riparian zone | place: USA: East... | reverse complement strand
CGAGGGGCCCCCGCCGGGACGGCGGGGGCCGCCCCCCCCCCCCCCCCCGTGCTCGCCGAGCCACAGGAAGTACTCGGCGGTGCCGACGAGACCGGCGGCAAGACCGCCGAACGCGTGGGACAGCGCCGTCCGCTGCGGGACCGCGGTCAGCGGCACGCGCGAGAGTGGGATGCCCACCGCGAATCCCGCGACGATGGCCAGGAAGATCCAGCCGTGATGCACGATCTCGGGCTGAATCCACGTCGCGAGCACCGCCACCGTCATCCCCGTCACGCCCGCGATCACGCCGCGGCGCGCGGTCTTGGGGTCGTTCATCCAGTACAGCGCAAAGATGAACAACGCCGTGGCGACGACGGCGGCGAGCTCCCCGATCAGACGGGTCACTGCTTCTTGAACATCTTGAGCATGCGGTCGGTGATCAGGAACCCGCTCACGATGTTCGTCATCGAGGCGAACAGCGCGATCGCGCCGAGGATCCGGATCGCCCGCGGGTAGTCGGCGCCGGTGACGACGATGGACCCGACGACCGCGATCGCCGAGATCGCGTTCGTCAGCGACATGAGGGGCGTGTACAGCAGGCGCGACACCCGGCGGATGACGCCGAGCCCGATGAACGTCGCCAGGACAAAGACGAACAACATCGATCCGAGGTCGGTCATGTCTTGCGCACCTCGCCGGCGTGTGTGACGCACGTGTCGTGGATGATGGGATCTTCGAAATCGAGACGCAGCCGGCCGTCCTGAACCACATGGCCCAGGAACGCCGACACGTTCTTGGCGTACATCTGACTCGCGTGCAGCGGCAGCGTGCTGGGGAGATTCATCGGTCCGAGGATCGCGACGCCGTGGCGCACGATCTCCGTGCCGGGCTCGGTGAGCTCACAGTTTCCTCCTGTTTCCGCCGCGAGATCGACGATCACCGATCCCGGCTTCATGCCTTCCACCGCGGCGGCTGTGATCAACACCGGCGCCTTCTTGCCGGGGATAGCCGCCGTGCTGATCACGATGTCGGCGTCCTTCGCGGCGGCCGCGAGGAACTCAAGCTCTCTGCGGTGCGTCTCCTCGGAAAGCTCCTTGGCGTACCCACCGGCGGTTTCGGCGTGCTCGTCGATGGTCATCTCGAGAAACGCAGCGCCGAGACTCTGCACCTGCTCCTTCACCGCGGGCCGCACGTCGAAGGCGGAGACGATCGCCCCGAGGCGGCGCGCGGTCGCGATCGCCTGCAGTCCGGCGACTCCCGCGCCCAGCACCAGCACCCGCGCGGCGGGCAGCGTCCCGGCCGCGGTCACGAGCATGGGGAGAAAGCGGCCCGTGGCGGACGCCGCCAGAAGCACCGCCTTGTAGCCGGCGACGGTGGCCTGGGACGACAGGGCGTCCATCGGTTGGGCGCGCGTGATCCGGGGAAGCAGCACGAGGCTGAAGGCGGTCAGCTTGCGCTGGGCGAGTTGTCGGACGAGCGCGGCCTCCCCACTTGGTTGGAACAGGGCGACGAGCGCTCCGCCGTCGCGGTAGAGGCCCACATCCGTGGAGGTGGGTGCCTGCACCTGGAGGACGACGTCGGCCTGCCCGAGGACGGTCGCGCGGTCGGCGATCGCAGCTCCGGCGGCCTTGTATGCCTCATCGGGACAGGACGCCGCTGCCCCCGCGCCGCGCTCGATCACGACGTCGAAACCGGCCTTCACGAGACGCCCGGCCGCATCGGGCACGAGCGCGACCCGCCGCTCGTTCCGCGCGACCTCTTTCGGCACGCCGACCCGCATCCGGCCTCTCTACCTCACCCGCGCGGCAGCTGGGGCCGCTCGCGCTGCTGCGCCAGCATGCGCTCCGCGAAATCCACGCGCTCGGCGAGATCGTTGAACTGGTCGCGCAGCGCCTGGAGCTGCTCCTCGACCTGCTCCACGCGGGCTTCGGCGCGGCCCCCTCCCCCCCCCGCCCCCCCAAAACCGCGCGGGTCGTCCACCGTCCAGCGCCGCAGCGGGAGGTCGTCGGCGTCGCGAAACTCGCCCGCCGCCAGGAGAACCATGTCGTACAGCCACCAGATCCCGAACCCGCCGAACGTACAGATCATGCCGATGCCGGTGTGGGTCTTGCCGACGTAGAAGCGATGGAGCCCGAACACCCCGCCGAAAAACCCGAGGGCGAGCGCCACCCCGCGAGATCGGTCCGAGATCTCGCGTTCGGCGTCGGGGGGCATGTACTGCTCGGGCAGCGGCACGTCCGATACTACGAGCCGCTGCCGGGCGCGGCAAGCAAGTGGCGCAGGGCCGGATCGAGCTCGCCGAACCTGAAGCGGTAACCCGACGCGAGGAGCCGGGCCGGCAGAACCCGCTGGCCGCTCCCCATGAACGCGGCGGCCTCCCGGCCGAACACAAGGCCCAGGGCGAAGGGCGGGACGGGGAGCAGCGCCGGCCGTCGCAGCACGCGCCCCAGCGTTCGTGCGAACTCCAGCTGCGTGACGGGATGGGGCGCGGTGACGTTGACGGGCCCCGACAGAGACTCGGTGGCGAGCACGTGCAGCATGGCGCCGAGGGCATCGTCCAACTCGATCCAGGGGAAGTACTGCGCGCCGCTGCCGATCGGCCCACCGAGCCCGAGCCGGAACGTGGGAAGCATCTTGGCGAGAGCGCCTCCGGTCTTGGCGAGCACGACGCCGAAACGCAGGTTGGCGACCCGCACGCCCGCCCGAGCGGCCGGGCCGGTGGCGGCTTCCCAATCGCGCGCCACGTCGGCGAGAAAGTCGTCCGCCCCCCCCCCGCCCCCCCCCGCCCCCCGGCGGGGAGATTGCTCCGTGAGCTCAGCGGCGCCCTGATCGCCGTAGTAGCCCACGGCCGATGCGGCGAGGAGAATCCGGGGCCGCCGGGTGAGCCCGGCGATCGCTTCGCTCACCAGGCGCGTCCCGGCTACGCGGCTCTCGCGGATGCGTTGCTTTTTCGCCGGCGTCCACCGTCCGAACACATTCTCGCCCGCGAGATGCACGACGGCGTCGCACCCTTCGAGCGCCCCGCGGTCGATGGTCCCTCGCGCGGGGTCCCAGGCGATGGCGCGCTCCGATGGCCGGGGGGGCCGCCGCACGAGCGGGATGACCTCGTGTCCCTTCCCCTCGCGCGCGAGGCGCTGCGTCAGGGCGGCGCCGATGAACCCCGTCGCGCCGCTGACGGCCACCCTCACTCGGGTTTCACTTGGGGAGCACGGCCTCCGCCTCGATCTCGACCAGCATGGCCGGATCCACGAGTCGCGTCACGGCGACGAGCGTCGCGGCGGGCCGGATGTCGCGAAACGCCTCGCCGTGCGCCCGCCCCACCGCCTCCCAGTGGGCGATGTCGGTCACGTACATGCGGGTCCGCACGACGTCCTCCATCCGGGCCCCGGCCTGGGCGAGCGCGCGGGCGATGTTCGCGAGGGCCTGGACCGCCTGCGCGTAGGGGTCGCCCGCACCCACGATCCGCCCCGCCGCATCGGTGGCGGTGGTCCCCGCCACGTGCACCACGCGCCCCACTCGGACCGCACGCGAGTAGCCGACGACCGACTCCCAGGGAGCGCCGCTCGCGATGTTCCGGCGACCGCCCTCCCCCTCCTCCGTCACACTTCGGGCACCGCGTTCCACGTCACGTGCGAGATGCCGCCCGTCGCCTTCGCCTCGACAACCCGTTCGTCGGTGGCGCGCACGATCTCATCGACCGATCGCGGCGGATTGAGGAAGGTGACGCCCCCGATGCTGACGCCGAACTGCCGTCCGTCCGCCCCCCGAAGACCGAGCAGCCCCGCACGGAGCTTCTCGAGCACGACCCGCGCCGGCGCCGACGGCGTTTCGGGCAGGAGCACGATGAACTCGTCGCGGCCGAGGCGGGCGATCACGTCGGTCGCGCGCAAGGAGGCACGCAGCGAATTCGCGGCCAAGCGCAGCAGGTCGTCGCCGACCCGGTGGCCGAGATCCACACATGCCACGCTGAAGGGGTGTCGATAGCGACGGGCGCGGTCGATTTCGGCGCCGGCGGACTCGTGGAAGGCGCGAGCGCTCCGGACGCCCGTGACGCCGTCAGTGCGCGCCAGCCGCTGCTCGCGTGTGAGCGCGTTGCGCAGCGCCAGCGCCACCCACGCCAGCGCCCCGAGCGCCACCACAGCCACCGCGATGATCACCGCACAGTCTCGCAGCATGCCGAGAAACTTACACGGAGGCTGTGGCCACGCTATGATGTTCGATATCACGCGGAAGGGGGACAGATGATCCAGTCCGAAAAACAGCGCTTCCTCGAAGCGTGGGAGCGCGAGTATCCCGTTACGATGAAGGTGCTGCGGGCGTACCCCGGAGCGCGGGCTGACTTGAAGCCGAGCGAGAAGTCGCGCGACGCCAAGGACCTGGCCTGGACGTTCGTGTTCGAGGGCTTCGGCGCCAGCCAGGCAGCCCAAGGCGAGTTCAAGTTCCCACCGCCCGACATGCCGCCGAAGCCTGAGAACTGGGAAGGCGTCGTGCAGGAGTGCGAGCGCGGCTTCCGGTGGCTCGCCGACAAGGTTCGCAAAGCGGATGAGGCCTTTCTCAACACGACGGTCAAAACGTTCACCGGGCCGAAGCGCACGAGCGACGTCCGGCGGCTCGACTTCCTGTGGCAGATACTCATGGACATGATCCACCACCGCGGCCAGTTCACGGTCTATCTGCGGATGGCGGGCGGGAAGGTCCCGTCGATCTACGGGCCCTCCGCGGACGAGCCCTGGCAATAGGCCTCACCCTAGGGATTTGCCGGCAGAAACCGGATAGATCGCGGCACGGGGGCACGCTATGTTCTCCGGCGTGACCAGTGCCGCGTCTGTTGCCACCCTGACCCCCGATCGCCGCTGGCGGATCGTTCTGGCGCACGACCGCCGCTACGACGGCGCGTTCGTCTACGCCGTACGATCGACCGGGATCTATTGCCGACCCTCGTGCGCCAGCCGCCGGCCGCGCCGCGGGCAAGTGACGTTCTTCCCGATTCCCGAGGCGGCCGAGCGCGAGGGCTTCCGGGCCTGCCGCCGCTGCCGCCCCACCGACGCGGCCAACGGCGATCCTGCCGTCGCGCTGGTGCGCGAGGCGTGCCGCGCCCTGGAGGCCCCCGACGCCCCGCGCGTGGACGCCCTGGCCCGGCAGCTCGGCCAGCGGCCGCACGGACTGCTGCGTGCCTTCAAACGAGTGCTCGGCATCACGCCGCAGCAGTACCGCGACGCGCGCCGCGTGGCGCGCTTCAAACACGAACTGAAACGGAGGCCCCACGTGAGTCCCGCTGTCTATGAAGCCGGCTACGGCTCCTCGAGCCGAGTGTACGAACGCGCCGATGCGCAGCTCGGCATGACCCCCGCGACCTACGCGCGCGGCGGCGCCGGGGCGGAGATCGCCTATGCCGTCGTTTCGTCCCTCCCCCCCCTCGGCCGGCTCCTCGTCGCGGCCACCGAACGGGGCATCTGCCGGATCGGTCTCGGCGACGACGCGGCGGGCCTCGAAGCGGACCTCGCCGCGGAGTTCCCCGCCGCGCGGATCCGGAAGGACCGCGCCGGCCTCGAGGGATTCGTCACGGCCATCGTCGCACACCTCGAGGGCCGCGAGCCCGATCTCGATCTCCCCCTCGACATCTGGGCGACCGCGTTCCAGCGGCGCGTGTGGCAGGAGCTACAGCGGATTCCCTACGGCGAGACCCGGTCGTACGCCGACGTGGCGCGGCGCATCGGGCGCCCCACAGCGACGCGCGCGGTGGCGAGGGCGTGCGCGACGAATCCAGCGGCGCTGGTGATCCCCTGTCATCGCGTCGTCAGGGAGGATGGGGACCTCGGGGGTTATCGGTGGGGATTAGAACGGAAGAGGGCCCTACTCGAGCAGGAACAAGAAACTCGGACCGCGCTCTTATTGGACAGGAATCCAATAGCTCACCTTGATCGCTAAGAAGTTGTCTCCTCTCGCCCCAAACGAATCTCCCAACTCCCGGAACCCCACCAATCGTCCCCGCGTGTCGAACGCCGAGCGGTCCTGCGCCCACACGAGGTACAGCGTGCTGCCGGGTCGCCACTCCCATCGCAGCACTGCGTTGCTGCGGAATGACAGGATGTTGAAGTCGGGATTCGGGATCCGCAGTGTGTCGGTGCCGCCGTTGTCCGTGATCGTGTAGTTGCCGCCCGTATCGCGCCCGATCGTGGTGCCGTCCGTCCCGTACTCGCGCAACCGGAAAGTCCGCGCCTGCGCGAGCTCGCCGAGCCCGTGGTAGCGACCGGCCGCGGCGAAGGGCTCGCCGTACAGCTCCAGCGTCAGGTCGGGAGCGATCGTGTAGTTCGCGCGTAACTGCAAGAGGAACGTCGGCTGATCGATGCGTGCGAACACGTACCGCGATCCGTACGTCGCCGGTGGCCCGATCGTATCGAACGTGGTGACGTACTGGCGCGGGAGCATCCACCGCACGTAGTTCGGCGTGGCCGAGAACTGGAACCGGGTCGAGGGCCGGATGGAGAGTCCGCCGCTCAACCGGTAGGTCTCGCCCCCCAGCTCGTCCTCGCCGTAGTAGACACGGACGTTCCAGGAGGTCTTGGCGCCGAACGCATTGCCGAGCCGCACGACGTAGTTCCACGACTGGGCTGTCGCCATCGTGGGGCCGCCGCGCGTCGCCGAGTGATCGAAGGCGCGCGGCCAAAAGTCGAAGTACGTGTTCAGCGTCCAGAAGTTGCGGAACGTGAGGTCGAGGGCCGGCTCGATGTACCAGTACTGCCGATCGCCGCCGAAGTCGAATTCCGTGCCGCTGAAGACGGACGCGCCGTAATTCTGGAACTTCCCGCGTGGCTTCGTCTGGCGGTAGCGTAGGCTGGCGAACCCGGTGCGGCCGTCGGCGTTCCCCAGCCGCCCGGCATCGTTGGGGTCGAAGCCCGGCGACTCCGACCCGGTCTCGATATCGAACAGCCAGTTGCCGCTGGTCTTGCGAAACCACAGATCCGCCACGGAGCCGGTCAAGGATGTGCGGTTGGGATTGTAGTGTACATAGTCCGCGTCGGGACGCTGGAAGAAGTGGACCCCCGATCGCTGCACGCGATCGATCGCCGCCGCATCGCCCGAAAGAGCGCTGAACCCGAGATACCCGCGCAGCTCGTACGCGCCCCGGTCCCAGCGCAGGACCCAGTCCGTCCCGCCGCTGTACGCCTTCCGTATGTAGCGACCCAAGAGCAGCGGATCGCCACCGAGGTCTCGTTGCACCGTCGTCAGTGTCACACCGACGACCGACCGCGACGCCCCGAACTCTTGCTGCACCCGCGCGACGCCGTAGCCCGCCGGTGGCGCCACCACCGTGCGCCCGTACGTCGCGGTCGTCGTGTCGTAGGTGCGGACGTACTCGCGCGCGGTGACCGCCGCTAAACCGCCGAGCGACACTCCCGACGCGAGGCGCCCCGTCACCTTAGCGGCGCCGAGGATCGTCGCGTTCTGCGGGCAATCGCGGTAGTCACCGAGGCCGGGGCACCCGGGCGCCTGGCCGATGCGCCGCGAATAGAAGTAGCTCGGCCCATTGCCGCGCAGCAGCTGCGCCCCCTCGGTGAAGAAGGGCCGCTTCTCGTCGAAGAAGACCTCGAACGCCGAGAGATTCACCACCGCCGGATCGGCCTCGACCTGGCCGAAGTCGGGGTTCACGGTCGCATCGAGCGTCATGTTAGAGCCGAGCCCCATCTTGATGTCCGCTCCGGCGCGCGCCTCGAGGTTCTTGCCGTCGTCGAACGGGTTGCGGCGATCGCGCCCACCCGTGAGCGTCGCATTCCCCGCCGAATACGGGACTAGCTCGAGGCGCCGCGTCGGCTTGATGCCCTCGATCCCCACCAGCTCGCCCATGAACGACGACCAGCCCGTGCGATTCGCCGGCACCGGGATCCAGAACACGTCTTCGCTCGTCGCGGGATTCCAGTGATCGGCGTTGAAGCCCCAGACCTGTACGGGTTGGTCGGTGAAGCGCAGCTGGGAGAATGGAATCCGCATCTCCGTCGTCCAGCCGAGGGAGTCGATGACGGCCTGCGCCTCCCAGACGGGATCGAACCCCGCGTCGATGTCGGTCTCGTTGTCCGTGGCGTGATACCAGTCCATCCGGACGCCGGATGCCGTCACACCGAACGAGTACGCGGTGCGCCGGTCGTGATAGGTGTCGAACGACACCCAGAGATGGTCCGCTTGCGAGGTGTTGTCGCGCCGCGAGAGCGGCGCCTGAAGCTTGGACGGGTCCTTGCGGTACATCCGCGCGCCGACGTACACGGCAGCGCCGTCGTAGAGAATCCCGATCCGCATGCTGTCGGTGGGTGGCGCGCCCTCGTGCGGGATTTTCTGGGTGAAGTCGGTGATCCACGCGGCCTGCGCCCACGCGGCGTCGTCGAGGCGGCCGTCGAGACTGATGCTCGCGCTGCCCTCGAGCCGCACAGCTCGAACCTGCTTGTGAGGCGCCGATGGAGAAGGGGGGGAGGGAGACGGAGGGGATTGCGCGACGACGGGCGCCCCGATGACCAGCAGGACGGTGAGCAGCCAGCGGCGCACGAGCAACCTCACGGTGTCAGGACGGTGCGGGGATCTTCACGTTGGACACTACCCAGGCTCTTACGGTTGCAGCACCACCCCGGTGTCAGGTCTGACGAGAATCTGACAGAGCGTTCCGCACCTGCCGGGCCTGCCACACGTGACGGCGGTCGTGCGCGATGACGAACTGGAGGTACGCACCGAGGGGCAGGCGCAGCAGTCGAGTCACGGGGGAGACCGTCCGGACGCGCTTCAAATCCAAGCCCTCGGCCCGCCGCACGCGCTCGGCCAACTGGTCGCGCACCGCGACGAACTCAGGCAGCACCCGGCCGAGGGGGTGCGTAGCACCCTCGGGCACGGCGAAGATGGGGAATGTTTTCATCCGCCGCTTGGGCGGCGGCTCCATCGACGCGATCATCCACCGCGAGAACCAGCCATAGCGGATGGGGCCCTCCCCCGCCGACGCCGTCCGGCCCTTGGCCCGCCCTTCCGCGATCGCGCGGTCGAACGCCGGCAGCGTCGCCGCAACCGATAAGTTCACGTGGACGAAGCATTCGGCGATGGACCACCGGCCCGCGCCGGGACGCCAGTTGAACTGTGATTCCGTGAGCCCGGCGCAGACGGCAGGGCCGTCGGCCTTGATGGCGTCGATCTGGCGGAGCAGCTCCTGGAGGTCGGGGGTCATAGACGCCTCCGCTTACGCGCCGAACTGGCGGAAATGGTGATCCGTATGGCGATAGCCCAGCAGTCCCCACCCACGCCGTGACAGGCGTCCGAACGCGGGATGCAGCGGCCACGCCGCGCCCGCGGGAAGGGCCGCGAAACGGTTCAGCAAGGTCGCGAACGTGGTGACCTCGATGGGCCACGTCGACTGATCGATGCGCGCGAGCAGCTCGGGGGCGGTCGGCGACCCCTTGGGCCACGGCAGCACATACGCCACCAGCCCGTTGAGCGGCGGATAACGGATCGGCAGCCGCTTCGGGACGGTGGGCAGGTCGCCGAGCGCCATGCGGAATTGGTCGTTCACGTGTGTCAGCATCTGCGCGGCGTTCATGCGGCCCCAGCGAGGCCGGTCGTCAGCCCCGAGGCGCGCGAGCCGGTCAAGGAGCTCGCGGCGCGGGCCCTCTTCCCACAGGCTCGGTGCGGTGGCAGCGACGAGCCACCACGCGAACAGCGCGACCACGACTGCGGTAGCGAGTCCCGACCAGAGGCCCGTGGTCCAGACCGTTCCCCCCCACACGACCGGCGCCAGGGCCGCGGTGGCGGTCACGAAGAGCGCCCAGAGCCACAGCAACGGGCCGAGCGCGCGGCGCCGCCACAACGCGGCACGGCCCACGAGGAGCCCGAACACGCCGTAGGCGGCCTGCGTGAGTGTCGCCGCCATTTGGCCGGTGTCGGCCGCGTAGCGCCATTGATCGATGGCACTGATGCCTCCCCACAGACTCACAATGGCGATCACGATAGCGGGAATCATGAGCCTCCGTAGGAGAGCCTCCAATATGCGTTGCTTGCCGTGGAGCGGGGCGCGGGTCAGGTTACCTGCGTGTACCTCGCGTTCGCCGCCGTCACCCTGGCCGGAGCCCAAGGGCCTCCCGGCACCGACATCTTCCTCGCCGCGTTACACGAGCGCGCCGGCAGGATCGAAATCGGCGCGCCGATCAACGTCACCCACCGGACGGGCTACGACAATCAGCCGTGCTTCGCCCCCGACGGCCGGAGCTTCCTGTACACGTCGGTCGCTGACGGCCAGGCGGACATCTGGCGCTATACAATCGTCGCGGGTCGCAGCGCGCGCGTGACGGAGACGCCCGAAAGCGAGTACTCGCCGACCCCCCTGCCCGACGGCTCGGGGTTCTCCGTGGTCCGCGTGGAAGCCGACTCCACTCAGCGGCTGTGGCGGTTCGATTGGGACGGGGGGCACCCGACACTCGTTCTCGCCGGCGTGAAGCCGGTCGGCTACCACGCGTGGCGCGACGAGCACACGGTGGCGCTCTTCGTGCTCGGCCAACCTCCGACGCTCCAGGTCGCCGACACTCGCTCGGGTACCGCGACGCGCGTGGCCAGCGACATCGGCCGGGGCGTGCAGCGCATCCCGGGCCGGCCGGCGATCAGCTTCGTGCAGAAGGGGAGTCCTCCCGACAGCGCATGGACCCTCACGGAGTTCGACCTCACCACCCGTCGCACCCGCCCCCTCGTGGGCACGCTGCCCGGCGTGGACCAATACGCCTGGACACCGCGCGGCGTCCTGCTCATGGCCAAGGGAGCCAAGCTGTATCAGTGGAGCCCGGCGCGCGGCGCGGATTGGGAGGAAGTTGCGGACTTCACGGCCCTAGGACTCGAGAGTATCACCCGGCTGGCCGTCAGCCGGCGCGGGGATCGACTCGCGCTGGTCGCGGCGGACCGCACACCGTAGGTCGGAGGAACCCCACGATGAAACCGACGTGGTATCTCACCTGCGCGCTCGCGCTGGCTTCAGGTCAGGTCGCCGCCCAGGCGACGCCCGCCCCCGCTCCCCGGGACTTGGTTGCCCGCGCCGTTGCCGCGATGGGCGGAGAACCCACCCTGCGAAGCGTGCGGGGAGTCTCGGTCGACTTCTATACCGCGACCTTCGCTCTCGGCCAGGAAGAGACGCCGCAATCGCAGGCACGGGCGACCCTCGCCGTCGGCCAGACCCTCACCGACTACGCCGGCAATCGGCAGACCGGGACGGTCGAGCTGCGAAACCCAGCGGGCGCCGTCAACCGGCTACGGCGGGTCGTTGCCGGTGGGATCGGCATGCTCGAAACCGACGGGCGTCCGGCCCCCGAGAATTCCGGCACGGTCGCGAGCATCGAGGGCGCGATGCGGCGCGCCCTGCAGCGGCTGCTCCTCGCCGCGCTCGACGACCCCACCGCCCTCCGCGCCATCCCCGGCCGCAACTGGCGCGGTGAGCCGCACGACGGCGTCCGATACGCAAGCGGTCCCGACACCCTCGACCTCTATTTCGACCGCCGCACGGCGCTCCCGATCGTGACCGAGGCGGTCACGGACGATCCGATCCTCGGCGACCGGCACACCGTGTCCTGGTACACGCGCTGGCAGCCGGCCGGTGCGATGCTCTATCCGCGGCAATACGACGTGGAGGTGAACGGCCGCCTGCAAACCCACTCGGTGTTCACGGCGGTGACCGTGAACCCGGCGACCGCCGACTCCCTCTTCGCGATCCCCGACTCGATCGCTTCCCGCGCCCAGCGCAGCAGCCCCACGCCGCCGCCCGTCGTCGTCACCCTGGTCGAGCTCGCACCGGGTGTCTGGCGCGCCGAGGGGGGGACGCATCACTCGCTGGTCGTCGACCAGGGACGCCGTCTCGTCGTGGTCGAGGCACCGCAGGGGGCGGCGCGGATGCAGGCCGTGCTGGATACCCTGCGCGCCCGGTTCCCCACCAAGCCGGTGGGGCTGGTCGTCAACACGCATCATCATTGGGACCACGCGGGCGGCTTGCGCGCCGCGCTGGCAGCAGGTGTGCCGGTCGTCACCCAAGCGAGCAACGCGGCGTTCGTGCGGGGCATAGCGGCGGCTAGGAAAACGGTGAACCCCGACGAGCTGGCCCGCCGGCTCGGGCCCGCCCGCGTTCGCCCTCCCGCGATCACGGCGGTGCAGGACAGCTTGGTGTTGGGTGCCGGCGACGGGCGCGTCGTCGTCTACCGGCTGCCGACCGCGCACGTCGACGGGATGCTCGCCGCCTACGTCCCGGCCGCCCGCCTGCTCTTCGTGAGCGACGTGCTGACGCCGGGGCCGACCCTCGCGCCGGCGGGGAGCGCCGAGCTCGTCGCGCTGGCACGCGCCCGCGGCATCGCGGTGGACCGGGTGGCGGGCGGGCACGGCGGCGTGGCCACCTGGGTCGACGTGGAGCGCGCCGCGAATCCATAAGGGGGGGGCCCGACGTGACGTAGGATACGTCCCGGGGGCAGGGCCGTCTTATATTGCGCGCCATGCCGCACCGCTCTTTGCCCGCGCTGGGCCTTGCGCTGCTGCTCGCGGCGCCGGTCGGCGCGCAGGACGTCCAATACCGGGTCGTCGTGCACACCTCCAACCCGGTCGCCCGGCTCACGCGCGAGCAGGTGTCCCAGATCTTCCTGCGGAAGGTCGCCTTGTGGGACAACCGCCGGCCGGTCCTGCCGGTGGACCAAGCCCCCGCCTCCCCGCTGCGGCGCAGCTTCACGAAGCAGGTGCACCGTCGCACGATCGCGTCGGTGCAGACGTACTGGCAGCAGCAGACGTTCGCGGGCCGGGGGGTAGCCCCCCCGGAGCGCGCATCCGACGCCGACGTGCTCGCCTACATCCGCCAGTTTCCCAACGGTATCGGCTACGTCAACGCCGATGCGACCCTGGGGACCGGCATCAAGGTCGTGATCGTCACCCCGTAGGGGGGGGCGTCAGCGTTCCGCTCCACTGCTCGCCGCCGCTTCGCCCCCCAGTCGGTGGCGCTGGTACCAGCTCATCATGTACAACTGGGTGCGGAGGAAGTTGGATGGCTTGGAGCCGGTGCCGTGGTATTCGCCGTTGAAGCGCAGCATCACGACCGGGACCTTGAGCATCTTGAGCGCCGAGTAGTACTCCTCGGTCTGCGGCATCGGCGTGCGCAGGTCGAGCTCGCCGGTCATCAGCAGCGTCGGCGTCTTCACGTTGCCCACGTACATCAGGGACGACTGCTTCAGCCACTGTTCGGGCTTTTCCCAGAAGGGCGCATCGAAGAAGCCGTACGTGAAGAGCGGGATGTCGGTCTGGCCCGCCATGCTCATCCAGTTGATCACCGGACAGCGCACCGCGGCGCCGGCAAAGCGCGTCGTGTGGCCGATCACCCAGCTCGACAACACCCCGCCGCCGCTGCACCCGCCCACGTACATGCGCTGCGTGTCGATGTAGCCCCGCCCCACCACCGTATCGACGCCGGCCATCAGGTCGTCGTAGTCCACGCTGGGGTAGGCGCGCTCGATGGCATTGCCGAAGGCGCTCCCGTACCCGGTGCTGCCGCGCGGGTTGGTGTACAGCACCACATAGCCGTTGGCGGCGAAGTTCTGCAGCTGATAGCTGAACCCCACGTTGTACATCCCGTGCGGCCCGCCGTGAATCTCCATGATCAGCGGGTACTTTTTCGACGGATCGAAGCCCGGCGGCTTGACGATCCAGCCCTCGATGCGCGCCCCGCCGGTTGACGTGTACCACACCTCCTCGATCTGGGCGAGGCGGATCCCGGCGAGGACGTCGGCGTTGACGCTGGTCAACCGGGCGATCGGTTGCGGCTTGCGCAGGCTGAAGCGCACCACGTCGCCCGGCTCGTCGGGATCGGACAGCGTCCCCACGCCCGTCAGGTCGCGCGCAATGGAGGCGAGGGACAACATCTGCGAACCATCGGTCACTTTGCGAGGGGCCCCGCGTAGCGCCGCGAAGTAGACGTTGCTCGTCCCCGTCTCCGCCAGCACGAAGTAGATCCCGGTGCCGTCGGGCGCCCACTCGAGCCCGCCGGGATCGCGATCGTACGTGGTGAGCGCACGCATCCCGCTTCCGTCGATCCCGACGACCCACACTTCGTTGGCCTTGTACGACCAGGTACCGTATGTGCGGCCCGTGAACGCCACCGTCCGCCCGTCGGGCGAGACTTCGGGGCTCGTCCACATGCCCTTGGTCGTGAACAGCGGCTTGATCGCTCCCGTCGCGACGGTGAGCGTGTAGAGGTACGACTCGCGATAGCGGTAGTCGGCATCGGCCTCACGTAACCCGTCGAACACGATGGTGCGACCGTCGGGGGTCCAATCGTAGTTGAGACCCCCGCCCAGCTCGCTCACGCCGAAGTCGCCGCTCGTGAGCTGGCGCTGCGTGCCGCCCTCGGCGGGCACAAGGAAGATGTGCGTGGAACCTTGCTCGATGAACCCGGTGCGGTCGCGGCGATAATGCAGCCGGTCCACCATGCGCGGCGCGGGCGTCCACTTGGCGCCCTCCGGCGCCGCGGGCATGCTGATCTTCCAGCTCGGCTCGTTCTTCACCAGCATCGTGAAAGCGATCGAGCGGCCGTCGGGGGCCCAGCTCAGGTTCCCGGGGGTCTCCGTCACGCGCGTCACTTGGGAGGTCGCACCCTCGGCGTCCATCCAGCGGACGAACAGCTGCGTGCCCTTCGGCTCACCATCCGCGAAGAAGGCGATGCGGCTGCCGTCGGGCGACCAGCGGGCGTTCGAGCCCTTCGCGAGGAAGCGATTGCGCGAGCCATCGGCGTTCATGATCCAGAGCGCCGCATCCCAGCGGTCCTCGACCCTGTTGACCCAGCGACGCGTGTACAGGATCTGCGACCCGTCGGGCGAGATCTGCGGGTCGGCCACCGTTTCCCAGTCGAGGTAGTGATTGACCGTGAGCAGCGTGTCGGAGGCAGTTTCCTGCGCCGCCCCCACGGTGGCGGGAGCGAGGACGAGCGCGAGCAGCGGGATCAAACGTCGCATGGTTCCTCCATCGGACGGGAGAGCGTCTAACGTATCAGCGCTTCGGCACGCCCACTAGATAGGTCACGGCGAGCGGCGACCAACGGCTGCGCGTTTCGCCGACCTCCCACTCGTAGGTGTCGAGTCCGCGCAACAGCTCCCGCAGCTCGGCCGGCGAATAGGTGCGCAGGCACGAGACGACGCCGTCGAACGCGCCCACGAGCGGCAACACTGGTGGCAGGTAGGTCCACGCGAGCCGTGACCAGCGAAACGGCTTGATGAACGGCACGAATAGGAGGACGGCGAGCCAGGTCAGGGCGATGACCGCAATCTCGCGCGGGGCCCGGCGCGAGATCTCGAACACGCCGATCCCCTGCCCCTGGCGCACCGCATCGGCGAGGATCGCACGCGCCTCGGCGGGCCGAAAGTGATGAAAGGCGGTGAAGACCGTGCGAAACCCCTGCAGATTGGCCGGGACGGCAGTCGCATCGACGGGAACCGAGTGAAAGGGCAACGCGCCGGACTGAGCGAGTCGGTTCGGGTACTTGTCTGTCAGGACTACGGGCACCGCGAACCCCGGGGCCATGCCCCGGGGTTCGCGCAACCAGGCGCGCCAGGGACCGCCGGCCCCGGAACAGAGGTCCACAACCCTGGACGCGCCCGTGCGCGCGACGGCATCCCGCAGCAGCGGGAGGACGGCCGCGTAGCTCTGCCCCAGGTTGATCGTGAATTGCAGGAAGTCGGTGAGCGCGTCGCGCAGCGAGCGCGGGCACCAGGGCTGGTCGTGGATTTCGAGCAGGTGGAGGCGGCCCATCGAGGCAACATAACATTGCCCCACGAGCCCTTCTGCGTGAGATTTGCGCCCGTGCTGCTTCGCACGACACCTTTTCACGCACGCACCGCGGCGCTCTCCGAGGGCCAGGCCTGGCGGCGCTGGGCCGGCTACGTGGTCGCCAGCGCCTACGAGCTGTCGCACGACCGCGAGTACCACGCGATCCGCAGCGCCGCGGCGCTGTTCGACGTGTCGCCCCTCTACAAGTACATGATCACCGGCCGCGACGCCGCTCGCCTGCTCGACCGCGTCGTGACCCGCGACGTCGGCAAGGCCAAGGTCGGCCAGGTGCTGTACACACCGTGGTGCGACGCCGCGGGCAAGCAGCTCGACGACGGGACGATCTCGGTGCTCGCCGAGCACACGTACCGGATGACGTCGGCGGACCCGAATCTGCGGTGGTTGCACCGCAACGCCACCGGACTCGATGTGGCCATCGACGAGGTGTCCGAACGGACGGCCGCGCTGTCGCTCCAGGGCCCGACCTCGCGCGCCATTCTCCAGGTCGCCGCCCAGCGCGACCTCGCGGGTCTCAAGTACTTCCACCTCACCGAGGCCACGATCCGCGGCATCCCCGTCACGATCTCCCGCACCGGCTACACCGGCGATCTGGGCTACGAGGTCTGGGTCCACGCCGCGCAGGCACTACCGTTATGGGACGCGCTGATCGAGACCGGCACGCCCTACGGGCTCACCCCCGCCGGCATGCTGGCGCTCGATGTCGCGCGCATCGAGGCGGGACTGCTGCTCATCGAGGTGGACTACTTCTCTTCGCGCCACGCGTTGATCGAAGCCCAGAAGTCGTCTCCTTTCGAGCTGGGGCTCGGGTGGACAGTGGCGTTGGGGAAGGAGTCGTTCAACGGCAAGCCGGCGCTGGTCCAGGAAAAGGCGCGCGCCCCGGCGTGGCAGTTCACCGGCCTCGCGGTCGACTGGGAATCACTCGAGCGACTCTACGCCGACGTGGGGTTGCCGCCTCGGCTGCCGACGCAGGCGTGGCGGACTAGTGTACCCGTCTATAGTGGAGGGCGGCAGGTGGGGTACGCGACGAGCGGCGGCTGGTCGCCGCTCCTCAAGCAGTACATCGCGCTGGCGCACCTCGAAGGGACGTTCGGGACGCCCGGCAGCGCCGTCGAGATGGAGATCACGGTCGAGCACCACCGCCGGCGCGCCGCCGCGCGCGTGACGAAGCTCCCGTTCTTCAACCCCGACCGGAAGCGCACCTGATGGCCGTTCTCTACGACGCGATCGTGATCGGCGGCGGGCACAACGGCCTCGTCACCGCGGCCTATCTGGCGCGCGCCGGCAAGAAGGTCGTGGTCCTCGAAAAGCGGCCGCGCGTGGGTGGCGCAGCCGTCACGGAGGAGATCTTCCCCGGTTTCAAGTTCACGATGTTCTCCTACGTCGTGAGCCTGCTCCGCCCCGAAATCATCCGCGACTTGGACCTGCCGCGCCACGGGCTCCACATCCTGCCGCTCGAGAGCACCGTCACGCCGATGGAGAACGGCGATTACCTCGCGGCGTGGGGCGATCACGACGAAACGCGGCGCGAGCTGTATCGCCACTCACCGCGCGACGCCGAGGCATACGACGAATACGGCCGCCTCATGCACCACATGGCCCACGCGGTCCGGCCGATCCTCGGCATGGTGCCGCCCGATCCGACGTCGTTCGATCCGCGCGACCTCCTGGCGCTGCTCCGCCTGGGCCGTCACTTCCGCAGCCTCGGCGCCGAGCGCCTGCACGCGCTCGTCAAACTGATGACGATGAGCTCCGCCGATTTCCTCGACGAGTGGTTCGAGACCGATGTCCTGAAAGCGACGAAGTCCGCGAGCGGGATCATCGGGACGTTTCTCGGACCCCGGTCCCCCGGCACCGCCTACGTACTGCTGCATCATTACATGGGCGAGCTGGACGGCGTGTTCCGCGCCTGGGGATTCGCCAAGGGCGGGACCGGCGCCGTGAGCGAGGCGATCGCTTCGGCGGCGCGCGGGTTCGGCGCCGAGATCCGTTGCGATGCGCCCGTCGCCCGAGTGCTCGTCAAGGGCGGGCGCGCCACCGGCGTGGCGCTCGAGAACGGCGACGAGGTCTCGGCCAAGGTCGTCGTGTCCGGGCTCGACCCACGGCGCACGTTCCTCCAGCTGCTCGAGGAGCGGGAGCTGCCGGCCGAGTTCGTATCCGACATCAGGCGGTTCAAGTTCCGCGGCTCCTCGGGCAAGGTGAACCTCGCCCTCGATGCGTTGCCGAGTTTCACCTGCATGCCCGGCGTGGGGCGGCACCATCGCGGCGCGATCTCCATCAGCCCCAGCCTCGCCTACGTCGAGCGCGCCTATGACGACGCCAAGTACGGCGAGTTCTCGCGCCGGCCGTACATGGATATCGTGTTCCCCTCGATGATCGACCCCGGGATGGCGCCGCCCGGGAAGCACGTGATGTCGGTGTTCGTGCAGTACGCGCCCTACCACCTGAACGGCGGCTGGAACGACGCGAAGCGCGAGGCGTTCGGCGACGCCGTCGTTAACACGATTGAAAGCTTCGCGCCGGGGCTCAAGTCGCACATCCTCCATCGTCAGGTGATCACGCCCGCCGACATCGAGCGCATCACGGGCCTGTCGGAGGGGAACATCTTTCAGGGCGAGCTCGCGCTGCACCAGCTGTTTTTCCTGCGCCCCGCCGCCGGGTGGGCCAAGTTCCGGACGCCGGTGCGCGCCTACTATCAGTGTGGCGCCGGCACGCATCCGGGGGGCGGGATCATGGGCGCCTCGGGCCGGCTCGCGGCGCTCGCGATCCTCGGAGACGGCGCATGAACGCGGCTGGCCGTTGGGACGCGATCGTGATCGGCGCCGATGTGAACGGCCTCGTCGCCGCCCACTATCTGGCGCGCGCCGGTCGCCGCGTGTTGGTGGTCGACTCGCGGAAAGCAGCGGAGCAGCGCGCGGACGTCGGGTGGGTACCTCCCCAAGTCATTCGCGAGCTGAGCTTGGCATCGCATGGCATACAGATCGAACAGCCGGACCCCTGGATCGTCGCGCCTTTGGCGGGCGGTGGCCGGCTCGAGTTGTGGCGCGATGTCGCCAAATCGGCCCAGTCGATCCGGCGGATCAGCCCCGCCGACGGTGCGAGGTGGCCGGAGTTCTGCACGCGCATGCGGCGGCTCGCGGGGGTGCTCGAGGCGCTGTACGTGCAGCCCGCGCCCGACATCGAAAGCCGCGAGATCGGCGAGCTGCTCCGCCTGGGGGCCCTCGGCCTCCACGTCCGCCGGCTCGGCAAGCAAACCGTGATCGACCTGCTCCGCATCCTCCCGATGTCGATCGCCGAGCTCCTGGATGATTGGTTCGAGAACGACACGCTCAAGGGTGTGCTCGGTGCGGCGGGCGTCTGGCACCTGCGGCAGGGCCCGCGCGCCGGCGGGACAGCCTTCAACTTCTTGCATCATCATGTGGGAAGTCCGGCGGGCGTGTTCAGACCGCCACGGTCCAGCATCACGCAGATTCTGACGGCTATGCCCGGCGTGGAAATGCGGTGGGGCGCCGAAGGTGCCGTCGTCGCGGCCGCCGGAACCGCCACCGGCGTTCGCTCGGGCAGCGAAGCACTGTCCGCCCCGCTCGTCGTGTCGAGCGCCGATCCACGGACCACATTCGAGCCACTGCGGCCCCAGCTTGACGCCGAGTTCGTGCACGCCGTGGGCAACATCAAGAGCCGGAGCATCGTGGCGCGCGGTACCGTGAACCTCGAGCGGCCCGCCGATTTCAAGACGCTCTGCCTGGCGCCGTCGCTCGACCACCTGGAGCGGGCCCACGACGACGCCAAGTACGGGCGGACGTCGGAGCGTCCGTACGTCGAGGCCGTCGCCACCGACGGCCACCTCGACCTGCACGTGCAGTACGCGGTCACGATCGACCAGGCCCTGGTCGAGCGCGTGGCCTCCGCCTTGGGCGTGCCGGCCGGCCAGGTTCGCCTGGAGCCGCAGGCGGGCCACCTCTACCACGGAGAGCTCACCCTCGACCAGATTCTCTTCATGCGGCCAGTGCCGGGGTGGAGCCGATATCGTACGCCGATTCACGGTCTGTATCTCTGCGGTCCCGGGACGCACCCTGGCGGCGGGATCGCGGGCGCGGCGGGTCGCAACGCGGCGCGCGTGATCCTCAGGGAATCCAAGCGGAGCTGAGGCATGCCGACCTTCCTCAAGACCACCGAGAGTTATCGCCAGGGTGCGCGCACGCTCCCCGGACGGTATTACACGGCCCCCGAGGTTCTCGCCGAGGAGCAAGACCGGGTCTTCAGCCGCCGCTGGATCTGCATCGGGCGGGACAACGCGGTGGCGACGCCCGGCGACTACAGGCTCGTCGAGATCGCCGGCGAGAGCATCATCGTGTTGCGCGACCAGTCCGGCGAGCGGCGCGCCTTCTACAATGTGTGCCGGCACCGCGGGACCAGGCTGTGTGAAGCGACGCAGGGCCGGCTCTCTGAGACGATTCAGTGCCCCTATCACGCCTGGACCTACGCGCTCGATGGCCGGCTGATCGGCGCGCCCCACATGCACGAAGTCGAGGGGTTCGACAAGAAGGATTATCCGCTGCACCGGGTCGAGCTCGCAGAGTGGGAAGGGTTCTTGTTCGTGAACCTGGACCCGGGCGCGGAGGCGCTCGCCCGCGCGTTCGGCGCGCTGGAAGGACGGTTCACCCGCTACCAGCTCCCCGCCCTGCGCACGGTCCGGCGGATCGAGTACGACGTGCGGGCGAACTGGAAGCTCATCCTCCAGAATTACAGTGAATGTCTGCACTGCCCGACGATCCACCCGGAGCTCGTCACCAAGCTCCCGTACACGAGCGGCGCCAACGACCTCGTCGAAGGCCCGTTCCTCGGCGGCTACATGGAGATCAAGGCGCCGCACGAAAGCGCCACGATCACGGGGCGCGCCTGCGCGCTGCCGTTGGGCGAGCTCTCGGCCGAAGATCGCCACCGGGCGTACTACTACTCGCTCTTCCCGACGATGATGCTGAGCCTGCATCCCGACTACGCGGTCTTTTACACGGTGTGGCCGCTGACCGCCGTCACGTCGCGCGTCGTCTGCGAATGGATGGTGCACCCCGACGCGCCCGCCGCGCCGGGGTACAACATCGCCGACGCCGAGGAGTTTTGGGACCGGACCAACCGACAGGATTGGCATATCTGCGAACGGAGCCAGCTCGGCGTGAGCTCGCGCGCGTACGTGCCGGGCCCCTACTCGCCGCGCGAGAGCATCCCAGCGGCGTGGGATCGGACCTACCTGCACGCGCTTGGACACGAGCCGGAGCCGTGATCGACCCGCTCGCGGCCGCGCTCGAACACCTGCGCGCCGGCTTCGCCGAGCTCCCTGATCTCGAGGATACGTTCCCCCTCTCCCCGACGGGGAGAGGGGGCCAGGGGGTGAGGGAGGTCCTGACCGAGGTCGCCGAGCGGCTGAAGGACAACTACCCCTACTTCCACCCGCTGTACGCCGGCCAGATGATCAAGCCGCCCCACCCCGTGGCGCGCCTCGCCTACGCGCTGGCCCAGTGGCTCAACCCCAACAATCATGCGCTCGACGGCGGGCGGGCCAGCTCCGCCATGGAGAAAGAGGTCGTCGCGGAGATCGCGCGGATGGTCGGGTGGGAGACGCACCTCGGCCACCTCTGCGGCGGCGGCACCATGGCGAACCTCGAGGCGCTGTGGGTGGCGGGACGGCTCCGGCCGGGCGCCACGGTCGTCGCATCGACCCAGGCGCACTACACACACGGCCGCATCAGCGGCGTGATCGGCCTGCCGTTCGAAGCGATCCCGTGCGATGGGCGCGGGCGGCTCGACCCCGCAGCACTCGCGCGCCGGCTCGAGGCCGGCGGCGTTGGGACGGTCGTCGCCACACTGGGCACCACGGCGACGGGGGCGGTCGATCCGTTGCCTGCCGTCCTCGACCTGCGCGAACGGTACGGCTTCCGGCTGCATGCCGACGCGGCCTACGGCGGGTACTTCACGCTGGCCTCGAACCTCGGCGCCGAGGCACGCCGCGCGTTCGACCGCCTGAGCGAGGTGGACTCGATCGTGATCGACCCGCACAAGCACGGGCTGCAGCCCTACGGGTGCGGCTGCGTACTGTTCCGGGATCCGGCGGTGGGACGGTTTTATAAGCACGACTCACCGTACACGTACTTCACGTCGAACGACCTTCACCTCGGCGAAATCAGTCTGGAGTGTTCGCGGCCGGGAGCCGCGGCGGTGGCCCTGTGGGCCACGCAGCGGCTGCTGCCGCTCGTGGCGGACGGCGAGTTCGCGCGCGGCCTAACGGCCGGCCGGAACGCGGCGCTGACGCTTTATGAGCGGCTGAGGGGGGACCGGCGTTTCGTCACCGCGGCGCCGCCGGAGCTGGACATTCTGGTCTGGGCCGCGCGCGCGGCGCGCGTGAGCGAAGCATCCGCGCGCGCGCGCACGCTCTTCGAGGAGGCGGCGCGACGCCACCTCCATCTGGCCCTGGCCGAGCTGCCGGTGGAATTCTTCGAGCTGGGGCGGATGGAACCGGATCGGCCGACGCTCACGTGCTTGCGATCGGTGCTCATGAAACCCGAGCACCAAGAATGGGTGGATAGGATTTGGCAGATCCTAAGCGAGGCGTCGGACTAGCGCGTCGTGACGGAGAGTCCCACCGTCACGTGCCGGGGCAGCCCCGGCTCGAATGCGACCGCTTCGCCCGCCACGACGTCGGGATTGAGGAACGCCGAGCCGATGTAGCGCCGATCGAACAGGTTCGCGACCGTCACGAACCCGCTTACGCCCAGCCCACCCGCGATCCCCACCGGCTCGTTAGTCCCCAGTGTCACCGTCGCGGTCCGATAGGCGGGCACGCGGACCTGGTTGGCGTCGTCGGTAAAGTAGGACGACATCCCCTGCACTCCGACGTGGAGCCGCAACGGCCGCCATGCGGGCGGCGCGAGCTCCAGGGAGACGGCGTAGGTCAGATCCGGCATGCCGACGACGCGATTGCCACTGTAGTCCGCGACGGCGCCCGGCACGCCATAATGGACCGAGTCCACCACGTACTCGGTGTACCGGTGGCTCGTCATCGCCAACGCGATCTGGAGGGACACGCCTCCCGCGGCACCGACCCGCAGCCCCAATTCCGCGCCGCGTCGCCGTACCTTCCCTGCCGTGAAGTAGAACCGCCCGCCGCGGTATGGCACGATCTCGTCCGTCACGGCCGTGTGATAGAAGGCAACGTCGTAACTCAGCTGCCGGACCAGGCCCCCGCCGGCGAGCGCGACGGTTTGCTTGGAGCCCAATTCGTACGTGATCGATCGGATCGGGTCGAGCAGGGGATTGAGCGCCGTGACCGTGTCACCCGGGGGCTCCGGATCCGTCTCGTTTCCTGCCGGAACCTCGACGCCGCCGCCGATCGACGCATAGATGCTGTGCAGATCCGACAGTCGGTAGTTGAACCCCAGCTTGGGCGTGACACCAGTGAACGACTTGCGCGCATTGATGCGCGGGTCGATGAAGTTCCGGTAGTCGTAGGTGATGTCGTCATAGCGCGCGCCCAGCGTGACTCCCCACCGCGTCCCCAGCACCAATTCCTCCGTCACGAAGATTCCCGCGTTGCGCGCGCCTTCGCCCTTGTTGTCGCGCAGCGTGTCGCCGCGGGTCCCATCGGGGGTGAGCGAGTAGAACAGGATCGCGCCGTCCTGGAGCGCGACGTCGGTGCCGACGAGTAGCGTGCCACTGACGCCGGGGCCGAACGGCGTCGTGAGGCGGGTGACGACGTTGCCGCCAACGTGGTACCGTGTGAAATCGCGGAACGTGCCGCGCTCGGACCGATGCAGCGACTTCGGGTTCACGAAGGCCAGGGCCGAGACGCCGAGGCGGTCGTTCACCTGGTGGTCAACGGTGAGTCCCAGCCGCGCCACCTTGTTATCCCGGCGCTCGTCGCGAGCCAGATACGTCGCGTTCGCCTGGCGCGGATCGGCAGCCACTTGCGCCGCCGTCAGCGGGCCCGGGATGCGAAACACGTTCGCGCTCCCGACCGCGTAGACGCCCAGCTCGGTTCGAGCGGCGACCGGCGCGATCAACGACACGTTGAGTACCGAGCGGCGGCTCGCCGAATGCTCCCGCCAGCCGTCGAAATCGCTCCGCACGAACGACACGGCGAATTTCCCCGTCCCCGATGTGGCGCTGGTGCGCGCGGCCCAGCGCCGCAGCCCGAACGAGCCGGTCATCGGCTCGAGCGCCGCAAGGCCCCGGCTGACGTCGGGTAGCGTCGAGATGCTCACGACGCCGCCAGCGGCGTTCCCCCACACCGCCGAGGCGTTGGACCGGATGACCTCGATCGACTGCGCGGCGGCGAGATCGATGCCGTCGAACGACGTGCGCCCGTCGGGCTCCGTCTCGGGGAAGCCGTCGAGTAGCACCCGAATGCCTCGCGTGGTTCCGGCGTTGGACCGGTCGCCCGCCCCGCGCGCACCATAGCCCCGGATCGCTATCCGCACGTCCTGATTCCCGTACCGCGACTGGGCCACCACGCCGGGAACGAGACTCAAGGCGTCGTCGAGGCCGTACCCCGTCGTGCCGAACAGGTCCGGCTTCTTCAGTTGCGTGAGGGCGAGCGGTACCTGGAAGACATCAGTGGCGCGGCGGGTAGCCGTGACGGTCACCGGCGCAAGCAGCGTGGGGACCGTGTCGCGCCGCGTGGTATCGGGAACCTGGGCCGCGAGCGCGCAGGGCACCAGGAGGAGGACGAGCGAGAGTCGCATGGCCAAAATGTATGCGGATTTCGACTGCTACGCCCCCCCGATGGCTTCGATCGGATCGAGCTTCGCCGCTCGGCGGGCAGGGTACCAGCCGAACAGAACCCCCACCAGCAGCGCGAACACGACGGCCAGGAACACCCCCGGGACGTTGACCGGAATCACAAACGGCTTACCGAACTGGCGGCCGATCACCTCGGTGACCACCGTGAGCCCGGCACCGCCACCGATGCCGGTCACCGCGCCGAGGAACGCCAGGGTGAGCGACTCGGCCAGGAACAGCCGGAGGATGGCGCCGTCGTCGGCGCCGAGCGCCTTGCGGATCCCGATCTCCCGCACCCGCTCACGCACCGAGATGAGCAGCACGCTGAACAGACCGATCCCGCCGACGACCAGGGTAACCCCCGCGATCGTGAACATCACGGCGTTCCACCCGCCGAGGATGTTGTCCGCCATCGCCAGGTCGGACAGCACATCGGCCGCCCGGTTGTCGATCTCGAAGTCCTGCGTGCCTCCGTGGCGCTGGCGCAACAGCGACACACCGCGCCGCAGCACATCCCCGAAGTCGGCGGAAGGGGCTGCGGTCACGAGCACTTGATCGATGCGGCCCTCTCCCTGCGTGTAGCGGGTGAGGTACGTGTAGGGGATGTAGATGCGCCGCGCCACGAACGTGAAATCGGCGGGAATGATGTCGAATTCGATGGGCGCGACGACGCCGATCACGAGGAAGCGCACGCCGCCCACCGTAATCGTCTGCCCCACGGGCGCCGCGCTTCCGAATAGCTCGTGCACCAGCTCCGACCCCACGACCGCGACCCGCGCGCGGTTGCCGACGTCCAGTGGTCGGATGCCGCGGCCGAGCGTGATCCGATAGTTCCGCATCTCCAGGTAGCCGGCGTCCACGCCGTCGATGCGCACCTGGCGGCGGTCGGCGGGCGCGTTCACGACGTACTCCTTCCCGTAGTTGCGCCCGTGCACGCTCGCGACGCCGGACAACGTGCGCAGGGCCTCGATGTCGGTGATCCGTAGTCCCGTGTGACGCAGGGCCGCGGCGCCGCGCACATCCGACCGAGGACCGCGGTCATCCGCGATGAAGCTGCGCGCCAGACCCATCGAAATGAGATCGTCGTACACCAGCGTCTTCATCGCCGAGGCGAGCGACGTCATGGACACCACCGACGCGGCGCCGAACACGATGCCCGACAGGGTGAGCAGCGAGCGCAGCTTGTGCCCTCGGATCTCGCGCAACGCATCGGTCACCAGCTCGAGCCAGTCACGCATAGCGCAGCGCCTCCACCGGCGAAAGGCGGGCGGCGCGCAGCGCCGGGAACAGCCCGGCGAGGAGCCCCACCGCCAGCGCCGTCACGCTCGACACGGCGGCGATGAACGGGCTCACCACGGCGGGCATCTGCATGAAATGCGCGACGACGCCCGTCAGGGCCGTCCCGAGCCCCAAGCCGAGCAGGCCGCCCATCACGGTGACGACGAGCACTTCGGCGAGCACGTGCGCGAAGATCGCGCCGCCCGTGGCGCCGAGGGCCATGCGCGTGCCGAACTCCCGCACCCGCTCGACCACCGAAGCGAGCAGGATGTTCGCGATGACGATGCCGCCGGTGATGAGCGACACCACGCCCACGACGAGGAAGATGAAGTTGAAGAGCAGCAGGAACTGGCCCGCCTCCCCCCCCGCGCCCTGCCCCGAGGCTCGGATGTCGAAGTCCTCCACCCCGTGCCGGGCGTAAAGCAGGCTCCGCACTTGCGCCTGTGCCACGCCCGCGCCTGTGCCGGGCCGGGCCTTCAGCGTCAAGAAGTCGAGGTGATCGACCGCGCTGTGCTGGGCGATCGCCGTGCTGATCGGGATGTACGCCCGTTCATTGCGGTATTCGAGCGCGTTGTCTTCCCAAGCGGCGAAGTAGAACTCCTCGCGCTCCATCACGCCCACGACGGTGTAGTGCTTTCCGCCGATGCTCACCAGCTGGCCGAGCGCGCGCGTCGCCACGCCGAACAGCGAATCGGCGTACTTCCAGCCGAGCACGGCGACGCGCGCCTGCTGGCGCACATCCAGGTCGCTCAAGTAACGCCCGACGAGCGGCGTGATGTCGTTGATCGCCATGTAGTCGGGCACCGTGCCGATCACTTGGCCATCGAAGCTCGTGTTGCCAACTCGGTAGGGCAGCTGCTGCGCCCAGCCGGGGCTCACCGCGGCGAGCGCGCCCGCCCCCCGGTCGCGCAAGTACTGCGCGTCCTTGAATGTGAGCCGCTTCGAGGCGAGCTCCCGCGCGCCGGGATGGGCGGACCGCTCGCGGTCCGAGACGATGATCGTCCCCCGGCCGCCGACCTCGTTCAGGAATTGCTCGGTGAGCGCCGTCTGACCCCCGAACAGCGCCAGCACGGTCACGATGCTGCCGGTCCCCAGGATGAGGCCGAGCAACGACAGCACCGTCTGGCCCCAGTGGCGCCGTGCCTCGTCGAGCCCGGTGAGGAGCGACTCCAGCAGGTTCACACGATCCGCCCGTCGCTCATCTGGATGATGCGCTCGGCCCGCGCCGCCACGGTGGGATCGTGGGTCACCAAGACGATCGTGTGCCCCGCCCCGTGCAGCTCGGCGAACGTCTGCAGCACTTCCGCGCCGGACACCGAGTCGAGATTCCCGGTGGGCTCGTCGGCCATGAGGATCGCCGGCTCGCCGACGAGCGCGCGCGCGATCGCCACGCGCTGGCGCTCGCCCCCCGACAGCTCGTCGGGGCGATGGCCGACTCGGGGCGTGAGCCCCAGCCGCTCGAGCAGACGCAGCGCGCGGGCCCGCCGCTCCCCCCGCGGCACGCCGCCGCGATACTTGAGGGGCAGGGCGACGTTTTCCTCCACGGTCAGCCGGGGCATGAGGTTGAACGTCTGAAACACGAATCCGACCTTGCGGTTGCGCACCTGGGCCAGTCGCTTGCCCGACAGGCCACTCACGTCCTCGCCGTCGAGCCGGTAGGTCCCGGAGGTGGGCGTGTCGAGACAGCCGAGGATGTGCATCAGGGTGCTCTTGCCCGAGCCCGACGGTCCGGTGATCGCGATGAACTCGCCGGCGCCGACGTCCACGTCCACTCCGCGCAGCGCCGCGACGTCCACCTGCCCCAAGCGGTATGTCTTGGCGAGCTGGCGAGCCTGTATCAGACCGGTCGGCGCCGGCATCAGCGCCGCCGCGCCGGATTCCGCGCGCGCTCCGCCGCCGCCACCGGATCCTCGAGCGCGATCGAGTCGCCCGGCGCCAGCCCGCCGGTCAGCTCTACGTAAAACAGGTCCGACAACCCGAGCGTCACCGCCACCGGCTGCGGGCCGCTGCCGCCGATCTTGTAGACGACCGGCTTCCCCTCCTGAAGCAGCACCGCTTCGACGGGCACGCGCACGACGTCGCGGCGCACCGGACCGGAAATCCGCACGTTGGCGGTCATCCCCGGCCGCAGAATGCGCTGCCCACCCGTCACCTCGACCTCCACGTCGAACACGCGCACGCGCTCCTGCAACCGCGCGGCGGGGGGTACGAGTCGCACGACGCCTTCGGCGGTGTCGCCGGGGAAGGCGTCCACGGTGAGTTTCACGCGGTCGCCGTGCTTCACCTTGCCGATGTCCACTTCGTTGATCGCCGCCTTGACGATCAGCGTCGACAGATCGGCGATCGTGAACAACTCGGTGCCGCCGCCGAAGGCGCTCGTTCCGCCCACCACCGTCTCTCCTTCTTCCACACCCCGTGCGATGACCACGCCCGCGACGGGCGCGACGATGCGCGCCCACTGCGCGCCGCCACCCCCAGAGTCGCCCGCCGTGACGCCCGACACCTGCACCAGGCGCAACTGGTCCTGCGCCGTGCGCCATTGGTTCTCGGCCTGCTCGTACGCGACGCGGCGTTGGTCCAAGTCGGCCTGCGTGATGCCGCCGATCGGCAGCAGGGCCTGCGCGCGGTCGACGTCCCGTCGGGCGATGTCGCGCGCGATCTGGGCGCGCGCGATCTCGCTGCGGAGTTGCGCCAGGCTGTTCGCCTGCGCGATATCGGGGAGGATCCGGGCGAGCCCCTGGCCCGGCTGGACGCGGTCGCCGGCCCGCACGTAGAGCTGCTGGACTACGCCCGAGATCGGCGATTTCACCACGATGCTGCGCTCCGGCTCTACCACGCCCGTCTCCTCGACGGTGACCCGCACCTCGCCACGGTCGACGGCCCCGACCTTGTAGGGACGGCTCGAGCCGTCGTCGGCGCCGGCCTTGGCGCAGGCGGCTACGAGCGCGGCGAGCGGCACGACGGCGGACAGGACGCGAGCAGGCTTCATGGGGGCGGCTCCGGGTGTGGGCGGCTCGACGGTTCGCCTAACTTGACGGGGGCTGGCCCGGTGCGGTTTCACAGTGAAATTACAGCCTCTATGATCGGACTGCTCGCGGATTGGGCGAACCTCCTGGTGCGCTGGGCCCACTTCATCGCGGGGATCGCCTGGATCGGCAGCTCGTTTTACTTCATTTGGCTGGACCGCGCCTTGCGCTCCCCCGCCCGGCCCCGCCCCGGTGTGGAGGGGGAGCTGTGGATGGTCCACAGCGGCGGGTTCTATCAGACCGAGAAGCGCCGCCCCGGCCCCGGGGAGATACCCCCCGTGCTCCATTGGTTCAAGTGGGAGGCGCTCGTCACCTGGGTGAGCGGCATCGCCCTACTGGTGCTGATCTATTACCTGAGTGACGCCTACCTCCTCGACCCCGCCGTGTCGAGCATCGGGCGCGGGACGGCCACCGCGCTCGGGATCGCGCTCCTGGTGGCGGGGTGGATGGTGTACGATCTGTTGTGGCGCTCGCCGCTCGCGGCGCGGGGCGCGGGAGGGATCGCAGTCACGATCTCGCTCGCCTTGCTCGCTACCGTCACGATCGCCGCGTGCCGGGTCCTCTCCGGCCGGGCCGCCTACATGCACATCGGAGCCCTGCTCGGCACGCTGATGGTTGCGAATGTGTGGATGCGGATCCTGCCGGCCCAACAGGCGATGATCGACGCGACCAAGGCGGGCCGGCAACCCGATTTCACGCTGGGCGAGGGGGCCAAGCGCCGCTCCGTGCACAACAGCTACATGACGTTCCCGCTGCTCTTCATCATGTTGAGCAACCACTATCCCGCGACCTACGCGAGTGGGGTCAACTGGCTCGTCCTGCTGCTCCTCTTCGTCGCCGGGGCGGCCGCGCGCCATGCGATGATCGGGCACGGGGCGTCGGCGCGCTGGGCGCTGGTGCCGGCCGCGGGCGCACTCGCAGGGGCGATGTTCTTCTCCGCGCCGACGGGCGCGGCCACGCCGCTCAACACGGCTGCCGCCGCGCCCTCGTTCGCCTCGGTGCGCACGGTCGTCGTGCAACGCTGTCTGCCTTGCCATTCACAGTTCCCGAGCGATCCGACGTTTGGTCCTACGCCCGCCGGCGTGGCGTTCGACACTCCCGAGAGCATCGCGCGCCTCGCCGAGCGGATTCGCGTCCGCGCCGTCGAGACGCGGACCATGCCTCTCGGCAACAAGACCGGCATGACCGCCGAGGAGCGCGACGTCTTGGCACGCTGGATCGCAGCGGGAGCGCCGCTCCGTTAGAGCGCCGCCGTCGGGAGGAAGCTCGGCGGCCGGCGCGGCCGGGCCTCCCGCTCGTAGGCGAAGGCGCACTTCACGAGCGTGGCCTCGCTCCTCGCCCGCCCGATGAACGACATGCCCACCGGCAGGCCGAAGGCGTACCCCACCGGGACACTAATGCTCGGATAGCCCGAGACCGCGGCGGGCGTCGAGCTCGCCCCGAGGAAGTGGTCCCCGTTCACCAGATCGGTGGGCCAGGCGGGGCTACCCGTCGGCGCCACGATCGCGTCGAGCGTGTGTTGCGCGAACACCGCGTCGAGCCCCTCAGTCTGCGACAGCCGACGATTCTTCTCGAGCGCGTCGCGGTAGACCGGGTCGGTGAGGGCCCCCTTCTCCTGCGCCTGCAGGAACAGCTCCTGCCCGAAGTACCGCAGCTCGGTGGCGCGGTTCGCCTCGTTGAACGCGATCAGGTCCGCCAGGCTCCGCGGCTGGGCGTACGGCGCCCAATCCGTGAGGTACGCGTTCAAGTCGGCCTTGAATTCGTACAGCAGGACCGTGAGCTCGGTGTCGTCATACTCGCCGGCGTGGGGGATGTCGGCCGGATCGACGATGATCGCGCCCTGGCGGCGCAGCACGTCGATCGCCGCTTCCACCAGCGCGTCGGCCTCCGGGCTGTAGCCGAAGAACTTCTTGCGCGCGACGCCGATGCGTGCGCCCTTGAGTCCGTTGACGTCCAAACTCGAGGTGTAGTCCTTCCCGGCGAGCACGCCGAGCAGGATCGCCGCGTCGGTGACGGTGCGGGCCATGGGGCCGGCGGTATCCTGGCTGTGCGCGATCGGAATGATCCCCGCGCCGCCGATGAGCCCGAGCGTCGGCTTGATCCCCACGAGCGCGCAGGCTGAGGAGGGGCAGACGATGGAGCCATCGGTCTCGGTGCCGACGCCCACGGCGGCGAGGCTCGCGGCAATCGCGGCTCCCGTCCCCGAGCTCGAGCCGCACGGGTTGCGATCCAGGACGTAGGGGTTCCGGCACTGTCCGCCGCGGCCGCTCCACCCGCTCGACGATTGTGTGGATCGGAAGTTCGCCCACTCCGAGAGGTTCGTCTTGCCGAGGATGATGGCGCCCGCGGCGCGCAGCCGCTCGACCACAACGGCGTCACGCAGCGCCCGGTTGCCCGCCAGCGCGAGCGACCCCGCCGTGGTCGTCATCCGGTCGTGGGTGGCGATGTTGTCCTTGATCAGCACGGGAATCCCGTGCAGCGGCCCGCGCAAGCGACCGGCGAGGCGCTCGACGTCGAGCTCCTCGCCGAGCGCGGGCGCCTCGGGATTGGTCTCGATCACGGACCGCAGCGTCGGTCCCGCGCGATCGATCGCCTCGATGCGCGCGAGGTACGCCTCGCACAACCCGCGCCCGCTGTACCTTCCAGTCCGCAGGCTCCGGTGGAGCTCCGCGATCGTGGCTTCCTCGAGGTCCGAGCCCTGACCGGCGGGCGCCGCGGGGAACCTGGCGGCGACCGCGGCGGCGCCGGCGGCGGCGGAGTACTGCAGGAAGGAGCGGCGACTGACACGGTCCGAGCGGCGCATCGGCGTCTCACAGGTAGAAGGAGGGAGAGCGCCTAGTCTGCCGCCGGCGGTGACGCTGCGCCAGGTCCGCCCGTGAGGCGCGCCTTGCGGTAGCGTCCGCGGGGTGAATCTTGCTGGTACCGGAGGAGGCAAAGCGCCCTTGAGCTCCTGGGAACAAGCGATCTCGCGAGGCCTCGGCGCCCTGCGGCTCGACAGCATCAAGAATAAGATCCTGATGTTCGCGGTGCTCGCGACCCTCCTGCCGTCGCTCACCACCGCCTGGATCTCGTACGTCGAGAACAAGCGCTCCCTCACGGCCAAGGCCTCCGAGGAGCTGCTGGGCCTGAGCACGCAGACCGCCCGCGAGTTGGATCTGTGGACCAAAGAGCGGCGCTACGATCTGCGCGTTTTCAAGAGCTCGTACGAGGTCACCGAGAACCTCGAGCGCATTCCCCGCGTGAACGGCGAGCCGGTGCGGTCGGGGCGCGCGTATCAGCGCCTGACCGACTACCTCAACTCGGTGCGCGACCGGTTCGTGGATTACGACGAGCTGCTGGTCCTCGACCCCCACGGACACGTCGTCGCATCGAGCGAAAAGGAGCCCCGCGCCGTCGCGCTTCCCAACGACTGGCAGACGCAGATGCGCGGCGACAACCTCATGCTCGGCGCGCCGTATTGGGACTCCACGGGCGCCCGGCCCGAGATGGTGGTCGCGGTCCCGATCCGGCCACCGAGCGGCCAGTTCCTCGGCGCGATTACCGCGAGAATCAACCTCCGCTCCATCGCCGACACACTCAAACGTTTCGCGCCGGGGGAGGCGGGCCAGGTCTACCTCATGACGCAAGACGGGCGGCTCGTCATCGGCTCGCGCGGGAGCTCCGCCGCGCTGATGCGGCTACGGTACACGACGGACGCGACGCGCTGGCTGCTCGCGCGCGAAGGACGCGCCGTCCAGTTCACGAGCGCCCTGGGGGACCGGGTCGTCGGCAGCGTGCGCCGCGTCCCGGGACTCAACTGGATCGTGGTCACGGAGATCCCCTCCGCCGAAGCGTTCCGGCAGGTCACACGCCTCCGCAACGTGACGCTGCTCATCGTGACCGCGCTGCTCGCGGCGGTCGGGGCCCTCGGCTACCTCCTGGGCACGCTCATCGTGCGCCCGCTCGACCGGCTCACCAAGGGCGCGGCCAAAGTCGCCGCGGGCGACCTGGGCGTGGATCTCCCGGTGGTGACGGGCGGCGAAATGGGCTCTCTCACGGAAGTCTTCAATAACATGGTGGCGCGGCTGCGCGAGGGTCACGACGAGCTCGAGCGCCTGTCGGTCACCGACCCCCTCACCGGGCTGTACAACCGGCGGCGCATGATGGAGGCGTTGGAGAATGAGGTCCGCCGGTCGCGGCGGCTGAAGCACACCTTCGCCGTGCTGCTGGCCGACGTGGACAACTTCAAGCGCTACAACGACGCGCACGGCCATCCGGCGGGCGACGAAGTGCTGAAGCGCGTGGCCGCCATTCTGCGCGACGCCACGCGCGATGTGGACATCGTCGCGCGCTACGGCGGCGAGGAGTTTTTCGTACTGATGCCGGAGACGGAAGGCGATGGCGCGGCGGACGTCGCCGATCGCGTGCGGCAGCGCCTCGCCGCGGACCCACTACCCGGCGGCACCGTCACGCTGAGCTTCGGCGTCGCCGAATTCCCAGTCCACGGCGACACCGGCGAGACGCTGATTGCGATCGCGGACGCCGCGCTGTACCAGGCGAAGCGAGAAGGCCGCGACCGCGTCGTGGTGGCCCCGGGCGCCGCCGCGCGCCGCCGCCACTCGGCCCCCTCCGGACCCGAGGCCTGACCCGCTACTGTCGCCGCGCGACGAGCCCCTGGTAGATCCAGCCGGCCCGACCGGACGCGTCCGTGATTCGCACCCACTGATCCGCGTACGAATACCCGGTGAGGGCTGAACCGCCGTCGAGCGTGAAGGCCACCCCGAAACCGCCGCCTGGTCCCTCCCGCACGTTGGCGCGCCCCACGGTCTGCAGCCGCAGCGGCAGCGCGAACGGCACCTCGCCCGGTCGCAGCGACCCGCGCGCTACGCTCGCCAGGCGCCCCTGCCCTCCCGCCGCGGCGTCTTTCGCCTGGTTCGCGAGGTAGAGCGCGCCCCCGTAGTTCTGGCGGTTGAACTCGGCGGTGGCCAACTGGAGCAGCTGGGCAGCTTGCCCGATTTCCGGAACCGCCTGCTGCCCCCCCGCCCCCCCCGCCCCCCCC
>Ga0210382_10000097_pt1 | contig 34457 bp, 27 predicted proteins | sample PLMedo_FD_155452 | JGI IMG/M metagenome (GOLD analysis project Ga0210382, IMG submission 155452) | Groundwater sediment microbial communities from an aquifer in East River, Colorado, USA - PLM0_60_coex redo | ecosystem: Environmental > Terrestrial > Soil > Riparian zone | place: USA: East... | reverse complement strand
GCCATCGGTGTAGCCCTCGTCGGCGTCTACGTTGTCGCCGGCAAACTGGGGTTGCGCCTGGCGTTCGCCAACCCCAGCGCCACGCCCGTCTGGCCGACGACGGGCATCGCACTGGTGGCGTTGCTTCTTTTGGGGTACCGGGTCGCTCCGGCCATTTTCCTCGGGGCGTTCTTGGTGAACTTCACGACGGCCGGCACCGTCGCGACGTCCCTCGGCATCGCGCTCGGCAACACGCTCGAAGGCGTGGTCGGCGCGTACCTCGTCACCCGCTTCGCGCGCGGGCGCGAGGCGTTCGCGCGCGCCGGCGACATCGTCCGGTTCACGGCGCTCGCCGCGCTGTTCAGCACGACCGTCAGCGCCACCTTGGGTGTCGCGAGTCTCGCGCTCGGCGGCTTCGCGCCCCGAGCGGCGGTCGGGTCCATTTGGCTGACCTGGTGGCTCGGCGACGCGAGCGGGAACCTCATCGTCGCGCCGCTCCTCTTGCTCTGGCTCGTGCATGCGCGGCTCGAGTGGCACGGCGCGCGGCGGCTCGAAGCAGGTGCTCTCCTCGCGGCGTCGCTGCTCGTCAGCTGGGTCGTGTTCGCCGGGGAGGTGCCGTCAGAGACCCTTTGCCTTCCGCTCTTCGTCTGGGCGGCGTACCGCTTTGGCCAACGCGAAGCGGCAACCGCCGTCGCGCTCGTAGGCGGGATCGCCATTTGGGGAACGCTGCGTGGCTCGGGTCCCTTCGCGCGCGAGGCGCCCAACGAGTCGCTCCTGGCGCTCCAGGTGTTCATGGGCATCGCCGGCACGACGAGCCTGATCCTCGCGGCCGTCGTCGCCGAGCACCGGGAGGCCGAGGAGCGCCTGGGGCGGCTCGCGGTCACCGATCCCCTGACCGGCCTCGCCAACTACCGCCAGCTGTCCGGCGTGCTGGAGGCCGAGATCCGGCGGTCGGGGCGCACCGAGCGGCCGTTCGCGGTGGTGCTCATGGACGTGGACGGCTTGAAGAAGATCAACGACCGTCACGGGCACCTCGTGGGGAGCCGAGCGCTGACGCGGGTTGCCGAGGTGCTCCACATGGCGTGCCGTGCGGTGGACACGGCGGCGCGGTTCGGCGGCGACGAGTTCGCCATCGTCCTCCCCGAGACCGACGAGGCGGCAGCCAGGCGCGTGGTCGAGCGCATCGTCGATCGCCTGCGCCAGGACTCCGAGAAACCGACCGTGACCATCAGTGTCGGGATGGCGCTCTATGCCCGCGACGGGGAGACCGGCGAGCGCTTGCTCGGCGCGGCGGACGCCGCGTTGTACGACAACAAGAAGCGCCGCCGCGCCTGAGCTACAGCGTCTTGAGAAACGCGACGAGCGCCGCCCGCTCGCCCGGGGTCAGGGCGAGAAACCGGGTGCGTGCACCCCCCGCCTCTCCTCCATGCAGCTCGATCGCCTGCTCCGCCGTCGTGGCTCGGCCGTCGTGCAGGAACCGGGCAGCGAGCCGCAGCCCGATCAGCGGCTCGGTTCGGAATTCGGACGGGGTCGCGTCGCCGAGGCAGATGTCGGCGAGCTCGGGTCCCATGTCGTGGAGCAGGAGATCGCTGTAAGCGCCGACCTCGCGGCGCCGCAGCGCCGCGATCGGAGAGTCGCCGGTCCGCAACGCGGGAACGTGGCATGCGGCGCATCCAATGCGGCCGAACAGGTCGCGTCCCTGCCGAGCTTCGGCGGACGGCCGCAGCGGCGTGGGCGCGCCGAGAAAGCGCACGAACGTGTCGGTGAGGGCCACGATCTCCGCGGTGATTTCGGGATCGGGCGCCGGGTCCACGCCCGCCGGGAGCGGCCGCCCGCCGAATGTCTCCTCCGTCGGGATCGCCGGCGTCGTCACGCCCTGCTCGAGAACGAATGCTCCTTCATTGAACTCCCCCAGCGTCGGGACCAGCGCCTTGCGCCCAAACCGGCCGATCCGCCCGTCGAAGAAGTGGTTGGGCCGTCCCGAGACGCCGTCGCCGTTGCGGTCCTCGGGATCCGCGTAGGCGAGGAGGGCCGAGTCGGGCACCGCGTCGAGGAGGCCGCGGCCGAAGACGACGGGCGCGGTCCGGCGCGCCAGGGCGGTCGCATCCGGCGGATTGGGCTCCCGCTCGACGCCGAGCGCGGTCTTCAGGGCCGGCGTCGCATCCTGCTGGATGACGGGTCCTCCTTGATGCACGAGGGGGTCGCACGGCGCGCCGGGATGGAACGCCGCGGCGTGCACTTCCACCTCGTCTCCGAACCCGCCCGCTACGGGGTCTTCGTGGCACTCGCCGCACGAGGTCGAGTTGAAGAGCGGGCCCAGCCCCGTCGCCGCCGTGAAGACGGTGTCGAACACCTCACCGCCCCGGCGGAACCGATCGCGCTGCTCGCGCGTCAGCCCGCGGACCGGATCGCCGGGTTTGACCGGTTTGGCGCATGCGGCCACGACCACCGCGGCCGCCGCGGCCGAGAGCAGGGCGGCCCTCATGGCGCTGCCCGCTTGCGCTCGATCCGGTCGGCGACGAGACCGGCACCGGTTTGATGGCATTCGGCACGGACGACGTCGCCGGGCCGAAGATCGCGCAGCGCGATGGCCGCACCACCGCTCTCGATGTGCGCGGCCGCGGGGACGCTCATGCGGACGAGCCGCAATGCCATCCCAACGCCGGTGATGAGCTCGAGGGAGGCCGGTCTTGCTTGGACGGTGCGGATCGTCCCCTCGTATGTGTATGGCGCAGCGTGTGGCCCGCGGTCTGCCCGGCCCCCCCCCCCCCAGCCGTCTGGAGGAGGAGCGCGGGTACGACGGCGAGCGTGGCGACGAGTCTCATAGAAAGCCCCCGATTTGGAATGCCGTCATGGAGGCTAGAAGCGCGTGACCACGGTCGTCAACCCCCCGCTTCACCCGCCATCCATCCGCTCGACCGCGAAGCGCAGCCGCAGCATCGCCGTATCCAGCAAGCGCCGCTGGTCGTCGTTGAGTGTGCCTGAATCCGCGATCCGCATGAGCAGATCGATCGCGGTTTGCAGCTGGGCGGCGGCCGATTGGAGCGCGAGCCGGCGTTCGATCCCGCGCCGCCGGTCGCTCTTGCGGCGCTCCACCGCGACGGGCAGACTCTCGGCGCGCTGATCCGTTCCGCCGCGGCGGTTCGCGTCCCGGCGGTCCAGCTCGGACGCGGTCACGAGCCGTCGACCTGCCACGTGCGCTCCTTGCGCAGCAGGGTATCGAGGTCGGCGGGACCCTTGGCGGCGGCCTTTCCTTGGGCATGTACCTCACGCTCGTACGACAGCACGGGGTTGCAATAGAGCACGCCCATCGCCGTGGGGAAGGGTGGCTCGAGCGCGGCGAGGTGCTGCGCCAGGGCGCGGTTCGTCTCGTCGTGTACGAGGATCTCCGCCTCCGTCACGCCATTCTCGCCCGGCGCCACCACCTCCAGCTCGAGCTTGCCGGGTTTGAGCCGTAGCCCCTTCTCCTTGTTCTTGCCGAATAGCAGGGGCCGACCGTGCTCGACGAGGATCTGCGCATCGGGGGCGACGGCCTTGTCGGTGATGTGCTCGAACACGGCGTCGTTGAACACGACGCAATTCTGCAGGATCTCCACGAACGACGCGCCCTGATGGGCGCGCGCCCGCTTCAGCACGGCGACGAGGTGTGGCTGCAATGTGTCGACCGAGCGAGCCACGAACCGCGCGCCCGCGCCGAGCGCGAACACGCACGCCGAGACGGGATACTCGATCGAGCCCAGTGGCGTCGATGGGGACCGAGTGCCGCGGCGCGACGTCGGCGAGTACTGGCCCTTGGTGAGGCCGTAGATTTCGTTGTTGAACAGCACGATCTGCAGATCCACGTTGCGGCGCAGCACGTGCAGCATGTGATTGCCGCCGATCGACAGACCGTCGCCGTCCCCGGTCATGACCCACACGTCGAGGTCGGGGTTCGCGAGCTTGATCCCCGTGGCGATCGCCGGCGCGCGGCCGTGGACCGTGTGGAAGCCGTAGGTGGCCATGTAATACGGGAACCGGGCCGCGCAGCCGATCCCACTCACGAATACCGTCTGCTCGCGCTTGACCCCCAACTCGGCGCACGCCTTCTGCACCGCCTTGAGGATCGCGTAGTCACCGCACCCGGGGCACCACCGGACCTCCTGGTCCGAGGCGTAGTCCTTGGGGGCGAGCTGCGCGTCGGTGATCGTCGTGACCGTCATCGGCCCTCACCCCCTGGCCCCCTCTCCCCGTTGGGGAGAGGGGGAACGACCTTGGCGATCGCGTCGAGGATTTCCTGCACCTTGAACGGTTTTCCCGTCACCTTGCTCAGCCCTTCGGCCGGAATCAGGTACTCCGCGCGCAGCAACCGCACCAGCTGCCCGTTGTTCATCTCGGGCACGAGCACGCGGCCGAAACGCTTCAGCAGGTCGCCCAAGTTGCGCGGGAAGGGGCTCATGTAGCGGACGTGGATGTGTGACACGTCGCGCCCTTCGTCGCGCGCGATCCGCACCGCCTGATGGATCGGCCCGAACGTCGAGCCCCACCCGACGACGGCGAGCGCGCCATGGTCGGCGCCCAACGTCGTGCTCTGGAGCGGGATGTCCTGCGCTATCCCCGCGATCTTTGCCGCGCGGGCCTGCGTCATGCGGGCGTGGTTGTCGGGATCGTAGGAGATGTGGCCCGAATCGTAGTCCTTCTCGAGCCCGCCGATGCGGTGCTCCAGACCCGGCGTTCCCGGTCGCACCCACGGGCGCGCCAGCGTGCGCGGATCGCGCAGGAAGGGCTGAAAGCCCTCCGGGTCGGTGCGGTAGGCGATCGGGAAGCGCGGCAGGTCGGCCTCGTCGGGGATGCGCCACGGCTCGGCGGCGTGCGCGAGGTAGCCGTCCGACAGGACGATCACGGGGGTCATGTAGCGGGTGGCGAGCCGGACCGCCTCGATCGCGACGTCGAAGCAATCCGTTGCGGTGGCCGCCGCGATGACGGCGAGCGGCGCGTCGGCGTTGCGGCCGTGGACCGCCTGGAACAGGTCCGACTGCTCGGTTTTGGTCGGCATCCCGGTCGACGGCCCGGCGCGCTGCGAGTCGATCACGATCATGGGCAGCTCGGTGGCGATCGCGAGACCCAGCATCTCGGTCTTCAGGGCGATGCCGGGTCCCGAGCTCGAGGTGACCCCGAGGGCGCCCGCGAACGCGGCGCCGAGCGCCGCACCGCTCGCGGCGATCTCGTCCTCCGCCTGAAATGTGACCACACCGTAGTTGCGCATCGTCGCGAGGGCGTGGAGCAGCGCGGAGGCGGGGGTGATCGGGTAGCCGGCGAACACCATCCTGTCGATCCCCGCCGCGCGCATTCCCGCCACGAGCCCCCAGGCCAGCGCCTCCGTGCCGCTCACGGTGCGGTACAGCCCGGGCCGCACGTGGGCCTTGGGGACGACGTACCCGACCAGGTGCTCGGACATCTCGGCGGTTTCGCCGAAGGCGTGACCCGCGTTCAGGGCGGCGACGTTCGCGTCGGCGATCTGGGGCTTCTTGGCGAACTTTTTCGTGAGCCAGTCGAGGGTGGCCTCGCGCTCGCGGCCGTACATCCAGAGGAGCAGGCCCAGCGCCCACATGTTGCGGCACAGGTGCGCCTCCCGCGCCGAGAGGCCGAACGGCTTCACCGCGTCGGCGGTGAGCTTGGTGATGTCGAACTTGAGCACCTGGTAGGGGGCGAGCGAGTCGTCGTCCAACGGGCTGGCCGCGTATCCGGCCTTCGACAGATTGCGCTCGTTGAATGCCGCGGTGTCTACGATGACCGTCCCGCCCACCCGCAGATCCTTGAGTTCGACTTTGAGAGCCGCGGGGTTCATGGCGACCAGCACGTCCACATCGTCGCCGGGTGTCATCACGTCCACGGCGCCGAAATGGATCTGGAACGCCGACACGCCGAACGTCGTGCCCGCGGGCGCGCGGATCTCGGCGGGGAAGTCGGGGAATGTGGAGAGGTCGTTTCCCGCGAGCGCGGTCTCGACGGTGAACTGCGAGCCGGTCACCTGCATCCCATCACCGGAGTCGCCGGCGAACCGGATGACGACCGAGTCGCGGGTTTCGCGGCCGGCCGAAGGGGACAGCGCGCTGGAGGCCATCTATTGGGAAGGCTAGCTTGCTCGCCGGGCGCGCGCCAGATTACGGTGTCTGGAGCGTGTCGCAACTGGCGTGCAGTTTCGTTGCGGTTTCGGAACGGTTCGCCGCCCTTGGACTCCGGCATGTCCTCCAACCCTAGGGCCCGAAACTTGCGCTCAACTTCAGCACTCTCCAACAAAGTGAGAAGGCGATGCACGCCGTAATTCGACGCTATCGGGTGAGACTCGGGACGGTCGCCAGCGCGGCACAGCACGCGGAGACCAGCCTGTTGCCGCAGATGAACCACCTCCCGGGCTTCGTGGCGTACTACCTGCTCGACGCGGGCGATGGCGTGATCGCGTCGATCAGCGTCTGCGAAACGCGGGACGGCGCGGATGCCGCGGCCGCACTCGCCGCCAACTGGTTCAGAAGCGACTGGCCCGCGTTCAAGCTGATCCCGCCAGAGATCACGGACGGCGAGGTGTTGGTCCACGCCGAAGTCGGGCGGGCAACCGGCCGCCGGCGGTTCGAGCGCCGGGCCAGCAGCGATCGCCGGGCCGGTGTCGACCGCCGGTTGGGGATCGAGCGGCGCGTGGTTGACCTGCCGCGCGCGGTCGAGCTGCGCAGCAGCCTCGAGCGGCGGTCTCCGGCCGAGCGCCGGGCGGAATTGGAGCGCCGCGCCGGGTGGCAGCCCGCCCAGGCCGTGCAGCCGCCGCGGCGGGTCGCAGTCGCTCCGCCGCGACGCGCGCCGTCGCCGATCGCCTAACCGCCGCCGCCCGAGCGGGCGGCATCAAACGAGCGTCCGGGGGTATTCTTCTACCACATCCCCTCACGGAGCCCACGCTTGTCCGCTCGTCGCGACGCACTCTTCGTCGTCGCTCTGCTCGCCGACGCCTGCGCCCGCCCGCCTGCCGGTGGGGTGGCGGTCGCGCCTGCGGCGGGTAGCGCGGCGTGTAGGCTCACCACCGGACGGGCGACGCCGGCGCCCACCGTGACCGTCGCCCTGACCGAGCCGGTCGATCCCACCCACGTCCCCGTCCCACGCAACGACGCCGAGCGGCTCGTCTTCCGGCAGCTCTACGAAACGTTGATCCAGCTCGACTGCGAAGGGCGGCCCGCGCCCGGCCTCGCCGAGTCGTGGACGTCGAGCGACGGCGGGCGGCGCTGGACGTTCACGTTGCGGGCCGATGCGCAGTTTTGGGACGGTGAGCCGGTCACGGCGGCCGACGTCGTGGTGGGGAAGGGCGGGGCGGGCTACACGCTCACTCCGGTCGGGCCCCGGGTCGTTGGCGTGTGGCTGGCGCGGGGCACCGACGCTGTGCCCGCATTCCTCGCCGATCCGGCCCTGGCCGTCACGAAGCCGGCCCCCGGCGGCGATTGGCCGATCGGGACCGGGCGCTACTGGGTGACGGGCGCCACCGCGACGCCGCAGGAGATCCGCGCCCATACCTCGGCGGGCGACACGCTCGTGTTTCGACACACCTCCGGCGGTGATCCACGCGACCTGCTCGACGCGGGGGTCGATCTTCTGATTACGCGTGACCGTTCGGTGACCGACTACGCCGCCACTCAGCCGGCGTTCGCGGTCGTCGAACTGCCGTGGGACCGCATCTACGTCCTTGCCGCCGCCGAGCCCCCGACCGTGCGGCTCGATGGCCTGGAGCAGTCTGTGCGGGGCGAGGCGCGCAGACCCCAAGGGGGCGGCTTCTGGTGGGAGAACCTCCAGGCCTGCGGACCGGCCCCCAACGCCGCGCCGCCGACCCCGAGTACCGGGACTCCAGCCCGGCGGGTCGCTTACGAGCGCGGGGATCTCGCCGCGCGGGACCTGGCGGCCCGGATCGCCGCGCTCGGGGGCGGGACGGCCGCCGGCCTCGCTCCGGCGGACTTCGCCAAGGCACTCGCGGGCGGCACCGCCGCGGGCTACGTGTTGGCGTTGCCGCGGGCTGTCCCCGCAGCGTGCCGCGCCGCGCGCGACCTGCTGCCGCCTTGGCCGGTCTCGGTGGCGCCGCTCGTCGAGACCCGCGCACGCGCGGTCGTGCGCCGTGGTGAGTCACGCTGGGCCGTGGACGGGGACGGGACCCTGCGCCTCGCGCCGCAATGACATTCCGCACCCGCCTCCTCGCCGGCTTCGGCGTGGTGGTGCTCGTTCCGCTGGCGGTGTTTGGACTCGGGATCCGCCGCGAGATGTCGGGCCGGCTCGCCGCGGAGTACGAGCGGCGCGTGGGAGCGCTCGCCGACGTGATTCGCGCCGATGTCACGCGCCAGAGCGACGCGATCGCCGCACGCCTCGCCGCCCTGAAAGGCGCGCTCGCCGCCGATAACCGCTTCCGCGTCGCGGCGATTCAGGGTGGGGATCGCCCTTACGTCCTCGACTACGCGGGCGACGCCATGCGCCTCGCGGGGCTCGACTTCCTGCAGATCGTGGACGACGATGGTCACATCGTTTCGTCGGGCCATTTCCGCAACGAGTACGACCGGCCGGCCGCGCTCCCCGTACCGGCCGGTCCCGCGCTCGTTCGCGCCGGCACCGCCGAAGGCCCGTTCCTCGCCCTCGTGCGCACCGACTCGGTGCGGCTCGGCGGGCGCCGGTTCACCCTCGTTGGGGGAACCCGCGTCGACTCCTTGTTTCTGTCCCGCCTGGCGCGCGATCCGGAGCTCGCGGTCGCGGTGGTGCTCCCCGGCGACAGCCTCACGCCCGACTCGAGCGGCGCCGTCGTGGCCGAGCTGCCGCTGCCCTACGTGGAGTCCGGAGACGCGGGCGGCACCGCGCGGATCGTCGTCACCCACCCGCAGAGTCTCCTCGCGGCACTGCGGCGCAACGTGAACCTGTGGTTCGCCGTCGCGGTGCTCGTGACGGCGCTCGCGGCGGTGCTGATGGCCGGGTGGCTGTCCACCCGCCTCAGCCGCCCAATGACCGAGCTGGAGCGGCGCGTGGTGATGGGCGACCTGGCTCGCCAGGTGAACCACGACATCAAGAACGGCCTCGCGCCGCTGCGCAACGTGTTCCGCCATTTCGCCCAGGTGGCGCAGGGTGAGCCCACCACGCTTGCCAAGGTCTTCGCCGAGCGTCAGAGCACCGTCGAGTCGAGCATCGGGTATCTCGAGACCCTCGCCGCGAACTACGCCCGCATCTATCCCCAGGCAAATGAGCGGCCCACCGACGTGAACGCCGTCGTGCGCGAAGCGCTGCGGCGCGTGGCGGGCGCCGACCATGCGGAGCTGCGCACCGAGCTCCCCGACCGCCTGCCCCTGGTGCGCGTCGACGCCCTGGCGCTCAGGCGCGTGATCGAGAACCTGCTCGGCAACGCGGTGGACAGTCTCCATGGCAAGCCGGGAACCGTCACGATCGCCACCGAAGGTGGCGGCAACGGGCTGGTGCGCCTGTCGGTGAGCGACACCGGTCACGGTATGACGAAGGCAGAAGTGGACCGCGCGTTCGACGACTTCTATACGACCAAGCCAGGCGGCACGGGGCTGGGCCTGTCGATCGTACGGCGGCTCGTGCTCGACGCGCATGGAACACTCAAGGTCGAGTCCGAGCCCGGCAAAGGAACCCGGTTCATCGTGGAGCTCCCGACCGCATGACCCTCGTCTTGATCGTCGATGACGTGGCCACGATGGCCGAGCAGTACGCCTACGATCTCAAACGCCTGCGCGGCTACGAAACCGTCGTCGCAGCAAGCGGGCGAGCGGCGCTCGACTGCCTCGCCGCCGAGCCCGTGGACTGCGTGATCCTGGATCTCGAGATGCCGGGCATGGATGGGTTCGAGGTGCTCCGGTCGGTCGAGCGCCTCGGCCTGCGGGTCCCGATCATCGTGTACACGGGGACCGGCAACTACGATCGCTGCGCCCAGGCGATCCGCCTCGGCGCGCAGAGCTTCATCGACAAGGCGGAGCCGATGGAGCGGGTCGCGCAGGAGGTCGAGAACGCCATCGACCGGCGCCGCCTCGCCGACCAGGTCGCCGCGCTGCGCCGCGGATTCGGCGTGGACTCGCCGCTCGTCGGGGGGAGCCCCGCGCTCGCGAAGCTCCAGGACGCGATCGCCCGCGTCGCTCCCATCCCCAGCCCGGTCTTGATCGTCGGGGAGAGCGGCACGGGCAAAGAGCTGGTCGCGCGGGAGCTGCACCGCCTCGGCCCCGCGCCCCGCGGTCCGTTCATCGCGCTCAACAGCGCGGCCCTGCCCCAGGAGCTGGTCGAGAGCGAGCTGTTCGGCCACGAGCGCGGAGCCTTCACGGGCGCCGCCGCCACCCGCAAGGGGGCGTTCGAGGCGGCAAGCGGCGGCACGCTGTTCCTCGACGAGATCGGCGACCTGCCGCTCGCCGCGCAGGCGAAACTGTTGCGTGTGCTCGAAGAGCGGCAGGTGACCCGGCTCGGCGGCACGCGGCCGATCGCCGTGAACACTCGCGTCGTTGCCGCGACGCACCGCGACCTGGAAAAAGAAGTCGCCGAGGGACGGTTCCGGGAGGATTTGTATTATCGCCTCAACGTGCACCCGCTGCGGGTCCCGCCGCTCCGGGAGCGGCTCTCGGACGTGCCCGCGCTCGTCGAGCACCTCGTCCTTTCTACCTGCGGTCGCTTTGGCATGCGCCCCAAGACGGTGGCCGCGGATGCCCTCGAATGCCTCGTGGCCTACGACTGGCGCCGCAACAACGTCCGCGAGCTGCGGAATGTCATCGAACGGATGATCATCGCAACGGACCGGGCCGACCTGACGCGCGATGATGTGCCGGCCGAAATCCGGGACCATCGTGGCGCAGTCCCGCGCACTGCGCACGGCTCACCGCGCACTTTCGAGGAGCAGAAGCTCGAAGCCGAGCGCCAGATCGTCCTCGCCGCACTCAAGCGCAACGACTGGCACATCACGCACACAGCCAAGGAGCTCGGTCTCTCCGATCACGCCAGCCTCCTCAAGATCATGCGGCGCCTCGGTGTCCATCGTGACACGTAGACTCGGCTGGGATAGTGTCCCCACGGACGCGACGGATTATTCCGGTTTTCGTATATCGTTGATGTAGAACCCGATACCCGACACCCGATAACCCGGCACCCCTCCTGCCTTACCCGCATGGTGAACCTTCACCAGGAGCACCCATGCGGTACCTGTTTACGCTTCACCCGACTCGCACGGCCGGGCGCGGCACCGCGCTCGTCTTCGCGGCGCTCGTCTCGGCCGCCGCGGCGAGCTATCTCTTCGCCGCCTGCGGCGACCGTTCCCCCGACCACGCCCAAGCGCAGGAGGGCGGGTCCGACGCGGCGAGCGTGACGCCCACTCCCGTCCCGGTCCCCACGCCCATTCCGGCGGAGCAGCCGCCCACGACGCCCGCGGAGTTCTTCAAGGTCGGGCGCGCCGCTTGGCGGGCCGGCGACCCCGTCCGGGCGGAAAGCGCATTCGTGCAAGCGCTGGCGCTCGATTCGACGCACGTTCGCAGCCGTCTCTACCTGAGCCGCGTGCTGCTCGAGACCGGGCGCGGGGAGGAAGCCCTGACGCACATCGAGACGGCCATCACCCTCGACTCCGCGTCGAGCGAGCCGGTCCGGCTGCTCGGCCGCGCGTACGAGACCATCGGCCGCAACGACGACGCGATCAGCGCGTACCGGCGCGCGATCGTCAAGAACGACGGCGATGTCTGGTCGATGAACAACCTGGGCTCGTTGTACATCAAGCTCGGGCGGTCGGAAGAGGCCCTGGGGCCGATCGCGCGCGCCATCGAGCTCGAAACCAACGTGGCGATCTTCCACAACAACCTCGGCACGGCGCTCGAGAAGACGGGGCGCTATGGCGCGGCTGCCGCCGCCTACCGCACCGCGTTGGTCGTGGAGGGGACGTACGGCCCGGCCGCGACGAACCTCGCACGAGTCGAGCAGCTGAAGGAGGACCCGGCCACGCAGCCGGTGGACCTCGCCGCCCTGGCCAAGGCTTTCGTGGATCAGATAGACCGGCCTTGAGCGAGAACGTGGAGACCCGGCCCCCCTTTATCGGCCGGGTCTCCCGGTTTATGTTCCCGCTCCCATGAAAGCCACCGATATTCGCAAAGGGCATGTCCTCATGATCGACGGCCAGCCCTGCCGAGTGATGGACTTCACACACCGCACGCCCGGTAACCTGCGTGCCTTCGTGCAAGTGCGGTTCCGGAATCTCGTCACCGGAAACACCTTCGATCAGCGCCTGGCGGCCACGGACTTCTTGACCGAAGCGCGGCTCGACACGAAGGAGATGCAGGTCCTCTATCAGGACCAGGGCGGTGTGCACGTGATGGACCAGCAGACCTACGAGCAGTACACCCTCGACGAGCGCGCCGTCGGTGAGGACACGCCGTGGCTCCAGCCCGAGATGGTCGTGCAGGTCGAGTGGCTCGACGGCCGCCCCATCGCCATCGAGCTGCCGCCGGTGATCGAGCTACAGGTGGTGGAGACGTCGCCGGTGATGAAGACCGCGACGAAGAACGCGAGCACCAAGCCGGCCAAACTCTCCAACGGCGTGACCGTTCAGGTTCCCGACTTCATCAGTCCGGGCGAGAAGGTGCGCGTGGACCCGAGGTCGGGGGAGTACCTCGAGCGGGCGAAGTAGGCCGCGCGCGGGCAAGCCCGAACGGCTCCAAGTCCCAGTTCGTCTTTCCTTCCACCAGCAGGTCGGCCAGCAGCTCCCCGATCGCGCTCGCGAACTTGAACCCGAACCCCGAGCAGGGGCTCGCCACGAGCACCTGGCGGTGGTCGGGGTGCGCGGTGATCAAGAAGTCGCCGGAAGCCGTGTTGGTGTAGAGGCAGACCGCCGACCGGCGGTGGGCGCCGTTGGCGCCGGGGAGGAAGCGAGCGATCAGGCTGCGCGCGGCCGCGACCTCCGCGGCCTCGACCTCGCGCCGCACGGTGTCCGGCGTTGTCCGCTCCCCGCCGTGGTGTACGGTCATATTGGTTTCGCCCCCCCCCCCCCCGGCGTCGAGCGGGAACGACGCGAACGCCGCTCCCGGCTCGAACTCCCACAGCGCAAGCGGGCACTGCGCGGCGTCGAAGGGAGCGGGGTCGCCCACGGGCGCGAACCAATGCATCACGATCCGTTCGACGGTCAGGGGGACGTCGAGTCGGGCGACGGGTCCCGGCATCCACGGGCCGGTCGCGAGCAGCAACTTCGCGGCGGTGTAGCGGCCCCGCGCGGTCGTGACCGCCACGCCGGTGCCGTCGGCTTCCCAACGCTCGACCGCCTCATCGAACCGCAGCTCGACGCCGCGCGACCCGGCGTGGTCGAGGCACGCCTGCACGCAGGCTTCCGGTCCGAGAATGCCCGCCCCCGGCTCGAGGAATCCGACGGTGCCGTCCTCGGGCCGAAACGCGGGGAAGCGCCGGCGAATCTCGGCGGCCGGTAGGATTTCGTACGGCACCCCGTGAACGTCGGCGCTCGCTTTGGACTTCGCGACGAACGGCCCGTCCGGCGGGCCGACGAACAGGCCGCCGGTGATGCGCAGCAGCGGCCGCCCGGTGACGGCCTCGATGTGGCGCCAGCACTCGTACGCGCGTCGCACCAATGGCACGTAGCGCGGATGCTCGAAGGACGTCTCGCGGATGATGCGCGTGCCACCGTGGGTCGAGCCGAATGTGTGGGGAGGGTGGTAGCGGTCCAGCGCGAGGACACGGAGCTTCGCTCCCCGCTCCGCCAGGTGGAAGGCGGTCGCGCTCCCCATGGCGCCCAGGCCGGCGACGATGACGTCGTAGCTCACAACTCGGCGTGCCGGAAGCAGGTCACGAGGTGGTCGTTCACCATGCCCACGGCCTGCATGAAGGCATAGCAGATCGTCGGGCCCACGAAGCGAAACCCCCGTTCGACGAGGGCGGCGCTCATCCGCTCCGATTCCTTGGTCTGCGCGGGGATCTGACGCAGAGTCTTGCGCGCGTTGCGCCGCGGCGCCCCACCGACGAACGCCCAGAGGAAGGCGTCGAACGACTCACCGGCTTCGGCCATCGCGACGAACCCGCGCGCACTGGCGACCGCCCCCTCGACTTTTTGGCGGTTGCGCACGATGCCCGGATTCTTGAGCAGCCGGGCGATGCGGCGCCGGTCGTAGCGCGCCATCCGCACGGGGTCGAACCCGTCGAATGCGTCGAGGAAGTGGTCGCGCTTGCGCAGGATGATCGCCCACGACAATCCAGCCTGGAAGCCGTCGAGGATGAGCTTGCCGAACAGCTGCCGCTCATCGTGCACCGGGACGCCCCACTCGCGGTCGTGGTAGGCGATCATCAGGTCGCTCGACTCCGCCCACTTACACCGCCCCATTCCCCATGCCCCTTTCGCTGTCAATACAAAGCCCCACACCACGCGAGGGTGATGTGGGGCTCCACCGTCAGGTGCGAGGGGAGAACGTCAGTCCGTCCGCCCCTCCGCCCTAGGGCCGCCCCCCGTCCGCCCTTCCTGGACGATGATCAGGAACTTCGAGTTGCGCCAGAACTGCTCGGGCGCCGAGATCTGGAGGCTCGAGGCCCCTTCGATCTTGCCCTCGTCCGTCCGGGGCGTCCCGAGGAACTCGAGGTCCTGGCGCGACGCGATCCGGTAGTTGCTCGCCGCGTCGGGCAGCCGGATCTCCGTCACGTTGCGCTTGTTGATCGGCGTGAATTGGCTGGGATCCAGCTCCCGCGCCGGGGAGAGCGTGCTGCCGGTGCGCCACAGGACGAAGAGCACCCGGCTCCCGCCTTCTTCCACGACGATGCCCTTCTGCTTCAGCTCGTCCTTGGTGCCGATGACGTAGTAGACGGTGTTCTCGCGCTCCGTGACGTTGGCGACCGTGTCGCGCAGCGCCACGTTCTCGCTCTCGAGGCTCGACACCTGCTCGGTGAGCGAGGCGATCGTCGACCGCTGGCTCTCGACGATGGTCTGCAGGTTGCTCACGGTGGAATCGAGCGTCGCGCGCAAACTGTCCGACAGGCTACTGAGATTCCGAATGCGCTGCTGGCTCTCGTTCAGCTTCGTCTCCGTCTCGGCGACGCGGGCGACGACGTAGCGGAGCTTCTGCATCATCGTGTCGCGCTGCGCGAGCAGCGGTGTTTCCGAAGAGGTCCGGATGCGGCCGCGGACCTGAACCTTGGCGAGCGTGGCGCTCACGTCGCTGAGCAGGCGGGCGCTGACGGCCACCTCCTGCAACAGGCTGTCTCTCTGCGCGGAGGCTTGCTCGAGATCGGCGAGCTTGCGCTCCGTCTCGGCCGACGTCCCGCACGCGGTCGCGGCCACGAGGAGCGCCGCGAGGATGGGCTTCACAGTCATGGATGTAGGCTCCCCTGGTCTGAGTTGGACTCCGCATTCATACTGTCCAATCACGCAACGGTTCCGCGTGACACAGGTCACGGCGCCGCGGGTTGCACGCCCGCCACACCCCCGCGAGCTTTGCGGTCATGCGTCTCCACGTCGGCACGTCCGGCTACAACTTCCCGGAATGGAAGGGGAGCTTCTACCCGCCCAAGCTCCCGACCGCGAAATGGCTCGAGTACTACGCGACCCAGCTCCACACCGTCGAGATCAACTATACCTTTTACCGGATGCCGAGTGTCGCGACGGTGGCGGGGTGGGACGCGGCGACGCCGGCGGACTTCACCTTCGTCCTCAAGGCGCCGCAGCGCATCACGCATATTGCGCGGCTCAAGAACATCGACGATCCGCTCCGCTTCTTCCTCGAGGTCGCGCGGCGGCTGGGGCCGAAGCTCGGGCCGATCCTGTTCCAGTTGCCGCCCAACTTCAAAAAGGATGTCGAGCACCTGGGCGATCTCCTCACGCAGTTCCCGGCGGACCTGAAGTGCGCGTGGGAGTTTCGCCACGCCTCGTGGTTCGACGCCGAGGTGTACGACGTGCTCCGCACCGGCAACGCCGCCCTCTGCGTCGCCGACACCGACGCGGGGACGACGCCGCTCGAGGCCACTGCGGACTTCGGGTACGTGCGGCTGCGCGACGAGGGGTATGACACGCAGGCGCTGGAGAACTGGGTCGGGAAGCTGCGGGCCTTAGGGAAAGATTGGACGGACGCCTACGTCTTCTTCAAGCATGAAGGGAAAGGCGAGGGGCCGAAGCTCGCCGCGAAGTTCAGGACGCTTTTCGCCTAGCCTTCGCCGGTTTGCTGTCGGCCGCGCCCTTCCCACCCTTCAAGCTTGCCTTCAGCGCTTCCATCAGGTCGAGGATCTGCGTCTTGGGCGCCTCGGTCGGCTCCTCCGTGATCTCCTTGCCCTCGACCTTCTGCTGGATCATGTCGAGGATGCGCCGCCGCACGTTGTCCTTGTATGCCTGCGGCCGGAATTCTTCCGACGTGCCCTGATCGATGAACTTGATCGCCATGTCCAGCTCGGTCTTCTTGACTTCCGTCTTGGGGATCGGTACATCGGCGATCGAGCGCAGCTCCTCCGGGTACCGCAGCTGCTCCATCGCCAATCCGTTTTCCATGGGGCGGACGAGGATCAGGTACTGCTTGCCGCGCGCCGCCCACTGGCCGATGGCCACTCGGCCCGTCTTCTTGAGCGCATCCGACAACAACTTGTAGGCGCGCTCGCCACCCTTGTCGGGACCCAGGAAGTACGTCTTGTCCACGTAGATCCGGTCCACCTGATCCGCGGGCAGGAACTCGGTGATTTCGATCGCCCCGGTGCCGCGTGGCTCTTCCAGCTTCTTCAGTTCATCGGCCGTGAAGAGGACGTACTGGCCCTTGCTGAACTCGTAGCCCTTGATCATGTCCTCCTTCTCGACCTTCTCGCCGTCCTTGGAGCAGACGTACTGCTGCTTCAGGCGGGCCCCATCCTTCTTATGGAGCCAGTTGAAGGAGATGTTGGCGGACGACTCGCCGGCCGAAAACATCTTGACCGGTACCGACACGAGGCCGAACGAGACAGTGGCCGAACCGATGGAATGAGCGCTCATAAGGGGCTATCATACCCAGCCGCACTCATGCCCGCAAACCGTAAGGGTCCGCCGCCCCCCCCGCCCACCGACCCGCTAGGCGCGTATCGCGCCAAGCGTTCGCTCGACCGCACCACGGAACCGGGCGCGCGTCCGGCGACTCCCGCGCCCAAAGCCGGGGGCCTGTTCATCGTGCACATGCACGCCGCGACGCGCCTGCACTGGGACCTGCGTCTCGAAATGGAAGGGGTGCTGCGGTCGTGGGCCGTCCCCAAGGGGCCGTCGGCCAACCGTGCCGACAAGCGGCTCGCGGTGAACGTCGAGGATCACCCGATGGAGTACGGCGACTTCGAGGGGATCATCCCGGAGGGGAACTACGGCGCCGGCGAAGTGATCGTGTGGGACCGCGGCGTGTGGGTGCCGCTCGAGGACCCGTTCGAGGGATTCAAGAAGGGCAAACTCCTCTTCGAGCTGAAGGGCTACAAGCTGCGCGGCAAGTGGACCCTCGTGAAGCTCAAGAAGGGCGTCAAAGAGTGGCTCCTGATCAAGGAGAAGGACGCGTACGCGGATCCCGACAAGCCCTATTCCGACGAATCGGTCCTTTCGGGAATGACCGTCGAGGAGCTGCGCGCCGCGAAGGATCGCGCCGCGCCCATTAAGAAGGAGCTCGAGAAGCTCGGCGCCCCGCAGCGCGTCGTGCGGGTCGAAGACACGGAGCTGATGCTCGCCGAGTCGCGCGAAGCGCCGTTTTCGAAGGCGGGGTGGCTGTTCGAACTGAAGCTCGACGGCTACCGCGTGCGTGCGGCACGAGCGGACGGCGAGGCGAAGCTCATCTCCCGCAAGGGCCACGACATGACCGCCGCCTTTCCCGAGATCGCGCGCGCCGTCGCGGCGCTGCCGTACGAGGGGTTGATCCTGGACGGCGAGCTGGTGGTACTGGACGACGCGGGGCGGCCGAGCTTCAACCGACTGCAGAACCGGGCCAGGTTGTCGCGCCTGCCCGAAATCAAGCGCGCCGCGGTCGAGACGCCGGCCACGTTTTATGTCTTCGACCTGCTCGCCTTCGAGGGCTACGACGTGCGGCCGCTGCCGCTCGTCAAGCGCAAGGCGCTCCTCGCCAAGCTCCTGCCGCGCGCCGGCGCGCTGCGCTACTCCGACCACTTTGACACCAAAGGCGAAGCGCTGTACGAGCACGTCGTGCAGCTCGGCCTCGAGGGGATCGTGGCGAAGAAGGCGGACTCCGCCTATCGCGGCGGCCGCTCGGCAAACTGGCTCAAGATCCGCGCCGACCGCACCGACGACTTCGTGGTCGTGGGGTACTCGCGCCCCAAGGGCTCGCGTGGCGGCTTCGGGGCGCTGCACCTCGGCGGGTACGTCGACGGGAAGCTGACGTACGTGGGCCGGGTCGGCTCGGGGTTCGACGCCAAGCAGCTCGAGGACGTGAGCGCCCAGCTCGAAGCATCGGTCCGTCCGACGACGCCGTGCGAGGCGGGACCGGTGCCGGAAGGCCCGGACCACGTGTGGGTCGAGCCCACCCTCGTCGTGGAGGTGCGGTACAAGGAAATCACCCCGGATGGCCTGCTCAGGCAGCCGGTGTTTCTGAGATTCCGGGATGACAAGGAGGCGAAGGACTGTCAGCTGAAGGGCCTAGGGCCTAGGGCCTCGGGACTGGAGGAGAGTCCGGAAGTTCCGGGCCCCGAGCCCCAAGCCCCGAGCCCCGAAGTCGTGTTCTCCAACCTGGACAAAGTTTTCTGGCCGGATGACGGTTACACGAAAGGAGATCTCATCGAGTACTACCGCGCCATCTCTCCCTGGCTGCTGCCGTATCTCAAGGACCGGCCCGTGGTGTTGACGCGCTATCCCGACGGGATCAAGGGAAAGTCGTTTTTTCAAAAGGACGCGCCGGGATTCATTCCCGAGTGGCTGCGTACGGAGCGGATGTGGAGCGAGGACACGCAGCGCGACATCGACTACTTCGTGTGCGACAACGTCGAGTCGCTGCTCTATCTCGCCAACATGGGGACGATCCCCCTCCACGTCTGGGGGAGCCGGGTGGCGACACTCGAGCAGCCCGACTGGTGCATCCTGGATCTCGATCCCAAGGACGCCCCGTTCGAGCACGTCGTGAAGGTGGCGCGCGTCGTGAAGGATCTCTGCGACGAGATCGAGCTCCCGGCGTTCATCAAGACCAGCGGCTCGACGGGACTGCACGTGATGCTCCCGATGGCGCGGCTCGTCACCTATGAGCAGGCGCGCCAGCTCGGCGGCCTGTTGGCGCGCGTGGTCGCGAACCAGCTGCCCGACATTGCGACCGTGACGCGGCAGGTGGGGAAGCGAGGGGGGCGCGTGTACCTCGACTACGTCCAGAACGGCCACGGGCGGCTGCTCGTCGCGCCGTTCAGCGCCCGGCCGCTGCCGGGCGCGCCGGTCTCCATGCCCCTCGAGTGGCGGGAAGTGACGCCGAAGCTCGACATCCGCAAGTTCACGATCAAGAACGCCCCCGCGCGTATGCAGAAGCTCGGGAAGGATCCGCTGCTCGCGGTCCTCGAGGCGAAGCCCGACCTCGTCGCCGCCCTCGAGCGGCTGGCCGAGCGGGCCGGCGGGCCGTAGATTCACGCCCACGATTCGAATGGCCCACCGTTGAGGTGGGCTGCCTCGCCCCCGCTCTGACGCCTTCCAAGACGCCACCCCGCAGGTGAGACACCCTGAGTCATTGCTGTTGTCCCGCCACAAGGGAGTGCGTCATGGTCACCCGAGGCTCACCGTCTGCCCGCGCGCTAGCGCTGATCGTCGTGCTCGCCGCCTGCGCGGAGGATCGCCAAGCACTGCCCGTCGGTCCGCCCGCATTCGCCGTAACGGCTAGCGCCTTCACGCTCACTGGCAGCGTGCTCGGGCCGTCGGGCAACGTGTGCAACTCGCTGCCGGCCGGCACGCTGCTGCTCGTGCGACCGATCGATCTCGCGACGCAGGCGTTTGCGGGTGCGGCGTTCCTGCTCTGTCCGACGAACTCCTATTCCTTTTCCCTCGCGCCGGACACGTACTTGGTTCGCCTGACGCTGCCCGCCGACCCATTCGTGCTCGGCCCGCTGCCGTGGCGGAGCGTGACCACCCCGCTGGTCGACATGACCAGGGGCGACGTCGTGCGCGACCTGCCGGTGCCCAACGGTACGCCGCTGGGCGGGAGCGCGACGTTCGATGGGCAGCCTTTCGAGGGGGTGCCGCTGACCTTCGTGTACGAGCAAGCCCAGGGCTTCGCGGTTGCCCAGGGTAGCAGCGGGCCGGACGGCGCCTGGACCGAATTCTTCGGGCGGAGCCCGTTCCTACTCCAGGCGGGTGTGCGAGTGTTGGCGAGCGGATGCGAAAGCCTGCTCGGGTCCATCGGCGGTCAAACGCCTCAGGGGCCCTTTCTCTTCCCCGATGAGGCGAGCAGCGTGACCTGCGCGCGGACCACCGCGCGATCGGTCGCGTTCTCGCACCAACGCACGCGGGTCGTGGTCACGCCGATGCCGGGCGATATCGGTGGGCTGTCGTCGGAGCTGGGCGATCAGTTCGGCACCGGGTGGGGCGTCCAGTTCCCGGTGCATAGTGGAGAACGGCCCTCGCACGGGCCCATCGCGGCGTCGCAACTCTTCAGAGGGGGCCTGATCGTCGGCATCCGGCCGGACCGCGTGCTGAGCGGCGTCAGCATCGACGGCTTTGCTCAGTGCGCGCCCATGTGCCGCGACTTCGGACTCGACGGGCGCATGAGCTTCACGTCCGCGCCGCCGGTCGGCACGAAGGTCACGTGGCACTACTCCGACGCTCCATCCGTCGAAGGAGTCGGTCTCAAGGTCGTGCAGAAGTCCTACGACGGCGTCCCCCCGGCGGACTACGTCCTGTTCCGATTCACCTTCACGAACTCTCGCGCCACCACTGCGACATTTTTCGCGGGCATGTTCGCGGACTGGGACATCGACGACGATGCCTTCGACGATGTGGGCGCCACCGATTTAGGAGGCCGGCTGATGTACATGAGCAACGCCGGCGGCGGCACGGCGGCGGGCTCGCTCATCCTGAGCACGGCGCCGGTGTCCGGGACCACGTTCTTCACCGACTTCGGCCAAAGCATGGCGACGTTCGTGGCGGCGCTCGCCGGCGACTTCAGCGTACCCTTCGTGGGTACTCCCGGTGACCATCGCGCGCTTCACGCGGTGGGTCCCATTACCCTGCGGCGAGACAAGTCGGCGGAGGTGTGGATCGCCATCGTCGCCGGAGAGGATCCGTCGCAACTCCTGGCCAACGCCGCGGCCGCAACAGCGGACGTAGCGCGGCGACGTGGCACCGACGACGGGCCCAACGGAGTGTCGCTGCAAGGCGGGATTTGGAACGGGGGGAAGGGTACGGGGAGAGCGACGCTCCCGACGTGCAAGCGGGGCTGCATCCAGTAGTCCCGGCCCTCGATACGCCGGACGCCGCCGGGGTTCCTGTCCCGGCGGCGTTCGTTATGGAGCGTGCGCGGAGCGGCTAGCCGCCCGGGCCGGCGGGCCGTAGAATCTCCAGCCGCTAACCAACCCTAAGGCCCTATGACGCTGCTCCTTCTTGCCGTGCTGGGACTGCAAGGCCCCGTCGCACCGGACTCGGTGACGCGGTTCCTCGAGAACTTCACCTACCGGAGCCTCGGCCCGGCCGCGTACTCGGGGCGCGTCACCGCGATCGCGGTGCCGAACAGTGTGGAGCCCCGTCCGAAGACCTTCTACATCGGCGCCGCGGGCGGTGGCGTCTGGAAGACCGCCAACGGCGGCGTCACTTGGCAGCCGGTGTCGACCGGCCTGGGAAGCGAAACGATCGGCGACCTCGCCGTCGCTCCTTCGGACAGCAACCTCATCTGGGCCGGCACCGGAGAAAAGAACAGCCTCCGGTCGCAGTATTGGGGAGACGGCGTCTACAAGTCCGTCGACGGTGGGAAGGGCTGGACCAAGATGGGCCTCGCGGACTCGCGGGCGATCGGCCGCGTCGTCATCCATCCGACCGGTCCCGACACCGTATACGTCGCCGCGCTGGGCCACCTGTGGGGCGCCCACAACGAACGCGGCGTCTACAAGACGACCGACGGCGGCAAGACGTGGACCCGCGTGCTGTTCGTGAACGACACGACCGGGTTCGTCGATCTCGAGATGGACCCGCGCGATCCCAGCACGCTCTACGCCGCCGCGTGGCACCGCCTGCGCTGGGGCGGCAGTCATATGGAAGGGGTGGGCGCCGGGAGCGGGCTCTATAAGACCACCGACGGTGGCAAGACCTGGTCGCGGCTCACCGATCCCACGAAGAAGAACGGCCTGCCTGCCGACCGCCTCGGCCGGATCGGGATCGCGATCTCACCGCAGAACCCGAAGCTCGTCTTCGCGATGATCCAGGTCGACCGCGGCATCACCGAACCAGCGCGAGGACCCTTCGGCGGTGTGTTCCGCTCGAGCGACGCCGGCGCCACCTGGACGCAGGTCAACGATCTCCAGGCCATCCCGCACTACTTCTACAACGAGATCTGGGTGGACCCCGCCGACAGCCAGCACGTGTACGTGAATGCGGCGCCGCTGATGGAGAGCAAGGATGGCGGGCGGACGTTCGCGCCCGAGTCGCTCGCCCGCGTGCACGGCGACCATCACGCCCTGTGGTTCGACCCGCGCGACGCGGCGCACCGCATCCTGGGCAACGACGGCGGCGCCTACGTCACGTTCGACGACGGCAAGGCCTGGTGGCACATGCCGATCCCGATCGGGCAGTTCTACACCGTGATCGTCGACAGCTCGCTCGTGCCCTACCAGATCTGCGGCGGGCTGCAGGACAACGGCGTGTGGTGCGGGCCGAGCGCCACGCGGGACGCGATCGGCGTCACCGACGGCGACTGGTATCCCGTGAACGGCGGCGACGGCATGTGGGTGCAGATTCCGCCGAACGATCCGTGGACGGTGTATTCGGGCTCGCAGTTCGGGGTCGTGTCGGCGCTCGACCTGCGCACGTGGAAGCGCGACGACATCCAGCCCGCCGCGCTGGACGCGGGAACCGAGAGTGGGTACGACTTCAACTGGGACTGGACCGCGCCGATCCTCGTCTCCGCCTTCGATTCGACCACGGTGTACTTGGGGTCGAACCGCCTGTTCCGGTTGCGGCAGCACGGCAAGGACTACGACACGCTGGGGCCGGACATGACGCGCACGCCGCGTCACAGCCCGACCCCGGAAGCGGGGCACACCAGCTACCACGCGATCTTCTCGATCGCCGAGAGCCCGAAGACACCGGCGGTGTTGTGGACCGGGACCGACGACGGCTTCATCTGGGTGTCGCGCGACACGGGACGCACCTGGAGCAACGTAACCGCCAATTTTCCACGCGGTGCGGCTACGACCTGCTGGGTGTCGACGATCGCCGCTTCCTACCACGCCGAGGGCACCGCGTGGGTGACGTACGACTGCCACTTCCGCGACGACTACCGCCCGCACGTGTGGCGCACCACCGACTACGGCCGCACCTGGACTGAGCTCGTGAACGGCCTCCCCACCGACCGCGGCAGCCTCACGGTGTTCGAGAGCCCGCGCACCGCGCGTGTCCTCTGGGTCGGGACGTCCGACGGCGTGTACGTCACCGTGGACGGCGGGCAGCGGTGGCGCCGGTTCGGGAAGACTTTTCCGCGCGTCATGGTCGAGCGCATGGCGATGTCGTTCCGGCAGCGCGAGCTCGTCGTCTCGACGCACGGGCGGGGGCTGTACGTGGTGGGCGTGGGGCCGGTCGAGGAGCTGAGCGACTCGGTGTTCGGCGACACGCTTCGTGTGTTCGAGGTCGCGCCCGCCTATCAATACCGGGAGCGGCGCACCCATCCGTCGTTCGGCAGCCACCGCTTCGCCGCCCCGAACCCGCCGCGCGGTGCCGTGATCGCGTACTACCTGAAGGAGATGCAGCCCGAGGGCGTGAAGTTCGTGATCACGACGGCCGCGGGCGACACCGTGCGCACGCTGACGGGGTCCGGCTTCCCGGGCCTGCAGCGGGTCACCTGGGACCTGACCCACGAGCGCCCGCGGCCGCGCGGCCTGGGCGATCCAACCTCGGCCGAGGAGCTGCGCCGCGCGCTCCCCGGGGAGTACACCGTCCGGGCCGCCGTCGGCAAGCGCAGGGTGCAGCAGCGCATCGTGGTGACCGAACTGCCGCCGGACCGCCTGGGGAGAATCCGATAGGGGTGAATCACGTCCTCGTGGCTCCCCCCGAGTCCACGGCGCTGCTGGTGCTGGCGCATGGTGCCGGGGCGGGGATGCACCATCCGTTTCTCGAGCGGATGGCCCAGGCGCTCGCCGAGCGGGGCGTGGCGACGTACCGCTACGAGTTCCTCTATATGGAGAAGCGCGCCGGCCGCCCCGACCCACCAGCGGTCGCCCAGGCGCGGGTGCGGGAGGCGGTGCAGGACGCGGCTCACGTTGCGCCGGGCCTTCCGCTCTTTGCGGGTGGGAAGTCGTTCGGCGGCCGCATGACATCGCAGGCCCAAGCCGGCGAACCGCTGCCCGGCGTGCGCGGTCTCGTGTTTCTCGGGTTCCCGCTGCATCCGCCCGGCCGGCCCGCGACGGCGCGGGCGGAGCACCTGTCGCAAGTCCGAATTCCGATGCTATTCCTTCAGGGCACGCGCGACGAGTTCGCCGGCCTCGATCTGTTGCGACCGATCGTCAAGAATCTCGCCGGTGCGACGCTGCACGTCGTCGAAGGGGGCGACCACTCGTTCAAGGTGCTGAAGCGCACCGGTCGAACCGAGGCCGACGTCATGAACGAGCTGGCCGAGACCATCACTGCCTGGACAGGTGAGCATGCCTAACTACTGGCTGGTGAAGACGGAGCCGAGCACCTACAGCTTCGACGACTTGAAACGCGAGGGCGTCGCGACGTGGGACGGCGTGAAGAATCCAGTCGCGATGAAGCACCTGCGCGCCATGCAGCCGGGGGACGAGGTCTTCGTCTACCACACCGGCAAAGAGAAGGCCGTCATCGGGACCGCGACCGTCGTGGCCGCCGGTGATCCGCCGAAGCTCAAGGCCAAAGGGCGCTTGCCGCGCCCCGTCACCCTCGCGGAGATCAAGCAGGACAAGGCGTTCGCCGATTTGGCGCTGGTGCGGATCGGTCGGCTTTCGGTGCAGCCGGTCGGCCCGGCCCAGTTTCGCAAGATTCTGACGCTGGGCGGCGAAACTCACGGCGAGTCCGCGCGGTAGGGTAACCGACGCTCCTCCCAGGAGTCCTGATGCGTATTGCGATCGCTCTCGCGGCTGCGGCACTGCTCGCCCCTGCCTCCCTGCCGGCGCAGACTGCGGCCGACTCCGCCGCCATCAAAGCCGCCGCGCTCGACTACATCGAAGGTTATTACCAGGGCAACGCCGAGCGCATGGAACGGGCGCTGCATCCGGAGCTCGCCAAGCGGATCGTGCGCACCAACCCACAAGGACGCAGTCAGCTCGGCCAGATGAGCGCGATGTCGCTCGTGCAGGGCACGCGGGCGGGTGGGGGGAAAGACATTCCGGCGGCGCAGCAGCAGCGCGACGTCACGATTCTCGACATCTACCAGAACGCCGCGAGCGCCAAGGTCGTCGCGTCTACCTGGGTCGATTACCTCCACCTGGCCAAGTGGAACGGCCGGTGGGTCATCGTGAACGTCCTGTGGGAGCTGAAACCGGACGCGCCGCGCTGACCTTACGGTCCGGACAGGGCGGGATATAATAGCGGCTCCCTTCCATTCGGAGCGTCGCCGTTTATGTCCCGCTTCATCGCGCTCGCGGGTTGCGCCCTTCTACTCGCCGTCCCCGCGCCCGCCCAGCGGCGCGCCGCTCGCGCCGCCCCTCCCACGGCGGCTCCCGCTGCCGGTCTCGATACGTCGCTGTACAACGCGCTCGAGTGGCGCTCGATCGGTCCGTTCCGCGGCGGCCGCTCGACCGCGGTCGCCGGCCACGCCGACCAGCCGTCCACGTTCTACTTCGGCGGCACCGGTGGGGGCGTCTGGAAGACCACGGACGGCGGCCTGACCTGGCAGCCGATCTCCGACAAGGACTTCCGCAGCGGGTCGATCGGCGCGATCGAGGTGGCACCTTCCGACCCGAACGTCGTCTACGTCGGCACCGGCGAGTCACCGATCCGGGGCAACGTCTCCCCGGGCGATGGCGTCTACCGCTCCACCGACGCCGGCAAGACCTGGACGCCCGCCGGACTGCGCGACGCCGGGCAGATCGGTGCGATCCGGGCGCATCCCGGTAATCCCGACGTCGTCTACGTCGCCGCGCTGGGGCATGCGTTCGGGCCCAACGCGGAGCGCGGCGTATTCCGCTCGAAAGACGGCGGGCGCACCTGGGACAAAATCCTGTTTCGCTCGGACTCGGCCGGCGCGATCGACCTGGCGATGGACCCCGTCAACCCGCGGATTCTCTACGCCGCGTTTTGGCAGGCGCGGCGCGGCCCCTGGTACCTCTCGAGCGGCGGGCCCGGCGGCGGGCTCTTCAAGTCGACGGATGGCGGCGACACGTGGAAGGAGATCACCCGCAACGAGGGGCTCCCCAAAGGCGTGATTGGGAAGATCGGCGTGACGGTCTCGGCCGCGAACCACGATCGCGTCTGGGCGATCGTGGAGGCCGAAGAGGGCGGCGTGTTCCGGTCCGATGACGGGGGCGCGACGTGGCGACGGCTGAACGAAGAGCGCAATCTGCGCCAGCGCGCCTGGTACTACACCCACATCCACGCCGACCCCAAGGATCCCGAGACCGTGTATGTCCTCAACACGGGATTCTATCGGTCGGTGGACGGCGGGCGGACGTTCACGCCGATTCGCACGCCGCACGGAGACAATCACGCGCTCTGGATCGCGCCGAACGACCCGCTGCGCATGATCAACGGGAACGACGGCGGAGCGAATGTCAGCTACAACGGCGGAGCGAGCTGGACCGGTCAGGACAACCAGCCGACCGCGCAGTTCTACCACGTCACGGCGACCACCCACATCCCCTACAAGGTCTGCGGCGCGCAGCAAGACAACAGCACCGTGTGCATCGCGAGCCGCACGGATGGAAGCGCCATCACGGAGAAGGACTGGTACGAGGTCGGCGGCTGCGAGAGCGGCTACATCGCGGCCCGGTCGGACGATCCCGACGTCACCTTTGCGGGGTGCTATGGCGGGTTCATTAGTCGCCACGACCGGCGCACCGGACAGGAGCGGGTCGTCTCCGTGTGGCCGGACAACCCGATGGGATGGGGGGCGGCGGACGTGAAGTACCGGTTCAACTGGACGTTCCCCATCGTCCATTCGCCCCAGAACCCCAAGGTGCTGTACGCGACGGCCAACGTCGTCTTCAAGTCCACCAACGACGGCCAGAGCTGGCAGGCGATCAGCACCGACCTCACCCGGAACGACAAGACCAAACAGGGGCCGTCGGGCGGGCCGATCACGAAGGACAACACCAGCATCGAGTACTACGACGTGGTCTTCGCGCTGGCGCCCTCTCCGCACGACTCGAACACCGTGTGGGCGGGCACGGACGACGGCTTGGTCCACCTCACACGCGACGGCGGCAAGACGTGGACCAATGTGTCGCCTCCTGCCCGCGACCTCCCCGAATGGGCATTGATTAGCATCATCGAGGTCTCGCCGCACGACCCGGCCACCGCCTACGTCGCCGCGACGCGGTACAAATGGGACGACTTCCACCCCTACGTCTACAAGACGACCGACTACGGGCGGACGTGGCGGAAGATCGTCGCCGGGATTCCGGACAACCACTACGTCCGCGTGGTGCGCGAGGATCCCGTACGGCGGGGGTTGCTGTACGCCGCCGGCGAGTTTGGTGTGTACGTGTCGTTCGACGACGGCGCCGCCTGGCAGTCGCTGCGGCGCAACCTGCCCGTGGTGCCGATTCATGATCTCGTGGTGAAGGACAACGATCTCATCGCCGCCACGCACGGCCGGTCGTTCTGGATTCTGGACGATCTGACGCCCCTGCACCAGCTCGCCGACTCGGTCGCGCGTGCGGCACGCTTTCTCTTCACGCCGCGCTATCCCTACCGGATGGGCGGGGGCGGGGGCTTCGGTGGCGGGCCGCCCAATGTGGGTGCCAATCCGCCGAGCGGCGCGGTGGTCTTCTTTTACCTCAAGGACAAGCCGGATTCGGCTGCCCTAGTGCAGCTCGAATTCCTCGATGCCCGCGATTCACTCATCCGGCGGTTCACGACGCGCCCCAAGGAGCCCGGCGATTCGCTCAAGGTGCGGGCGGGGATGAACCGCTTCGTGTGGAACCTCCGCTACCCCGAGGCGAGCCGCTTTCCCGGGATGATCTTCTGGGCAGGCGGCACCCAGGGACCGGTGGCGGTGCCCGCCACGTACAAAGTTCGCCTGACGGCGGGCGACTGGTCACAAACTCGGGGGTTCACGCTGAAGAAGGACCCGCGCGTGACGACCACGCCCGAGGACTACCAGCGGCAGTTCGACCTGCTCCTGCGGATCCGCGATCGGGTGAGCGCGGCGAACGACGCGGTGAAACGTATCCGCGACGTCAAGGAGCAGATGGACGGCGCCGCGACCCGAGCCCGCAGCCTGAGCGGGGACCCGGGGCGGCGCATCGCACAGCTGGCCGACTCGATCAAGGCGCGCCTCTCGGCCGTCGAGGGGGAGATCTACCAGGTGAAGAACCGCAGCAGCCAGGATCCGCTCAACTACCCGATCCGGCTGAACAACAAGATCGCCGCACTCGCCGGGGTGGTGGCGAGCGCCGACGCGGCGCCGACCGATCAGTCGGTGCAGGTGTTCGACCAGTTGTCCGCCGCCCTCCAGGCGCAGCTCGACCGGCTGAAGGCCATTCTCGACGTCGACGTCCCGGCCTTCAACAAATTGGTCAAGGACGGCGACGTGCCCGCCGTGATCTTGCGCTAGGTTTCGAGCCTTCCCGCGCGGCCGCGACTCCGGCACGGACCGCGGCCGTCCCGGCGGCCTTCAGCACGCGCCCCGCCTTCTGGAGCGCCTGCTTCAGACGCCGCTGTGCGCCTGACGATTCGACGCGCTGGCGTGCCACGCGCATCAGCCGGTCGGCTTCCCGCGCCGCCGCGAGGGCGGCCTTCTTCGCCTGGGCAGCGGCTCGACGCGCCGCGGCTTTCCACCTGCCGTTTGCAGCCATGCTCAGTGCCCTCCTTCCGTTTTCCAGAAGTCGATGCCCCCCGCCATCTGCCCCACGTCCGCAGCGGCCACCGCTGTGCGGGTCCGCAGGTCGATCACCTCCATCGTCCCGGGTTGCGAGCCGATGCCCTCCACGGAGACGAAGGCGTACCGGTCGTCGGGAGACACCACGACGCCGTGCACGATGCGCCGCTGCGTCGCGACGCGGGCCAGCTCCTTCCCCGTGGTAAGCTCGAAGACCGAAACGGACTGTCCTCGTTTGTTCGTCGCCAGGAGCAGGCGGCCGTCGTGGGTGACGGCCAGGTTGTACACGCCGTCGCCTGCCGGGAGCCGTCGCGCCAGAGCCCAGCGTTCCACGTCGATCTCGAGGATCTCGTTCGATTTGTTGCAGGCGACGTATACGCGTGAACCGTCGGCCGAGGGCTGTACCCACGTGGGCGAGCAGGTCGGCGTGTGCGCGGTGAGCGGTGCGCTGTGCGCAGTGTGCTCCTCCCCTTCTTGGCCCTTGGCGACACTGAAGCGGCGTGCGACGCCGAATGTCCGGGTGTCGATCTCCACGACCTGGTCGTCCATCATGCAAGCGGAGTACTGCTTCGTGCCCTGCGGATTCAGGCGCGACCCGTGCGGCATCGTGCAGGTCGGAATGCGCGCCACCTCTAGCATGTCGTCCGTCTCGACCACCGAGACCGATGACGGCACCATGTCGCCGTGGAGGTTGAAGTTCACCACGTACGCGAAGGCGCCGTCGGGCGTGAGCTGCAGCGTCGCCGGGAAGTAACCCAGCTCGACGCGGCCCAGCACCTTGCCGGTCGCCGCTTCGATCTTCCAGAGAAAGCCGAACGGCTGGCCGTGCGCCGTGGAAATGAACAGGAAGCGGCGGTCGGGAGAGACCGCGAGGCCGTGCGGGCCGTCGGGGTCGGTGGGGAGGAGGCCGATCGTGAACTCGCGCTCGACCCGGGCGCTCGCGCCGTCGAAGCGGACCAGCGCGATCCGGTCCGTCGCTTCGGACGCGACCCAGACCAGGTAGTCGGGCGCCGGTGTCTGCGCGCGCGCGGTTGAGATCTGCGTCGCAAGACAGAACGTCAGGATGCCGCGCACCGGCTCCCCTCGTTCGGATGGTTGGTGTACATTCCCGATTCCAATCTAACCCTCCACTCGGGGCTCGCCGATCATGCTCGATCTCGTTCTCGCCCTCGCCGCCCTGCAGCAGCCGACGGCGCCTCCGGCGCCCGCGCTTCCGGCGTCGCCCATCGCCGATGTCGTCCTGACACCGGCGCGCGGTGTTCTGACCCCGGGGGATACCCTGCGGTTCCGCGCCGAGGCGCGCGATTCTGCGGGCGGGCCGATCGCCGGCGCCCGCATCTCGTTCCGGGCTGCCGGGGGGCGCTTCGAGGGGAGCGTGGACACGAGCGGCATGGTGATCGCGGGCTCGACGGGGACCCTCAAGGTGGCCGTGTTGGCGATGGTGCCGGGAACGAAGACGTTCGTGAAGCGCACCGAGGTCCGGATCGTGCCCGGTCCGGCGGCGCGGATCGCCGTCGCGCCCCGCATGACCAGGCTCGTCGCGGGCCAGCGGGTCCGGCTGACGGCGAGCGTGTTCAGCGATGCCGGCGATGCGCGCCTGGACACCGTCACGTGGCGCAGCTCGAACCGCGCGATCGTCCGCGTGGACGCGAACGGCTTCGTCACGGCGATCGGGCCGGGCCGCGCGAGCGTGACCGCCGCCGCCGGCACCGCCGCCGAGCGCGTGCCGCTCGAGGTGGTGGCGAACACCATCGCCTCGGTCGACATCCAGCCGCGCGGCGCGCGCGTGCGCCAGGGGGACGTGATCCAGTTCGTCGCCCGGCCGCTGAACGCCGCGGGCCGCGAAATCACGGGCCTGACGCCTTCGTGGAGCTTCGCGCCGGGCGAAGGCATGATCACCGAGGACGGCACATTCGTCGGGTACGAGACCGGGGATTACGTCGTGACCGCCAGCTTCGGCACGCGGTCGGTCGAAGCCCCCGTGACGCTGGCGCCGCGCAACGCGCGCCGGCCGGTGGAGGTCGTGGGTCGCCTGCCGCGCTCGCTATTCACCACCGAGGAGGTCTGGATCCACCCGAACGGCCGCATCGCCTACCTCGGCACCGGGTCGGGCGGCGACCGGATGTACGCGATCGACATCTCGGACCCCGCGCACCCCGTCGTCACCGATTCGATCGTCGCCAACACCCGCCGGGTGAACGACATCATGACCACGCCCGACGGCCGGTTCCTCGTGTTCACGCGGGAAGGCGCCGCCGACCGCAAGAACGGTCTGGTGATCGCGTCACTGGAGGATCCGGCGCACCCCAAGCCGATCGCCGAATTCACCGACGGGGTCACCGGCGGCGTGCACTCCGCGTTCGTCTATCGCCAGGAGAAGTACGGCACGCACGTGTACCTCACCAACGACGGCACCGGCGCGCTCCACATCCTGGATATCGGCGACCCCTACCACCCGAAGGAAGTCGCGCAGTGGCGGACGCCGCGCGCCGACGCGGGCCGCACGCTGCACGACGTGGATGTGCAGGACGGGCTCGCGTATCTGTCCTACTGGAACGACGGGCTGGTGATCCTCGACGTGGGGAACGGGATGGTGGGCGGGAGCCCGTCCAACCCACAACTTGTGTCGCAGTACAAGTACGACCTGAACGCCCTGTACCGCGACGTCGAGCTGCGCCATGGACCCGGCTTCATCCGCGGGACGCATACGGCATGGCGTCACAAGAACTACGTGTTCATCGCGGACGAGGTGTTCCCCGCGGGCGAGGTCGAAGGCGCCAAGGACGCCGCGGCGTCCCGGGCGTTCGGCCGGCTCCAGGTGCTCGAGGTGTCGGACCTGAAGCACCCCAAACCCGTGGCCTGGTACGAGCCCGAGTACGGCGGCGTGCACAACGTCTGGGTGGCGGGCGACACGCTCTACCTCGGCGCGTACAACGGCGGGTTCCACGCCTTCGACATCTCGGGGGAGCTGCTCGGCGACCTGCGGGCGCAACAGCGTGAGATCGTGCACGTGCACACGGGCGACATGGACGGCACCGCCAAGAACACCCCGATGACCTGGGGCGTGGTCGTACGGGACGGCCTCGCCTACGTGAACGACATGTACAACGGCCTGTGGATCGTACGGATCAAGCCGCCGCTCGACGCCAAACCGGTGCCCTAGGGGGGGGGCTACATCGCCCCCAGGGTCTCGGCCGCCTTCTTCACGTCCCGCGGTTTCACCCACAGCAAGGCGCCGAAGCGGCCAGCGCCGGTGCAGATCCCCTCGACCGCGGTGACGTTGATCCGCGCCGCGCCGAGCCTGCCGAGCAGCTGCGCCATGGCGCCGACGCGATCGTCCCCGTCGATCAAGAAGACGGCTTTCGGCTTGGAGACTTTGAGCTTGGCCGCCTTGGCGGCGGCGAGGAACGCGGCCCCGTCCGCCGGCACGAAGTCGAGCTGCGTGCGGCGCGCGCTCGGGAAGGCGTGGAAGGCGAGCAGATTGACGCCCGCGTTCCGGAAGACGCCCAGCGCGCGCGCCCCCTCACCCGGTTTGTCGGGTGCCGTGATGTAGTAGTAGTCCACCTTCCGAATCGTGTCCATGCCCCCTCCCCTGTAGAGACCTATCCAAAAGGTGAACCGCGGGGAGGGGGGCGCAAGGGCGCGTTTATTCAGCGGCTGCCGGGGCCGTTTGGCTCGTGGGGCGCGGCCACCGCCGATACACGATCCACCCGGCCGCCGCGAGCGCGCCGAGTGGCAACACAACACCGAGCGCCTGGACCAGCACCGCGAGCATGGTGACGAAATTCCGCCACGCCTGGCGGAATGCCTCGCTCATCACGCTCTGTCCCGCCGTCCCCACAACCGGCACCGGCTCGTGGACGTAGACCGTGAGCGTGCTGACCGCGGTATGCGCCTGCAGGTAGCGGATCCGCCCCTCGTAGCGCTCGATCTCCTCGCGCACCCGGGCCAGCGACTGCTCCACGTCCAGGACGTCCTTCAGCTTGCCGGTGCGGGTCGCGAGCAGGTCGATCAGGCGCCGCTCGAGCCGGCGCGCGTTCTCCATCCGCGCCGTGACGTCCACGTACTCCTCGCCCACGTCCTCGGCGTCCACATGTACGGAATCGAGCTTGCCGATCGGCTTGAGCCCGGCGAGCGCGTCGTCGAAATGCTGGGCGGGAACCTTGATCTCGAGCGTGGCGGCGTGCAACTGCCCGGCACCGGTCTGCATCCCGGTGTTCGCGATGAAACCTCCCACGCGGGCCGCGAGCTGGCGAACCTGCGTGACGGCGGACTCGAGGGAATCCACCTCGATCGACGCTTCGGCGGTGCGAATAAGCATGCCGGTTACGGCAGGCCTCGGCAGGTGGACCTGGGTGACGACGACCCCCTCGAGGCGCACCGTGGCGGGGCGACCTGCAGCGTCGTACCCGATCCTTCGTTCTGCGACGCGGGATTGCTGGCGCAACAAGGCGACCTGGCTTCCATCGGCCGGCGCTCTCAACTCCCTGGTGCAAGCGAGCAGGGCAAGGGCCAGCATGGTCGTGCTGATCGTACGCGGTCTCACGATGACGCTCCAGTGGAGGACTCCGAGAGAGACGGTGCCGCGGGGAACCCTTGCACACCGTGGGATGAGGGGTCAAATCCCGGGATGACGAAACGTGGGTCGCGCCGGCGCGTAGGACCCGGCATGAAGCCCGCCGACACCGAGGCCCGGCTCCTCGAGCTGAAGGCCGAAGTGCAACGCGAATCGGCGCAACGACGCAAGGAGGCGGGCAACGTCACCCGCCCCGCTCGACGCGCTCGCGCACGCGAGATCGCCATCGCGATCGCCGTCGTCGCCGCCAAAGTAGCGGTCATCGTGGTCCTGCCGTTCGTGGTCCTCGTGCGGACATCGGTCGACGCGTATCGCCTGCAGGGGTTCCCCGTGTGGCTCGCCCTCCTGTTCGGCGCCGTGCTTACGCTGCTCGTCGTCGCGGCCTATGCGGCCTGGCTGTCCCGCGCGGTGACCGGCAAGGCACGCTTCGTAGTGATGGCCAAATGGGTGGCGTTGCCCCTGGTCCTGGGGTACTGCATCTACGCGCTGGCGTACGTGTCGGAGGTGAACGCCAAGTCGCAGCCGGTGCGCGCGTACTACACCTCCGTGCATCCGCTGCTGCGGCTCGCGCTCTCCACGCTGATCCTCGCCGACGGCGACATGGTGATCACCGACATGCGGCGCGAGCCGGACGACTACGCCCGGATGGGGCTGCCCGAGAACGAACGGACGCGCCACTATCGCCAGAGGGACGGGTGGGTCCATGCGGTGGACCTGCGGACCGCGGGTCAGGGCGCGGTGAAAAACCGGCTGGTGCAGCTGTACTTCTGGATGATGGGGTTCCGCAC
>Ga0210382_10000096_pt1 | contig 34763 bp, 38 predicted proteins | sample PLMedo_FD_155452 | JGI IMG/M metagenome (GOLD analysis project Ga0210382, IMG submission 155452) | Groundwater sediment microbial communities from an aquifer in East River, Colorado, USA - PLM0_60_coex redo | ecosystem: Environmental > Terrestrial > Soil > Riparian zone | place: USA: East... | reverse complement strand
GGACGAGGCGAAGCACCGCGACACCGCAGTTCAGCTCGGAGCGGCCGAGCTTCCGTCCGCAGTAAAGCTGGCGATGCGCTTCGCTTCGAAGGTGATGACCACCGTCGCGTACCGGATTTAGCGTGCTGAACGTCTACATCGGGTACGACCCGAGGGAGTCGGTCGCCTTTTATGCGCTCGCGCACTCCATTCTTCGGCGGGCGTCGGTGCCCATTTCAATTACGCCCCTGATGCAGTCGCAGCTCAAGGGCATCTACACGAGGGCGCGCGGCCCGACGGAATCCACCGAGTTCAGCCTGACCCGGTTCCTCGTTCCAGCCTTGGCCGGTTTCCGGGGCTGGTCCATCTTCATGGACTGCGACATGCTTTGCCGCGCCGACCTCGCCGGGCTCGAGTCGCAGATCGAGAAGCAGGGAGACAAGGCAGTAATCGTCTGCAAGCACGACTACGTGCCGAAGACGCAGCGCAAATTTCTCAACCAGGTTCAAACCAGGTACCCGCGCAAGAACTGGTCGAGCTTGATGATTTTCAACAACGAGCGCTGCCGCGCGCTGACTCCCGAGTATGTCAACGCAGCGCCCGGGCTAGACCTGCACCGGTTCAAATGGATCGACGACGCGGCCATTGGGGAATTGCCGCTGGAGTGGAACTGGCTGGTCGGCGAGTACGAGCGCAACCCGGGCGCAAAGATCGTGCACTACACGATCGGCGGCCCGTATTTCGACGAGTACCGCGATTGCGACTACGCTGAAGAGTGGTTCGCCGAATTCGAGTCTCTGATCAGCCCTCGAGGATCTCGAAATCCTCGGTGATCTCGGCCGTCTTGCCGAGCATGATCGAGGCGGAGCAGTACTTCTCGTGCGACAGCCGAATCGCGTGCTCCACAAGGCTGCGCTTCAGCCCTTTCCCGCGCACGACGAAGTGCATGTGGATCCTGGTGAACACCTTGGGATCCGTCTCGGCTCTCTCGGAACTCAGCTTCACTTCGCACCCGGTCACGTTCTGCCCGCTCTTCTTGAGGATCACCACGACGTCGTAGGCGGTGCAGCCGCCGGTGCTGACGAGCATCATCTCCATCGGTCGCGGCGCTAGGTTTCGCCCGCCGCCGTCGGCGGCTCCATCCATCGCCACGACATGATTGCTTCCGGTCTCGGCAAGAAACGTCATGCCGTCGCCGGTCCATCGGACCGTGCATTCCATCAGAGCCCCTTATTCTTCAATGGCTTGAGCGGCGGGTATTGCATCGCAACATCGACGCGCTGCATAATATATTCGGAATGCGGTTTGTTCTCCTCCACCCTCCTCCTTTGGTGGATTCGGCGCAACTCTCGCGAGTTGCGCCTTTTTTTCGGTAGAATCCGCAGCTTTTCGCAACTCGGCACATGAAGACCTACACGGCAAAAGCAGGCGAGGTCCAGCACGGCTGGTATGTGATCGACGCCCAGGGCAAGGTCCTGGGGCGGCTGGCGGTGCATATCGCTTCGCGGCTGCGCGGCAAGCATAAGCCGGAGTACACGCCGCACGTAGACACCGGCGACTATATCGTCGTCGTCAACGTCGCGAAGCTGCGCGTGACCGGCAAGAAGGCCGAGAGGAAAACCTACTACTGGCATACCGAATACCCCGGCGGCATCCGGCAGACCAATTTCGCGAAGCTGCACGCGGCCAAGCCTGAGCGCGTGCTGCAGAAGGCGGTGAAGGGCATGCTGCCGAAAGGCCCGCTCGGCTACGCCATGCTGAGGAAGCTCAAGGTCTACGCAGGCGCCACGCATCCCCATTCGGCCCAACAGCCGAAGCCCCTCGAGATCTAGGAGCCAGAATGGTCGGCGACTACTACTACGGCACCGGGCGGCGCAAGAGCGCCGTGGCCCGCGTCTTTCTGAAGCCCGGCAAGGGCCAGTTCGTCGTCAACGGCAAGCCGGTGGACGAATTCTTCGGGCGCGAGACCGGCCGCATGGTGGTGCGCCAGCCGCTCGAGCTCACCAAGAGCCTGTCGAGCTTCGACATCATGGTGAACGTGTACGGAGGCGGCGAAAGCGGGCAGGCGGGCGCGGTGCGCCACGGCATAACGCGTGCGTTGATCGAGTATGATGCCGGGCTGAAGCCCGCGTTGAGCGCGGCCGGGCTGGTGACGCGCGACGCGCGCGAGGTAGAGCGAAAGAAGGTCGGCTTGCACAAGGCAAGGCGGCGCAAGCAGTTCTCGAAACGTTGAACGAAAGCATCGCGCTTCTGCGAATCGAAAGCCGCCTCAGGGCGGCTTTCCTGTTTCTGGAGCTGGAAAGCGATGGTTAAGGCAGGCATCGTCGGCGGCACGGGCTACACGGGCGTAGAGCTGCTGAGACTGCTCGTGCAGCATCCGCGCGTCGAGCTGAAGGCCATCACCTCGCGCAAGGAGGCCGGGACCCCCGTTGCGGCGATGTTCCCCAGCCTGCGGCGCCGGGTCGAGCTCGCTTTCACCGAACCCAGCATGCAGGCGCTGCGCGGTTGCGACGTGGTGTTCTTCGCCACGCCGAACGGAGTCGCCATGAACGAGGCGCGAGCGCTGCTCGAATCGGGCGCGCGCCTGGTGGACCTGTCCGCCGACTTCCGCCTCAAGGATGTCGCCGAGTGGGAGAAGTGGTACGGGGTGAAGCACGCCGCGCCCGAGCTGGTGCGCGACGCGGTCTATGGCCTATGCGAGCTCAACCGCGAGCGCATTCGCGGCGCGCGCCTGGTCGCCAATCCCGGGTGCTATCCCACCGCGACGCAGCTCGGCTTCCTGCCGCTGGTCGAGGCGGGAGTCGTCGATCTGGATCACCTCATTGCCGACGCCAAGTCTGGCGTGAGCGGCGCCGGGCGCAAGGCTGACCTGCACCTCAGCTTTTCGGAGGCCGCGGATAATTTCATGGCGTACAACGTGCCGGGGCATCGCCACTGGCCGGAGATCCGCCAGGGGCTCGCGCAGGCAGCGAGGCGCGAAGTCGGGCTGGTGTTCACGGCGCATCTCACTCCGCTCATTCGCGGTATCCACGCGACCCTGTATGGGCGGATCACGCGCGAAGTCGACTTCCAGTCGCTGTTCGAGAAACGCTACGCCGGCGAGCCCTTTGTCGATGTCATGCCGGCTGGCAGCCATCCCGATACGCGTTCAGTGCGCGCCGCCAACATGTGTCGTCTCGCCATTCATCGCCCGCCAGAGAGCGGGCGCCGCGCCGACACCTTGGTGGTGCTTTCAGTGATCGACAACCTCGTCAAGGGCGCTTCGGGCCAGGCGGTGCAGAACATGAATCTGATGTTCGGCTTGCCCGAGGGCGAAGGCCTCGACCAGGTGCCGGTAGTGCCCTGAGGCCGGCGTGCTACGCAATCTGTTCCCTAGAGTGTGGAAGCTTCGCCAGCGCTTCGGCATCGCCGCGCCCCGCGTCGCGATTCACAGCCAGATTCCCTGGTACTGGCGCTGGATCGGCATCGCCGTGCTGCTCGGCATCTCGGCGGCCTCGGCGGCATGGATCTACGACGCCGGGCGGCGCTTCGCCGGCTTCGACCGCAGCGAAGTGCAGGAGGAGCTGCGCGCGACGCGCAGTGCGCTCGAGGACGCGCGCGCCGAGCTGGACCGCCTTCGCGCCATCACGAATGCCTCCGACAGCCGCCTGGCCATCGAGCGCACCGCCCAGCAGAAGCTCGCCCAGCAGATCCGCACGCTGGAGCAGGAAAATGCCCGGGTGCGGGAAGAACTGGCGACTTTCGAGAGCATGCTGTCGACCGACGCGCGCACCGCCAATGCCCTGTCGATCTACCGCCTCAAGGTAGAGCCCGATGTCTTGCCTGGGGAGTACCGCTACCGGCTGCTGCTCCTGACGCCTACCACCCGCCAGGGCCGCGATTTCAACGGCCGGCTGGAGCTGCTGGTCAACCTGACGGAAGGGGGGCAGAGTGCTATCATGAGCTTTCCCGAGCCGGGGGACGCCGGCGCGGCCGCCTTTCGGTTGGCTTTCAAGTACTTCCGGAGGGTGGAGGGCACCTTCAGGGTGAGCCCGAAGGCAAAGGTCGAAAGCGTCCAGGTGCGCGTGTACGAGATGGGTTCCAACCAGCCCCGCGCAACGCTCAGCGTGAGCCTCTGACGGGGCCGAAGGGAGAAAGATGTTCAACAAGACGAGCAAGCCGCAGAACCGGATCGATAGCCTGATCGGCGCGACGACGCGCATCGAAGGCAACGTGATTTTCAGCGGCGGCCTGCGCGTCGACGGCATGGTTCGCGGCAATGTCGCCGCTCTCGCTGACCAGCCCGGCACGCTGGTGGTGTCTTCCGATGCGCGCATCGATGGCGAGGTGCAGGCCGCCCACATCGTGGTGAACGGCACGATCAACGGGCCCGTGCATGCCATCGAGACCCTCGAACTCCAGGCGGGGTCGAAGGTCAAAGGCGATGTGTACTACAAGAGCATCGAAATCCACCAGGGGGCGGTGGTCGAGGGAAGGCTGGTGCACCACGTCGCCGACGTCAAAGGGGTCGAGCTGAAGCTCGCCTCGGGCGGATGAGTTGAAACGGATCCAGGAGTGATGAAATGAACGCAGTCACCGAGATGCCTTCGCCGCTGGTGTTCAGCGACAGCGCCGCGAACAAGGTCAAGCAGCTGATCGACGAGGAAGGCAATCCCGAGCTCAAGCTGCGCGTGTTCGTCACCGGCGGCGGCTGCTCGGGCTTCCAGTACGGCTTTACCTTCGACGAGGTGAAGAACGAGGACGACGCCGTGATGGAAAAGAACGGCGTCATGCTGCTCATCGACCCGATGAGCTACCAGTACCTGGCGGGCGCGGAGATCGATTACCAGGAAGGGCTGGAAGGCGCCCAGTTCGTCATCAAGAACCCCAACGCGCAGAGCACCTGCGGCTGCGGGTCCTCCTTCTCCGTCTAGGGTCCTCCTACTCCAGCTGGGCGAGATTGCTGTTGGCGAGCAGGTCGAGCCGCGCGATGAGCGGGCTGGCGTAATACTGGAACGCCGCTAAATCCCACGCCGGCAAAGGCAGCCCTGCCGGCATTGCGATCGAGAACGGATTGCGCGCCACCCCGGCGACACGGAACTCGTAATGCAGGTGCGGACCGGTAGCCCATCCGGTCTGGCCGACGAAGCCGATGGTGTCGTTCTGCGCCACCTTTGCGCCGCGCCGCACGCCGGCGGCAAAACGGCTGAGGTGCGCATAAGTGGTGGCGTATTGGCCGCGATGGCGGAGAACCACGACGTTGCCATAACCGCTCCTCACTCCGGCGAACTCGACCACGCCATCGCCCACCGCGCGCACGCGCGTGCCCACCGGCGCCGCGTAATCGATTCCCTGGTGCGCGCGCCAGGACTGCGCAAAGGGATGCCTGCGCATGCCAAAGCCCGAGCTCACCCGGGAGAACTCCAGCGGCGAGCGCAGGAATGCCTTGCGCAGATTCTTGCCGTCCGGGGCGTAGTAGCCGCCGCTGAAGTGAACCGCCCGATAGGCCCTGCCTTGATTCACGAACTCGGCGGCGAGCACGCGCCCCGAGCGCACCGGCCGGCCGGCGAGGTGATGCATCTCGTAGACCACCGTGAAGCGGTCGCCCTTGCGCAGGTCGCGGTGGAAGTCGATGTCGCCGCCGAACACGTCGCCCAGCTGCATGGCCACGCTGTCCGGGATGCCCGCGGCATCGGCGGCGGCGAACAGCGAGCTGCGGACCACGCTCGATTTCATGTCGATGCGCGTCTCGAGCAGCGCGCGCTCCTCGCTGACGCGGTAGCTGTCGCGCTCCGGCGCGATTTGCACCACGGTGTCACGCTCGCCGAGGAAGCTCAATGAGATTGGCACGCCATCGGCGCGCACCTCGGCGTTCACCAAAGAGCCGGGACGCAGCGTCTGCAGCACTCGCAGGCGCACCAGCCGCGCGACCTGCGCCTCTTCGATACCCAGCCGCGACAGGAAGCTCGCCAGCGTGTCGCCGCGCTGGAAAGGCTCCTCGCGGAAATAGGATGCAGGCGATGGAAGCAGCGCGTCATTCGCGCGGATCGACAGCGTTTCCACGAGCGCCGTGGTCGGTGGCAGAGCCTGCCCGTCCGGGCTGGGGGCGATGGTCGCGAACGCGCCCACCACGCCCGAGATGGCGAGGATCGCGATGACGGCCGCGCGAGCGAGCGTCGGGCTACGCATAGTTCGGCTAGAATCCCTTGTTATTCAGAAACCTAGAAACCTGCGGGAGTCTAGCAAAGATCGCGCGGGGCGCAAATCGACAATGTCACCCGTCCAGCAGGACATTCAGACCCTTCGCCGGGGAAGCGAGGAGCTGATCGTCGAGGAGGAGCTGGCCAGGAAGCTGGCGAGCGGGCGCAAGCTGCGGGTGAAGCTCGGGCTCGACCCGACGGCTCCCGATCTCCACCTGGGGCACACCGTGGTGATCAACAAGCTGCGGCATTTCCAGGAGCTGGGCCACCAGGTGCAGTTCCTGATCGGAGACTTCACCGGCATGATCGGCGATCCCACGGGGAAGAACCAGACCCGGCCGCCGCTCACGCGGGAGGAGATCCTCGCCAACGCGCAGAGCTACCGGGACCAGGTATTCAAGATCCTGGACCCCGAAAAAACGCAGATCCTGTTCAACTCGGAATGGTCGGACAAGCTCGGCGCCGAGGGGATGATCCGGCTCGCTGCGCGCTACACGGTCGCCCGCTTGCTTGAACGGGATGACTTCAATAAGAGGTTCAAAAGCAACCAGCCGATCGCGGTGCACGAGTTGCTGTACCCGCTGATGCAGGGCTACGACTCGGTGGCGATGAAGGCCGACGTCGAGCTCGGCGGCACCGATCAGAAATTCAACCTGCTGGTCGGCCGCGAGCTGCAAAAGGATTTCGGCCAGGAGCCGCAGTGCATCATCACCATGCCGCTGCTCGAGGGCACCGATGGCAGGGAGAAGATGTCGAAGTCGCTCGGCAACTACATCGGCATCGCCGAGCCGCCGCAGGAGATGTTCGGCAAGCTGATGTCGATCTCCGACCCGCTGATGTGGCGCTACATCGACCTGCTTTCCTTCGAGCCCGTCGAGACGATCAGGAAGTGGAGGCACGAGGTCGAGGCGGGGCGCAACCCGCGCGAGGTCAAGGTGCGGCTCGCGAAAGAGATCGTCGCGCGCTTCCACGGCGCGAAGGCGGCCGACGCCGCCGCAGCCGAGTTCGAGCAGCGCTTCAGGCATGGGGTGCTGCCGGGCGACATGCCGGAAGTCAAGCTGGTGATCGCGGGCGCGGCGACGATGGCGCAAGTTCTCAAGCTCGCGGGTCTGGTGGAAAGCACGTCAGAGGCAAACCGGCTCATCGAGCAGGGAGGCGTCAAGGTCGACGGCGAGCGGCTCTCCGACCGTGCGTTGAAGGCGGAACGCGGCAAGTCCTACGTGATCCAGGTCGGCAAGAGGAAGTTCGCGCGGGTCCGCGTCGCGTGAGCGCGCCGCTGCACGAAATCTACGCGATCAAGTACGCGCATCACGCTCGCCGCGCGAGCGAGAACTTCATCGGCGGCGACCCGCACGATGGTCCGATGCCGCTCGACTACTTCGTCTGGCTGGTGCGCGGCGGCGGACGCGAGCTGGTCGTCGACACCGGTTTTTCCCCGGCAATGGCTGCCAAGCGCGGACGCGAGCACTTGCGTTGCCCGGCGCACGGCCTGCGTCTGCTCGGCGTCGACGCGGCGTCGGTCAAAAATGTCGTGATCACCCACCTGCACTACGACCACGTCGGCAATTTCGAGTTGTTTCCCGCGGCGGCGCTGCACCTGCAGGACCTGGAGATGCAATACGCGACCGGGCGCCACATGCGCGAGGAACGCTACCGCGGCGCGTTCGAAGCGGAGGACGTGGCCGGCATGGTGCGGCGCGTTTACGCCGGGCGCGTACAGTTCCACGACGGCGATGCAGAGCTCTTTCCGGGAATCTCGCTGCACCTGATCGGCGGCCATACCATGGGCCTGCAGGTGGTGCGGGTGTCGACCCGGCGCGGCTGGGTCGTGCTGGCCTCGGACGCCAGCCATTTCTACGCCAACATGGAACAGAGCCGCCCTTTTCCCATCGTCTGGTCGCTCGCCGACATGGTCCAGGGCTATGGCCGGTTGCGCGAACTGGCCGAGTCTGCAGCACACATCATCCCCGGTCACGACCCGCTCGTGCTCGAGCGCTATCCGGCTCCCGCCAAGGACCTAGAAGGAATTGCTGTCAGGTTGGACTGATATTGTGCATTGCGGTTTCGTTGACACCCCCCGCGCTGGCCTCCTAACATCGGCTTTCCTCAGGGAAGGAGGAGCCCATGAAGAAAACCTTGACGGCTTTTGCGCTCGCGGCGGCATTCGCCGTTCCGGCCGCCGCGCAGCAGCCGGCGGCGGCGCCGGTGAAGAACTTGAAATTCCAATCCACCTGGCCGGCAAGCCTGACGCTGCAGGACAACTTCAAAATGTTCGCCGAGCGCGTCGACAAGCTCACCGGCGGCCAGGTCAAGATCGAGGCCGCTGCGGCAGGACAGTATGTGCCGCCATTCGAGATCCTCGACGCCACGCACAAGAAAGTGATCGACGGCGGTCACGGCGTCGCCTACTACTGGGTCGGCAAGAACAAGGCGGCGACGCTGTTCTCCGCGACGCCGGCCGGCCCATTCGGCATGGACCACTTCGACTTCCTCGGCTGGATGAACGAAGGCGGCGGCATGGACCTGTACTGGGAGTTCTACCGCGACATCCTGAAGCTGAACGTCGTCGCTTGGCCGATCGGCGGCGCGAGCCCGCAGGCCTTCGGCTGGTTCAAGCGGCCGATCAAGAGCCTCGCCGACTTCAAGGGCATGAAGTGCCGCCAGACCGGAATCGTTGCCGAGATCTACCAGCGGATGGGCATGCAGACGGTCAACATGCCCGGCGGCGATATAGTGCCCTCGGCGCAGCGCGGCGTCATCGACTGCGCGGAATGGGTCGGCGGCGTCGAGGACCTGCGCCTCGGCCTGCCGCAGGTCTGGAAGTATCACTACACGCCCGGCATGCACGAGAACAATTCGTTCCTCGAGCTGATCATCAACGGCGACGTGTGGAAAAGCTTCACCCCGCAGCAGCAGGAAGCGGTGCGCTCGGCAGTCTTCGACACCTTCGTGCGCTGGGGCATCAGGTGGCAAAAGCAGAACGCCGACGCCATCGTGGAGATGCGCACCAAGTACGGGACGCAGATCCTGCGCACGCCGCCCGAAATTCTGGTCGCGTTCCTCAAGACCTGGGACATTATCGCAGCGGAGGAGTCGGCGAAGAACCCGTTCTTCAAGAGAGTTTATGACTCGCAGCGCGAATACGCGGCGAAGGTAGTGCCGGCGAAGCGCTTCATGTTCCCGCCGTACTCGTTCGCGGCGAACTATTACTTCCCGGAAAAGCCGGCAGCGAAAGGCGAGGCGAAAAAGAAATGAGCCGCCGCAATTGACCGGGTAAAAGCGAGCGTGTACGCTGCGTTTCGCCTTGCGAAACCACCTATGAGGAGGAGGGACGTCATGAGGCATTTCATTCGATCGGCGGTGGTTCTCGCCGCCGCGGCCGCGTTCAGCGCGGGCGCTAACGCGCAGCAGACGGTAACGTTGAAAATGCAGGCGACGTGGCCTGCGAGCCTGACGCTGTACGAGAACTTCACCTACTTCGCGGAGCGCGTCAGCAAGATTTCCGGCGGAAGCCTGAAGATCGACGCGATGCCGGCGGGCCAGGTGGTGCCGGCCTTCGAGGTGCTCGACGCGACGAACAAGAAAGTGATCGACGGCGCGCACTCCTGGTCGGGCTACTGGGTCGGCAAGAGCAAGACTGCGATTCTCATGACCGGCGGGCCCGGCGGCACGTTCGGCATGGACATGATCGACGCGCTCGGCTGGATGCACCATGGCGGCGGCATCGATCTCGCGCAAGAGTTCTTCCAGAAAGAGCTCAAGCTCAACATCGTGTGGTACCCGATCCTTCCCTCGGGGCCGCAGGCGTTCGGCTGGTTCAAGCGCCCGATCAAGAACCTCGCCGATTTCAAGGGCATGAAATGCCGGCAGACCGGCATGGCGGCCGAGGTATTCCAGCGCATGGGGATGACCACCGTCAACATGCCGGGCGGAGAGATCATCCCGTCTGCGCAGCGCGGCGTCATCGATTGCGCGGAATGGGTCGGCGGCGTCGAGGACCTGCGCCTTGGCTTCCACAACGTATGGAAGTACCACTACACGCCGGGCGTGCACGAGAACGTCACCATTGGCGAGGTCGTATTCAACGGCGACGTCTGGAAGACGCTCTCACCCACGCACCAGGAGATCATTCACTCGGCGGCGAATGAGACCTTCCTCATCTGGTGGGCGAAATGGCAGCGCCAGAACGCCGATGCCATCAAGGAATTGCAGGAGAAGCATGGCGTGCGCATCCTGCGCACTCCGCCCGACATCCTGTACGAGTTCCTCAAGACCTGGGACACGATTGCCGCCGAGGAAGGCGCGAAGAACCCGTTCTTCAAGAAGGTGCACGACTCGCAGCGCGCGTACGCGTCGCTGGTCGTGCCGGCGAAGCGCTTCATGTTCCCGCCGTACTCGTTCGTGGCCAACTATTACTGGCCCGAGCAGCAGGCGGGCGCCGCAAAGGTCGGCGCCAAAAAATAAGGCCTTGCAGTGAAAGCGGGGGCGGAGATCCGCCCCCGCTCTAGTTTTGGGGACTAGAGATGCCTGAACAATCGCCGGGCCTCATCAGGACGGTCCGGGTGATCGACAAGTTCACCGACACCACCGGCGTGTGGGTCGCCTGGCTCAACGTGCCGCTGGTGCTGGCGGTCGCCTACGAGGTCATCGCCCGCTACCTGTTCAACGCACCGACCATCTGGTCCTTCGATGTGACCTACATGCTGTACGGCACGATCTTCATGCTCGGCGCCGCCTATGCGCTTCACAAGGGGGCGCATATCCGCACCGATTTCTTTTACGAGAAGTGGTCCGATCGGACGCGCGGAGTCGTCGACTCGATCTCGTACATCGTGTTCTTTTTTCCGTCGATCGTCATGCTCCTGGGGGCGAGCGGCAGCGAGGCCTGGTACGCGTTCACCATCAACGAGACCTCCGAGCAGACGCCGTGGCGGCCGATCCTGTGGCCCTTCAAGGCGGTCGTGCCCCTCACCTGCCTGGCGCTGCTGGCGCAGGGCGTTTCCGAGCTCATCAAGAGCTTCTACGCCGCCCGCACCGGGATCGTGCTCGAGCACAAGCAGAAGATCGAGATATGACCGCCGAGATCCTCACCGGGCTGGTGATGCTGATCGTCATGCTCGGCGCGATCTTCATCGGCATCCAGATCTCCTTCACGCTGCTGTTCCTCGCGCTGTCCTTCGGCTACTTCGCTCTGGGCACGGTGGTGTTCGACCTCGCCTACTTCCAGACCATCGGGCTGATGAAGGAAGAGGTGCTCGCCGCGGTGCCGCTGTTCATCTTCATGGGTTTTCTCACCGAGCAGGCCGGCTTGATGGAGCGCCTCTTTTCCGCCCTGCGCATGATGCTTGCGCCGGTGCGGGGCTCGCTCTACATCGTGGTCATCGTCACCTCCACGATTTTCGCCATGGCGACCGGGATCGTGGGCGCGGCGGTCACGGTGCTCGGCATCATGGCCGGGCCCATCATGATCAAGACGGGCTACGACTCGAAGCTCTCCGCCGGCGCCATCACCGCGGGCGGCACGCTCGGCATCCTGATTCCTCCCTCGGTCATGCTGATCGTCATGGGACCGGTTCTTGGCGTGTCGGTGGCCGACCTCTACGCCGCGGCCTTCGGGCCCGGCTTCCTGCTGGCCGGCATCTACCTCGTTTACCTAATGGGCCGCAGCTTCATCAATCCCAAGCTCGGCCCGCCGGTGCCAAGGGAAGAGCGGGTCACCGACGTCTGGGTGATCCTGAAGGAAGTCGCGGTCGGCGTCCTGCCGTTGTTCCTCCTGATCGGGTTCACGCTGGGCTCCATCCTCGCGGGCCTCGCGACCCCGACCGAGGCGGCGGGAATCGGCGCGCTCGGCGCGGTGATCCTCTCCGTCTGCTACCGCCGGTTCAGCTACGCCGGGCTCAAGCAGGCCTGCATCAGCGCCATGACCACCTCGAGCATGGTGCTGCTCCTCGCGGTCACCTCCAATATCTTCGGCGCGGTGTTCGCGCGCATGGGAACGGCGAACTGGATCACCAACGCGATGGTCGCGCTGCCGGTGCCGCCAATCGTCATGCTGGCGTTCGTCATTATCCTGATCTTCCTTCTCGGCTGGCCGTTCGAATGGCCGGCGATCGTCCTGGTGTTCCTGCCGATCTTCTACCCGGTGGTCGACGCCCTGCGCCCCGCGCTGTCGCAGCAGTTCAACATCGCGCCCGACATGTTCATGGTCTGGTTCGGCGCGCTGGTCGCGGTCACGCTGCAGACCGCCTACCTGTCGCCGCCAGTCGCGATGTCGGCGTATTACCTCAAGCAGGTGGTGAAGGACTGGTCGCTCGGCACGATCTACAAGGGCATGTTCCAGTTCATGTACCTGCAGTGCATTGCGATCGCCATAGTCATGTTCGTCCCGGCCATCGCTACTTCGTTCCCCGAGCATCTGCGGACCGAGCAGTCGGCGGTGCAGACCGAGGAAGTCGACGACAGCATGAACCGCCTGGAGGAAGACCCGCTGAAGGGCGGGCAGCAGCAGGACGAAGAGGAGGAGGAAAAGGAGAAGAAATAGCGTCACGCAGCAAAATGACGCCGGGCCTCGTGCCCGGCTTTTTTTTGCTATAACGGCCGGATGAATTTCGATTTCGACGCGCCGCTCGAGCGCGCCGGCACCTGGAGCACCCGCTGGGAGCGCTACGCCGGGCGCGACGTGATTCCGCTGTGGGTCGCCGACAGCGACTTTCGCGCTCCACCGTGCGTGCTTGAAGCTCTTGAGAAGAGGATCAAGCACGGCGTTTTCGGCTACACCACCGCCCCGGAGGAGCTGCGCGGAGCGATCGTCGAGCGCCTGGCGCGGCTCTATCGCTGGCGCGTCGACCCGTCGTGGATCGTCTTTTTGCCCGGCGTGGTGCCCGGCCTGCACCTTGCGGCGCGCAAGCTCCTGCCGCCCGAGGGCCACGCGCTCATCCCGGCCCCGGTCTACCAGCATTTCAAGCGCGCCCTCGAGCTCGCGCCACGGGCTCACACCGATTTGCAGCTGGTTTTGCAGCATGGACGCTGGGTTTTCGACGAAACGGCGATCAAGCGTTCAACCCAACGCAATACGAAACTCTTTTTCCTTTGCAATCCGCAAAATCCCGGCGGCACCGTCTTTACCCACAATGAACTCGAGCGGATCGCGGCGCTGACGGGCGACATGGTGATCGTTTCGGACGAGATCCACTGCGAGCTGGTGCTCGAGCGGGGCTTGCGCCACGTGCCGATCGCGAGCCTCGCGCCCGAGATCGCGCGCCGCACGGTGACGCTGATGTCGCCCAGCAAGGCGTTCAACTTTCCGGCCGCGGGATGCGCCTGGGCGATCATCGAGAACGCCGAGCTGAGGCACGCGTTTTCCATCGAGGTGACCGCGCACGTGCTGCACTCGCCTTCGGTGTTCGGCTACGTAGCGGCGCTTGCGGCCTACGCCGGCGGCGACGAATGGCTCGCAGCCCAAATCGACTACCTGCGCGGCAACAGGGATTTTCTGGAGCAAGGAATTGATCTTCCAATGGCGCACGTCGAGGCGACCTACCTGGCGTGGATCGATTGCTCATCGCTCGGCGTCGCCGATCCGTACGCGCATTTCCTCGCGCACGGCGTGGTGCTCTCGCCGGGCGCGCAGTTCGGCGATCCGCGCTTCGTGCGGCTGAACTTCGGGACTCAGCGCGCGCGCCTGAGACAGGCGCTCGAGCGCATCAGGAGCGCATCCAGGCCGAGCCCCAGAGGTTGAGCGTGCGCTGCTCGTGCGGCCAGGTGCGGCAGGGTTTTTCCTTCGGCATCAGCTCGAGCTCGGCGGAGAACTCCACCTTGTGGCTGTCCGGATCCTCGATCATGAAGAACAGGTTGTTGCCCGGGCCGTGGCGTCCGGGACCCCACCACAGCGGGATGCCGAGCCGGCCCATCCGATCGCCCCAGTCGCGAATGTCGAGCCAGCCGTTGGTCTCGTAGCAATGATGGTCGGGGCGCGACTCCGGGGCGCGGAACGCGGCGAAGCTGTGATGCTCCGGGTCCGAGCGCAGGAAGCACGCCGCCAGGCTGTCATTTTCGAGCACTCGATCGGATTCGATCATGCCCAGATCGCCGTAGAACTTCACCGTCTCCGGCAAACGGCTCGTTGCGCAGACGAAATGCTGCAGCCGCGCAGGCAGGCCGTTTTCGCCGCCAGTTTCTTCAGGCAATCCGAAGGCGATCCGGCGTCCGTCCGGATCCTTCACCGCGAAGGCGCCGGCGCCGAAAAGCGGCGTCGGCGACGCCTCGCAACGCAGCCCGATCTGCTCGAGCTCGCGCGCGTACGCGAGCAGTTGCGTTGCGTCCTGCATCTGCAGCGCGAAGTACGGGACGGCGCCCGCGGCGCCGCGGCCGATCACCAGCCGGCGGTGACGGCCGGCAACCAGCCAGGCGTCCCCGCCGAGCGGCTCGACGCGGTCGCCCAGCAGCTCGCCGTAGAACTTCGCCAGCCGCTCGGGCTGCGGGCTGTCGCGCCGCAGGTGGTGAAGTCTCGCCGGCCACAGGTTCATGCTGTCTGATTCTCGCGCAGAGCAAGGGCCGCGTGCAGTACTCGCTCCAGATGAGGATCGCGCACGCCGACCCGGTGCATATGGGCGAGCGTGTTCTGGATATAGTCCACGCAGGGGCCGCGAATCCCGATGCCCTGCGCGACGAGCCGCGCGCGGCCGTGCAGGTCGAGCTCGCGCACGTAGGACGGATGCCCGGGGTCGGCCAGGAACGCCAGAGCGCGCACCAGCCGTCCGCCGCGCAAGCGCGCGAGGACCAGCCGCGGTTCGTAGACCCGGCGCGGCATCTCCCGGTTCCAGAGGCGCGCGAGCGTCGGGCGCACGCGGGCGGCATCGATGAGGAATGCCGTGCCCCAGCACGAGCCGCCGCGGCACAGGCCGACCACCAGGCCCGGCCTGCGGTGCGTGCCGCGGTAGCGCGTCGACAGGATGCACAGGGCGCGGTGATAGCCGTAGGCCCGGGCCACGCGCTTTTGCTTGTAGACGAACCCGGGCGACCACATGAGCGAGCCGTAGCCGAACACCCACAGGTTGCCTGGCGGCAGCTGCGCCAGGAAATCCTCGAGCTTCATATCCGCCGCTTCAACGCATGACGCACGTCGTCGGCAGACGCCAGCGTGGCGCCGGTGCGCTCGATGAGGAGCCGCGCGGCCTGCACCCAATCGAGGTTGGAGCGCTGCGAACCAAGGGGCGCGTCCTCCAGCCCGACGCGCACATGCCCGCCGCGCGCGATCGCCGCGGGAGCGAGCTTCAGCACGTCCACGGCGAGGCCGCCGACCATCCATGGGGCGCCCGGCGCTTCGTTTGCGAGAAGCCGCAAATACGCGTCGAGCGCGTACTCGGCCGGCGGGAAGCCGAAGGCGAAGCCTTCCGAGAACATGAAGCGGTACACCGGTTGCGGTGCGTCCTCCGCGGCGCGCGCCAGCGCGGCACCCAGGCGCACGAAGCCGGGTTCGTAGATCGCGTAGGCGGGATGGAAGCGGTAACGCGCGGCGAGCCCCAGACCGTGCCGCACTTGCTCTTCCGGGTTGATGTAGACGAAGCCCGCGATATTCACCGACCCGGGATCGACCACCGACCATTCGATCAAGCCGCTGCGCGCCAGCGCCTCCACGGCGGCAAAGCGCTCCGCGGCAGGCATGTCGCTGGCAAGGGGAATCGTGGGGTATACGATGCAGTCGACCTGGCTGCGGATGCCCTCGATGATGCGCCGATAGAGGTGCGCTTCGTCGCACTGCCGGCCGCTCGCCTCGTCGTAGGCGTGAACGTGAACGATGGCGGCGCCCTCGCGAGCGCAGGCGATGCCCTCTGCGACGATCTGCGCGACGCTCACCGGAATGCCCGGCTGTAGCGCCTTCCCCCAAGACCCGTTCAGCGCTACTTCCAGCCACGTCTTCATGTTCGCCCCATTATAGAATCGGTGCGATGCCCGCCCGCCGCCCGCCCATCGCTGGGCGCTATACGGCCGAGGAACTCGAGTTGGCTACGCGCAATCATGGCATGCCGCTCGAGGCACTGCGCTACGACGTCACCCCGGCCGGACTGCACTACCTGCTGATCCACTTCGATATCCCGCCGTCCGACGAGGGCTGGAGCCTCGGCATCGGCGGCTTGGTGGAGAGGCCCTTTTCGCTGTCTCTCGCCGAGCTCAGATCGGAAGACAGCCTTACCGTTCGCGTCACCCTGGAGTGCGCCGGCAACGGCCGCGGCCAGGTCTCGCCGCGTTACCCGTCGGTGCCCTGGCTGGAGGAAGGCGTCTCGACTGCCGAGTGGACCGGCGTGCCGCTCGCCAGGCTGCTGCAGCGGGCCCGGCTGCGCGGCGCCGCCAAGGAGATCGTCTTCCACGGCGCCGATCGCGGCTTCGACCACGGCGTCGAGCATGACTTCGCGCGCAGCCTGCCGCTGCACGAGGCGATGCGCGAGGATGTTCTGGTTGCGCACGCCATGAACGGTGCTCCGCTGCCGCCGCAGCACGGCGCGCCGCTGCGCCTCGTGGTGCCGCGCTGGTACGGCATGGCGAGCGTCAAATGGCTGCGCGCCATCGAGGCGATCGACCGTCCTTTCGACGGCTTTCAGCAAGCGGCGGGCTATCACTTTCGCCGCGCGCAGGGCGAAAAAGGCGAGCCCTGCAGCCTGATGCGCGTTAACTCGCTGATGGCGCCGCCCGGGATTCCGGATTTCTACACGCGCCGACGGATTGTGGATGCAGGCAGCGTGCAAATGAGCGGCCGTGCGTGGTCCGGGGTCGCGCCGGTGGAGCGCGTCGAATTTGCCGTCGATGGGAAATGGACCGATGCCGTAGTCGCAAAGCCTCAGGCGCCGTACGCGTGGCAGTCGTGGCATACGGTATGGCAGGCGAGGGTCGGAGAGCATGAGCTCGCCTGCAGAGCGACAGACAGCGGGGGAAATGTCCAGCCCCTGGATCCGGTCTGGGACCTGTCGGGATTCGGTAATAACGCGGTGCAGAGGATCTTTGTCACGGTGCGCGGCTGACTGCGCGTCAACGCGCCGACCCCTGGAGCGTTTTTCAGGCAGATCCGCTTTGGATCGCCCATAAACGTCCAGGAGAAGCCATGTCCAAGAAGTTGCTCGTTGCGTTGATCGCCGCCGCTTTCACGGCGGGCGCCTATGCTCAGGCGCAAAAAGCGGAGCCCGCCGCTCCCAAAGGGCAGACGGGAACGACCACTCAACCGGCCACCCCTTCCGCGAAGTCGGCCAAGAAGGCTGACGCAAAGACCGCGAAGAAAGCCAAGTCTTCGAAGACCGCCACCAAGGCCAAGAGCAGCAAGTAGTCGGTTCGCAGACCGGAAAGCCCGGCTCCGGCCGGGCTTTTTTTTGGAGTAGAGTACTTCCCATGTTCATTCTGGGCCGGCTGATCTCCCGCAGCTCGCGTTCGCTGGCGGTAATGATCGGTTTTGGCCGGTCCAGTTCGGGCCGGGGCCGGGGCGAGGCGCGTGGTCGGCCTTCGATCGCGTTGCGCGCGCGCCTCCTCCCCCCCTCCCCGCCGTACCCCCCTTCCAGTAGTTCCCGAAATTTCAGCCCGCCAAGGAGCGACCATGGACCGTAGAGCCTTCGTGATAAGCGCTGCAGCCGCCGTTCTGCCGTGGCGAATAGCTTTCTCTCAGTCCGGGTGGCGCACTTTCGAGGTCACCACGCGAGCGGAAGTCGATTTCGCGGAGGGCGTGTCTCGCGTCTGGCTGCCTCTGCCCCTAGCCGTGGACACCGAGTGGCATCGCAGCCTCGGCAGCGCGTGGTCGGGCAACGCGCCGCGCGCCGAAGTCGTGCGCGACGGCAAGTACGGCGTGACGATGCTTTATGCCGAATGGCCGGCGGGTCATGCTGCGCCGCGCATCGAGGTCACCAGCAAGTTCTCCACGCGCGACCGCGCGGTCGACGTCGGCCGTCCCGATGCGAATGCAAAAGCGCTGGGCCCGGCGGAGTACGCCTTCTACACTGCGCCGACGGAGTGGATCCCCACCGACGGTATCGTGCGGGATACCGCGCGCGGCATCGTCAAGGGCGCGAGCAGCGACGTCGAAAAGGCGCGGGCGATCTACGAGTGGGTGGTCGACAATACGTTCCGCGATCCCAAGGTGCGCGGCTGCGGCTGGGGCGACATCAAGACGATGCTCGAGACCGGCAACCTCGGCGGCAAATGCGGCGATCTGAACGCGCTGTTTGTCGGGCTGGCGCGCTCGGTGGGCGTGCCTGCGCGCGACGTCTACGGCATTCGCGTTGCGGCCTCGGCGCACGGTTACCGCAGCCTGGGCGTGGGCACGCCGATGATCAGCAAGGCGCAGCACTGCCGCGCCGAGTTCTACGCGCAGGGCGCGGGCTGGGTGCCGGTCGACCCCGCCGACGTGCGCAAGGTGGTGCTCGAGGAGCCGCCGGGCCAGCTCGCGGTAAGCGATCCCAAGGTCGTGGCGGCGCGCAAGCGCCTGTTCGGCAGCTGGGAGATGAACTGGCTCGCCTACAACATGGGTCACGACATCGCCCTGCCGCATTCGAAGGGTCCGAAGCTGCCGTATCTCATGTACCCGAACGGCGAGACCGGCAATGAGAGGCTCGACCAGCTCGACCCGGATGCGTTCAAGTACACGATCAGTGCCCGCGAGATCACCTGATGCGGCGGGGTTTCCTGGCTGCGCTGCTGCTCGCCTGGGCGGCGCTTGCTCCAGCGCAGGCGCTGCGCGCCTGGAGCGGAGGCGCCACGCCGCCGCTGGAGCTGCAGGATCTCGATGGCGCCGCGCACCGTCTTGCCGATTACCGCGGCAAGACGGTGCTGGTCAATTTCTGGGCCACCTGGTGCGCCCCCTGCCGCGAAGAGATGCCGAGCATCGAGCGCCTGCGCCGCGCTCTGGACGGCAAGCCCTTCGCCGTGCTCGCCGTCAACGTCGGCGAGAGCGCCCGCGTCGCGCGCTCTTTCGCCGACACGATGCCGGCCCGCTTTACCTGGCTCCTCGACCGCGACACGCAGACGGCGAAGGCCTGGCGCGCGCGCGTGCTGCCCGCGAGCTACCTCATCGGCCCGGACGGCGCCATCCGCTATAGCGCGCTCGGCGCGCTCGACTGGTCGGGCGACGAGGTGCGCAACACGATTCAGGGCGTCATGCAGTGACCTTGCGAAGCGCAGTTCTTCTTCTGCTGCTTCTGGCTTGTCTTGACAGCCGCGGGGAGGAGGGCGAACGCAGGCCGCCTTTCATCACCACCCCGGGCGACGTGGTGGAGCGCATGCTGCAGCTTGCCGGCACGCAGCCGGGAGACCTGGTGGTCGATCTGGGCTCGGGCGACGGCCGGATCGTGATCGCGGCGGCGCAGAAATTCGGCGCGCGAGGGCTCGGCATCGAGCTCGACGAGAAGCTGGTCGAGCGCTCGCGGCACAACGCGCGGCTCGCGAAAGTGGCCGACCGTGTGTCCTTCGTGCAAGGCGACGTGCTGGTGGCCGATATCTCGAGGGCGAGCGTGGTGACGGTGTATCTGCTGCCTTCGCTCATCGACCGGCTGCAGCCGCGCTTCGTCGACGAGCTGCAGCCCGGCACGCGCATCGTCTCGCATGCCTTTGCAATGGCGGGCTGGAAGCCCGACCGCGCCGAGACCATGCGCGTGACGCAGCCTCATCCGGGCCAGGGCGACGAGAGCACGCTTTACCTGTGGATCGTCCCGGCCGAGGCGCGCGGCGTATGGCAGGGCGGCGACCTTCGGCTGCGCATCCAGCAGAATTACCAGGACATCGAGGTCGAAGGCACGCAGGGCGGGAAACCCATCGCGGTTCGCCGCGCGACGCTGACCGGGCGCGACATCGCGTGGGAAACCCGGGGCTGGCATTTTCGGGGTCGGGTAGAACAAAACCAGATTGTCGGCAAGCTCAACGACGTGCCGCTGGTCTTCACGCGAGCGCGCTAAAGCAGCTTTCCCGGATTCATCAGTCCGCGCGGATCCAGAGTTTGCGGGGGCTGCGCGGCCGCAGTCCCCGCCTATTTCCGCAGGGTCCCGTTCAGGCAAGCTGTTGCGAATTTTTCCAATATAGCTCGCGACGCGACATAAGCGGCATTGTGCGACGCCGCACCGGGGCAGCCGCCTTCGTGTAGGTCCCTCACTTCTTACCGAGTCGCTCCAGCCATTCGAGGTCGGCAAGATCCTGCGTGCGCCCGACGGCTCGCTTGTTCTTGATCAAGTGTTTTGCCGACAGAACGGGCACAGACAGATCTACGAATTTGGCCGTCATCCGATCGGCCCATGCTTCGTCGAAGGCGACGTCGTCGATACTGGTCAGAACGTCGATCCGTAGCGGCGCGACGCCGATCTGAAACACGGTTCCCGGCCTCGTCAGGTCGGTCTCTTTGAGATCCTGGAGCGGCGCACCGAACACGCGCAGCGCTTCGATGACTCGCTTTGCATTGGCGGCCTCGGGCCGGACCCAAACATCGAGGTCTCCGGTCGCCCTGACGCGACCGTGGGCCGCAAGAGCCTGGGCGCCGACGATAAGATACTCAACGCCGTGAGCGTTGAATGCGAACAACAGATCTTTGAAGTCTGGGCTCACCCGGTCCTCGCCATGCGAGGCACTGGAGGGTCAGTTCCCAGACTGCGTTCATGCGCGCTTCCGGGGTCGAGCCTTCCCAGTCCCGAGCCTCGGGCTGCGGATCGCCGGGGCGAATCACCCGGCTTGTTGCGTTTGCACGCTCGTATCGCGAGCTCATGGGTGCATTATAGATGGGATCGCTAGAGCAGCTTGCCGGGGTTCATCAAGCCTTTCGGATCGAGCGCGCGCTTGAGCGTGCGCATCAGCTCGAGCTCGAGGGGATCCTTGTGGCGGCGGATTTCGTCGCGCTTGAGCTGCCCGAGGCCGTGCTCGGCCGAGATCGAGCCGCCGAGGCTCGCCACCGCGTCGTAGACGATCCGGTTCACCGCTTCACGCTGCGCGATCAGCGCCTCGGGGCCGACGTTGTAATGCAGGTTGCCGTCGCCAACGTGGCCGAAGACGTACGGCCGCACGCCGGGAAACGCGCTTTCCAGGGCGGCTCCGGCGCGCTCGATGAGCTCGGGGGTCTTCGACACCGGCACCGAGACGTCGTGCTTGACGTTGGCAAATTGCGCCTCCGGAATGGTTTCGCGCAGGCGCCACAGCGCCCGCGCCTGCTCGCCGCTTTGGGCGAGCACCGCATCGCGCAGCGCACCGCGCTCGGCGCATTCGAGCAGGGCCCGCTCGAGATGCTCGTGCAACACTCCTTGCTCGCCGCTGTCGGCGAGGTCGGCGAGCACGTACCAGGAGTAGGGGGAAGCGAGCGGATCTTGAAGATCCTTTGATAAGAAAAGAACAGCTTCCAGGCAGTTGCGCGAAACCAGCTCGAAGGCGCTCAGCCGCTCGCCGAGCCGCTCGCGCAGCAGCGCGAGCAGCTCGACCGCGCGCCGCGGGCTGTCGAGCGCGATCCACGCCGTCGCCGTCGCGGTCGGCCTGGGATGGAGCCGGAGCACGGCGGCGGTAATGATGCCGAGGGTTCCTTCGGCGCCGAGAAACAGCTGCTTGAGGTCGTAACCGGTATTGTCCTTGCGCAATCCGCGCAGCCCGTTCCAGACGCGAGCGTCGGGCAGCACGACCTCCAGGCCGAGGACCTGGTCGCGCGCGGTGCCGTAACGCAGCACATTGACGCCGCCGGCGTTGGTCGAGAGGTTGCCGCCGATCTGGCAGCTGCCCTCGGCAGCGAGCGAAAGCGCGAACAGCCGGCCGGCGTCGTCGGCCGCTTTCTGCACCGCGGCCAGCACGCAGCCTGCCTCGACGGTCATCGTGTCATTCAAGGCATCGAGCTGGCGGATCCGGCTCATACGCGACAGCGAGAGCACGATCTCGCGCCTGGACCCGCTCGGCACCGAGCCGCCGGACAGGCCGGTATTGCCGCCCTGCGGCACGAGCGCGACGTTCTCGCGCGCACAGAGCGCGACCACGCGGGCGACTTCGGCCGTGCTCGCCGGGCGCACCACGCACTCGGCGGCGGCCGAGTACTGCTTGCGCCAGTCGGTAAAGTACGGGGCGGTATCCTGCGGGTCGGTCAGGACGTTGGCAGCGCCTACAATGTCGCGCAGGAGAGCATGCAGTTCCATCCTTGAGCAGGATAGATGACAAGCTGGATTATTAGGGCGCTTTTCGCGCTATTCGTTCTCGCGCCGGCGTTCGCGGCCGAGCCCCCCATCGTGGTAGGAGCGGTGGTTTCGCAATCCGGGATGCTCGCCGACCTCGCGGACGGGTACCGCAAGGGGCTCCTCGTGTGGCAGGACGAGGTGAACGCCGCCGGCGGCGTCGGTGGCCGCAACGTGGAACTGCGGCTGCTGGACGATGGCTCCGAGGCGGCGCGCAACCCGGCCCTCTACCAGCGGCTGATTCGCGACCACAAGGCCGACGCGTTGATCGGCCCCTACGGAACCGCGGCTACGCTGATGGCCGCAGCCGAGGCGGAGAAAACGCGACACGTGATGGTAAACGGAGCTGGTTCTTCGGTGGCCGTGCACCGCCGGCTGCCGCGCTACGTGTTCCAGAGCGCCGTGCCTTATGCCGCGTTCGGCGCCGGCGTGCTGCAAATCGCCGGGGAGCAAGGCTACCGCTCGCTGCTCATCCTCGCGCGCGATGACATGGTGTCGCAGGAAATGGCCGAAGCGGCGCGGGAGAGCGCGCTCAAGCAGGGGTTCAAGGTCGGCCCTGTCGAGATCTACGGCGGCGAGGTGGATAACTATGTCCTTCAGGTGGTCAAGGCCATCAATGCGGAGGCCGATGCGTGGATCGCGTTCGGCCAGCCGCGCGACGCGGCGGACATGGTAAAGACGCTGAAAAGGGTAGGCTTCGCGCCGAAGCTGTTCTTCGCGCGTGCGGCGGCGGATCCGAAGTTCATCGAGCTGGTCGGCCAGGACGCGGAATTCAGCCTCGCCGCGGCCGAATACCATCCGCGGCTGAAGACGAATGGAAATGACAGGTTCGTGAAGCTGTATTCGCAAAAGTGGTCGAGCCCGCCCAATGCCGCGGCCGCGCAAGGCTATGCCGCGGGAACGGTGCTCGGCGAAGCGCTGCGCCGCGCGGGAAGCGCGGACCAGGAGAAGCTGCGCGCGGCGCTCGCGGCGCTCGAGCTCGACACGGTGCTCGGCCGCTACAAGGTCGATCCGAAGACGGGGGAGCAGACCGGGATCAAGGCCGCGGTCGTGCAGATCGACAGAGGAAGACCGCTCGCGGTATGGCCGCCCGAGCTGCGGGCGGCGAAGCCGGTGCTGCCCTATCCACAGTGGCGCGAGCGGCGCCCGCTGGAATAGCGGGGAAAGGCATGAGATGGCGTTGAATCGTTCTTTCCTTTTTGCCCCGGGCAACGTGGCGCGGCGCGTGGAGAAGGCGTTGACCCTGGAAGCCGACGCGGTGATCCTCGATCTCGAGGATTCGGTGGCCCCATCGGACAAGCCGGCGACGCGCAAGCGGGTGGCGGAGGCCCTGCGGCAGCCGCGGCGCGCGCGCGGTTACGTGCGGGTGAATGCTCCATCCACCCCGTTTTGCTACCGTGACCTGGTGGAGACGATCCACGAACGCGTCGACGGCGTGGTGCTGCCCAAGGTGGAAAGCGCCGCCGACCTGCATGCCATCGACTGGCTGCTTGCCGCACTGGAACGCGAGCGCGGGCTCGCCGAGGGCTCGATCGACCTGATGCCGCTGGTTGAGACCGCCGCCGGAGTGCAGCGCATCGACCGCATCCTCCAGGCGAGAAACCTGCGGCCCTATCCCGGCCCCTGGCGCGTCAAGCGCATCGCCTTCGGCGCCGGCGACTACGGCAACGATATCGGACTCGAGCCCGGCCTCGATGAGGCCGAGCTGGCAGATGCCCGCGCGCGCCTCGTGCTCGCCTCCCGCGCCGCCGGCGTGGAGAACCCGATCGACAGCCCGTGGTTTCATTTCAAGGAAGCGGAAGCCTTCGGGCGAGCACTCGAGCGCAGCCGGCGCTGCGGCTTCCAGGGTCGGCTATGCGTGCACCCTGATCAGATCGGCCCGGTGAACAGCGCGTACCTGCCCTCGGCCGAGGAGCTGGCGCGCGCCGAGCGCATCATCGCCGCGTTCAGGCAGGCGGAGGCCAAGGGACAGGCCGCCATCCAGGTCGACGGGCAGATGATCGATTACCCCATCGTTTACCGTGCGCAGGCGCTCCTCGATGCGATGCAAAAAGCGGCGAAATGAACGCAGTGCTGCTGGCCGGCGGGCTGTGGATGCCCGCGATGGCCATGGCGCTTCTCGGCGCCCGGCTCGGCCGGCACGGCTACTCGACACACGTGTTTCACTATTCCGGGCGCGAGTCGCCCGAGGGCAATGTCGAGCGGCTGGCGCGCTACGCAGGGGCTCATGGAAGGCTGCACTTCGTGGGCCATAGTCTGGGCGGGGTGCTGGTGTTCGACGTGCTCGACCGCCACCCCGAGCTCCATGTGGCGACGGCGGTGCTGATCGGGGCGCCGGTACGCGGCTGCCTGGCTGGACGCCGGCTGGCTGTTTCGCGCTTCGGACGCTGGATGATGGGCGCGACGACGCCGCGCTGGGGTGAGCGCAACGCGGCCTGGCGGCGACCCGAGCCGCTCGGCATCATCGCCGGTACGCTGCCCATCGGGCTGGGATGGATGACTGGCAGGCTGCCCGGACGGAGCGACGGCGTGGTGCGGGTGGAAGAAACGCTTGTCGAGGGCATGGCGCAGCAGGTTACCGTGCCGGTCGCCCACAGCGCGCTGATCGCCTCCCGGCGCGTCGCAGGGCTCGTCGGGCATTTTCTTGCCGCCGGGCGCTTCGAATGAGTTGGCGCCGCGGCCTTGCGGCTGCGCTGCTTCTGCTCGCCGGCGGCTGCGAGTCGATCGGCTACTACCGCCAGGCTGTCGCGGGCCATCTCAACGTCATGGCTTCCGCGCGGCCGATCGACGCATGGCTTGCCGACCCGTCGACTTCAGCCGCGCTGCGCGCGCGGCTCGAGACCGCGCGCCGCATCCGGCAGTACGCCTCGCGCGAGCTCGGCCTGCCCGACAACGGCAGCTACCTTGCATACGCCGACCTCGGCCGGCCGTTCGTGGTGTGGAACGTCTTTGCGGCCCCGGAGTTCGCGGTCGAGCCGAAGAAGGAGTGCTTCCCGTTCACCGGCTGCGTCAGCTATCGCGGCTTTTTCTCCGAGGAGGAGGCGCGCCGGCACGCCGCGCAGCTGCGCGAGGCCGGCTACGACGTGCATGTCGCCGGCGTGCCGGCCTACTCGACGCTCGGCTGGTTCGACGATCCGCTGCTGTCGAGCTTCATCCTGTATTCCGACGCCCAGCTGGCGCGCCTCATCTTCCACGAGCTCGCGCACCAGGTGGTTTACGCGAGCGGCGACAGCACGTTCAACGAATCTTTCGCCGTGGTGGTCGAGGAGGAAGGCGTGCGGCGCTGGCTCGAGACCGAGGGCCGCTCCGCGGAGCTGGCGGCGTTCCGTGCCGCGCAGGCGAGAAGGCGCGAATTCGCCGCTGGCGTTGAGGCGGCGCGCGAACGACTGAAGTCGATCTACAGCGGCAGCCTGTCGAAAGAGCGCATGCTGGAGCTCAAGCGCGGCGAGTTCGCGCGGCTGCGCGCCGAGTATGGCGCGATCGTGCCGGCTGAGCCCAGCAACGCGTTCCTGGCTTCGATCTCGCTCTACACCCAGCTGGTGCCGGAGTTCGAGCGGCTGCTCGCGGAAAGCGGCAGTCTTGGAGCGTTCTACGTGCGGGTGCGCGAGCTCGCCGCTACGAAAGCGGAATATCGACGATTTTCAGGAACGCGGGACGGCCGCACAGCCGGTCGAACCAGGCCTTCAGGCTAGGCAGCGCCGGACGCTCGATCGGCAGGCGCATCCACAGCTGCACGTGGCAGCCGAGCGGGATGTCGCCCATCGTGAAGCCGCCGGCAAGGTACTGACGCCCGGCCAGCGCTGCGTTGGGAATGGCGAGCAGCTCGGCGCATTTCTTCCTCGCCTCCTCGATCGCCGCCATGTCGCGCTTCTCGGGCGGCGTGCGCACCAGCCCCCAGAACACGGTGCGGAACGCAGCCTGGAAGGTGAACGCCCAGTCCATCCAGCGCTCGGCGTCGGCGCGCGCGCGCAGGTCGTTCGGCCATAGCGTGCCGGCGCCGTGCCTGGCGGCGAGATAGCGCACTATGCTGTGCGACTCCCACAGCACGAAACCGTCGTCCTCGATGGTCGGCACGAGTCCGGTCGGGTTCATCCTGCGGTACTCGGGGGTGTTGTTGACGCCGAATTGCATGCCGGCGTCGATGCGCTCGTACTTCAGGCCGAGCTCTTCCGCGGCCCATAGCGCTTTCTTTACATTCACCGAATTGGTCCTGCCCCAGATCTTGAGCATGGTTTCTCCAGAATCCCTGTTTTTAAAAGCCTACGGCCTGGCCGTCACGGCGCGGATCGCTGGCGGCGAAATACCCGCCGTCGAGCTTCCAGATCAATTGCGCGCAGCCGAACTGGTTGTAGTCATCGGGCACTGAAACGATCTGGTGGCCGCGGCGCGCGAGATCTTCCAGCACCGCCGGCGCGAAACCCGATTCGACGCTGACTTCCAGGCCCTGCACGATGCGGTAGCGCGGCGCGTCGCTCGCCGCCTGCGGATTCTGGCCGTAGTCGGCGATGCGCACCATCACCTGGGCGTGGCCTTGCGGCTGCATGCTGCCCCCCATGACCCCGAAGCTCATCACCGGCTGACCGTTCTTCGTGACGAAGCCAGGGATGATCGTCTGGTAAGGGCGCTTGCGCGGGCCGACCCGATTGGGGTGGCCGCTCGTCATCACGAAAGTCGCGCCCCGGTTCTGCATCGAGATGCCGTTTATTACCACGCCGGAGCCGAACCCCATGTAGTTGGACTGGATGAACGACACCATCATGCCGGAGGCATCGGCCGCCGTGAGGTAGACCGTGCCGCCCTTGGGCGGCGTGCCGTGGCCAAAGTCCTGGGCGCGCTTCATATCGATGAGCGCGGCGCGCGATTTGAGGTAGCCGGGCCCCAGCAGCTGCTGCGGCCGCACGTCCATGTAGTCGAGATCGCCCACGTAGCGGCGCGCATCGGCGAAGGCGAGCTTCATCGCCTCGATCTGCAGGTGCAGGCTGTCGGTGCCGTCGAGCTTGAGCGAGGCGAGATCGAAGTGCTGCGCGATGCCGAGTGCGATCAGAGCGACGATCCCCTGGCCGTTGGGCGGCAGCTCGTGCAGGGTGTAGCCGCGGTAGTCGATTGCCAGCGGCGCGACCCAGTCCGCGCGGTGGGCCGCCAGATCCGCGGCGCGCATCGCCCCGCCGTGTTTCTCGGCGTGCGCTTCGATTTTTTCGGCCAGGGCTCCCCGGTAGAACGCCTCGCCTCTGGATTTCGCGATCTGCTCGAGAGCCTCCGCGTGCTCCGGAAAGCGAAAGCGCTCGCCAGGCCGCGGCGCGCGGCCGCCCGGCATGAAGGCTTCGGCGAACCCCGGTTGCGCTTTCAGCTCCGGCACCTGCTTCTCCCACTGGCCGGCGATGGTGGGCGAGACGAGGAACCCTTCTCGCCCGTAGCGGATCGCTGTCTCAAAGAGCTTTTCGAACGGCAGCTTGCCGAATCTGCGATGCAGCTCCAGCCACGCCGATACGCAGCCCGGAACGGTGATGGTATTCCAGCCGCGCAGCGGCATCGCTTTCTGGCCGCCGAAGAACTCGGGCGTCCAGCCGGCCGGGGAGCGACCGGACGCATTGAGGCCATGCAGCTGACTGCCGTCCCAGACGATGGCGTAGGCGTCGGAGCCGATGCCGTTGGACACCGGCTCGACCAGCGTGAGGGTGATGGCGGTGGCGAGGGCGGCGTCGACCGCGGTGCCGCCGGCGGCGAGCATCTGCAGCCCGGCCTGCGCGGCAAGCGGCTGCGAGGTGGCCACGGCATTTTCGGCGAGCACCGGCCGGCGCGGCCAGGCGTAGGGATTGTTCCAGGAAAAGGGCGTCATGGTCAGCGTGCGCTCGCTGGAGCAGTGATCACCGACCCGAAATCCAGCACCACGCGGCCGACCACCTTCCCGGCTTTCAGGTCTTCGAGCGCGCGGCTCGCCTGATCCGCCGCACGCGTCTCGACCGGAATCGGCTTCAGTTTCCCCTTCTTCGCCAGCGCCACCACCTCCTTCAGCTCCCGGAGGTTGCCGACGTACGAGCCGACGATGCCGATGGCGCGCTGCGCGATCGGCGGCAGCGGATGGGCGAGCTCACCGCCATAGAGGCCGACCAGCACGTAGCGCCCGCCCTTTCGCAGCGCGGCGATGCCCAAGGCGGCTGTTACGGGGCTGCCGACGAAGTCGATCGCGCCGGCAACGCCTTGCAGCTTCTGCACAGTGTCCGGCGATCGCGTATCGAGCGTGGTCTTCGCGCCGAGCCTGGCCGCTGCGGCGAGTTTTGCCTCGTCGATGTCGCACGCGATGATGTTCCTCACTCCCTTCGCTCGCAGGACCGAGATGCCGACCAGACCGACCCCGCCGCAGCCGATCACCGCTACCCGGTCCTTCGCGCCCAGCGCGGGAAGCTTCGCGCTCGCGCTGTAGGCAGTCAGCGCCGAGCAGGCGAGCGTGGCCGCGAACGATTCGTCGATCCCGCCCGCGTCCACCAGGTATTTCGCGTCCGGCACGAGGAGGTGCGTTGAATAGGCCCCGGCGCGATTCACCCCCAGGAATCTGGATTTCAGGCAGTAATTGTCCTGCCCCGCCCGGCAGACCGGACATTGACCGCAGCCGATCCAGGGATACACGATGCGCCTCTGCCCTACCTTCACTCCCTTGGCGCGCGGACCCACCGCCTCGACCACGCCGAAGGGCTCATGTCCGAGCGTAAAGGGCGGCACGCAGCCGCGCTCCTTCACGTAGAAGCGCCTGCCGCCGCCCCAGTCGAAATAGCCCTCCCAGATATGCAGGTCGGAATGGCACACCCCCGAGCGCGTCACGCGCACGAGCACCTCGCTTGCCTGCGGTTTCGGTGTTTCCTTGATTACTCTTTGCAGCGGCTTGCCGTGCTCGACGATGTCGTAGCTGATCAAGACTTGGCCGCCTCGTGCAGCGCCTGGTCGATGTCCCAGAGGATGTCGTCGAGCGTCTCGATGCCGACCGAGATGCGCACCATGTCGGGCATCACGCCCGCCTGCAGCTGGTCGGCCTCGCTCATCTGCCGGTGCGTGGTCGAGGCGGGATGGATCACCAGGGTCTTGGCGTCGCCGATGTTTGCCAGATGGCTCATGAACTGCGCTGCCTCGATGAAGCGCTCGCCGGCCTTGGCCCCGCCCTTGACGCCGAAATTCAGCAGCCCGGACGCGCCTTTCGGAAGATATTTCTTTGCCAGTGAAAAATACTTGTTGTCCGGCAGCCCCGGGTAGTTCACCCACGCGACGCGCGGATCGCCCTGCAGGAACTTCGCCACGGCGAAGGCATTTGCGCAGTGCCGCTCCATGCGCACGTGCAGCGACTCGAGCCCCTGCAAAAGCAGCCAGGCGTTGAGCGGGGAAAGCGCAGGGCCGAAAGTGCGCATGATCTCCATGCGCGCTTTCATGGTGTAGCTGAAGTCGCCGAAGGTCTCGTGGAAGGTGACGCCATGGTAGCCGGGCGAGGGCGCCGTGAACTCGGGAAATTTGCCATTGCCCCAGTCGAACTTGCCGGACTCGACGATCACCCCGCCCATGGTGGTGCCGTGGCCTCCGATGTACTTGGTGGCCGAGTGCACGACGATGTCGGCGCCCCATTCGATCGGCCGGCACAGGTAGGGCGAGGGCACCGTGTTGTCGAGCAGCAGCGGGACGCCGGCGTCATGCGCGATGGCGGCGAGCGCCTCGATGTCGACGATGTTGATCAGCGGGTTGCCGAGCGTTTCGGCGTAGATAAGCTTGGTATTGGCCTTTAGAGCTTTCTTGAAGTCATCCGGGTTGTCCGGGTGGACAAAAGTCGTTTCGATCCCCAATTTCTTGAGGTTCACGTGGAGCAGCGTGTGCGTGCCGCCGTAGAGGGTCGACGCCGACACGATGTGATCGCCTGCGCTGCACAGCGTCAGGATCGCCGTTACTTCCGCCGCCTGGCCGGTCGCCGCGGCAAGGCCCGAGCGAGCGCCCTCGACCGCCGCCATGCGCTCCTCGAACACCGCCACCGTGGGGTTGGAGATGCGCGAGTAGACGTTGCCGAACGTCTGCAGGTTGAAAAGGCTCGCCGCGTGGTCAGCGGAGTCGAAGACGAACGAGGTGGTCTGGTAGATCGGCGCGGCGCGCGCGCCGGTGGCGGCATCCGGAATCTGCCCCGCGTGCAGGCAAAGCGTCTCGATGCCGAATTTACGGTCCGCCATGCGAGCAACGCCTATGCCAGCTTCAGGTTTCCGGGTCCTCGGCGGGTGGCGCGTCGTTGTCGCGCGCGCTGCGGCGGTACTCGGACGGGGGGACGCCGACCTGGTTCAGGAAGAAGCGCGTGAAGTTGCTCTGCGCCGAGAAGCCGAGCTCCGCGGAGACCTCGGAAATCTTGTCGTCACCGGAGGACAGGCGCGAGATCGCCGTCTCGACGCACAGCATGTCGAGGTAGGCGCGGGGCGAGAAGCCCGTGCACAGCTGGAACAGGTCGTAGAAGCGCGAGCGCGACAGGCCGACGCGGTTCGCCAGCTCGTCCATGTTGAGGTCCTTGTTCGGCCGCGCGCGCAGCAGCCCGATCGCCTGCCGGATGCGGCTGTCCTCGAAGCGCGAGCCGCGCCACAGCAGAGCCGCGGCGCGCCGCTTGGCGAGGTAGGTCTCGACGATCAGCAGCACCAGCTCCTGCAGCATGAATTCCAGGCGCTCGGCGGACAGGAACCGGTCGTTCAGCACCTCGACAGCCAGGGTCTCGGCGAGCCGGCGGATGCGCGGCGTGACCGGCTCGCGCAGCAGCGCGAAGGGTCGCGGGTCTTCAGGTCCGAACACCGCCGGAAAGCTGGCATGCAGCCAGCCTCCCGCGGCGTGGAACACGAGCGCGCGCGTGGCTTCCTGGTAGACGTGGACCTCGCCGGGGTTGAGGAACAGCAGCTCGCCGTCCTTCTGCTGCAGGACGATGACCGGGTCGGCCAGCGCTTCGAGCATCTTGCCTGGCGCGAGCTCCATCAGCAGCAGCCGGCCGAACCTGCCTTCGAACAGGCGAACCAGTCTCCCCATGCGGGAAGGATACCTCAGTAAGCCAGCCAGCGGGGACGCCTGGCCGAGATCACGCGGGTGTTCACTCCCACCCAGTTGAGTCCCCCGAAGAGGCGCCCGTGCTCGATCTTGACGCAGCGGTCCATCACCGCGCCCAGCCCTGCGGCGCGAGCCTTGGCCGCCGCCGCCTCGTTTTTTACCCCGAGCTGCTGCCATAGCACCTTGGCACCGATACCGATCGCCTGCTCCGCGATCGGCATGACGTCCTGCGTCTTGCGGAACACGTCGACAATGTCGATCTTCTCGGGCACCTCGCGCAAGGACTTATAGCACTTCTCGCCAAGGATCTCGCCGTACTTCGGGTTCACGGGGATCACGCGGTAACCGTGCTCCTGCATGTACTTCGCCGCGAAGTAGCTCGGCCGGTACCAGTCGGCGGAGAGGCCGACGACGGCGATGACGTGGCTCTCCCGCAGGATGCGGCGCAGCGCGTTGATGTCGTCCATCGCCCGGATACTATAATCGAGCCCAGATGCTGGCGGCAGCGAAATGAGCGTGCATCCCCAGGTGGCCGCGCTTCTGGAGCGCGTCGCGCGCTCGCCGCTGCCGCCCTACCACAGCGTGCCGCCGTTCGTGGCGCGCCGCATCTATCGCGATACGCGGTCCGTGCTCGCTTCGGTTGCGCCACCCGTGGCGGAAAGCAGGTTGCTCATTTTCGATCGGCTCGCGGTGCGGGCTTACCGCCCGGTGCCGGGCGAAGTGCTCCCGGCCCTGGTGTACTTCCACGGCGGCGGCTGGACGATCGGCGATCTCGATACGCACGATGTCCTTTGCCGGCAGCTGGCCAACGGCGCGCGCTGCGCCGTTTTCTCGGTCGACTATCGCCTCGCGCCGGAATCGCCTTTTCCCGCGGCTGTGGAGGATTGCCTGGCGGCCACGCGGTTTATCTTTGAAAAATCCGGCTCTTTGAAGATTGATGCTTCGAGAATTGCCGTCGGCGGCGACAGCGCAGGGGGTAACCTCGCCGCGGTGGTGGCCCTGCATCGACAGATGCCGCTCGCGTTCCAGTTGCTGATCTATCCCGCGACCGATCAGCGCTGCGACACCGATTCCCACCGGCGAAATGGCGAAGGCTATCTCCTCACCCGGGAAGGGATAGAGTTTTTCCGCGGCTGTTACCTCCCAGAGAAGAAGCACTGGGCGGATTGGCGCGCTTCGCCGCTGCTCGCGGCAAGCCACGCCGGCCTGCCGCCGGCCTTCGTCATCACCGCAGGCTATGACCCCCTGCGCGATGAGGGGCGGGAATACGCCGAGCGCCTGGCGCAGGCCGGCGTCGAGGTTGCGTATCGCGAGTACAGCGACATGGTGCACGGCTTCCTGCTGTTCGGCGGCGTCCTCGACGCTGCCCGCACGGCGGTGGCCGACTGTTGCGCCGCACTGCGCGGCGCGTTCGAAAAGGTGCCGGCATGAAATCCGATCTGAAGACGCGCCACGGCGGCAGGATCCTCGCCGACGCGCTGGCGGCACAGGGCGTAAAGCTCGCTTTCGGCGTGCCGGGCGAGAGCTACCTGCCGGTGCTCGACGGCCTGTACGACGTGCGCGACCAGGTCGCTTTCATCGTCTGCCGCCAGGAAGGCGGCGCTTCCTACATGGCCGAGGCCTACGGCAAGCTGACCGGCGAGCCGGGCGTGCTGTTCGTGACGCGAGGGCCGGGGGCCACTAACGGCGCGATCGGCGTGCATACGGGATTTCAGGATTCCACGCCGATGGTGGTGTTCATCGGCCAGGTCCCCAACGAGTTCGCCGAGCGCGAGGCGTTCCAGGAAATCGACTACCGGCGCATGTACGGCCAGATGGCCAAGTGGGTGGCGCAGATCGACCGCGTCGAGCGCATCCCGGAGTACGTGAGCCGTGCTTTCCATACCGCGACGGCGGGCCGGCCCGGCCCCGTCGTGCTCGCGCTCCCCGAGGACACGCTGTTCTCGCAGGCGGCAGTCGCCGATGTGCCGCGGCACCACAGCGTGCGGCCGTCGCCTTCGCCTGCTGAAGTTTCCTCGCTAAGAGAGCTCCTCTTGAAGGCGCAGAGACCTTTCGTTCTGATCGGCGGTGGCGGCTGGAGCCGCGACGCCTGCCTGAAGCTGCAGCGCTGGATCGAAGCCGCCGGCCTGCCGGTCGGCACTTCGTTCCGTTGCCAGGACCTGTTCGACAACCGCAGCCCGAGCTACGCGGGCGATGTCGGCATCGGCATCAACCCGAAGCTAGCGCAGCGCGTGAAGGAGGCCGATGTGCTTCTCGTCATCGGCGCGCGGCTGGGCGAGATGACCACCAGCGGCTACACATTGCTCGAGGCGCCGGTGCCGCAGCAGGCGCTGGTCCACGTTCACGCCGGCGCCGAGGAGCTGGGGCGCGTCTACCGGCCCGCGCTGGCGATCAATTCCGGCTATGCGCAATTTGTTCAGGCCATCGAAAAGCTCTCCTTTTCGAAGCCCGAGTGGCGCAAGGAGACCGAGTCCCTTCGAAACAACTACCTGGAGTGGACCGAGCCGCTGCCGATGCCCGGCAAGCTGCAATACGGCGAGGTGATCAAGTGGCTCAGCTCGCAGCTTCCCGAGGACGCGATCGTCGCCGGCGGCGCCGGCAACTTCGCCGGCTGGCTGCACCGGCACTTCCGCTACAAGGGCTTCCGCACCCAGCTGGGATCGACCAACGGCTCGATGGGCTATGGCTATCCGGCCGCGGTCGCCGCCAAGCTCGCCATGCCGGAGCGCGACGTGATCGCGTTGTGCGGCGACGGCGACTTCTTGATGACGGGACAGGAAATCGCGACGGCAGTGCAGTACGGCGCGGCGTTCGTGGCGCTGGTCGTCAATAACGGGCTTTACGGCACGATCCGCATGCACCAGGAGCGCGAGTACCCCGGGCGCGTGTTCGGCACCGAGCTGAAGAATCCGGATTTCGCCGCGTATGCGCGCGCATTCGGCGCGCACGGCGAGGTCGTGGAGCGCACCGAGGAGTTCGCGCCGGCGTTCGGGCGTGCTCGCGCCTCGGGCAAGCCGGCGATCCTCGAGCTGCGCATCGACCCCGATGCCATCACCCCGTCCACCACGCTCTCGGCGATCCGCGAGAAGGCGCGCAAAGCTCATCCTACGTCAGGGCGATGAACTCGGGGTCGTCCTGGTGCGCGCGCTCGAACTTGAGGAAGTCGTAGTAGCCGCAGTGCACGCTGTCGGGATACTCGCGGCAGACCGCGGGACGCGACCCGTAGGCGGTGCAGCGGCGCGTCTCCTGGTCCAGCAGGACGCACACCGAATCGAAGATCCGGTCCTTGCGGTGGCGTAGCAGCCGCACCTTCTCTGCCGCGTCATACTTGGTGAAGCGCTCTTCGGCCTGCCGGTAATCGAGGCCGAACTGCCGCGCCAGGCGCTCGATGTCGCGCGGCGTCGCT
>Ga0210382_10000095_pt1 | contig 35021 bp, 29 predicted proteins | sample PLMedo_FD_155452 | JGI IMG/M metagenome (GOLD analysis project Ga0210382, IMG submission 155452) | Groundwater sediment microbial communities from an aquifer in East River, Colorado, USA - PLM0_60_coex redo | ecosystem: Environmental > Terrestrial > Soil > Riparian zone | place: USA: East... | reverse complement strand
GGCGACGACGTCGCTGCGACCGTGGGCGCGTTGCAGCACGTCGTCGACCTCCAGGCGGGCGAGCCGGCTCTCGGTGCGCGTCGAGTCGTAGCGATAGACCACGGGGTCCCCGGGGGCGACCAGGAGGGCGATGCGCCCGGTGCGGAGCTGCAGCCGCGCCGCGGCGCCGTCGAGCACGGCGGCGCCGAGCCGCGGCGAGGAATCGAGCACCGCGGCGAGGGCGCGATCGCCCGGACCCGCGGCCACCGCCACCCGGAGCTCGCCGGGCCCCGAGTTCCGGAACGCGAGGCCGAGCGCGAAGGCCAGCACGATCGGGAAGCCGAAGACCCAGAAGATGGCTTCCGGCTCGCGGTAGAACTCGCGCATCCGCGCGAGGGTCAGCTGGAACAGCGGATGCTCAGTCATCCCGCAGCTGCCGCCCGGTGAGCGCGACGAACACGTCCTCGAGGGTCGCGTGGTGCGTTGTGAGCAGGGAGAGCTCCAGTCCGCGGGCCTGCAACAGGGCGAGCAGCGCCGGGAGGGCGCGGTGCACTTCTGCGACGGTGAGCGAGATTCCGTCCGAGCCCGGCCGTACCGCCTTGATGCCGGGCAGGCCTCCCAACGCCGCGGCGAGATGCTCGAGCCCGGCGCTTTCCGTCACCGCGAAGTCGACCACGTGATCCGCGCCCAGCGACGCGACCAGCTCTCGCGGGCTGCCGAGGGCAATCACCTTGCCGTGATCCATGATCGCGACGCGATCACACAGTCGCTCGGCTTCCTCCATGTAGTGGGTGGTGAGGAGGACGGTCCCACCCGCTTCCCGGAACCGCCGGATGATCTCCCACAGCTGGCGGCGGGATTGGGGGTCGAGGCCGGTCGTCGGCTCGTCGAGGAACAGCAGCTCCGGGCGGCTCACGAGCGCGCAGGCGACGGCGAGTCGTTGCTTCTGGCCTCCCGACAGCGTCGCGACGCGTGCGCCGCGCTTCTCCTCGAGCTGCACGAGGGCCAGCACCTCGTCCACCGTGTGCGACCGCCGGTAAAACGACCGGAACAGCTGGAGGGTCTCCGCGACCGTGAGCTTGTCGGCCAGCTGGGTTTCCTGGAGCTGGAGGCCGAGGCGCTCGCGCAGGGCCCGGCCGGGGGGGCCATCGCTCCACGGCTGGCCCAGGACCTCGACCTCGCCCCCGTCGGGAGGCGTGAGGCCTTCCAGGATCTCGATCGTGGTGGTCTTGCCGGCGCCGTTCGGGCCGAGCAGCCCGAAGCATTCGCCGGCCGCGACGGTCAGGTCCAACGCCGCTACGGCCACGACGTCGCCGTAGCGCTTGGCGAGACCACGACAACGGATGGCGGGGGGGGGCGCGCCGGTCAGGATGGCGGGTTCCCGGGATCCGCCTTCTCCGGCTGCGACGCCGACTTGAGCGACTGGTCGAGCTGGATCATCATGCTGTTCACCCCTTCGCCCAGGGCGCGGACCTTGAAGTTCAGGCCGCTCCCCTGCCGCGCCGCCAGGACGGCGAGGCCGCCGGCGACGTCGGCGAGGGTGCCGACGTTGGCGCTCAGCGCCCGCTGGCGCATCTGCGATAGCTCGCGCGCGATGTTGCCGCAGATGTTGTTGATGATCACCGGCCGCGCGGCGCGATTGTTCTCCAGCTCCGCGATGAGCTTTTTCACGTGGTCGACGTTCCGGATGAAGGTCTGAATCTCTTCGATGTGGCGGACCTGATTCGGCGTCAGCTTCTGGACCACGGCCTAGTTCCTCGGGGCGATCGCGTCGGTCAGCACGCTGCCGTCGATCAGGGAGAGCGGCGTGACGCCGAGCAGCCGACCCAGCGTCGGAGCGATATCCACGGTGTTCGCGCGGCCGGAGTACGTTCCGCGCTTCACGCCGCGACCCCAGAAGATGATCGGCACGTGGGCGTCGAAGTCCGAAGGCTGGCCGTGCATGGCAATCGGCGCGCTTGCCGCCCAGACCGACCCGGGCTGCAGGGAGACCGTCAGAACGACGCCGGCATCGGGGGGTACGTGGTGCACCCAGCGCCGGGCCACGGGATCGGAGGCGGTGTCGGCGCCGGCGAGGCGTTCGGCACGGTCCACGCGCGCTACACCGGCGACGGCGCGGATGCGCGCGGCCACCGCGTCGAGCATGCTGTCTCTGTTGGCACCGACGGCGCCGAACCGCCCGTTGTCCCGCAGCAACAGCATCCCACTGTCGAACAGCAGCCACGCGCGCGGCGGAGCGCCAGTCGCTCCGGCCAGTCCGTCGAATTGGCGATTTACGGCGGTGACCAGGGTGTCGAGGGTCACGCGGTAGGCCGGGGCACCCGTTTTCGCCTGGGTCCGCTCGGGGAACGGCGTCACACCGTGGTCGGCGGTGAGCACGATGACGACGTTGTCCCGCCCCAATCGGTCGCTGAGCCGCTTGAAGAACCAGGCGAGCGAGCGGTCGAGCCGCAGCACCTGATCGTGGATCTCGCGGGAATCCGGGCCGTAGGCATGGCCCACGTAGTCCGTCGTGGAGAGGCTGACGGCAAGGAGATCGGTGCCGTTCCGGCGGCCGAGCCTCAGGGTCTCGAGGCCGGTCCATGCGAGCTCGAGCGTCAGGGAGTCGAGCGCGGGCGTGGCGCAGCCCCCGCTGGGCGCGCTCGTGCAGTTCGGCGACGGCGTGTGCGGGAACGTGCGGTTCCGGCCCCCGTTCTCCCACGGCTCGTCGTCCGCCTCCGCGTATGCCGAGTCGGGGAGGAGGAGCGGCCAGGGAGCCGGGGGGTGCAGCTTGGCGTTGAAGGCCCTCACCCACGCCGGAAGCGAGTCGGCGTAGTAGCGGCTCGTCGTGAACTGGCCCGTCGCGAACGAAAGCCAAAAGACGTCGGCGCGCGCCTGGCCCATCGGGAGGATGGCACCCCGATCCTTGACCGAAACGGAGAGGGCGCGGGCGCCTGGGTCCACCGCGCGCAGCCAATCGAGGAAGGCCGTGCCGCGAAACCGGCGGGGCGATGCGCCGGCACCCGTCGTCCCGACCAGGGGGGCCGTCGAGTCCTGCACCCCGAAATCGTTGCTGATGATCCCCGTGTGTGCGGGCCACCGCCCCGACAGGATGGTCGAATGGCCCGGCGCCGTCTCTGTGACGGCGTGGTCCTGGTAGGCGTTGGTGAACACGGCGCCCTCGGCGGTGAGCTGCAGCAAGCCGCCCGTGAGCTGGCGCTTCCAGCGGTCGAGATAGTCTGGGCGCAGCTGGTCGACCGTGATCACGACGACCAGCTTGGGTCGCGGCGGAGCGGACGGCAGCGCGAGCAGCGCCCACCAGAAGGATAGAGTCATGGGCACAAACTAGCGGCGGTCACGCCGTCGCCGCCACCGGCACGTCCCGCTGCTCCCGGAACACCAGGACGGCAGCCACGCTCACGATCGCGGCGCCACAGAGGAAGGGGATGCCGTGCCCCAGCTTGTCGAAGGCGAGCGTCGCGCCGACGGGACCGATGATGCTCATGATGCCCCGGAAAGTCTGTTGCGCTCCCATCACCAGGCCCAGTTCGTGCCGGGCGGTCCGCTGGCTGACCAGGGAGGTCGAGGCCGGGAAGAGAAGTGCGGTGCCCACCGGGACGAGGACCAGGAAGAAGATGAAGAGCACGAGCGCCGGTGCCGGGGGGAGGACGGCCGCGGGGAGAGGCATCAACGCCAGCCCCAGGAGGAGGGAGACGGTGCCGACCTGCATCGTCCGCACTTCGCCGAAGCGGGCGTTGAACCAGCCCACTAAGGACACGCGCATCAACACGCCCACCACGCCAAAGATCGTGAAGAAGTAGCCGATCGTCTGTTCCGTGACCTGATAGACGTCCTTCAGATAGAGCGCCAAGACGCCGATGACGACGTTCAGCGCCAGCATCCCCACCACGTAGATCCAGATCACGCGGTGCGCCGGCGCCGTCGGATGCTCGATGATCTCCCACAGCGCTCGCTTGACGGAGCGTCCCACCGGCACCTGGTGACCGCTGGGCGTGTGCGTGTGGGCGACCCGCGACTCGGGGAGCCATCTCCAGGCGAACGCCACCGTCACGAGCATGAGCGCGGCGGCGACGATCCCGGGGACTTCGGTGCCGAAGCTCCGCGCCACGGACCCAATCGCCGGTCCGATCATGACGCCGGCGCTCGTGGCGGCCGAGATCCAGCCCAACGCCTTGGCCCGTTCTGCCGGCGCCATGGTATCGGCGACGTACGCCTGCGCCACGCCGGTCGTGCCGCCGCCGAGCCCCTGCACCAGCCGGGACGCGAACAACATCCACAACGTGGTGGCGTACCCGAAGATCGCATACGCGAAGGCGGACGCACCGAGGCCGATGAGCATCGCCGGGCGGCGGCCGTAGCGGTCTGAGAGCTTGCCCCAGATGGGCGACGAGACGAGCTGGGCCACCGCGAAGGACGAGATGAGCGGTCCTACCAGCCACTCGGGCGCATGCATGCGCGTCGCGTAGAACGGCATCAGCGGGGCGACGAGCATCAAGCCCAGCATGTCCACGAAGCAGACGGCCATCAGGATGGACAGGCGCTTCATCGTCTGGCTCCGACGCCGAGCACGAGAGCGCTGGCGAGCATCAGGATCACGCCGAACGCCGCCGCGATGCCCAGCTCCGACACGCGCAGGCTGGACATGATTTCGATCGAGATCGGCCGGTTGTCGTAGGTATAGAGCACGATGGAGGTGACAAAATCGCCGAGCGCCGCCACGAACGCGAGGCTCCCCCCGGCCGCGAGCGCCGGTTTGAGGAGCGGCAGCGTTACCCGCCGAAACGCCGCCCAGCGCCCAGCGCCCAGGCTCGCGGCGGCCTCCTCGAGCGCCGGATCGATCTGGCGGTACCCGGCCAAGATGGCGCGCCCCGTCACCGGGAGATTGCGCACGAGGTAGGCGAGCGGCAGGATCGCCACGGTGCCGACCAACACCCACCGCAATGTCAGGGGGCTGTGCACGCCGAATGTCGCGGCGAGCGCGATCGCGAACACCGTCCCGGGCAGGGCCCACGGGAGCGCGAGCAACGCCTCGATCGGGTGCCGCCAGGCGGCCGGCGAGCGGCGCCGCAGCAATTCGCCGGCGGCGAGGGCCAAGGCGACCGCGGCCCCGGCGCTCACGGCCGCCATCCACCACGAATTGAGCAACGGCTCGAGCCGGGCCGGCTCCGCGAACAAGCGCTCGTAGTTCACGAGGCTGACGACGGGCGGCAGCGTTTCTGTGGTCCAGGTCCCGTAGGGCACGAGCGAGACGAGCCCGAGGGTCAGGTGCGGCAAGAGGAGCAGCAGCGCGAGCAACCATCCCGCGGCCGTGGCGAGCCCGCGGACGCCCGCCTGGCGGATCGGCCGGCGCCGCGGCGCCGTTCCCTTGCCGAGCGCGACCAGCACATCGTCCCCTTCGCCGCGGCGCAGCAGCGCGAGCCCGCCCACGGCCACGAGCGCGAGCACGATGGTCTCGACCGTCGCCAGTTCGAGGTCGCCGTTCAACTTGGACGCGACGATCTGCGTCGTCATCACGCGAAACCCGCCGCCGAACACATAGGGAGCGCTGAACGACCCCAGCGCGGTCATGAAGACGAGGAGCGTCGCGCCAGCGAGCGACGGGCGAATGAGCGGAAGGGTCACGCGCCGCAGCGTGGTCCAGCGACCGGCGCCGAGCGCCTGCGCGGCTTCGAGCATGGACCAGTCGAGCTTGGCGAGCCCGGCTCGGGTGAAGAGGTAGAAGTACACGTACATCGAGTACGTGTGCACCAGCAGAATCGCGCCCGCACCCTGGAGCCGCCACGGCGACTGCTCGAGCCCGAACAGCGCCTGTACGGCCCGGGCCACGAACCCCGACTCACCGTACAGGAAGAGGAACGCGATGACTCCAACAAAGGGTGGGAGCACCGCCGGGAGCGCGATCAGCGAGCCCAGGGTCCGGCGGCCGGGGAACTCGAGCCACTCGAACAGGAACGCGAGCGGCACCCCGACGGCCGCAGCGAGCACCACGCTCGCGACCGAGATCCAGAAGCTCGCCCACAGGGCGCCCCATTCCCCCGGCCGCCGGACGAAGGCGCGAATCGCGTCCAGATCCGCGGCGTCGATGGCCAGAATCGCGATGGGATACAGCACGAGCCACGCGAGCAACGCGGTCAAGGCCAACTCGCCAACCTGTTTGCGCGTCACGGCGCGGGCTCGGCGAAACCGATCATGCGCGACGCGGCCACGTACACCCGCTCTCCCACGCGGGCGGCATCCGGCTCGGCCTGCACCTCGAACCGCGCGCCGTCGTCCCCCTCCACGAGGAAGAAGGCGGCCGGCCCGGTATAGCGACGCTCGCGCACCACCCCGGGGTATCCGGCATCCGTGAATCGCAGCCGCTCGGGACGGACGACGACGACTTCGCCGTCCCGGCCGCCGAACGCGCGCGCGGCGGGCCCGCGGAGCACGTTGGCGCGCCCCACGAACGTGGCCACGAACAAGCTTGCGGGCCGTTCGTACAGCTCGTCCGGCGTTCCGAGCTGCTCCAGGCGGCCGGCGTTCAGCACCGCGACCCGGTCGCCCAGGTCGAATGCCTCCTCCTGCTCGTGGGTCACGAAGAGCGTCGTGATGCCGACGCGCTGAATGAGCCCCCGAAGCTCGCGCCGGGTGCGCTCGCGCAGCGCGGGATCGAGGTTCGAAAGCGGCTCGTCGAGCAGCAGCACGCGGGGCTCAGGCGCGAGCGCCCGCGCCAGGGCGACGCGCTGCTGTTGCCCGCCCGACAGCTCCTGGACCTTGCGCCGCTCGAAGCCCGCGAGGTCCACCAGCTTTAGGGCTTCCCCGGCCTTGCGGCCGGGGTCAGCCAGACCACGCAGACCAAACGCCACGTTCTCCCCCACGTCGAGATGCGGGAAGAGGGCGTAGTGCTGGAACACCATGCCGAAGCGGCGCCGCGCGGGGGGCATGCGGCTGACCTCGTCCCCCTCCACCACGATGCGACCGGCGTCGGGCGTTTCGAAGCCCGCGAGCAAACGCAGGATGGTGGTCTTCCCGCTCCCCGACGGCCCGAGCAGGGCCACGATCTCGCCCCGGGCGATGTCGAACGACACGGGGCCCACGGTCACCGTGTGCGCCCATTGCTTCGCCAGCCCCTCGACGGCGAGAAACGCGGTCACCGCGTTCCGCGCCCCCCCCGGCCCCCCCGCCCCCGCACGTGCTCGTCCCAGTAGCGCATCCAGTCCGCGCCGCGCTCGGCAAGCACGTCCCAATCCACGTCCGCCACCTTCATGGTGCTGCGCACGTCCCGCGCCCAGGGCGGCAGCGAATCGGCCGGCAGGTCGAGGCGCGCCGGGAGGCGGTACACTTCCCGCGTCGCGAGCAGCTGGGCCTCGATGCCGCCCACGTATTCGACGAACGCGCGGGCCGCCTCGCGATGCCGCGCGTTCCGCACCACGGCGATCGCATCCTCGATCACCGGGGTCCCGCTCTTCGGGAACACGTAGCCGAGCGGCAGGCCGTCGCGGCGGTTGAGGAGGATGTCCGGTAGATCCCAGATCGTCACGAGGCCCTCTTGCCGGGCGATCTTCTGGTCGAGCAGGGGTCCGTTCAGCACGTATTCCTTCGTCTGCGCATCGAGCCGCCGCAGCCATTCGAATCCGGCCGCTGTGTCACCCGTGGCCTTGAGGCCGCGCTCGATGATCATCCCCCATACGGCGCGCATCGTGCCGCTGGCGATGGGGTCCCGGATCAGAATCTTGCCCCGCCACCGGGGCGCCAGAAGATCGTCCCAATCCTGCGGCGCCTGTGGGGGCGGGACCGCACGCTCGGCGTACACGATCACGGCCGGCGTCTCGTACACAGCGAAGTACAGATCGCCCGGGCCGCGGCCGTGCAGACCGATCGCCTCGGCCCATGTGGGGCGGAACGGCTCGAGCAGCGAATCCCGAGCCGCCCGCGCGAAGATCGTCCCCGGTCCCCCGAACCACACATCCGCCTGCGGGTTTGCCCGCTCCGAGCGGAGGCGGTCGTAGACCTCCTGCGAACCCATGTCGAGCCAGCGCACGTCGACGTCGGGATGCGCCGCCTCGAAACGGCGCTCGAACAGCGTCAACAGATCGCGGCCGTGGGGAGAGTAGATGACGAGGGGAGTGCGGGAATCCCGCGAGCAGGCGGTGAGCGCGGTGAGGAGCAGGACCCCGGCGAGATGAACGCGGAACAGGAGCCCACTTTGCTGTTCCGCGTTCCGACTTCCGAGTTCCGCGGTCGGGTTAGGGAACATTGCCCTGCCTGAGTCCGAGGAGATTGGCAAAGAGCCGATACGCCCCCGGCACGCCCGCCGGCAGCTGCCGGAAGAAACTCAGGCCGGTGTAGACGTAGGTGCCGCGGCCCAGCGGCGCGACGAGGAGCCCCCCCTTGAGCTCCGGACCTCCCCCGTCGTGCGTCTCGAGCAGCGGCACGTACGTCGAGTCCCAATCGTGCGCGAAGTACAGCCCGCGCTCCTGCACCCACCCCTTCCAGTCAGTCGCCGTGATCTCGTTGGGGCGGTGAAACAGCGCATGCGTCGAGTCGAGCAGCGTCACCGGGGCAGCCTCGTCGGTCACGCGGTCATGCGGCTGGGCAATGCTCAAGCGGTAGGGCGCGAAGTTGCCCTGCACGAACGGGTATTGCTGATACTGCACGATCACCAGGCCCCCGCCGCGCGCGTAGTCGAGCAGGCGCCCGTTATTGGCGACGAGCGCCGGGGCGATTTCGTATGCTCGGCTCCCGATCACGATGGCGTCGTAGCGCGACAGGTCGCCGCGGGCCAACGTGTCGGCATCGAGCAGCTCGAGCGGAACGCCGATCGCCTGCAGCTCCTCCGGCACGCGGTCCGCGGCGCCGCGCACGTAGCCCACGCGGGCGAGGGGCGGCAACGCGAGCTTGACCGTGCGAATCCGCGCGGTGGAAGGATGGACCACCGGGCGCGGCCGGATGTGCGGATAGTCGATGATCGCGAGGGCTCCCTCGCTGCGTCCGCCGCCCACACCGAGTGCCGCGACGCGCAGCGCGTACGACCGCTCCGCCACACCCGGAGGCGCAGCGAGAGTGACCCCGAAGCTCTTGGTCTCGTCCTCCCGCTGAAACGCCAGGCTCTCCGCCGCGACGGCGCTCCAGCCCGCGGGGGGCGTCGCCACGATCCGGCCCGCCGCCGGCCCGCGCGCGCGGTTCGTCACGGTCACCGTGAATCGACGCGGCTGGCCCAAGCTCCCCCGTCCGTCGACCGGCCACACGGCCATGTCGGGCGTGACGGCAACGTCGAACTCCCGGGTGACGAAGAGCGGCTTCCGCACCTCGCCGACGCCTTGGTCGCGATAGCGGTACACCACCTCGCGCGTCAGGGTCACGGGGGCGCCGGCGATCGTCAAACGCACACGGGCCTCGAGCGGCGGGGGCTCGAACGGCTCCCCGCGGAGCTCGGCGGGGACGCCCGACCAGTCGTACAACGGTCCGCCGCCCGTGAGGGGGCGCCGCAGGAAGTACGGCTCCGAGCGCGGCGCGTCTTTCGCGACCGTTACGACGAAGCGCCGCGCGGCCACGGTGCCGGCGGCGACCGGCGTCGCCGCGAAGTCGAGCCGCTCCACACTCCAGCCCAGGGGTGCGCCGACCGCCACGGAATCGAGCCGCACGTCGGCCTGCCCGGCGTTCCACACGAGGACCTCGACCTGCAGGCGTTGACTCGGGATGACGATCGCGTCGTCCGCCGTGCCGTCGATGGCGACGCCGGCGGCCGAGGCGAGCGCCCGCTCGACAATCGCGCGCTGCTCGCCGTCTTCGGGTCGCAGTTCGCGGAGCGCGGCGGTGAGATAGGGGACGATCGTCGCCGGCGCCCAGGGGTTGAGCCGGGCGCGCGCCGAATCGATCAGCGCCGTGAAGCGCTCGCGGCCGTGCAGCACCGTGTCCACCCCCGCGAACAAGCCGGGGTCGCTCCTCGCACCTGGCGTTCGTGACGCGACGAGCGCCAGCCGCACGACGCTCGGGCCGGGCCGTTGCAGCTGGCCTTCATCCTGGGAGCGGTGACGGCTGCGGCTCGCCATCGCGATCTGGTAGTACGATTGGCCCGCGATCGGGTCGAGGATGCCGCTCGGCATCGTCAGCGTCGTGCCCGCCGTGTCGAACCCCGCGCTGCGGTACAGCTTGACCGGTCCCCAGACGGAGTCTTTCAAGGTCTCGAAGGCCTGCCGCGCCAGTACGCCGGACACCTGGTGCTGGCCGTGCCCGTCGCGGGGGGTGCCCGAGAAGATCGAGACGAGGATCTGCGGCCGGAACCGCCGGATCACGGCGAGCACATCCTGAAGCAACGAGTCGCGCGGCCAGAAGCGGAACGCTTCGTCAACGGACTTGGAGTAACCGAAGTCGTATGCGCGGGCGAAGAACTGGCGGGTGCCGTCCACCTCACGCGCGGCGAGCAGCTCTTCGGTCCGAATGATCCCTAGCTCGACGCCCAGCTCGGGTCCGATGAGGTTCTGCCCCCCCTCGCCACGCGTCAGGGAGAGATACGCCACCTGCACACCGTAGCCGCGGGAAAGGAGGGTGAGCAACTGATTGTTTTCGTCGTCGGGGTGGGCGCCGATCACGAGCACGCGCTTGGTGGCGCCGAGCTGCGCGAGCGCGCGCGCCATCGCCGCGACGCCGCCCGTCCCGACGGGGGCGAGCTGCTGTCCCCGGCCGGTGCCGGCCGCGACGACGCTCAGCACGATCGCGAGCGGGAGAGTCTTTCTCACTATTGTGACAGGTAGACCATGCCACCCTTCATAACGAACTTGACCCGCTGCAGTTCCGTGATGTCGCGCAGCGGGTCGCCGGTGACGGCCACGAGGTCGGCGTACAGACCGGGCGCGACGGCGCCGAGGTTCTGCTCCTGACCAAGCAACGCCGCGGCGACCGATGTGCCCGACTGAATCGCCTGCATCGGCGTCATCCCATACTGCACGTAGTACTCGAATTCCTTCGCCTGGTTGATCTCGGTCCACGGGAACCCACCGACGTCGGTGCCGAGCGCGATCTTGACGCCCTTGCGCAGGGCGCGGCCGAAGGCACGGCGCTCGAGCGCGACGAGGGCCGGCCACACGCCGCCGCGCGGCATGACGTGCACGCCGACCGTCACGGTGGGCACCCAGAACACGCCGCGCGCGACCATCACGTCCATCAGCGAATCGGTGAGACCGTCGCCGTGCTCGATCGAATTCACACCCGCGCGCAGCGCGGCGGCGATCCCGTCCGAGCCGATGGCGTGAGCGGCGACCTTGCGGCCCAGGCGGTGGGCTTCGTCTACGATCGCCCGTGCTTCGTCGTCGGTGAAGTTCACCCAGCTCCGCAGCGTCGAATCGGGAGTGAAAAAATAGCGACGGTCGCTGTAGTACTTGATCCAATCGGCGCCGCGAGCGACCTGCTCCCGCACCGCGAGGCGCGCGTTGTCGACGCCGTCGACCGGTTGGACGCCGTGCGGCAGCTCCAGCTCCCAGTTGTCCGACAGGATGGGATACATCCCCGTCGGCGCCATGGCCCGCGTGGAGGCAAACACGCGCGCGCCCGGTACCTCGCCGCGTGCAACCGCCCGCTTCACGTCCACGTCCGCGAACATCGCCCCTTCGGTTTCGACGTCGCGCAGCGCCGTAAAGCCGTGCTCGAGGGCGAGGCGGGCGTTGCGGGCCGCGAGGATGGCGCGGTACGGGATCGACTGCTTGAGCAGCTGGTCCTCGTACTCCTGGGAGGTAATGTCGCCCTGGAGCAAGAGGTGGGTGTGCGTGTCGATGAGGCCCGGGAGGACCGTCATTTGCGACAGATCGATGACGCGGGCGTTGGGTGCCTGCGCCTGCACCTGCGCGGCAGGCCCGACGGCGCGGATCCGCTCGCCCTCGATCAGGATCCCCACGTTGGCCTGGACCTGGGTGGACCGCCCGTCAATCAGTCGACCGGCCTTGATCAGGATCGGCTGAGGGGGGGCGGCCTGGCCGAGCGCGGCGTTGGGCGCCGCGAGAACGGCCAGCAGGAGAACGACACGACGCATCGGCGAGACTCCGGAAGAGGGCGTGGCTAATCTAGCCCGCCCCGCGGGCGGGCGGTAAGCTTCCGGGCGCCTACCCTCTAACGGCCGGAGGCCGTCCATGTCGGTGCGTGTGACCTGTCAGTGTGGAACGTCGTACGAGCTCAAGGACGAGTTCGCCGGAAAGCTCGTGAAGTGCCCGCAATGCGGGCGCGAGAACCGCGTGCCCGGCGCCGGCGTGCCCGTCCAGGTTCAGGCGGACACGGTGTTCGACCGGGACATCTTCCTGCTGCGCCAGCAGATGCTCCGGATCTCGGAAAAGTACGACGTCGGGGACGAGCAGGGAAAGAATATCATCTATATCGAGCGGCCCGCACACCTGCTGCGGAACATCGGCGCCCTCCTGGCCGCCTTCACCGCCGCTGTGCTCGTGTTCGTGGCCTTCATGTCCGCCGCGGAGCAAACGCCGGTCGGCAGCGCCGCACGTGGCATCCTGATCATCCTCGGAACCGTGCTCGCGATCGCCGCCCTGATCGGCGTCGGGATCCCGCTCTCCGCAAAACGGCACGTCACGTTCTATCGCGACGGGTCGAAGCGCGATCGGCTGCTCGAGGTGCTGCAAGACAAGAAGTGGCAGCCCATCACTATGACCTACACGGTACGCGACTTCCGCGGGAAGCCGCTCGCGAAACTCGCGAAGAACATCCTGTACAACGCCATCCGAAAGCGCTGGTACGTGTACGCGCCGGACGGACGCCTGGCCTACGTCGCGAAGGAAGACTCGGTGATTCTGTCCCTGCTCCGGCGCTTTCTCGGTCCGCTGTTCGGGCTGCTGCGCACCAACTTCATCATCCTCCGACCGGACAGCGAAGATGTCATCGGCGAGTTCAAGCGCAAGTTCACGATTCTCGACCGCTACGTGCTGGACATGAGCGCCGATCCGCAACGTCTCATGGATCGGCGCGTGGCGCTCGCCCTCGGCGTCATGCTCGACACAGGCGAGCGTCGGTGACGGGACCGGAGGGCGGGGGGGGCGGGGGGCGGAACCCCCGCGAAGAGCCGATCCCCATCACCGCCGACATGCTGGCCGGCGGCGCCACCGGAAGTCGCGGCAGCCGCATCGATTTCGAGCGCGGGATGCGACACGCACCGCCGCTGATTCTGTTCCTCATCGCGGCGAACCTCGCGATGTTCGCGTGGGAGGTCAGCGCGGGCGCGCTGGCCGACGAGGACGCGATCGTGGAGGCCGGGGCGTTGGTGCGCGACCGCGTGCTCGCGGGGGAGTGGTGGCGGCTGGTGAGCGCCATGTTTCTGCACGGCAGCGTCGATCACATACTCGGCAACGTCATCGTCCTCTACATCGTGGGACTGGCGTGCGAGCACGCCTTCGGCGGGGCGCGCACTGTTCTCGTCTACTTTGCGAGCGGCGCCGCCGGCGCGCTGGTGAGCATGGCGGCCGGGCCGGGGCCGTCGGTCGGCGCGTCGGGCGCGATCTTTGGCGTGATCGCCGCGGTCGTGGTGGTACTGTATCGCCACCAGGACCGGTTCTACGTGCGCGACAAACGCATCGGTTTCGTGCTCGCGGTCTGGGCCGGCTGGCAGATCTTGACGGGGCTCGCCAATCCACTGATCGACAACTTCGCGCACCTGGGCGGGTTAGCGGGCGGAGCGCTGGCCACCCTGCCCCTCCGGCCGCGCCTCCTTCCAGCCGGTCCGCAGGGGTAGATTAGGAGTATGGCCACCACCGCCGAACCCAAACGCCCTCCTCCATCTGCCGTCAGCGCCGACGAAGCGCGCGACGTCGCCGAGGCCGCACGCGAGCAGGAATGGGCCGCGCCGAGTTTCGTCCGCGACTTGTTCCTCGGCAACTTGCGGATGGAGCTGATCCATCCGTATCCCGAGCAGGACGCCGAGGAGGTGGCGCGCGCGAAGCCGTTCCTGGACAAGCTCGAGCGATTCCTGCGCGAGAAGGTCGACTCCGACCGCATCGACCGTGAGGGGGAGATTCCCGAGGACGTGATTCAAGGCCTGCGCGACCTCGGCGCCTTCGGCATCAAGATCCCGCGCGAGTACGGCGGGCTCGGCCTGTCGCAGCTCTCCTACATGAAAGCGATCGAGCTGGTCTCGTCGGTGGACGGCTCGATCACCGCCCTGCTCTCCGCGCATCAATCGATCGGCGTGCCGCAACCGCTCAAGATGTTCGGCAGCGACGCCCAGAAGAAGAAGTACTTCCCCCGGCTCGCCAAGGGCGCGATCTCCGCGTTCGCGCTGACCGAGCCGGGCGTCGGGTCGGACCCGGCGGCCATGGAGACGACGGCGATCCCGAGCGACGACGGCGAGGCCTGGATCCTGAACGGCGAGAAGTTGTGGTGCACCAACGGCACCAAGGCCGAGCTGATGGTCGTGATGGCGCGCACGCCGTCGCGGGTCGTACGGGGCAAGGAGAAGCGGCAGATCACGGCGTTCATCGTCGAAGCCGACTGGCCCGGCGTGGAGGTGGCGCACCGCTGCCACTTCATGGGGCTCAAGGCGCTGTATAACGGCGTCATGCGTTTCACCAACGTGCGCGTCCCCAAGGAGAACGTGCTGTGGGGCGAGGGCAAGGGTCTGAAGCTCGCCCTGATTACGCTGAACACCGGCCGGCTGACGCTCCCCATCTCGTCGGTCGCGGCGGGGAAGCGCTGCCTCGAGATCTCGCGGAAATGGTCGGACGAGCGCGTGCAGTGGGGCCGCAAGATCGGCCAGCACGACGCGATCGCCCAGAAGATCGGGGCGATGGCGGCGAACACGCTCGCGATGGAGGCGGTCGCCGAGTTGTGCGGGGCGATGGCCGAGCGGGGCGGCTACGACATCCGGCTCGAGGCCGCGATCGCCAAGCTCTACAACTCCGAGGCAGGGTGGCGCATCATCGACGACACGCTGCAGATCCGCGGCGGGCGCGGGTACGAGACCGCCGACTCGCTGCGCGCCCGCGGGGAGCCGCCGGTGCCGGTCGAGCGCATCATGCGCGACTTCCGGATCAATTTGATCTTCGAGGGATCATCGGAGATCATGCATTTGTTCATCGCGCGCGAGGCGGTGGACAAGCACCTGCAGGTCGCCGGCGACGTCGTGATGCCCGGCAAGACCCTCGGCCAGCGCCTCGCCGGCCTCGCGCGCTCGGCCCTGTTCTACGGCTGGTGGTACCCATCGCGGTGGCTGGGGTGGAGCGTGTGGCCGCGGTACGCCGAGTTCGGGGCCCTCGCGCGTCACGTGCGGTTCGTGGAGCGCAGCGCGCGCCGCCTCGCCCGCGGCGTGTTCCATGCGATGCTCCGGTTCGGGCCGAAACTCGAGCTGCGGCAGGCGGTGCTGTTCCGGCTGGTGGACGTGGGAGGCGAGCTGTTCGCGATGGCCGCCACGTGCGCGCGCGCGCAATGGCTCTTGCAGCGCGACCGCGCGACCGGCGCCCGCGCCGTCCGGCTCGCCGACGTGTTCTGCCGTCAGGCCCGCGGCCGGGTGCGGTCGAAGTTCACGGGCTTGTGGCGCAACGAGGACGTGCCGACCTACCGTGTGGCCCAGGAAATCCTGGCGGGGGAGCATCGCTGGCTGGAACGCGGCTTGGTGGAGCTGGATGGTTAGTCGGTTGGCCGGTTAGAGGGTTAGGGATTGCCCCGCGGGCCGGTACGTCGGGCAATCGCCTTGTACAGACCCATGGTTGTCCTGCCCGCTTCAGCCTGAACTCGATCCAGGTCTTGCCACGAATCCACGGCCAGCAGGCGGAGGTCGCGAGCCAGCGTCCCGAGATACGCCAGCTCTGATAGCGACCCTAGTGAGATATCCAGAAAACGCCGTAACTCGGGAAAGCCACGCTTGGCAGACCCCTCGGCGATGTTCGCTGCCGCCGATACGGCAGCCCGCCGCATCTGAGACGTGATGCCATACCGTTCGGACTTCGGAAACCCTTCCGTGATCTTATAGGTGAGCAGCGCCAGACGGTGGCAGTGATGCCAGGCGATGAGTTTCTCATAAGGGCGCACGGTTCCGAATGTACGGTAGGCGAGGCATTCAGCAGGATCAAACTAGCGCAATCCGGACCGATTCTTTGCGCCCTGACCGACTAACCGACCAACCGACCAACCGACGTCACGCTGCTTGGTGCGCGATCATGATGCTCTTCAACCGCTCCGGCGCGTCCGCTCCCGCGTCGCCGTAGGGCGCCGGGTGCCCTTCCGCTTCCATCATGACACTGGGACAGACGAGAGAATACTGGCGCGCCCGGATGCGATCGACCGCGGGCTGTGCCGCAACGGGCGCCGCCACCACCACCTCCCGCGCGCCGAGGTGCTCGGCGGCCTTCGCCGCCGCCAACACCTTCCACGGGTACACGATCTGTCCGTCCACGATGACGGCGGTGCGGCCCTCGAGCTTCTTCACGGGGCGCTGCGTGCGGTACAGCACCAGATCTTGTTTCACCCGCGCCCGCGACTCGTCGATTGCCGCCTGCAGCTTCTCGAGGAGATTCATCCCCGGCTGAAAGTCGGGGTCCATCTCGGCGGGAGCCGACTCGGCCATCGCCCCGATCGGCGCCAGGTTCGACCCCAGCTTGATGAACGACGCGACGATCACGTCGAACTGCGCCCCCATGGCCTTGGCCGCGTGCGCCGCGATCTCCACGCCTTCGGGAGTAATGCCCAGCAGAATGCACGACTGGTACCCCCGGCCGGCGAGCTGCTGGCCGAGCAAAGCCCCGGCGCTGGAGCGCGTGGGATAGAGACTGGGAGGGGGCTTGGGCGAGGGGGTCACGGGCCAAAACATACGCGATCAGCCGTCAGGCGTCAGCCCTTTCTGATGGCTGATGGCTGACGGCTGATGGCCTAGGTATCTTCCACCCGCCCCATTTCCAGGATGCGTAGTGCCGAAGGACACCATCACCGTCACCGACAATCGCTCCGGCCAGTCGTACGAGATCCCGATCCAGCAAGGGACGATCCGGGCGGCCGATCTGCGGCAGATCAAGGCATCGCCCGACGACTTCGGGCTGATGTGCTACGACCCCGCGTACATGAACACGGCGTCGTGCCGCAGCGCGATCAGCTACATCGACGGCGACAAGGGGATCCTGCGCTACCGCGGCTATCCCATCGAGCAGCTGGCGGAGCACAGCACGTTTCTCGAGACCGCGTACCTGCTGCTGCACGGCGAGCTCCCGTCGGCGGCGGAGCTCGATTCGTGGGTGTACAACGTCACGCACCACACGATCATCCACGAGAACATCAAGAAATTCATCGACGGCTTCCACCACGACGCCCATCCGATGGGCGTGTTCGTGAGCACCGTGGCCGCCCTTTCGACGTTCTATCCCGAGGCGAAGCGCATCACCGACGAGACCTCCCGCACGAACCAGATCTTCCGGCTGATCGCGAAGGCCCCGACCCTGGCCGCGTTCGCCCACCGGCATACGGTGGGGATGCCCTACGCGTATCCCGACAACGATCTGAGCTATACCGGCAACTTCCTCAACATGATGTTCAAGGCGACGGAGGTGAAGTACGTCCCGAACCCGACGCTCGAGCGGGCGCTCGACGTGCTCTTCATACTCCACGCCGAACACGAACAGAACTGCTCGACCAGCGCGATGCGGGCCGTGGGCTCGTCCCATGCCGACCCGTACTCCTGCATGGCGGCCGCGGCCGCGGCGCTGTATGGGCCGCTGCACGGGGGCGCGAACGAGGAAGTGCTCCGCATGCTGCGGGAGATCGGCTCGATCGACCACATCCCGGCCTACATCCACCGCGTGAAGCAGGGCGAGGTCCGGCTGATGGGCTTCGGGCACCGGATTTACAAGAACTACGACCCGCGGGCCAAGATCATCAAGCAGACCGCCGAGCAGGTGTTCGACGCGACCGGGAAGAATCCGTTGATCGACATCGCGCTCGAGTTGGAGCGCATCGCCCTGCAAGACGAATACTTCGTCAGCCGCAAGCTGTACCCCAACGTGGATTTCTACTCCGGCATCATCTACGAGGCGATGCACTTCCCCGTGGACATGTTCCCGGTGCTGTTCGCGATCGGGCGGACGCCCGGATGGCTGGCGCAGTGGCAGGAGATGTTGCTGGACAAGGAGCAGAAGATCGCGCGGCCGCGCCAGGTCTACATCGGCTCGCCGGTGCGGGACTACGTGTCCATCGAGAAGCGGACCTGAGGCGTCGGGAGGCGCGCATGCCCACCTACATTCTGCTGTCGAACCTGACCGACGAGGGCGCCAAGGCGTTGAAGGCCAAGCCCAAGCGTCTGCAGGAAGTGAACAAGGAGATTGAAAAGTTCGGGGCCAAGGTGACCGCGCAGTACGCGGTGCTCGGCCCCTACGATTTCGTCAGCATCGTGGAGTGTCCCGACAACGAGACGATCGCCCTTGTGTCGGTGGAGCTGTCCTCGCGCGGCAGCGTCCGGCTGCTCACGTTGCCCGCAATTCCCGTCGCGAACTTCGTGCGCAACCTGAAGAGCTAGGGGCCCGTCAGCTGGTTGGCGACGCGCACCGGCACGACCCGGGAGCGCGTCGTGCCGTCGCCCAGTTGGCCGTGGTCGTTGAGCCCCCAGCAGTAGGCAATCCCACCGGTCGTGAGCCCGCAGGTATGATGTTGGCCGCCGGTCAATGACCGGAAGCTCAGGCCCCCGTCCACGGCGACCGGCGTCTTGGCACACGGCAAGTTCAGACCGTCCACCACGCAGAAGTTCGTCGGTGGCCCCCCCAGCTGTCCGCTCGCTCCGGCGCCCCAGCAGTGGGCCGCCCCGCTCCCGGCGACGACGCCGCACGTGTGCGTGCCCCCCGCCGCAAGCGCCACAAACACCAGCCCGCCGGCCACCGCACGGGGCTCGCTCGCGCCGGCGCCGGCCGCCGTATCCCCCAACTGCCCGAGAGTGTTGTCTCCCCAGCAGTAGGCCGCCCCGACCGCCGTCAACCCGCAGGAGTGAGAAACGCCCACGGCGATAGCCGCGAACTTGAGCCCTCCTGCGACGGCAACGGGCAGCGTCGTGTCCGTGGTGGACCCATCGCCTAGCTGGCCGGAGCCGTTCCGGCCCCAGCAGTACAGGGTGCTATCTGCTGCGCGCGCGCAACTGTGTTGCGTCCCCACCACAACCGAAACAAGTCTCAGCCCGCCGCCCACGGGGGTCGGAGCAGGGCGATCAGTCCGCGTGCCGTCCCCCAGCTGGCCGTACAGATTCCAGCCCCAGCAATGTGCTGAGCTGTCCGCTGCGGCCGCGCAGGTGTAGGCGCCGCCCGCATCGAGCGTCGCGATGGTGAGCCCGCCCGCTATCGGCGTCGGGACCAGCCGGGTGCTCTGCGACCCGTCGCCCAGCTGCCCGCTGAGATTGAATCCCCAGCAGTAGGCAGCGCCGCCGGCCGCGACTCCGCAGGTATGCCCGGCCCCCGCCGCCGTGCTCGGTTCGGCGAGCGGCGTCGACGTATGCACCAGGACCGGGAACGGGCGGTCGCGACGGCTCCCGTCTCCCACCTGGCCGTACGCGTTCCAGCCCCAGCAGAAGACAGCGCCGCTCCCGGTGCTGCCGCACGTGTGCAACACGCCAGCGCTGACCGCGACGAGCGGCGCGGGGATCGGATCGGACGCAGTAGGCGGCTCGGTCGCGCACGCAACCAGAGCGATACCAAGCGCTGCGCGGCTGACAGCACGGCTTGCGGACACGGCGGCGCTCCTTTAAATCCACCAATCGGGCGGCGACGCGGTATGGAACGTGCGTCACCACGCCCCACCGCCCGCACGCAGTCCCGGTCGCAAAAGGCGCGCCTGCTCGAGTCGATCGTCGCAGCCCGCTGCTGCCGGTGGCACCACCACCACCACCCGGGAGCCGTCGTATGCTCCACACGCGTGTTGCGATCGTCACCGTCCTCGCCTGGCTGATCCTCCCCTCCCCCGCAAGCGCCCAGCAGTCCGGGGGCGTGCGCGGCGTCGTGCGGGAGGCCTCGACCCGGCAGACCATCGCCGGTGCCCAGGTCGTCGTCGTCGGCACCCGGATCGCCGCCGTCACCGATCCGCAGGGAGCCTACACGCTCGCGAACGTGCCGCTGGGACGCCAGGTCGTTCGGGTGCGCGTCCTGGGCTTTTCGAGCCTGGCGGACTCGGTGGACGTGACTGCCGACGCGCCGGCGACGCTCGACTTCGCGTTGACGCGGACGGTCATCCAGCTCGAGGAGGTCGTCGTGACCGGCGCGGGCGTCGGGGTCGAGCGCAAACAGCTCGGCAACACGATCGCCACCGTGGACGCGAAGACGATCGCGGCGGCCCCGGTGCAGTCTTTCTCCGAGGCGATCGCGGGACGTGAGCCCGGCGTACAGGTCCTGCCGTCCTCAGGCCTGGTGGGTGAGGGGGCGCGCATTCGGATCCGGGGCAACGCGAGTCTCACGCAGAACAACGAGCCGGTCGTGTACGTGGATGGCGTCCGCGTCGACAACGGCGGCGGCTTTACGTACGCCGGCGCCGGCGGGGCCGGGACGCCTTCCCGGCTCGACGACATCAATCCGGAGATCATCGATCACGTGGAGATCCTGAAGGGCGCCGCAGCGGCGACGATGTACGGCTCCGAGGCCAATGCCGGCGTGATTCAGATCTTCACCAAGAAGGGCACGGCTGGGCGCCCGCGGTTCACGTTCCGGAGCGATCAAGGCCTGTCGCGCTCGCCCCGGAGCGCGTACAAACCGCTGGCGGGGTTCGCCCGTTACGGGACGTTCGCCGCGTGCCTCGCCGATTCGGCCGCTTGGGGCGCCAAAACCGCCGCACAAACGACGAACTGCCGAACCACGATCGGGGTAGCGGACCGGTTGAGCGCCATCTACGGCGAGCCCATAGGGCTCTACCAGACCTTCGAGAAGGACTACATCAACGAGCTGTTCGCCACGGGCTACCACTCGAGCTACTCGGGCACCGTCACCGGCGGCAGCGAAACAGTCGTGTACAGCGTGGCTGGCCGGCTCACGCGTGAGGACGGTCCGTTCACGACGGCCCCCCTCGATTCTCGCGCGCTTGCCAACGACTACAACCGCAAGTACTTCGGGTCGGCGAACATCATCCTATACCCAGGCCAGCGGCTGCAACTGCGCGCCGGCGCCATGTTCACCGACGTGCATCATGAGACGCCGAACAACAGCAACAACATTTACGGCGTCGTGTCGTCGGCGATCAACTCGAAGCCGGAACAGGCCGACTGCGAGGAGTCCCGCAAGCTCGGCCTCGGCGGCACCTTCGGCCAGGATCCCGGGCGCCCGGGCCGCTGTGCCGGACCCGGCGACCCCTCGGGCTCCGGCGCGTTCATTACGCCGCGCGAGGCGGCCTATCAGCAGGTCGTGCAGGGCGCCGAGCACTTCCTTGGCAACTTGGGCATCACCTACCAGTCGGCCCCGAACGTGAAACTCGAGCTCACGACCGGCATCGACGTGACCAACGCGAGCGACTTCGAGTTGCTGCCGTTCCGCTACAACGTGGACAATTACACTTTGAATGAGATTCTTGGGCGGAAGACAGTGGGTAACCGGAACAACCGGCAATTCACGCTGGACGGGAAGGTAACCTGGAGCGGGCACTTCCAAGACTTCACGTCCAACTTGCTCGTGGGCACGCAAGGATTCGTCACACGCGAGCGCAGCAGAGGCGGGTTCGGCCGCGACTTTCCCGGGCCGGGCATCGAGGTCGCCGAAGCCGGCGCGATCCGAGTCCTGAACGAGGCCTTCGTGTCGACGGTGAACTTGGGCGCCATGGCCCAGGAGCAGGTGGGCTACAAAGGCTGGGCGTTCGCCACCGTGGGCGCGCGCTGGGATCGGAACAGCGCATTCGGGGAGACCAGCCCGTGGGCCTTCTATCCTAAAGTGAGCGTTTCGCTCGTGCCGAGCGACCTGGCCAGCTGGCACGTGCCGCACGTCTCGGCCCTACGCTTGCGGGGAGCGGTGGGGCGGTCGGGACTGCAGCCGGGCGCGTTCGACAAATTCACCACCTGGTCTACCCTCGCATCCGAGCTCGGCCCGGGGCTCCAGACGGGGAACCTGGGCAACGATTCGCTCAAGCCCGAGATATCGACCGAGCGCGAGCTCGGCGCCGAAGTGGGCCTGTTCCAGAACCGCGTCGGCCTTGACGTTACGTGGTGGCTGCGGAACACGGTGGACGCCCTCGTCTCCAAGCAGTATCCGCCCTCGGGCGGCTTCCCCAACGCGCAACTCGTCAACATCGGGTGGCTCCAGGGGAAGGGCTGGGACCTGAAGCTCAATGCCCTCGTGGTCGACCGGGCCAACCTGTCGGTCAACCTGTTCGTGAACGGCGCGTTCTTGTCGCAACGGATCATGAGCCTGGGCGGCGCGGCGCCGATCAAGGTGGGGGGCAGCTACCCCCGCTACCGCAACTTTATTCGCGGGCCGGACACGTTGTACTCCGCGCCGGGCGTCATCGACGAGATCCGCTACTACGCGCCTGGAGCGCTGCTCGGCGCCGCCGTCATCCAATCGTGCGCCGCGCGCCCCGTGTACCGGGGCGGGGCCAACGCCGGCCAGCCGCGCCCTTGCTACACGCCCGGATCCACGGTGCCGTACGACACCGACAAGAACGGCCAGCCCGACAGCGAGGCCCGCCTGCAGTTCTACATCGATTCGCTGCGGACGCGGGGGACCGCCGGGCTGCTGGACGTGCTGAACCCCATGTTCGACGACGTAGACGGGGACCGCGACGTCCTCGACAACTACCTCGGTAAGCCGACACCCGACTGGCAGGGCTCCTTCGGGGGCGCCATCACGTTCCGGCGCAACCTGCAGATCAACTTCATGTTCGAGTACAAGGCCCGGAACTACACGATCACGAACCTGACCGACGCGTTCCGGACCTCGCATCCGCTGATCGGGCGCAACGTGCGGGGCGCGGCCGAAGTCGAGGCGACTCTGCTCGATCCCGCCTCGACGCCCGAGGCGCGACAGTCGGCGGCAATGCTCTGGGCGACCAAGTACAAGGCCCTCTCACCGTATGACGGCCTAAACCAGAACGAAAGGGGCGATTTCTTACGGTGGCGCGAGCTGGGCATCACGTACACCGCTCCCCCCGCGCTCGCCCGGCGCTTCGGCGTGGACAACCTGGCCGTCAGCGTCACCGGCCGAAACATCAAGCTCTGGACGGGCTACAGCGGGATCGATCCAGAGGAGAATACGATCGGCCGCGGCGGTGGCGGACAGCTCGACAACAATTATCTCGACGCGGTGGACGGCTGGGGCGCGCCGCTCCCCGCCAGTTGGACGCTCTCGGTGCGATTCGGGTTCTGAGGGGAGGAGCCATGACGCGAACTGACTACTGTCTCGCCTGGGGCCTCGCGTTGGCGGCGGCCGGGTGCGGGAATCTGCTCGACGTGGACAACCCGAACAACATCAAGGGGGAGGACATTCCCCTCCCCACCGCCGCCGGCCCGCTTCTGAACGGCGTACACTCGGCGCTGGCCCGCGGCATCAACACCGTGGTGCTCCCGATCGCGACCGTGTCGGACGAGCTCGATTGGATCGGCTCGCGCGATGCCTGGCGGCAGCTCGAGTACGGTGATCTGTCCGATCCGTTCAACGAGTTCACCGACGCCGCGTATCCCAACCTCGCGCAGGCACGTTGGATGGCGGACGAAGCGATCAGGATCATGGAGGAGGACCGGGACTCGGCCTTCTTTGTCCAGAAGATCGCCGTGGATCCCGTGTTCCTGGCGCGGGCCTATTTCTACGGCGCGCTCGCCTACGTGACGATCGGCGATCTGTTTGACCGCTGGGCGTTCTCGGACATGCGGGTCCCCGCGGCGCCACTCGCGCCCGACCAGATGCGCCAGGTGTACGATACGGCCATCGCGTACCTCGACCGCGGATACGCATTCGCCGATTCACTCGTCAGGGACGCGGTGGCCCCGAAACCCGCGGCCGTCCCCTGGCGTCTCGCGATGATCGCGCTGCGCGCCCGCGCCAAGCACGCGCGCGCCGTGTGGGACATGATCGGCAGCGTGCCCACCAATCCGGCGACCATTACGAACCAGGGGCTCGTGAGCGACGCCGGCGCGCTCACCGACGCCCAACTCGCGCTCAGCCTGCTCTCCAGTCCCGACTGGAGGTTCGACTTCAGGTACTCCGCGACGACGGTGGGCGGCGATTTCGGGGCGTGGGTCAACGATCGCGCCGAGATGCGGCTTGGCGATGTCTATGTCTACGCTAGCGCGAACAACAAGTCTTGGAGCGCCATCCGCCTGACGGACCCGCTTGCCGGGATACCCGACCCCGTGCTCCAGGTGACGGCGGACAGCTTCATGACGAAGGCCACCTACCCGAACTTTACGGCGCTCTCCGCGCGGGAGTTGCACCTGCTCGTCGCGGAGATTCGGTTGGCTCAGGGGGATACGGTCGGGTTTACGAGTGCCATCAACGCCGTGCGGGCCCTCAACTTCGGGACATCGTTCCGGTATGATCCGGCGAACGTCGCGCATCCGCGGCCCCGGGACATGCTGATCTACGAGCGCCAGGTGAACCTCTATCTGCAAGGCCGACGCCTCGCGGACATGTACCGCTTCGGCGTCAATTACACGGCGGCGGCCGGCGGCAAGTGGCAGCCCACGTCGGAGGCCGTTACGCAGCCCGGGCGCTTCCTGCCGCTCACGGCCCGGGAGTGCCTCTCCAACCCGCTGATCGGCGGCGCGAACTGCCGAATCTGATCTGATCATGCAACCGGGCGTGAGCGTACTATGTGTCGCGGGCCTCCTGTCCGTTGCGTGCTACGGCTACGCTCCGCTCGACCGACCCGCCCCCACAGTCGGGCAGGAGGTCCGGGCAACGCTGTTGGCACCAACCAGCTTCCAGCTCGGCGAGGTCACGCTGCAGACCGTGGATCGCGTGGAAGGCCTGGTGCAGCGCGTGGCCGGCGATTCGGTATTGGTCTCCGGGGATTGGGTCTTCACGCCACTGGGATCCCGTTATGCCGCCGGCGGTGGGATGCTGCTGCTCGACCGCCCCGGGTTGCGTTCCCTCGAAGTGCGCCGCCTGTCCCCTACGCGAACAGGGCTGGCGGCCGTCCTCGCCGCGGGGGCCGCCACACTGCTGTTCGCGTCCATCCAGCACGCGCTCGGCGGGGCCGGACCGCCACCGCCCCCGGGCGACGGGAACTAGCGGCTAACGCCGCTTCTTGCCGCCACGCCGCGGCCTGAGCGAGCGCTCCGGCCGGGCAGCTTCGACGCGCTGCGCTCTCGGCTGCAGGGGCGGTACCGACGGCTCGAACCCGGGAATCACTTCCCGCGGGAATCCCTTCCCGATCAGTTTCTCCACGTCGGCCATCAGCAACCACTCGTCCGGGGAGATCAGCGTCAGAGCGAGGCCCTGCGCCCCCGCACGGGCCGTCCGGCCCACGCGGTGCACGTACACCTCGGGATCGGTCGGCACGTCGAAGTTCACGACCATGCGGATGCCGTCCACATCGATCCCGCGCGCCGCAATGTCGGTCGCGACGAGGATCTCTGCTTCACCGGAGCGGAACTGATCCAGGGTGCGCTGGCGCTGGCTTTGCGCCTTGTCGCCATGCAGAGCGTTGGCTGCGATCCCCTCGCGCCGCAGGAACGTGACGAGCTTGTCGGCGCCGTACTTGGTGCGCGTGAAGACGAGCGTCTGGCCGGCCGGCTTCGCCTTGAGAATCGAGCCGAGCGCTCCCCGCTTCTGCAGCTTGTCCACTGCGACGATGACGTGCTCGATGCCGTCGGCGGGCTGCGCCCGCCGGCCGATCTCGACCGACGCGTGCCCGTTCAGGGCCCGCCGGGCCAGCGCGTCCACCTCGGGCGAAATCGTCGCCGAGAAGAGCATCGTCTGCCGCTCCTGGGGGAGGTCGTTCAGGATGCGCCGCACGTCCGGGGCGAACCCCATATCGAGCATGCGGTCGGCCTCGTCGAGGACGAGAATCTCGAGCTTCGAGAAGTTGACGTGCCCGCGCTCCATATGGTCGAGCAAGCGACCGGGCGTCGCGACAACGATGTCTGCGCCGTGCTTCAAGGCGCGAGTTTGCGGCTCCATCCCGACGCCGCCATACACCGCGGCGCCCTTGAGATGGGTGTGGCGCCCGTAGGCGCGGATGCTCGTCGCCACCTGCTCCGCCAGCTCGCGCGTGGGCACGAGAATCAGAGCGCGCAACACGCCGCGCGCGCCCGCCTGGAGGCGCTGCAAGATCGGCAGCACGAACGCCGCCGTCTTTCCCGTGCCGGTCTGGGCGGAGCCGATCAGGTCGCGGCCCGCGAGCGCGAGCGGGATCGCTTCCTGCTGAATGGGGGTGGGGTGCTCGTAGCCTTCATCGGCAACGGCACGGACGAGCTCGGGCGCTAGGCCCAGGGCTGTAAATGGCATGATACTCCTTGACTGCACACACACGCGCGCTGCGGGTGACCGTGTGTCACCACGTCGCAGACGTCGCTAATTGTGAACCTGGGGAATGAGACCGGGCGTGTGTACAGCGCCGGAACCCGCTCCTGAGCGGGACCGTCCTTCGGAAGGATGCCAGCTCGCGGTTCTAATCTTCGGGGTGCAACCTAACTACCTGTACCACCCAACGGTAGGGGCACGGCAAAGCCGTGCCCGTACCTGGGTCCCTGCCTAGATACTGAGCGCCCGCACCTGGCGCGGCGCCGGCTCCTGGGAGCGCAACACGATCCGCATCGCGTTGGTGTCAAGCTCGATCTCCCACGCGGCGATGCGGGGGCGCACGAACTCCTCGCAATCGGCCGGAGTGAGACCCTCGGGCGTCGCATCCAAGAACTCCATCAACTTCATGCGCTTCTCGAGGTAGGTGCAGCCGTCGCGGCTGGCCGCGATGCGAATCCCCACGTCGTCGTCCAGCTGACGCCGCACGAATCCCTGCGCGACTTCGAGCAGCCGGCCGACGATCACGCGCTCGAGCGCCACACCGTCCTTGCGGGCCAAGCGCCGGCTCAGCGCGCGGGCCCGGACAGGATCGCAGCACAACGCCAGCATCTGCTCGCTCACGTCGGAGTGCGGGCGCCGGCGGCTCTTCGTGGTGCCGTCACGCTCCGCCTTGGCGCAGGTCGGGAGATCATTGCGGTGCAACTTCAGAAACTTGGTCATCGGGGCGTAGACATCCATCCGCCCCGGTGCCGGAGGCACGCGTCGCCCGGCCACGAGGTCAGCGATGTAGATCTCAGACACCTGGACCGCCTCCGCGAGCTCGCGCGGGCTGCGCTTCAACTCGCGCAACCGGCGCCGCACCAACTCACCAACCTTCACGGGACGCTTCAGGGGGAGGGCAGCCGCCATGGAAACTCCTTCGTTGCGGAATGAAACGCCCGCGGGGTGTGCGTCAGTGTCCGCACAGTGCGGGCTGCTGGGCGCGTAATATCGCTAGGAAGGGCCTAAAACGGTAGTCTTCCGCAGCAGTGCACCCGTCCCGAGCACGACAATCAGGGCAAAACTGAACCACTGGATGGCGTAGGAGAGGTGCGGTCCGTCGTCCAAGGAGGGTGGCGGCCAGCGCCGGGGGAGCCCCGGAGCCGCATCCGTGCCCGTCTGCTGCAGGATGAACGGCAGCACGGGGTACGGCATTGGGCCCACGTCATAACGATCGGTGCCCAATCCTTCCACGGTCGCGGAGTCGGACTCCCGGTATCGCGTCTGATCGACGTGGCGGGCGTCGGGCGAAGGCACCCAGCCCCGGTCCACGAACACGGTCGAGCCGTCGTGGAGTCGCAACGGGGTGACCAACGCCACGCCGGGTGTGCCATCGAAGCTGCGGCCTGGCGCAATGAGTTCACGGGCAAAGTCGTACACGCCACGAGCGATCAGGCGCCGTTGGCGCGCCGAGTCGGGCGGGGTCCCCCGCACCACCTCTAGCGGCGGGAGCGCGAGGCGCGCCGCCACACCCGCGTTGCGGGCACGGCGTTGTCCCAGGCGATCGACCTGCCAAAGACCCAGACGCACGCACACGATCGCCACCGCGAGGGCGACGACCGCGGCGATCATGTCCCGGCGCGCCAGTCTCATCGCCCACCGCGGCGCCGAATCAGCGCGAGCTTTGCTTCGCGCGGGAGCCGCTTGATGGCTGCCTCCCGGCGCAGCGCCGCGCTCCGATCGGGCAGCGCCTCGCGATACGCCAGCCGCACCGGCAGACGCGACCGCGTGTAGGCGCTCGCCGTGCCGGCCCGATGCGCGGTCAAACGGCGCGGGAGGTCGTTCGTGATGCCGGTGTAGAGGGAGCCGTCGCGGCAACGGAGCAGGTAAACCATCCAAGTCACGCGTGCAAGCTAGCGGCGGCCCCGGCGCGGCGCCATTTTGCCCGGCCGTGACCCGCGTCCTCGCCTGGTGCCTGTTCGATTTCGCCAACTCGGCGTACTCCGCGGTCATCGTCGCGACGGTCTTCGGCATCTACTACACCACGACGATCGTCGGCAACGACCGCGGGCTCGGGGACCTGTGGTGGGGGCGAGTCATCTCGCTGTCCATGATCGCGGTCGCGCTGACGGGGCCGGTGCTCGGCGCGCTGGCGGACCGCGCCGGCCTGCGCAAACGCGCGTTCGTGGCGTTCACCTTGCTGTGCATCGTGTGCGTGGCGCTGTTCCCGACGATCCGCCCGGGGATGATCGTGTGGGGATTCGCACTCGCGGCGCTCGCCAATTTCGCGTTCGAGAGCGCGCAGATTTATTACAACGCCTATCTCCCAGACATCGCGCCACCGGAGCGGCTCGGCACCGTGTCGGGGCTGGGGTTTGGCATCGGGTATCTGGGATCGATCGTCGGGCTGCTGATCGCCCTCCCGCTCGCCGCGGCGCACCGGCTCGACCTGCTCTGGCTCGCCGTCGCCGCGTTCTTCACCGTCTTCTCACTCCCGGCCTTTTTCGTGCTCCCCGCCGACCGGCCCCGTCCGGCGGCGTTCGATCTGTGGCGACTCGCGCGCGACGTCTTCGGGCGGCCCGAGCTGCGGCGCTTCCTGCTCGCCTTCTTCGTGTACCTGGACGGCGTCGAGACGACGATCTACTTCTCGGGGATCTTCGCCGCCAAGACGCTCGGCTTCACGACGCCGGAGGTGATCAAGCTGTTCCTCGCGGTGCAAGCCTCCGCGCTCGCCGGCTCGCTCCTCCTAGCGCGGCCCACCGATCGCTGGGGCCCGAAGCGGGTCCTGACGCTCACGCTGTTCCTGTGGATCGGCGTGTCGATCGGCGCCTATCTCGCACAGACAAAGGGAATGTTCTTCGGCGTGGCGGTGATCGCCGGCCTCGGGCTCGGCCCGATCCAGGCGGCGAGCCGCGCGCTGATGGCGTCCCTCATTCCGCGCGGACAGGAGGCTGAGATGTTCGGGTTCTACGCCTTCTGCGGCAAGGCATCCGCGGTGCTGGGGCCGCTCGTATTCGGCGCCGTGTCTTTCCTGATGGCGGGGAACCAGCGCGCCGCCGTCGTCGCGGTCGGCCTGTTCTTCGTCGTAGGCCTGGTGCTGCTCCAGCGCGTCAGACCAGCTCCGCCTCGAGCTTGAGGTCCACGTTCCCCTGCAGCGCCTTCGAGACGGCACAGTTCTGCTTGGCCGACTCGGCGGCCTTGGCGAACGTCGCCTGGTCGATCCCGGGCACCTTGCCGCGGGTGGAGAGCTCGATCCGCGTGATCCGCGGCGTGCCATCCACCGTCTCGAGGGTGCAGGAGGCGCGGGTCTCGACGCGCGTCACGGGTGTCCCCGCTTTCTCGAGGCCGGCCGAGAGCGCCATGCTGAAGCAGGCGGCGTGCGCCGCCGCGATCAACTCCTCGGGGTTCGTCCCTTTCGAGCCCCCGAAGCGCGTCCCAAAACTGAAGGGGCCGCTGAAGGCGCCACTCTCCGCCTTGAACGTGCCCTTGCCGTCCTTGAGTTTCCCCTCCCAGGCGGCGCTCGCATTGCTCGTCGGCATCGTCAGTTCCTCGTGTTGAAGGTTCGCGGAATCGGGAATCTGGCGAGGTCGGCGCTCCCGCGCTACGCTTGAGGCTCTCAGCCACCGTTACGGAGCGGACCCTCATGGCTACGAAGAAGAAGAAAAGCACCCCGACCAAACCCAAGTCTAAGGCCAAGCCCAAGCTCCCGGCGCGTCGCCAACCGGAAACGCTGCGCCTGCGCAGCATCGCGCCCTCGCTCACCGCCACCGATCTGCAGCGCAGCATTGCGTTTTATCGCGACGTGCTGGGCTTCATGGTCGGCGACGAGTGGCGGGAGAAGGGGGTGCTGACAGGCGTCGAGCTCCACGCGGGCGCGGTGACGTTCATGCTGAGCCAGGACGACTTCGCCAAGGGCCGGGACCGCCTCAAGGGAGTCGGCACACGCTACTATTGCAACACCACCCAGGACATCGACCGCCTCGCTGCGCAGATCAGAGAGCGCGGCGGCGTGCTCGATCAAGAGCCGAAGGACATGCCGTGGGGCAGGCGGGTGTTCATGATCTCTGACCCGGACGGGTTCAAGCTGACGTTCGTGCAGGAGAGTTGAGCCCCGAGGGGAGCTTCCATGCTCGCGCTGCTCACGGTCCTGCTGGCGATTCAGCAATCCGTCGCCGACACGTCCCCCTTCCGCGCGCTCGCCTTGCCGGCGGCCACCGGCGTGCGCGGCGCCTCCGGCGCGCCGGGGCCGCGTTACTGGCAGCAGCGCGCCGACTACACGATCCGGGCGACGCTCGACACCGCCGCCAACGTCCTCACCGGCACCGAGCGGATCCACTATGTGAACCACTCCCCCGACCCGCTCGCGTTCGTGTGGGTGCAGCTCGATCAGAATCTCTTCGCGCCGGGATCGATCACGAGCGTATTGAACCAGCCGCCGCTCCGCTTCGCGGGGGGGGTTGTGTTCGACTTCACGGGGAAGGGATTCGTCGGCGGGATGACGGTGGACCGGTTCACCGCGGGCGGCCGGCCACTCGCCATGACGGTCACGGGCACGATGATGCGGGTCGAGCTGGCGCGGCCGCTCCCGCCCGACAGCGCGATCACATTCGAGGTGGCTTGGCACTTCCCGGTCCCGCCCTACGGGGGCGGCCGCATGGGCCGCGTCGGGTCGCGGTTCTACGAGCTGGGCCAATGGTATCCACGCATGGCGGTGTACGACGACGTGAACGGCTGGAACACGCTGCCCTACATCGGCGCCGGTGAGTTCTATCTCGAGTATGGCGATTTCGACGTCAACCTAACCGTGCCGGCGGGGTTCGTGGTCGCGGCGACGGGGACGGTGTCGAATCCGCTGGCGGTGTGGACGCCCCAGCAGCGCGCCCGTCTCGAGCGCGCGCGCCGCTCCAGTGAGCGCGTCGAAATCATCACGAAGGCCGAAGCGACGGCGCACGGCGCACAGCGCACGGCGGGAACCAAGACGTGGCGCTTCACGGCGCCTAACGTTCGCGATTTTGCCTGGGCGGCAGGACCTGACCTGCGCTGGGACGCCAGCGGCTGGAACGGCATCCTGATCCAAACGTTCTACCACCCCGATGCCGCGCCGTGGGAAGAAGCGAACAGGATGGTCCGTGCGGCGCTGAGCCACTTTTCGGAAACGTGGCTCACGTATCCCTGGCCGCAGTTCTCCACGGTCGAGGGACTCGTCGAGGGAATGGAGTACCCGATGATCACGTTCTGCCCGTCGCTCGAGAAACGCGAGGACCAATTCTGGGTGCTGGCCCACGAGCTGGGACACGAGTGGTTCCCGATGATCGTGGGGTCGGACGAGCGACGCTACCCGTGGATGGACGAAGGGTTCAATACGTTCATCGACTACGCCGCCGCGGAAGCGTACTTCCGCGGGACGGCCTACGGCGACACGGTGCGGCGCGAGCTGCTCTCAGCGGCCGCGGGGACGGCGATCCCCGGCAGCGAGCAGCCGCTGATCACGAAGCCCGCCGAAGTCCGAGAGCTCTACTGGACCGCCTACCAGAAACCGGCGCTGATGCTCACCGTGCTGCGTGACGCGGTGCTCGGCCGGGCCGAATTCGAGCGCGCCCTACGCGAGTATGCGCGGCGCTGGCGCCTCAAGCACCCGCAGCCCGCCGATTTCTACCGGACGATCGCGAACGTGACGGGGCGCGACCTCGATTGGTTCTGGCGCGCCTGGGTGCTCACCACCGCGCGGCTCGATCAGGCGGTCGACTCGGTCTCTCGGCGCGCCGGCGACACGACGCTCGTCTACCTCTCGAACCGCGGGCAGATGGTGCTGCCTCTCACCCTCGCGCTGCGTTACGCGGACGGCACCAGTGACACTCGACAGCTGCCCGTCGAGATGTGGTACCTGGGGAGCCGCTTCACGTATCGGTTGGCCACCACGAGACCGATTGTGGCCGTCGTCGTCGACCCGCAACAGGTCTATCCCGACATCGATCGGAAAAACAATGCATGGATGCGCTGATAATTGAAGGCTGACGGCTGATTACTTGGGCTCCACAGGCATCCCAGTCGCAAGCCACAGATCCCACCCGCCAACCAGCGCGCGCGCCTTAGGCCACCCCGCCTGTTGCAGCTCTCGCGCCACCCGGGCGCTTGTCTCTTCGTTGTGTCAGGCGCAGTAGGCGACCAGCCAGTCGTGGCGCGGTAGGGCCAACTCGGCGGCGCGCTGCGCCGCCCCGTCTGGCGGCAAGCGAATGGCGCCCTGCCCCTTCTGGTCGCTTTCGTTCCAAGCCCGATCTTTGCGGGCATCGAGCAGCACGATCCGCTCACCGCGCGCCTGCAGCTCCTTTAGCTCGGCGAGTGTGATCCTGTCTCGGCGCTCCACCGGCGGCGCCTCGGTGGGAGCCGGCACGGGCTCGTGCACGAGCGGGAGCGCGCGGCCGCCACGCGGCGTTCGCCCCAACATCAGCGCCCCGCCATGTACGACCACCGACAGCAGCACGACGAGCGCCGCGGGTGCGAAGAGCCGGTCTGCCCCAGGCACGCCGGCGAACACGGGGAGCAGCACGAGGAGCAGCGTCGAGAGGCCGCGTGGCCCGAACCACACGATCAGCCGCCGGCTGCGCGGGTCGAGATCCTTCCGGGGGAGCGCCACCGCGAGGACCGCGGAGCGGAGGCCGAGCGCCAGAGCGGCGAAGGCGAGCCCGCGCCACGTGATCCCGGCAAGCCCGGTCCAGATGAGTGAGCTGCCGAACGCCACGAACGTGAAGAGCAGGAACATCTCGGCGGCGGCCTGGCCGAAATCGAGGAAACAGTCGCACAGGTCCGCGTCCGCAGCCGCGATCGTGAGGCCCGCGGCAAAGGCGGCGAGGAATCCGCTGCCGTGCGCCGCTTCGGCCACGGCGTACGCCGAGAACGCGAGACCGAGAGCGTACAACGATTCGTAGTCCCGTCGCACTCCCACCCAGCGCCGCATGCGGTCGAGCAGCACGACGCCCACGAACCCCACGGCGATTCCCGCCCCCGGCCCGACCACGAACAGATTGAGCGCCGCCCGTCCCCAGTTCCCCGATGGATTACCGGCAAGGAGCGCCATCGCGGCGAGCACGATCGGCAGGAGCACGAGATCGTTGAGTCCACTTTCGAGCGAGAGCACCTGGCGGGCGGCGGCCGGCACGTCGCCGCTCCGCAACAGCCCGCGCATCATCACCGGGTCGGTCGACGCGAGGGCGGCGCCGAGAATCGCCGCCGGGCCGGCCGCGAGGCCGAGCAGCGCCCACGCGGCGACCGCGATGAGCGCCGCCGTGACCAGCGTCCCGGGCCCGAGGACGAGGCGGACCAGCCTGCGGTGGCGCCGCACTTCGGCAAGGTCGACCCCGACGGCATCGGTAAAGAGCACCAGCACCAGACCCAGGGTCGCGATGGTCTCGAGGATCTGCGAGTCGAGCCGGAAGTCCACGAGCCCAAAGCCGGAGACGCCGATGACGAGGCCGAGCAGCAGGAAGAGCGCGACCTGTGGGAAGCGAGTGCGCTCAACGACGCCGGAGAGCAACGCCGCGACGACGATGACGACGCCGACGAGCGCGAGTGTGGCGATGTCCATCAGTGGATGCCCCCACCAGAAAACTGCTTGACGAGGTCGCCGAGCACGGCCTTGGCGTCGCCGAATAGCATCCACGTATTGTCCAGCACGTACAACTCGTTGTCGATGCCCGCAAAGCCCGGGTTCTTGCTGCGTTTCACGGCGAGCACAGTCTTCGCCTTGTCGGCGTCGATGATCGGCATGCCGTAGATCGGGGTGTTCTTGGCGTACCGGGCGGCAGGATTCACGACATCGTTGGCGCCGACCACGAGCGCGACGTCGCACTGCGGCATCTCGGGATTGATCTCGTCCATCTCGACGAGCGCCGAGTAGGGAATATTGGCCTCGGCGAGGAGCACGTTCATGTGCCCCGGCATCCGCCCGGCCACGGGATGGATCGCGAACTTGACGGACACGTTGCGTTTGGTGAGCTGATCGTACAGCTCTCGCACCTTGTGCTGCGCCTGCGCCACCGCCATGCCGTACCCGGGGATGATGACGACCGAACGCGCCTGCTCGAGCAGCTGGGCCGCACCTTCCACCGATTCCTGTTTCCAAACCTTTTGCTCCCCGCCCGTTGCGAGCGCCGGTTGCGCCTTTCCAAATGCCCCGAATAGCACGTTCGTGAACGAACGATTCATCGCGCGGCACATGATAATCGAGAGGATCAGCCCGCTCGATCCGTCGAGCGCCCCCGCCGTGATGAGCAGCTTGTTGTCGAGCACGAACCCCATCGCCACCGCTGCGAGGCCCGCGTACGCATTCAGAATTGAGATCACGGTGGGCATGTCGGCGCCGCCGATCGGGATGATCAGCAATACGCCGAAGATCAACGCCAAGGCCGCGATGGCCACGAAGACCTGGCCGGACCACGGGGCGGTGGGATACAGCACGAGGACCACCCCGAGGGCTACCGCAAGGAGCAGCACACCGATGTTGACGAAGTTTTGGCCGGGGTATGTGACGGGCCGTTGCGGAATCCAGCGGACCTCCTGCAGCTTGCCCGCCGCCATCAGACTGCCGGTGAACGTCAGAAACCCGAGGATCACTTCGGCGACGAGAGCGCTCGTCCGGAACGGCGTGAGCTGCGCCCCCCCCCCCCCCCCCCCCCCCCCCGCCCCCCCCGAAGACCCGCACGG
>Ga0210382_10000094_pt1 | contig 35085 bp, 29 predicted proteins | sample PLMedo_FD_155452 | JGI IMG/M metagenome (GOLD analysis project Ga0210382, IMG submission 155452) | Groundwater sediment microbial communities from an aquifer in East River, Colorado, USA - PLM0_60_coex redo | ecosystem: Environmental > Terrestrial > Soil > Riparian zone | place: USA: East... | reverse complement strand
GCTGGGCCGGTCTAAGGCCGGCACGATTGTAGCACCGCGAGCCTGGCGCCAGATGGAACAGGGGTGCAGTCCGAACGAATAAAAAAGAATATTATCAATGAGTTCTTTACTGCGAACCTATCGCCGAGCCGCACGCGGACGGCGGGCAGAAAAAAGCGCACAGTTAGGGCTTGGAGCGATCACTAGGGGAGTCGATGGCTAATCTGAATCCGCTGAAATATTGTTTCCACGGGCAGCACTCCAGACCTCGCGCGACCTTTCGCACCTTGCCTGGAATTAAGCACAAGCGCGAAGTTTGCGCCCAGTGCTACGAAAAGATCATGACGGAGCGCACGAAGAAGAAGAAGTAGCTATTTGCCGATACAGAATCGGGCGAAAATCTCCCCGAGAAGGTCGTCAGCGGTGAACTCCCCGGTAATGCTGCCGAGCGCGTTCTGCGCGAGTCGCAGCTCCTCCGCGAAAAATTCCCAGCGTCGCAGCTCCCCGGCAGCCGCCTTCAGGCGGCTGCGCGCGCTCTCGAGCGCGCGCAGGTGCCGCTCTCGGGCGAGAAACACCGATTCGCCCGTCGAGGCCCACCCGGCCGCATGGAGAATCGCTCTGCGTAGCTCATCCAGGCCGACGCCGGTTTTCGCGGAGACGACAACCGCTGCATGCACCGTGGCCGGCGGCAAGAAACCCGGCGCCAAATCGGCCTTGTTGAAAACGTCAATGCGCGCCGCCCCGGCGGGGAGATGGGCTAGCGGCTCGGCAATCTGACCCGCTTCGAACACGGCGAGCACCACGTCGGCGCGCTCGAGCTCGTGCCTGGTACGCTCGACGCCGAGGCGTTCTATCTCGTCGGCGGAGACGCGCAGGCCCGCGGTGTCGACGAGGATTACCGGCACGCCGCCAATATCGAGAAGCTCACGCAGCGCGTCGCGCGTCGTGCCTGGAATGGGCGTGACGATCGCGCGCTCTTCGCCCGCCAGGCGGTTCATAAGACTCGACTTGCCCACGTTGGGGCGCCCGGCCAGAACTACCTGAATGCCGCTGCGTAACAGGCTGCCCTGCCGGCTCTTGCCAAGGACCTCCTCGAGCGCGGCGCGCACGCGCGCCAAGCGTGCGGCGGCATCGTGCACATGGAGACGGTCGACCTCTTCTTCCGGAAAATCGAGCATGGCCTCAACCAGCGCGCGCAGCTCGATGAGCTGCGCGTTCAACGCGCCGATCACCGCGGAGAACTCTCCCTTGAGCGAGCGCAGCGCAGAGCGCGCCGCCTCGCGGCTTGCCGCGTCGATCAGGTCGGCGACCGCCTCGGCCTGCGCTAGATCGAGCTTGCCCTCGAGAAAGGCGCGCCGCGTGAACTCGCCCGGCTCGGCGAGGCGCGCGCCCGCGTCAAGGCAGGCGGCGAGCACGGCCTGCATCACCACCGGCCCGCCGTGCCCCTGAAGCTCAAGCACCGCCTCCCCGGTGTACGAGTGGGGTGCCGGGAAATAGAGCACGATGCCTTCATCGATGCGCTCGCCGCGGGCATCCGTAATCAAGCACAGCGACGCGTTCCTCGCCTTGGGTAGCCGGCCGGTCAACGCTTGCGCGATTTCCCGCACCTTGGGACCGGAGAGCCGAACTACGCCGATTCCGCCTCGCCCGATCGGCGTGGCGATCGCGGCGATGGTGTCCCGCGCTACCTCATCTTTTTCCATGGGCAGGCTTGTCGCGGTCGAACATGCGCTGGATCTGCCACTGCTGGAGGATCGAGAGGATGTTGTTCACCAGCCAGTACAGCACCAGGCCGGCCGGGAAGAAAAAGAAGAAGATGCTGAATACGAACGGCATGAACTTCATCACCTGGGCCTGCACCGGATCGGGCGGCACTGGATTCATGCGTGTCTGCAGCACCATCGTGATGGTCATCAGGATCGGGAGCACGTAGTACGGGTCGAGCGCCGACAAATCCTGGATCCACAGCATGAACGGCGCGTGGCGCAATTCGATCGCGGCCAGCAGCACCCAGTACAGCGCGATGAATACGGGGATCTGCACTAGGATCGGGAAACAGCCGCCCAGCGGGTTGATCTTCTCGGTCTTGTAGAGCTCCATCATCGCCTGATTCATCTTTTGCCGGTCGTGCCCGTACATCTCCCGGAGCTTGGTGAGCCGCGGCGTGATCAGCTTCATCCTCGCCATCGACTTATAGCTAGCCGCCGAGAGCGGGAAAAACACCAGCTTGATAAACACCGTCAGCAGGATGATGGCGACACCCCAGTTGCCGGTGAGCGCATGGAATTTTTCGAGCAGCCAGAACAGCGGCCAGGCGATAATCGTTAGCCAGCCGTAGTCCACCACCAGGTCGAGACCCGGCGCGGCCGCCTCCAGACGGTGCTTTTCCTGCGGCCCGGCGTACAGCCGCACCGACACGCTCGCGCTGGTACCCGGGACGACCCTCGTTCCTATCAGCACGCGCCCTGCGTAAATGCCGTCGGCCCGCTTTTCGATAACGTAATCGCGCTCTAGGCCGTCGGGCGGCAACCAAGCCGATACGAAGTAATGCTGGACGAATGTTAGCCAGCCGTTATTCGCATGCTTGGTGAACTCTCCCTTGCCCTTGTCGAGGTCGGCTGGCGCGATCTTCTCGAACTTGCCTTCGCTGGTATAGATGGCGAAGCCGGTAAAGCTCTGGGCGCCGAACGATTGCGCGATGGAGCTTCCGGTCAGCTCGGGTTTGCCGTCGTGCGTCAGCTGGAAATACGCGTAGGCAGGCAGAGCGGCTGCGCGCGGATTGCGGATATTCAAGGCGACGCCAATTTCGTAGCTGTTGCGTCGAAACGTGTATACCTTCTCCACCTCGGCGCCATCCCTGCCGGTGGCAGTCAGCCGAAGCAGCAGCGCGTCCTGCCCGGGCGCCAGGCTGCGCTCTCCGGGCAGCGCCCGCCAGAGGCTGCGGTGGTTAGGGCCACCCTCTCCGGTAATCCCGCTTTGGGCTTCGTACCCGTGATGCGGCCCGAGCAGCACCAGATTCTTGCTGGGATCGCTCGAATCTTTGTGTCGAAGCAACTCAAGGCGCTTCAGTGTGCCGCCCAACGTGTCGATCTCTGCAACAAGAAGATCGGTGGTGACCCGCACCGTCTCGCCGGTGGCCGCTGACTCGGTCGCGGCTGGGACGCTGCCGGCAGCTGCCTTCGCTTCCGGTGAAGGTACCGGCTTTGCCGGGGCAGCAGGCACCGACTGCGGCGCGGTCGGAGCGGCGGGCAGGGGCTTCGGCCGGTGCTCCTTGTCCCAGGCTTCCCAGAGCATGAGCAGGGAAAAGCCGAAGATGAACAACAGAATGAGCCGTTGCGTGTCCATGCTCAGGGCACCGGGTCGTAACCGCCCGGATGCCAAGGGCCGCAACGGCATAGCCGCCGTGCGGCAAGCCAGCTGCCGCGCCATGCGCCATGGCGTGCCAGGGCCTGTTCCGCGTATTCGGAGCAGCTAGGATGGAAACGGCAGGCGGCCGGCAGCACCGGGCTGACAAGCCAGCGGTAGCCGCCCAGCGCACTTCGCAAGAGTCTTGCAATCATCAATTCAACTTGCCGAGCAGCTCGCGCAGCCGCTGCAGCATCGAGGCTGACGGCTTGATGCCATAGGGCGGCCGTACCAGCACGTCAACTGCACCGAGCGTTTCCTGCTCCAGACGAAATGCCTCGCGTATGCAACGCTTGATGCGGTTGCGTTCGACTGCCCGCGCCGCGTGCTTGCGCGACACCAGAATGCCGAGCCGTGCGCGGCCCGCATCGCGCCGCTCCAGGTAGAAGGTATAGCCGTCGAGGCTGCGCCGTGCGCCTTCACGCAAAAGACGCTCGAATTCGGCTTTTCGCCTCAGCCGGCGCCCGGAATCCAGCCCGAAGCGGTTACCGACCGCGACTACAACCCGAGCCGGCGGCGGCCCCGCGCGCGCCGGTTGCGCAGCACCGCGCGTCCGCCGCGCGTGCGACTACGGACTAGAAATCCATGGCGCCGCGCGCGCCGCGTTTTAGATGGTTGATAGGTCCGCTTCATCGCTACCCAGCCTGAAAAAGGGCGGTATTAGAGCGTGCGCGCCAATGCATTGTCAAATCGTCGCGCTTGCCTGCTGAGCGCGCTTGCGGCTGTGGATAACTCATACCGAAGAAGGTAAAATTCCAACTCACCTCGGCCAACCACAAGATGCAAAACCTCTGGGACGCCTGCCTGCGTCGACTCGAGCAGGAACTCCCCGCGCAACAATTCAATACCTGGATCCGGCCGCTTGCGCCGGAAGCCGGTGCAGGCGCCGACACGCTGGTTCTCGCTGCACCCAACCGCTTCGTGCTCGAACTGGTGCGCGAGCGCTTCATCGCCCGCATCGAGCGGCTCGCCGCCGAGGCTGCCGGTCGCGACCTCGGCGTGCGCCTGGTTCTCGCACGCGGCACCGATGCCGCCGCCCGGCCGCCGCAGCCGATGCAACGCGGTGCGAGCGAAGTACCAACGATTCTGGAGCGTGGGCGTCTAAACCGGGCGTTTTCATTCGACAGCTTCGTGACCGGCAAAGCCAACCAGCTGGCGCGCGCGGCTGCCATACAGGTGGCCGAAAATCCTGGAATTTCGTACAACCCGCTGTTCATCTACGGCGGAGTGGGGCTCGGCAAGACGCACCTTTTGCAGGCCATCGGCAACCAGCTGGCCGACCAGCGGCCCCAGGCGCGTATCCGGTATTGTCATGCGGAGCAATATGTTACTGACGTAGTACGCGCTTACCAGCAGAAATCCTTCGATGAATTCAAACGCTATTACCATTCGCTCGACCTGCTGCTGATCGACGACATCCAGTTTTTTTCCAACAAGGGCCGCACCCAGGAGGAGTTCTTCTACGCGTTCAACGCGTTGGTGGAGGCGCGCAAACAGATCGTCATCACCTGCGACACCTACCCGAAGGAAATTGCAGGCATGGAAGAACGCCTGATCTCGCGCTTCGGATGGGGCCTGACCGTAGCCATCGAGCCGCCGGAGCTGGAGATGCGCGTCGCGATCGTGCTGAAAAAAGCCGAGGCAGACTCGATCGAGCTATCCGAAGACATCGCATTTTTCATCGCCAAGCACATCCGCTCCAACGTGCGCGAGCTCGAGGGCGCTCTCAAGAAGGTGCTCGCTTTCGCGCGATTCAGCAACCGCGAGCTGTCGCTCGACCTGGCGAAGGAAGCCCTTCGCGACATCCTCAACCTCAACAGCCGGCAAGTCAGCGTGGAGGGTATTCAGAAAACGGTCGCCGAATACTTCAAGATCAAGGTGGGCGACATGCATTCGAAGAAACGCAGCCGCAATGTCGCACGTCCGCGCCAAGTGGCGATGGCGCTCGCCAAGGACCTCACCCAGATGAGCTTGCCGGAAATCGGCGAGGCGTTCGGCAACCGGGACCACACCACTGTGCTGCACGCCTGCCGCACAATCGCCAGCCTGCGCACGCACGACAGCGCGCTTAATCGCGACTATCTGGTGCTTGAACAGGTTCTGAAGGGCTAGCTGTGATGATGAACAAGCTGTGCGCGAACCGTGAACAAAATGTGGGTAGCGCCCCGTCCGTTGCGTGGCGCACAAACCATCCACAGTTCTTCACATGCGTTCCACAGCTTTTCCCGCTTTGCGCGGAGACGCAACAGCCTGGGCTGAAAGTGTTTTCACACTTATCCCGCGGTCCGTGACCACTCTATTAGTAACTATTACTTAATAAGGTAATAAAGACTAGAAGGTAATGCCTCCATGGTTCTGGTCAAAGACAAGCGCGACAACATTCTGGACCCGCTCTCCGCGGTAAGCGGCATCATCGAACGCCGGCACACGCTGCCGATCCTGTCCAACGTTCTGATTGAGAGGACCACACAGGCGCTGTCTTTCCTGGCGACCGATATCGAGATTCAGATCACCGCGCACAGCGGTCTGATCGCCGGCGGTGAGCCGCGCGCCGTGACGGTGGGCGCGCGCAAGCTAGTCGACATTCTGAGGGCCCTGCCTGAGGACGCGGAAGTCACGCTCCAGCAGCAGGACAAACGCTTGCTGGTCAAGGCAGGCAAGAGCCGTTTTACGCTGCAAACACTGCCCGCCGAGGATTTCCCGCGCCTGGCAAAGCCCGCCGGAGAAGCAGCGCGTTTCGTGCTCAGCCAGAAGGCGCTGCGCAGGCTGCTTGGTCTCGTGCAATACGCGATGGCGCAGCAGGACATCCGTTACTACCTGAACGGCTTGCTAGTGGTGGTCGAGGATCGGCAACTGAAGCTGGTGGCGACGGACGGGCATCGACTGGCCTATGCATCGCTCAAGCTCAACGCGGAGCTGCCGCGCCAGGAGGCCATCGTGCCGCGAAAGACGGTGCTGGAGCTCGTCAAGCTCCTCGCCGACAGCGACGAGGAAGTCAGAATCGAGCTGTCGACGACGCAGGCGGCATTCAGCTTCGGCACGGTCGAGGTGGTGTCGAAGCTGGTCGACGGCAAGTTTCCGGATTACACGCGCGTGATCCCGACGCAGCACAAGAACCGGCTGCAGACGGAGCGTGAGCCCCTGCGCCAAGCGCTACAGCGCGCCGCGATCCTTTCGAACGAAAAATTCCGCGGCGTGCGCTGGGTGCTGACAGAGGGCAGTCTGAAACTGGTTTCGTCCAACGCCGAGCAGGAGGAGGCGCAAGAAGAGCTGGATGTGAAGTACTCCGGCGACGCGCTCGATATCGGGTTCAACGTCAATTATCTGCTCGATGTGCTGAACAACGTCCCGGGCGGTGCCGTGGAATGCGCGTTCGGCGATTCATCGTCGAGCGCGCTCATCAGCTACGCATCGGAGCAGGATTTCAAGTATGTGGTGATGCCGATGAGGATCTAGGGTGGGAGAACCGGAAAGACATCTTCCCGACGCCAACGGATACGGCTCGGACGCGATCAAGGTCTTGAAAGGCCTGGAGGCGGTTCGCAAGCGCCCGGGCATGTACATCGGCGACACGTCCGACGGCACCGGTCTGCACCACATGGTGTTCGAGGTCGTCGACAACTCGGTGGACGAGGCGCTCGCCGGCTATTGCGACGAGATCGTGGTCACCATCCATACCGACAACTCCATCTCAGTCCTCGACAATGGGCGCGGCATCCCGACCGGTATCAAGGACGACGATGAGATGAAGCGCTCGGCGGCCGAGATCGTCATGACCGAGCTGCACGCCGGCGGCAAGTTCGACTCCAACAGCTACAAGGTGTCCGGCGGCCTGCACGGCGTGGGTGTTTCGGTAGTCAACGCGCTATCGGAATGGCTGCGCCTCACCACCTGGCGCGACGGGCAGGTGCACCAGATGGAATTCCGCAGCGGCGTGCCGGTGGCGCCGCTCAAGGCCACCGGTGCCAGCGAGCGTCGCGGCACCGAGGTGCACTTCCTTGCTTCGAAGGAAGTGTTCGGCACCGTCGATTACCACTACGACATCCTGGCACGGCGCCTGCGCGAGCTTTCGTTCCTCAACAACGGCGTCAAGATCGTGCTCATTGACCAGCGCGCCGGCAAGGAGGAGAACTTCGCGTTCTCGGGCGGCGTGAAGGGCTTCGTCGAGTACATGAACCGGGCAAAAAACGTCCTGCATGGCAACTTGTTTCACGGCATCGGTGAAAAGGACGGCATCAGCGTTGAAGTCGCCATGCAATGGAACGACTCCTACCAGGAGTCGGTGCTCTGCTTCACCAACAACATCCCGCAGAAGGACGGCGGCACGCACCTCACCGGGCTGCGCGCGGCGATGACCAGGGTGCTGAACAAGTACATCGAGGAGATCGAGCTGGCGAAGAAGGCGAAGGTCGAGACGACCGGCGATGACATGCGCGAAGGCCTCGCTTGCGTACTATCGGTCAAGATGCCCGAGCCGAAGTTTTCTTCGCAGACCAAGGAAAAGCTGGTTTCGTCCGAGGTGCGACCGGTGGTCGAGGAGATCGTCGCCGAGCGGCTGCGCGCGTACCTCGATGAGCGTCCGGCGGATGCCCGCGTCATCACCTCGAAGATCGTCGAGGCCGCCCGGGCACGCGAAGCGGCGCGCAAGGCGCGCGAAATGACGCGCAGAAAAGGCGTCCTCGACTCGATGGGCTTGCCGGGCAAGCTGGCCGACTGCCAGGAGCGCGACCCCGCGCAATGCGAGCTGTACCTGGTCGAGGGCGATTCTGCCGGGGGGTCCGCCAAGCAAGGGCGCGACCGGCGCTTTCAGGCAATCCTGCCGCTCAAGGGCAAGATTCTCAACGTCGAGCGGGCGCGCTTTGACAAGCTGCTGTCCTCGGTAGAAATCGCGACGCTGATCACCGCGCTGGGCTGCGGCTTCGGCAAGGAGGAATACAACGCCGACAAGCTGCGCTATCACCGCATCATCATCATGACTGACGCCGACGTCGACGGCTCGCACATCCGTACGCTGCTGCTGACCTTCTTCTACCGGCAAATGCCAGAGCTGGTGGAGCGTGGCCACATCTACATCGCGCAGCCCCCGCTGTACAAGGCGAAGCTCGGCAAAGAAGAGCGCTACCTCAAGGACGAGCACGAACTGAACGCTTTCATGCTCAAGCTGGCGCTAGTCGAAGCCGTCCTTTATCCCGCGGCGGAGCGCGAGCCGATCACCGGCGATGCCCTGGCGGAGCTGGCGAAGTCATACCTCCTCGCCGAAGCGGTGATCGAGCGGGTCTCGCGGCTCATCGACCGCGAGGTCCTGCAGGCAATCCTGCACGGGGTCCAGGTCGATCTCACGCGGCGCGATTTGGCGGAGGCCGCCGCAGAGGCGCTCGAGGCCGCGATCGGCATCAACGGCGTGGCGGTCGCCCCGCACTTCGACGCGAAGACCGAGCGCTATCAGGTGCGCATCGAGCGCACGCGGCACGGGAACATCCGCATGAGCACCATCGACACCGAGTTCGTGCACTCGGGAGACTATAAGCAGATCCGGCAGACGGCCGAGATGCTGCGCGGCCTGATCGGCGCCGGAGCGTATGTGCAGCGCGGCGACAAGAAGCAATTGGTGCGCGACTTCCCGGAAGCGATGCGCTGGCTGCTCGGCGAGGTGGAGAAATCCATGACCCTGCAGCGTTACAAGGGGCTGGGCGAAATGAACCCGGAGCAGCTCTGGGAAACCACCATGGACCCAGGCTCGCGGCGCCTCCTCAGGGTGCAGATCGACGACGGCATCGCCGCCGATGAGATCTTCACCAAGCTGATGGGCGACGAGGTCGAGCCGCGGCGGCTGTTCATCGAGTCAAACGCGCTCGGCGTGCGAAACCTGGACGTCTGATCAGGCGGCGCGCCTTCTTTTCTTGGCCGGTTTTTGCTCGTCGGGCTTCTCTTTGGCGGCCCGTGGCTGGAATTCGAAGCCGACTTTCCCGTCCGGAGTCTTGACTAGGAAGGCTTTGAACCGCCTTCCCTTCTTCGAGACAAAGCCGGTGAGCAGGTCGGTGCGGCCGGTCGCCAGCAGCTTTTTCATCTGCTCTCGCTCGACCGGCTGCTGCAGGATCATGCGGCCGGACCGGAAGTCGCAAGTCCGGCCCGGCCCCACGGTTTTTTCGCACGTATAAGTCACCCCGTGTTCAAACACGCGCGCGCCGCACTTCGGGCACGCGCCCAGCGGCTCCTGCGTACTAAAGTCCGGGGCCTCCTCGCCTTCACCGGCAGCACTGCGCTGTCCGAAGTCGAATTCGAGGCGCAAATCGTCAGTGAGCCGCAGGCCGGCCGCGAACGGCCTGCCCTGCCTGCTGCGAAAGCCGGTGAGCGGCCCGATGAAGCGCTTGCTGATGAGCTCGGCCACTTCGTCGGGCGACCATTCGCGGCCAGAGACCACTTTCCAGAGCGAGAAGTCGCATTTCTGGCACTGGAACTTGCGGTAGTTTTCCTGCACCACGCCACCGCACTTCGGGCAGGGCGCGGGCACCGTGGCAAAGGCGGTATCGGGGATGTCGCCGGTCTTGATGATCGAGACGATATTGGTCACGAGCTGCGAGATGTGCTGCATGAACTCCTCGCGCGTGAACTTGCGCAGCTCGATCAGCTTCAGCTTGTGCTCCCATTCTCCGGTTAGTTCCGGCGAGGCAAGCTCCGGGATGCTCATTACGTGCAGCGCGAAAAGCAGCGAAAACGCCTTCGGGGTCGGCACCAGCTCCCTGCCTTCGCGGTGAACGTAGTCTTCGTAAATCAGCCCTTCGATGATCGCAGCACGCGTCGCGGGGGTTCCCAGACCCTTCGCTTCCATTGCCGCGCGCAACTCGTCGTCCTCGACCAGCTTGCCTGCCCCCTCCATCGCCGAGAGCAGCGTGGCCTCGGTGTAGCGCGGCGGCGGCTTGGTCTGGCTGGCGTGCGCGGCGACTTCGTGCACGCCGAGTTTCTCGTTCTTCGCGATCGGCGGCAGGTTCTCATTGTCCGCGTCGGAGGTGCGGCCGTACACCGCGAGCCAGCCGGGGTTCTGCAGCACTTTGCCTTCGGTTTTGAAGTGATGCTCGCCCACCCGCGTGATGCGCGTGGTCTGCAGGTATTCCGCAGCCGGGTAGAACACGGCAAGGAATCGCCGTACGACCATGTCGTAGAGCTTCTGCTCGGCCTCGTTCAGCTGCTTGGGCGCCTGCAGGGTGGGGATGATGGCGAAGTGGTCCGAGATCTTGGCATTGTCGAACACACGCTTGTTCGGCCTTACCCAGCCCTGCTTCAGTATGTGCCGCGCAAAGGCGGAGAACGCCCGGCTGGCGCCGAGCGCCTCGAGCGTCTTCTTCACCGTGCCGACGTAATCCTCGGGCAGCGCCCGCGCATCCGTTCGGGGATAAGTAAGAACTTTGTGCCGCTCATATAGAGCCTGAGCGAGCGACAAAGTCATCCGGGCGGGAAAACCAAAACGGGCATTGGCGTCGCGCTGCAGGCTCGTCAGATCGAACAACAGCGGGGAGAGCTGGGTCGAGGGCCTGGACTCCTCGCTCGCGATCCCGCTCTTGCCGCGGCAATCGGCGACGATCGCCTCGGCCTTGGTGGCGGCCCAAAGCCGCTCTGCCCTGCGCTCAGCGTCGTCATCCTTCTTGAACCCGGGATCGAACCAGCGCGCGGGGTATTCGCCGGCTCGGGCGCCAAACCTGGCGTGCACTTCCCAGTAGCCTCTCGGGGTGAAGGCGCGGATTTTCTCCTCGCGCTCCACCAGGACGGCGAGCGTCGGGGTCTGCACGCGGCCGACGGTAGTGAGGTAAAAGCCCCCTTCCTTGGAATTGAAGGCCGTCATTGCCCGAGTGCCGTTGATGCCCACCAGCCAGTCGGCCTCGGAGCGGCACTTGGCGGCATCGGCGAGTGGCAGCAGTTCCTTGTCCGCGCGCAGGCTGTTGAAGCCGTCGCGGATCGACTGCGGCGTCATCGATTGCAGCCAGAGGCGCTCGATCGGCTTTTTGACGCGCGCGTGCTGGACGATGTAGCGGAAGATCAGCTCGCCCTCGCGTCCTGCGTCGCAGGCATTGATTAGGCCGCTCACGTCCTTTCTCTTCATCAGCCGCAGCAGCAGGTTGAGCCGCTGCTCGCTCTTCTCGAGCGGCGCTAGCTCGAAGTGCGGCGGAATCACCGGCAGGTGTTTGAACGACCACTTGCCCTTCTTCACCGCGTACTCGTCCGGAACCGCGAGCTCAAGCAGATGGCCGACCGCGGACGACAGCAGATATTCGTCACTCTCGAAGTAATCGCCCTTGCGCACGAAACCACCGAGCGCGCGTGCGATGTCGGCGGCGACCGACGGCTTCTCTGCGATGACGAGTTTTTTTCCCATAGGGCGCGAAAGGCCGGAGATGATAAGTGCAAACGGGCAAGCGGTTCAACCCTGCTTCGCCAGAGTACAGAACGCGCACGCGCGCGAGCGCGCACGCGCGGGCGCGCGCAAGGGTGTTAGTTGGGAAGCCGCGCGTGCGGCGCGCTGAAGAGGTCCTCGGCGACCAGGCGGCTGGTCGGCACCTGCTGGTTCCACAGCACCATCAGGACGATGAGCTTCAACTGATCCAGCGTCAGGCTGTCACCGATGGCGGCGAGCGAGCGCTCGATCACGAGCTCGCGAGTCTGCGGGTTGAGAATCCCAGATTGCTCCAGTGTCAGGAGAAAGCCGCGGCATTCGGCGTCCAGTTTTGCCAGCTCGCGAGGCGCGAAGGCCCGAAAGCTGGTCCGCGAGTCCGGCAGCTTTTGCGGCACCCCGTGAGGCGCGCGCAGCACGCCCGCCAGCCAGTGCAGCGCTTCGCTTATGTCCGAGTCGTCGAAGCCCGCCGCCGAGAGCTTCTTGGCGACGCGCTCGCGGTCGTAAGCCAGTTCGGCCTGCTGGCAGTTCTCGAACAGGTAGACGAGGATGTCGTACATAGCAGTCTCCCTCCCAGTAACGTGTCACCAGAGATTTGCGTTTACCCGCGCTTCCCTTTTTCAAGACGTTGAAACAGCCCGCCGGGCAGCGCCGTGACGCGTCCATCGAGCTCGAGCCGCAGTAATTCCGACGACACCTGTTCAGCCGACAAGCCGGCGCGCGCGCACAGCGAATCGACGTCGACCGGATCGTGTCCCATGTGCGCAAGCAGGCCCGCGGCAACCTCGTCGCTCGCGCCGGATTCCACCGTCGACGCGTAGCCGCTGCGCCGGAACCCGGTCAGCTCAGCGAGCACGTCCTCTGCCGACTCGACGAGCTTGGCACCCGATTTGATGAGCGCGTGACAGCCCTTGGAAAGCGGCGAATGGATCGAGCCGGGGATGGCGAATACCTCGCGTCCTTGGTCGGCCGCGGTGCGCGCGGTAATGAGAGAGCCGGAGGCGAGCGCCGCCTCGACCACCAAGCAGCCCTGCGCCAGCCCGCTGATCAAGCGGTTGCGGCGCGGGAAGTTGTGCGCAAGCGGTGCGGTGCCGAGCGGGAATTCGCTTACGAGAAGCCCGCGCTCGGCGATCGCGGCCACGAGCTCGACGTTGCGTTTGGGATAGACGACGTCTATGCCGGTGCCGAGCACCGCGATGGTGGAGGAGGTGCCGGCCAGACCACCGCGATGCGCCGCGGCGTCGATGCCGACCGCAAGCCCCGACACGATGCTCAGTCCGGCGTTGCTCAGCGCCCTGGCAAAGCTCTCGGCGTTATGCTCGCCCTGCGCCGTGGCGTTGCGGCTGCCGACGATGGCGAGAGAGGGGTGCTGCAGAAGGTCAGTGCGGCCGAGCGCATAAAGGACGGGTGGCGGGTCCGGCGTCTCCAGCAATGCACGGGGATAGTGTTCGTCGGCAAGCGTGACGACGTCGTGTCCTGGGGCAGCCGCCCAGTCCAGCGCGCGCGCTACTGCATCGCGCACGGACTGGGAGTCGAGCGCCTCGATGACCGCCGGTGCGGCGTGCGCGGTCAGCTCAGAGCGCCTTCTTTCGAGGACGGCCTGTGGCAGGCCGAATTGGCGCAGCATGCCGCGGATCGCGGCGGCACCAAGCCCGGGAGTGAGCGAGAGTTGCAGCCAGCTCGCCAGCCCGGGATCGCGCGTCATGCAGGCGGCGACGAAGCGGGGAAACTGGCGTCGGTTTTGTTCTTGTTATGGCGTCTGGACGACATCCAGAGGACTGACAGGCCTCGTGGCGTGCATCACCAGCGCGTAGGATACCCGGTCGAAAACGCGAAACACAAACGAAAGTCCGGAACGTTCCTCCGGAAGCTTGATGAATGCATCGGGCGCGCCCCTTGGCTTTGATGTGTCGCGCACGGTGCCGCCAAGCGAGTAAAGCGCGAGAACATGGCCGACTTCTAGGCCATCGGCTCTGCCGCGATTGATGGTGATGACCGAAAGCGGTCCGGCTTCACCGACCTTGCCCAGGCCGCCGTAGATCGACATCACACGGCCCTTGAGGAATGTTGCAGGCGAGTGAGGCGCATAATTGATCGGCTGCGCCACGGTAGCAGCCACCAGCTTGTCGCCGGCGCCGACTTCCTGCACCGCGCTCGTGAGCACCACCGTTGCCGGATCGCCGGGACGCGTGACCCGCGCGGTGCCGAGATAGATCGCCTCGTAAGCAAGCGTCTGGTTGGTGTCCGGATCGACCAGCGGACTGCCGCGCCGGAACACGTACCAGCTTTCCTCTACCGAACCCGCGATGCCGCGCACATAGGCCGTGTTGCCCGCCGAGAGCAGCACGCTGTCGTGTTGGGTCGCGACGATCGTGGGTGCCCTGTCAATTCCGTCGGGCTCAATCACCAGCGGACGAGTCAGGAACGGCTCGATCACCGATGCCGGAATGCTGGGGATTTGCTCGGGTGGAAGCGACTCGGCCCGCACGCGCGGACTCAGTTTCACGCCGGCCCCAGTCCCGGGCGCTGCCCCGGCCCCAGTCCCGGGCGCTGCCCCGGGCCGGGTTCCGGGTTCGGTGCCCGGGCGCGCGATCGTCAGAGTGCCCTTTGCCCGGTCCAGCAGGATCACGTATCCGGGATAGATCAGGTGCGGGTTCTGGATCTGCTCCTTGTTCATGTTCCAGAGTTCTGGCCAACGCCACGGCGAATCCGTATATCGCTCTGAAATGCCCCAAAGCGTGTCTCCAGGCACCACCACGTAGCGCTCGGGGGCATCGGGCTTGAGGGTGAGCGGGGCCTGGGCCGCCTGCCCGGATACCGTTCCCGAGATAACGAAGAAAGCGAGCGCTGTGATAGACTTACGCACTTGCTGGACCATGGCGACCCCGTCCCTTTTGCGGCATCCTGGACCGGCTGGAAAATCGGATTGTCTACCCCAATGTAGCACAAAGGCTGAACAGCTTATACGTTGCCTGAGATTCTCCACATAATCTATTCAATTTGCAAGTAAATTGTCTCTAGATGGCGCTTCTGAGCATTCTTCGCTACCCCGACGCCCGGCTGCACAAAGTAGCCGCCCCGGTCACCGTCTTCGACGAATCGCTGAAAAAACTCGTCGCCGATATGACTGAAACCATGTACGCGGCGCCCGGCATCGGACTTGCCGCCAGCCAGGTCGACGTGCACAAGCAGGTGATCGTCGTCGACGTCTCCGAGCGCCGCGACTCCCTGGTGGTGCTCGTCAACCCGGAGATTGTCGAAGCGACCGGCGTATCCGACATCGAGGAAGGATGTCTCTCGGTGCCCGGCATCTACGAGCTGGTCGAGCGCGCTGAGCGCGTGAAGGTGCGTGCCTACGATCAGAACGGCAACGCATTTACGCTTGAAGCGCAGGGCTTGCTTGCCGTTTGCATCCAGCACGAGATGGATCATCTGCAGGGCAAGGTGTTCGTCGAGTACCTGTCGCAGCTCAAGCAGCAGCGCATCCGCGCCAAGCTCGCAAAGCAGCTGCGCAAGTCCGCCTGATCTCGCTTTCCTGCGCCTAGTCTTCGCGGGAACTCCCGAATTTGCCGAGCGAGCGCTGGCGCGCCTGTTGCAAGCAGGCCATGATGTCGCTCTCGTACTGACGCAGCCGGACCGGCCTGCCGGGCGCGGCCTGAAGGCGGCCATGAGCCCTGTAAAGCGCTTCGCGCTGGGGCGGAATCTCGAGGTGTTTCAACCGCATGTCCTGAAGACTGACGGCGGCGCTCGCATCCGCGCCGCGCGGCCCGACGCGCTGGTGGTCGCCGCTTATGGCCTCATTCTTCCGCAAGCCGTGCTCGATGCCGCGGCACATGGTGCCCTCAATATTCATGCTTCGTTGCTGCCACGCTGGCGCGGCGCGGCGCCAATCCAGCGCGCGATTCTCGCCGGAGACGCGCAAACCGGTGTTTCGATCATGCAAATGGACGCGGGTCTCGATACCGGAGCGGTGCTCGCGCAGAGCGGCATTCCGATCGCGCCGGACGACGACGCCGGCACGCTGCACGACAAGCTTGCCGTGCTGGGCGCGGAAATGATCGTGGCCACGCTTGCCGACGTGCAGGCGGGACGCGCCCGTCCTGTGCCCCAGCCGCAACAAGGCGTCACGTATGCGAGCAAGCTCGGAAAGCAGGAGGCGCTTCTCGACTGGTCGCGGCCGGCAGTGGAGCTGGAGCGGGCGGTGCGCGCGTTCCGACCGTCGCCTGGTGCGGCGACGTTGCTCGATGGCGCGCCTCTGAAGGTCTGGCGCGTAACTGTGACGTGCGGCCGCGGCGCGCCGGGCGAATTGCTTTCGAGCGGCGATGCAAGCCTGGTAGTGGCCGCGGGCGAGGGCGCGCTCTCGATCACGGAATTGCAGCGCCCCGGTGGCCGGCGGCTCGCCGCGGGCGAGTTCCTCCGCGGGCATCGACTCGCGCCGGGCGTGCGCTTCGGGTGAAGCCCGCAGCAGCGCTCGCTCAGGCGCTGGGCGAGGCGGCCCCCATGGTGGCACGCGTCGCAGCCGGCAGAAGCCTTGCCGACGAGCTCGATCGCATCGCCGAAGAGGGCAGCGAGACGCCGCGCTCCGCACTCATCGACCTTACGCACGGCACCCTGCGCCGTTATGGCCGGGTGCAGGCTTTAGTAGGTGAGCTGTCACGCCGCGGCCGGCCTGATGCGCTGATCGAGGCGCTGCTATGGTGCTCGCTCTACGCGCTCGAATCCGGCCGTTACGCCGAATATACCGTCGTCGACCAGGCAGTACGCGCGTGCGCATTGCTCGAGCGATGGAGTGCAAAAGGCTTCGTCAACGCGTTGCTGCGTGGGTTTCTTCGCGAACGCGCTTCCCTCGAGGCGCGGATCGGCGCCGATGTGGAGGCGCGGTACCAGCACCCGCGGTGGTGGATCGAGATGCTGCGCGACGCATATCCCGAGCGCTGGGAAGAATTGCTTGCGGCGGGCAACTCGCATCCCCCGATGTGCCTGCGCGTCAATCGTCGTCGCACCCGTCTGGCCGAGTACCAGGCGCGACTCGGGCAGCAGGCCATCGCCGCACGCCGCATCGGCGAAGACGCGCTCCTGCTCGAGCGCCCGTTGCCGGTGGAGCGCCTGCCGGGATTTGCACAGGGTGAGGTGTCGGTGCAGGACGCGGGTGCGCAGCGCGCCGCGCGTTGCCTCGAGTTGGCCGAGGGCCAGCGCGTGCTCGACGCGTGCGCCGCGCCGGGCGGGAAGACCGCGCACATCATGGAAACCGCGACGGTCGCGATGACTGCGCTCGATGCGGTCCCAGCCCGCTGCGCGCGCATGGCTCGCAATCTTGAGCGCCTGGGATTGACGGCGCTCATCAAGCCCGCCGATTGCACCCAGCTTGCCGGCTGGTGGGACGGCGTGCCCTTCGACCGCGTTCTCGCCGATGTGCCGTGCTCAGCATCCGGCGTCGTGCGCCGCCATCCTGATCTCAAGTGGTTGCGTCGGCCGCGCGACGTGCCGGCCTTTGCCGCGAAGCAAGCCGCGATCCTCGATGCGCTGTGGCAGGTGCTGCGCCGCGATGGTAAATTGCTGTATGTCACCTGCTCGGTTTTTCCGCAGGAAAACGAACAACTGGTTGGAGCGTTCGTTTCGCGAGCGCCTGGAGCAAGTCGCCTCCCGCTGCCCGATGGCGGCCCGGCGCAATGGCTGCCCAGCGCGGAGCACGACGGGTTTTACTGCGCCCTGATCAAGAAGGAAGCCTGACGCGACGCGCAATGCGCCGCATCGTCCTTCTCATCGGTATCGTCGCGGCACTGGCATGGCTCGCCGCGCGCGCCGCGCACGCCGATGAAATTGAAGTGCGCGCCGCGGGCGTGCACGCGGTTGAGGATGGGCTGGTGCTGGACGCCGACTTCGCGTTTGAGCTGACGCCGCGCCTCGCGGATGTGCTGGTGAACGGCGTGCCGCTTTATTTCCGCGTCGACTTCGAGCTTAAGCGTCCGCGCTGGTACTGGTTCGACGAAAAGGCCGCCTTTAAGCGGCTGCAGCTGAGGCTGTCCTATCATGCCCTGTCGCGCCAGTACCGGCTCTCGACCGGGCTGCTGCAGCAGAATTTTGCCACGTTGGAGGAGGCGCTGAACGTGCTCAAGCGCCTGCGCAACTGGCTGGTGGTCGACCGCACAGTGAGTTTTTCAGACGCGGACTACGAGGCGGCGCTGCGCATGCGGCTCGATACGACGCTGCTTCCGAAGCCTTTTCAGCTGAGCGCGCTCACCAGCCGCGAGCTGCATCTCGAATCGCCGTGGAAGCGATTCACGGTGCGCTCGCCCCAGCAGCTGCCCGCACCGGTCGAAAGCCGCGATCCACGGGGGGCGAGCGAAAGATGATGCTGCTCCTCATCTTCGGCGGTGCGGTGGCAGCGGTAGGCCTGTTCCTGCTTGCCACCGCGAGCGCGGACACTACGTTTTTCGCCCAGCAGTATCCGCTGCTGCTCGCACTCAACGCGGCGCTCGCCGCGCTGCTCGCCGGGGTAGTAGCATTTCAGCTGCTCGCGCTCGCGCGGCGTTATCGGGCTCGCGTGTTCGGAGCCCGCCTCACCTTGCGGCTGCTGACGCGCTTTGCGCTGCTCGCGGTAGTGCCCGGTCTGATCGTCTACGCGGTGTCGGTGCAATTTATCACCCGCTCGATCGAGTCCTGGTTTGACGTCAAGGTCGACGCCGCGCTCGAAGGCGGCATTACGCTTGGCCAGCAGGCGATCGATCAGACGGTGCTGGACATGCACGCCAAGGCGCGCGCCATGGCGCTCGAGCTGGCCGGGCGTTCGGCACCGCAGATCGTGTCCCAGCTGGAGCGCTTGCGGGAGCAAGCCGGCGTCCAGGAAGCGGCGGTCCTTACGGCAAGCGGCCGCCTCATTGCGAGCGCGAGCGAAGACGTTAGCAAGCTTTTGCCGGACCTGCCCGGCGCGCAGCTGCTTCGTCAGGCGCGCGCCAACCGCGGCTATACCGCCGTCGAGTCAGCGGCCGGCCGGCCGCTCTCATTGAGGGTCGTGGTGCCGATGGGTCCGATGGCGCTATCCGACGAAGCGCGCTTCCTGCAGCTGCGGCAAAGCGTGGCGCCGGCTTTTTCGAGGAGCCTCGAGGCGGTGGAAGCCGCGCACCGCGACTACCGGGAGCTTGCGATCTCGCGCGACGGCCTGAAGCGAATCTACGTCGTTACCCTCACCTTTGCAGTGCTGATGGCGCTGTTCGTGGCGGTCGCCGTGGCGGTGACGCAATCCAATTTGCTGGCCGAGCCGCTCGCCAACCTCGCGCAGGCGACGCAGGCGGTGGCGCGGGGCGACTTTTCACGGCAGGCCCCGGTGACCAGCCGCGACGAGCTCGGCGTGCTGACGGAATCGTTCAATTCCATGACGCGCCAGCTTGCCGAGGCGCGGCGCGTGGTCGAGGCCAACCGCGTCGCGCTCGAGGCGGCCAAGGGGCACCTCGAAAACATCCTCGCCAACCTGTCGGCCGGAGTACTGGTGTTCGATCACGAGCTGCGGCGGACCATCTCTAACCGCGGCGCGGCGGCCATTCTTGGTGCCGAGGCCGAATCTTTCGCCACCCGCATGCAGGAGCTATTCCGCGAGCACGGCGAAAAGAACTGGGAGCTGGAGCTGACGCTGAAGGGCACCGGCAAGACGCTGCACGCACGCGGCGCGCGCTTGCCTCAGGCGACCGGCGGCGGCTACGTAGCGGTGTTCGACGACGTGACGCAGCTGATTCAGGCGCAGCGCGCCACTGCCTGGGCGGAAGTGGCGCGCCGCCTGGCGCATGAGATCAAAAATCCGCTTACCCCGATCCAGCTCTCCGCTGAGCGGCTGGAGATGAAGCTCGCTGAACGGCTGCCGCGGGAAGACGCCGAAACCTTGCGTCACGCCACGGAAACGATCGTCAACCAGGTCGCCGCGCTGAAGGCCATGGTCGACGACTTCAGAGACTACGCACGCATGCCGGCGCCCGAGCCCGGGCAGCTCGATTTGAACGAGTTGGTGAACCAAGTACTGGCGCTGTACGAGAATTCGACGGTGCCGATCGTCAAGCGCCTCACCGACGGGCTGCCGCGGGTGTGGGCCGACTCGGCGCAGATCCGCCAGGTGATCCACAATCTCGTCCAGAATGCGCAGGATGCGCTGGAGAACGTCAGGCAGTCCGGCGCCAGCCCGGCGATCGAAGTGCGCACCGAGCTGGCCGGCGATCGCGTGAAACTTGCGGTGTCCGACAACGGGGCCGGCTTTCCAGAGGAACTGATGGCGCGCATCTTCGAACCCTATGTCACCACCAAGCCGCGCGGCACCGGCCTCGGGCTGGCGATCGTAAAGAAGATCGTCGATGAGCACCACGGCAGCGTGGCGATCGAAAATCGGCCCAGCCGCGGCGCGTCGGTGAGCGTACTGTTGCCCTTGGCGAAAGCGGCGTAGCGATATGGCGCAAATTCTGGTCGTCGACGACGAAGTCGGAATCCGGGAACTGCTGTCGGAGATCCTGTCCGATGAAGGACACCAGGTGACGGTGGCCGAGAGCGCAGGCGATGCGCGCAGGCTGCGCGAGCGAGCCCGCCCGGATCTCGTCCTGCTCGACATCTGGATGCCGGACACCGACGGTATTACGCTGCTCAAGGAATGGGCGGCAAGCGGGCAGCTCACCATGCCGGTGGTCATGATGTCGGGTCACGGCACCATCGAAACCGCAGTCGAAGCCACCCGCATCGGGGCGCTCGACTTCCTCGAAAAGCCGATCGCCCTGCAACGGCTGCTGAATACCGTGAAGCGCGCGTTGCGCAATCCGGAAACCGCGGCAGCACCTCAGCTCGCACTGAGCGCGCTCGGCCGCTCGACGGCGCTCGCTGACGCCAAGAAGCGCCTCGCCCAGCTGGCGCAGTCCGCCGCACCCTTGATGCTGCGCGGGGAGCGCGGCATGCGGCCGGAGCTGTTCGCCCGGCTGCTGGTGGCCCCAGGGGCGCCATTTCTCGCCAGCGCCGAGCTGCTGGCCGAGGCGCCCTCGGAGCTCCTCGGCAAGGCTGCGGGCGGCGTGCTGTTCGTCGCCGACCTCAGCCGCCTCGGACGGCCCGAGCAGCGCAACCTAGAGTTCCTGTTGCCGCGTGCCGAGAAGCAGAAGGTGCGGCTGGTGTGTTTCTCGCCGGTGGATGTGCGCAGCCTCGCGGAGAAGCATGACTTCGACGTCGAGCTGGGAACTCGCCTCGCGGAGCTGACACTCAGGCTGCCGGCGCTGCGCGAGTTTGCGGAAGACGTGCCGGATTTGGCTTCCCTCATGCTCGCGCAGCTCGTCGAGGCGCGCGTCTGCCCGCAGCGGCGGCTGGCGATCGCCGCGCTTAACGCGCTGCGTCATTACCCATGGCCGGGGAACCTTGCGGAGCTGGAAAGCGTGGTGAAAGACCTCGCGTTTACGTCGCTCGAGGAAGAAGTGCAGCTCGACGACGTGGAGCGCGCGTTCGCCGCGCGCGCGGCGCCTGGCGCGTTGCCGGAGGTCGCGTTCGATCGTCCGTATCGCGAGGCGCGCGAAGCGTTCGAGCGAGTGTACTTCGAGCATCTTCTCGCGCGCGAGCATGGCAGCATGTCGCGCGTCGCCGAGCGCTCGGGCCTCGAGCGCACGCATCTTTATCGCAAGCTGAAGGCGCTCGGCCTGCCCGTCGGGCGGCGCGAGGAGAGCTGACCACCACTTCAGGTGGTCTTCTTTGCCTTCTTCTTCGCGCGGTGCGGTCGTTTCTTGCCGTAGCTGGCGCGATAGATCTTGCCGCGCCGTGTACGTTTGTCGCCTTTACCCATGTGCGGATTATAGCGGCGCCGGCGTCGCCTCGGGCTCGTACGCGAGATAGGGTGCGAGCCATTTCTCCGCCTCGGCGACACTCAGCCCGGCGCGACGTGCGTAGTCCGCGAGCTGGTCGCGGCCGATCTTGCCCACCGCGAAGTAGCTCGACTGCGGATGCGACAGATAGAACCCGGATACCGACGCGGCCGGCAGCATGGCGAACGACTCGGTGAGCCGCATGTCGGCGTTGCGCCGCGCGTCGAGCAGGCTGAAAAGCGGCCCCTTCACCATGTGATCGGGGCACGCCGGATAGCCGGGCGCAGGCCGTATGCCGCGATACGCCTCGGCGATCAGCTCCGGGGCTCCAAGCCGCTCATCGGCGGCATAGCCCCAGAACTCGCGCCGCACGCGCTCGTGCAGGCGCTCCGCAAACGCTTCCGCCAGGCGGTCGGCGAGCACCTTCAGCATGATGGCGGCGTAATCGTCATGCCTGGCTTCCAGCTCGGCCACGCGCCGCTCGATGCCGCCGGCACTGACCGCGAAGGCGCCGATCCAGTCCCGCACGCCGCTTTCCCTGGGAGCGACGAAGTCGGCGAGGCAGAGATTGTCGCGTCCGGTCGGTTTGTGGTTCTGCTGCCGCAGGTTGTGCCAGGTCATCAGCACATCGCGCCGGCGCTCATCGCGGTAGATTTCGATGTCGTCGCCATTCGCCCGCCCCGCGGGAAACAGGCCGAACACTGCGTTCGCCGTGACTTGATTCGCCGTCACGATGTGCCGCAGGGTCTCCTGGGCCTCGGCAAACAGCTTGCGGGCTGCCTCGCCGACGACCGGATCCTCCAGGATCTTCGGATAGGGGCCCGAGAGCTCCCAGGCCTGGAAGAACGGCGTCCAGTCGATGTAGTCGACGAGCTCGGCCAGCGGATAGCGCTTGAGCACGGTGATGCCAGTTTTACGCGGCTCCGGGGGCCGGTAAGCGCTCCAGTCGGTCTTCAGGCCGCGCCGTCGCGCCTCCTCGAGCGAATGCAGCGGCCCGGGCCCCTTCTTGTCGCGATGCACGGCGCGCAGCTTCTCGTAGTCGGCTCGCACCTGGGCGACGAAGGCCTCGCGGCTGTCGGCGGAAAGCAGGCTCTGGACCACCGGGACGCTGCGTGAAGCGTCGGGAACATAGACCACGGGCCCGGAATAGCTCGGCGCGATCTTCACGGCGGTGTGCGTGCGCGAGGTGGTTGCACCGCCGATCAGCAAGGGCAGGCCGAGGCCGGCGCGCTCCATCTCGCGCGCCACATGCGCCATCTCCTCCAGCGACGGGGTAATGAGGCCCGAGAGGCCCACCGCATCGGCGTTCTCGCGCTGCGCGGTCTCGATGATGGTCTGCGCCGGCACCATCACGCCGAGGTTCACGACCTCGTAGTTGTTGCACTGGAGCACGACGGCGACGATGTTCTTGCCGATGTCGTGGACATCGCCCTTGACCGTGGCGATGACGATGCGGCCCTTGGAGCGCGGCGCCGCGCCGCTCTTCGCGCGCTCGGCTTCGATATAAGGCACGAGATGCGACACCGCCTGCTTCATGACCCGCGCCGATTTGACGACCTGCGGCAGGAACATCTTGCCGGCGGCAAACAGGTCGCCGACCACGTTCATGCCGTCCATCAGCGGACCCTCGATCACCTCGATCGGCCGGGGGTACTTGAGGCGCGCTTCCTCGGTGTCGGCGACGATGTGCGCCGAGATGCCGTTGACGAGCGCGTGCACGAGTCGCTCCTCGACCGTGGCGGCGCGCCAGGCCTCATCCTTGGCGCTCTCCCGGGCGCCGGCCTTGACCGTGCTGGCGACCTCGATCAGGCGCTCGGTGGCATCCGGCCGCCGGTTGAAGATGATGTCCTCGACGCGCTCGCGCAGCTGCGGGTCGAGCTGCTCGTAGACGCCCAGCTGGCCGGCGTTGACGATGCCCATCGACATGCCGGCGCGGATGGCGTGATAGAGAAACGCGGTGTGCATCGCCTCGCGCACGGCGTCGTTACCGCGGAACGAGAACGAAAAATTCGACACGCCGCCAGAGACCTTGGCGTGCGGCAGGTTGGCGCGCAGCCAGCGCACTGCCTCGATGTAGTCGATGCCGTAGCGCGCGTGCTCCTCGAGCCCGGTTGCCACGGCGAAAATGTTCGGATCGAAGACGATGTCCTCGGGCGGGAAACCGACGCGCTGCGTGAGGAGCTCGTAGGCGCGCCCGCAGACTTCGATGCGGCGCTCGAGGCTGTCGGCCTGCCCTTTCTCGTCGAAGGCCATCACCACCACCGCGGCGCCGTACTTGCGGCAAAGGCGCGCCTGGCGCAGGAACTCCGCCTCGCCCTCCTTCATCGAGATCGAGTTGACGATCGGCTTGCCCTGCACGCACTTGAGGCCGGCCTCGATCACGCTCCATTTCGAGCTGTCGATCATGAACGGCACGCGCGCGATGTCGGGCTCGGCAGCCGCGAGGCACAGGAAGGTGGCCATCGCCTTCTCCGAGTCAAGCATCGCTTCGTCCATGTTGACATCGATCACCTGCGCGCCGTTCTCGACCTGCTGGCGGGCGACGCTGAGCGCCGCCGCATAGTCGCCGGCGAGCACCAGACGCGCGAATGCCCGCGAGCCCGTGACGTTGGTGCGTTCGCCGATGTTGACGAACAATGACTCGTCGCCGACGTTGAGCGGCTCGAGGCCGGAGAGGCGCAGCGCGCGCGCGCGCGTGGGAACCGGCCGCGCGGCGACGCCGTGTACTGCGTCGGCCATCGCGCGGATGTGCTCCGGCGTGGTGCCGCAGCAGCCGCCGACGATGTTGAGCCAGCCGCTTCTTGCCCATTCGCCGATGTGTGCCGCCATCGCCTCGGGCGTGTCGTCGTACTCGCCGAAGGCGTTCGGCAGCCCGGCGTTCGGATGGCACGAGACGCGCGTCTCGGCGATCGCGGACAGCTCTTCGACGTAGACCCGCAGCTCCTTGGCGCCGAGGGCGCAGTTGAGGCCCACGGCGATCGGCTGGGTGTGCCGCACCGAGTTGTAGAACGCCTCGGTGGTCTGGCCGGAAAGGGTGCGCCCGGAGGCGTCGGTGATCGTTCCGGAGATCATTACCGGGATGCGCAGGCCGTGGGCTTCGAAAGCCTGCTCGACCGCGACCAGGGCCGCCTTGGCGTTCAGCGTGTCGAATACCGTCTCGACGAGGAGCAAGTCGACGCCCCCCTCGAGCAGTCCCTCCACCGCCTCGCCGTACGCGGCGACCAGCTCGTCGAAGGTCACGGCGCGAAAGCCCGGGTCGTTGACGTCGGGCGAAATCGACGCGGTTTTGTTCGTCGGCCCGAGCACCCCCGCGACGAAGCGCGGGCGCTGCGGATTTCTGGACTCGGCTTCGCGAACTGCGTCCTTCGCGAGACCCGCCGCCGCGCGGTTGAACTCACGGGCGAGGTCCTGCGTGCCGTAGTCGGCCAGCGCAATGGCGGTCGAGTTGAAAGTATTCGTCTCGATGATGTCGGCGCCCGCCTGCAGATACTGCGCGTGGATGTCGCGCACCAGCGCCGGCTGGGTCAGCGACAGCAGGTCGTTGTTGCCTTTGAGCTCGCGAGCCCAGTCGCGAAAGCGCTCGCCGCGATAGTCCTCTTCGGCGAGCCGGGCGCGCTGGATCATGGTTCCCATCGCGCCGTCGAGCAAAAGGATGCGCTTCGCGAGCAGGGCTTCGAGTCTGGCAGCGTGCGGCGGAACGCTCATGCGGTTCCTGAAAAGCGAAAGGCCCGTTCAGCTTTCGCAGAAACGGGCCCGATCTCGGATGCGGCGCGTCTCTTTAGCGGCATTTGTAGCGCGCCCGCAAGCTGAACATCAAATCGGCGCGTGCCGGCAGTATAACATTCCCCCATGAGCAAAGAGCAGTTCGAATCGATCGTCGGACGCTTTCCCTGCCAGGTGCACTGGGGGGACTGCGACCCGGCCGGGATCATCTTCTACCCCACTTATTTCCGCTGGATGGACGCCGCCACCTGGGCCTTGATGGAATCCGCCGGTTACGGCGCGAAGCGCATGCGCGCGGAGCACCTCGCCATGCCGCTGGTATCGGCGGAATGCCAGTTCCTCGCACCGGCCGAGCACGGCGACCGCTGTGAGGTGCGCTCGCGCATTGCGCGCTTCGGCGGCAAGTCGTTCGTAGTCGCGCACGACATCGTGCGGGCCGATGGCACCGCGCTTGCCAAAGGCACGGAAACGCGGGTATGGGGCCGCTTCGCGCACGGCCCGGGCACGCCGATGAAGGGAGAAACGATCCCGGAGGCGCTTAAGGCGCTTTTCCAGGCGAAGTAGCGCAAGCCTCAGAAATCGAAGAACACCGTCTCGTTCTCGCCCTGCAGGATGATGCTCCACTCGAGCGCGCCCTTCGCCTTGCGTTTCGCGATGAGCGTGGCGCGGCGCGCGGGCGGAACGAGCTTGAGGAGCGGGTCCTCGGCGTTGCTCTGCTCGTCGGGAAAATAGATCCGGGTCGCCAGGTGCTTGAGCATCCCGCGCATGAAGACCGCCACCACGAGGTGTGGCGCCTGCAGTATGCCGCCAGGCCCGGGCACGCGGCCCGGCTTGATGGTGGTGAAGCGAAATGCGCCTTGGTCGTCGGTCGGGATGCGGCCGAAGCCCCTGAATCCGCGCTCGAGATGTTTTTTCTGCTGATCGTCGGGATGCGCGTACTTGCCGTGCGAATTCGCCTGCCAGATTTCGACCAGTCCGTCACTGACACCGGCGCCCTCGCCATCGAGCAGCCGCCCTTCGATCGCCACCCGCTCGCCCGTGACGCCGCGCGCGGCGATGTCGCGCGTGGTGAGCCAGTCGAGCCCGATGTGGAGATACGGCCCGACCGTCTGGCTGGCGCTCGCGTAAAGGCTCATGTCAGCGCTCCATCGGCGTGGCATCGCGGCCGCGCAGCACGATGTCGAAGCGGTAGGCAAGTGCCCATTCCGGAGCGGTGTTCTCCCAGTCGAACACCGAGATCAGGCGAGTGCGCGCTTTCTGGTCGGAGATCGAGTTGTACATCGGGTCGTACTCCAGCAGCGGGTCTCCCGGAAAATACATCTGCGTGACCATGCGCGTGAGGAACGCGGGGCCAAACAGCGAGAAGTGGATGTGCGCCGGGCGCCAGGCATTGTAGTGGTTGCGCCAGGGATACTCGCCCGGCCGGATGCTGACGAAGCGGTAGCGGCCTTCGGCGTCGGTCATGGTGCGCCCGGCGCCGGAGAAGTTCGGATCGAGCGGCGCAGCGTGCTGATCGGTGCGGTGCGGATAGCGCCCGGAAGAGTTGGCCTGCCAGACTTCGACCAGGGTGTGCGGCACCGCCTTGCCGTTCTCGTCGAGCACGCGCCCGCTCACAACAATGCGCTCGCCGATCGGCTCGCCCCGGTGCTGGCGGGTGAGATCGTGGTCGGTCGGCTTGATGTCGTCGTAGCCGAAGACCGGGCCGGTCAGCTCGGACAACGTTTGCGGCGCCACGACGAGCGGTTGCGTCGGGCATCGCTTCTGCGTCGAGGCGTACGGCGGGTAGTTGTACTCCGGCTGGGTACCCGGATGAAAACTGCGGTAGCGCGGCAACTCGCCGCGCTTAGTCGCGACTCTCTTATTCATTGGCGTCGGCTTGCTTGGAAGGCTGAGCCCGGTCGAAAGCCTCCAGCCGCATGCACTGTTCGAACACGCGCATCGCGGTAGGATAAGGCGCCAGGTCTGATTTGTAGCGTTTGGCGTTGAAGATCTGCGGCACCAGGCAGCAGTCCGCCATGGTCGGCGCATCGCCGTGGCAAAACCCGCCCGTGCCGGGGGTCTGCGTCAGCTCGGCTTCCAGCTTCGCGAGGCCCTCGGCGATCCAGTGGCGGTACCAGGCATTCACCTGCTCCTCGAGCAGCCCGAGATTGTTTCGCAGGTAATTGAGCGCCCGCAGGTTGTTGAGAGGGTGAATCTCGCAGGCGATGAGCAGCGCGAGCGAGCGGACGCGGGCGCGGCCGAGCGCGTCCTTCGGCACCAACGGCGGCCGCGGATATTTCTCGTCGAGAAACTCGATGATCGCGAGAGATTGGTTAAGCCGCGTGCCGTCATCGAGTTCGAGCGTCGGCACCAGCGCCTGGGGATTCACCCGAGCGTATTCGGGTCTGCGGTGATCGCCCTTCGGCAAGCTCACCAGTTGCGGCTCGTACTCCAGCCCCTTCAGATTGAGCGCGATGCGCACGCGGAACGCGGCCGAGCTGCGGAAGAACGTGTACAGCTTCACAGGGCGGGCGCGATCTTCACCTTCAATTCGCCGACGGCATCGATGCCGGCGTGCAGCTCGTCCCCCGCCTTCACGGGACCCACGCCCGCCGGCGTCCCGGAGTAGATGAGGTCGCCCGGCTCGAGGGTGTAGAACTCGGAGAGGTAGGCGATCTGCTCGGGCACCGACCAGATCATATCCGCGAGATCGGCGCGCTGGCGCTGCTTGCCGTTCACGCTGAGCCAGAGGGCGCCTCTGGCAGGATGGCCGATTTTCTTCGCCGCCGCGAGCGCGCTGCAGGGTGCCGCTTCGTCGAAGTCCTTGCCGAAATCCCAGGGCCGCCCGTGGTCCTTCCCCCACTGCTGCAGGTCGCGGCGCGTCATGTCGAGGCCGACCGCATAGCCGAAGACATGATCGTTTGCCTTCCTCGCGTCGATGCGACGCCCACTCTTGGCGATCGCCACCACCATTTCCGTCTCGTAATGGTAATTGGACGTCTTCGCCGGGTAATGCACGATGCCGCCTCCCGGCACGAGAGAGTGCGCGCTTTTCAGAAAGAAGAACGGCTGCTCGCGGCCGTCGCCGCCCATTTCCTTCTGGTGCTCGGCGTAGTTGCGCCCGACGCAGAAAATGCGGCGCACCGGAAAGGACTCCGAGGACCCCGCGATCGGCAGCGCCGGCGGGGTCCACAAAGAGATCGCGTAACCCATGCAGATCCTCGGAAAAGCGGAATTTTAGTCCTTGCCTGCCAGCTCGCGCGCCAGGATTTCGCGCAACTTGTAGCGCTGCACCTTGCCGGTCGCCGTGCGCGGCAGCTCGGCAACGGCGCGGACCCATTTCGGACGTTTGTGGCGCGGCAGTCTCAGCTCGCAGGCCTGGGCAGCGGCCCGCAGCGCCTCTGCGGCATCGCCGCGCGCGGTCACGAACAGCGCCAGGCGATCGAGACCGTCCGCATCGGGCACCAGGACACAGGCGGCCTCGACGACCGCCGGCTCGAGCGCCGCAGCCGCCTCGAGCTCTCCCGGCTGCACCCACTGCCCGGCAATCTTGACCAGCTCGTCGGAGCGGCCCTGGTGTACGAAAAAGCCGTCAGCGTCCCGCACGAACACGTCCCGCGAGCAGAACCATCCGTCGCGAAACTGCTCGCGCGTCTGCTCGGGCAGATTGGCGTAGCCGCTCGCCTGCGCCGGATGCTTTACCCAGAGCACGCCCTGCCGATCGAGGCGGACCTCGACTCCGTCGAGCGGCCTACCGGTGCGCGTGCCGTCCGAGGTTCCGGGTGGCGTGATCATGCAGGCACATAGCGTCTCGGACATGCCGTAGAGGTTGAGCAGTTCGCCGCCAACCGCCTGCTTCCAGTGCTCGACGAGCTGCGACGAGAGCCGCTCGCCTCCGGCGACGAAGCGGCGCACCGAGCGGAACGGGGCAAGGCGCGCGCCGGGCTCACCGAGGAGGCGCCGGTAGACGGTCGGCACGCTGAACATGGCGGCCGGCTGGTGTCGCGCGACGATGTCGATCACCGCTTCGGTATCGGGCCAGTCGGCGAATAGAATCGAGGTCGCGCCGAGCGCCAGCGTGCCGAGCAGCGCGTGCTCCAGGCCGTAGGCGAAAAACAGCTTCGAGGTCGTGAAAACGCGGTCACCGGCGCCGATGCCAATCTCCCGGAAGGCCTGGCCAAGCGAAAGGAATCCCCGGTGCGAATGCAGGATGCCTTTTGGGTGGCCCGTCGTGCCTGATGTGTATAAGCCGAATGCGGGCGTATCGGGCAACGCATCGAAGGCGAGCGCTTCCTCTGACTTGTCGCAGCGCTCGCGCCAGCTCAGCGCAAGCCGGCCGTCGCGAGCAAGTTCGGCAGTGAGCTGAGGGCGCGCGTCGGCGAACAAGTCCTCGACGATCACGAGCCGCGCCGAGCTGTCGTGCAGGACATGTCGGTATTCAGCCTCGGAGAGCCTGTTGTTGAGCGCGATCGCCACGGCGCCGATGCGCACCGCGCCGAGCCAGGTCGCGGCAAATTCCGCCGTGTCGCACATGAGAAGGAGCACGCGATCGCCGGGACCGACGCCGAACGAGGCAAGCGCGCCCGCAGCGCGCTTCATACGAGCGGCCAGCTCCGCGTAGGTAACCCGCTCATCGCCGCTGAGCAGCGCAATGCGCTCGCCATGGCGCGCCAGGGGCTCGTCACCGAGCAGGAGTTCGGCGGCGTTCAAGCGGCGAGCGGCACTTCGGGCAGCTTGAGGCCGAGCTTGTCTACTGCCTCCCTGGCGCGTGCCATGTAATCGTCCCGCATCTCCTCGTTCTTGCGCATCTTGATGCCGTACTTGCGGAAGATGGCGTTGTTCTTCGAGCCGCTGGAGCCGAAGAAGCGCGGCGCGCCCGGGTAAAACCGGTTCACTGCATCCTGCACGCGCGCTTTTCCTTCGCGCGTCTCGCACAGGTCGCCGCAGAAGTCCAAGCCGAACTGGGCGTGAAAGCGTTCCTCCGGCATGGTAATGCGCGCCACGTTGCGCAGCGGCAAATATGAGCAGTGCAGCAGGTCCTCCACCTGCAGGATCTCGGCGAGGTCGCCGAGCATCTTGATGACGCAGAATTCCTCCCATGTGTGCAGCGGGAATTCGAAGATATTGAGCGGCCGCTTCTTGTCCGGCTGCATTTCGTCGGGACTTACGCCGATCTGGTCGGCGAGCTCCTTGAAGCGCACGTGGTGGTGGTACTCCTCCATTGCGACGCGGCAGGTGAGCCACTTCGCGTAGGGGGTGGGCGCGAGCGCGATCGCCGGCTCGTCGAATACCTGGGCGCCGTACAGCTCGTTGAGCGCATGGCTGCGGATGATTTTCCTCACAGCCTCCTGATATTCGGCCGGCTGGTGATGGAAATCGTCGGCTGTTTTTACCTCGGGGTACTTGGACACGTTTTCTCCTCACAAGGTGGGGTCGCCGGAGAATGCCTCCAGATCGGTGACCAGGTCGGCGAAGCCCGGCTCGAGCGCCTTGGCGGCGGCGCCGAAGCCGGCGAGGTCGAATCCGCCGCGAGGCTGCAGCAGCCGCTGCGCCGGGCGCGGCTGCGAGAACACGAACAGCTCCCGACCGCGCGCGCCGAACAATTGACCGCTGACATTGGCTGCCGCGTCGCTCGCAAGGAAGCTCACCAGACGCGCAACGTAAAACGCGGGGACCTTGAGCGCTTTCGCCTTGTAGGCGGCCTGGGCGTCGTTCGCCGGCTTGATGCTCTCGGTGACCCGGGTCGCGGCAAACGGGGCGACCGCATTGCAGCGGATGCGCGAGCGCGCGAGGTCATGCGCCACGACCCGCGTGAGGCCCATCAGCCCCGCCTTTGCTGCCGCGTACGCCACCTGCCCGAAATTGCCGTAGAAACCAGCGGTGGACACGATGTTCACGATGGAGCCAGGGGCGCGGCCTGCCTTTGCCTGTTCGCGCATCACTGGACTTGCGGCAGCGAGCAACCGATAGGCGCCGGTGAGGTTGGTCCGCAGCACCGCGTCCCAGGCCGCCGGCTCAGCCTTGAAGATGAAGGCATCGCGAATGATCGCAGCGTTGTTGACCACGATATCGACGCTGCCGAAGCGCTCTTGCGCCAAGCGCACGGCCTGCGGTGCGGTTGCGGGTTCCGCAATATCGCCACAGAGCGCCGCTGTCCCCTCCATGCGCGCCGCGACTTGCTCGGCGATCTGCGGGTCAAGCGGTTCTCCGGCAATCGACACGCCGGCATCGACGATGAGGACGTTCGCGCCGTGGCTGCGCAAGTCTTCGACGATGGCGAGGCCGATGCCGCGCGCGCCGCCGGTGACGATCGCAACGCGGTTCTTCAGGTCCATGCTCAGATCTGGTTGTAGAAGGCGTCGGCGTGGATCTGGCGCGGGGCGAGGCCCCGCATGCCGAGCAGCGCCGTCGCCGCCTCGACCATCACTGGCGGGCCGGCCAGGTATGCCATGAGGTTTTCGGTGCTGATTAAGTCTGCGTCGACTGCTTCATGCACCAGGCCATAGCGCCGCCCACTCGCACTTTTTTGTTCGGACAGCACGACGTGATACTTGAAACTGGGATGGCGTGCGGCCAGATCCTTCAGCATTGCTTCGTGGTACAGGTCGCGTTCGCCGCGCACGCCGAGGTAAAGAGCTACCGGCTGCTTAGACCCTCCACCAAGGAGCGTCGAGGCGATCGACTGGATCGGCGCCAGTCCTGAGCCGCCGGCAATCAGCAGCACCGGGCCCGCGTGCTGCTCGCGCAGGTACGCAACCCCGAGCGGCGCGGACACCTTGACCTGGTCGCCGATCTTCAGCCGTTCGGCGACGTAGCGGCTGGTGCGCCCACCCGCCATGTGGCGGACGTGGAACACGAGCTCCGCCTCGTCCGGCGTGTTGGCCATCGAATAATGGCGTGACAGGCCCGGGGCGAACTCGAGTTGCGCGTACTGTCCTGCGGAGAAAGTCAGCGGCCCGCCTGCCTCGATCGCCAGGTGCACGCCTCGAATGTCGTGAGTGAGCGCCTCGAGCTCCAGGACCCGGCAGCGCATGACGCGCGAGGGGTGCATCACCAGGTCCTCGGCATCGATGCGGCGAATCACGGCATCGTCCCAGACCTGAGTGCGGCAGGCGAGGATGATGCCCTTGGCGCGCTGCTCCGGCGCGAGCGCATGCTCCGAGTGCTCGAGCTCGAGGATCTCGCCCGAGACCAGCTCGCACTTGCAGGTGCCGCAGTTGCCGGCCTGGCACGAGAACGGGAAGGCGACGCCCGCGCGCAGCAGCGCTTCGAGCATCGTGTCTCCGGCGCGCACCGGGACCGGCTGGTCGTGGCCTTCGAGAGTGATTTGCATGGCGCGCAGCGGGCGACTACGATGGTATCAAATCGTTTGGGGTCCAAACAAAATGACCTGGGATCGCGGCGGGCTCAAGCCCGGCATGCTGCCGGGGCTGCTCGGCTACCGGCTGCGGCTCGCGCAGCAGGCGGTGTTCCGAGACTTCGCCGACCGCGTGTCCGACTTGTCGCCGGGTCGCACCGGCATGCTGCTGCTGATCGACGCCAATCCCGGTGTCACCCAGGGCCGCCTCGCCCACGCGGTTGGCCTGGATCGCTCTACGATGGTTGGCGTGGTGGACACGCTCGAGGAGCGGGGCCTGATCGAGCGCCGGCGGGGTGAGGACCGGCGCACCAACGGGCTATGGCTCACCCGTTCGGGGCGCACGCTGCTGGCCCGGCTTAAGCGCCGTATCGAGTTTCACGAGCGCCGCGTCGCCGCTCGGCTCAACGCCGGCGAAAGGGCCCAGCTTCTCGTCCTGCTGGAGAAACTTTCCGCATAAAAAGAAAAAGGGCGCCGAAGCGCCCTTTTTCCTGATGCGAGTGACTGCTCACATGCGGTAGCCGCGAGCTGATCAATAGTTGTAGGCTTTTTCGCCATGATCGGCGAGGTCGAGGCCCTCTTCCTGTGCTTCGTCGCTGGCGCGGATGCCGATCGTGAACTTCAGGATCAGCAGGATCACGAAGGCAACGCCTCCCGACCAGACCAACGTGATGCCGATGTCCCAGAGCTGCGAAATGATCTGCGCCGTGGCGTCAAAGTCCCCCACCTTGTTGGCGACGTAGTCATAAACGCCGGTGCCGCCGAACTTCGGATTCACGAACAGGCCAGTGCCCAGGGAGCCGATAATTCCGCCGATGCAGTGCACGCCGAAGGTATCGAGCGAGTCGTCGTAGCCCAGCCATGCCTTGACCTTCGTCACGGCGAAGAAGCAGAGCACGCCGGCGATGGCGCAGGTGACAAACGCTCCTACCGGTCCGACATAGCCTGCCGCTGGGGTGATTGCCACCAGGCCCGCGACGATCCCTGAGCAGATGCCCAGGAGGCTCGGCTTACCCTTGGCTATCCACTCGGTGAGCGTCCAGGCGATACCGGCCGTGGCGGTGCCGAACAAGGTATTGAAGAACGCAATTCCGGCGCCGCCGTTGGCTTCCAAGGCCGAGCCCGCGTTGAAGCCGAACCAGCCCATCCACAGCATGCCGGTGCCGATCGCGGTCATCATGACGCTGTGCGGAGGCATTGGCACCTTGCCGTAGCCGTTTCGCTTGCCGAGCATCAGCGCACAGACCAGCGCCGCGATACCGGAGTTGACGTGCACTACGGTGCCACCGGCGAAGTCGAGCGCACCCTTCTGGAAAATGTAACCGGCATGGCTGTTCGCCACGTCCGCAGCTTTCGCGGTCGTATAAGCATCAGGGCCATCCCAATACCACACCATGTGCGCGACAGGCAGGTATGCGAAGGTGAACCACAGGATGCTGAAGATGATCAGCGCCGAGAACTTGAAGCGCTCCGCGGGGCCCCCGGTGATCAACGCGACCGTAATCGCGGCGAAGGTCAGCTGGAACATGCAGTACACGAAATCCGGCAGGTATTGTCCCTTGCTGAAGGTCGCGGCAACTGCGGTGGCCGGGTCTTCGCCGAGCATGAACAGCTTGTCCAACGAGCCCCAGAACGGGTTGCTGCCGGCGGTGAACGCAACGCTGTAGCCGTAGATGACCCAGAGCACGGCGACGACGCAGAAGATGGAAAAGCTTTGCATCGCCGTCGACAGTGCGTTTTTCGTGCGAGCCATCCCCGCGTAGAAAAGCGCGAGACCGGGTACGGTCATCAGCAGCACGAACGCCGTCGAGGTCAGCATCCAGGCAACATCGCCTTTGTTGCACTCGAACCCCTTGTCGCCGCATTTCGGCGCGGCGGCCGGCGCTGCTGCAGGCGCTGCAGGTGCTGTTGCGGCAGGCGTCGCTTCGGCGCCCGCAGCGGGCGGCTTGTCCTGCGCGAACGCGGAGCTCGCCACAGCGACAAACGCGGCGATCGATCCGAGCAGCGCCAACCGTGCTAGCAAATTCTTCATGTCGTTTCTCCCCTAGAGCGCCGCCGCATCGGTCTCGCCGGTGCGGATGCGGATGACTTTTTCAAGATCGAAGACGAAGATCTTGCCGTCGCCGATCTTCCCGGTGTTGGCCGACTTCTCGATCGCCTCGATCACCTGCTCGAGCATTTCGTTCTTGATCGCGGCTTCGATCTTCACCTTGGGCAGGAAATCGACGACGTACTCCGCGCCGCGGTAAAGCTCGGTGTGCCCCTTTTGCCGGCCGAAGCCTTTCACCTCGGTCACGGTAATCCCCTGCACGCCGATCGCCGACAGCGCCTCGCGCACCTCGTCGAGCTTGAACGGCTTGATGATTGCAGTAACGAATTTCATCCTGTTCTCCCGGAGCCGGCGGGCAGTGCCCGCCGGGCCCAAAGCGTTATCAGAACGACTTGCTGAT
>Ga0210382_10000093_pt1 | contig 35184 bp, 35 predicted proteins | sample PLMedo_FD_155452 | JGI IMG/M metagenome (GOLD analysis project Ga0210382, IMG submission 155452) | Groundwater sediment microbial communities from an aquifer in East River, Colorado, USA - PLM0_60_coex redo | ecosystem: Environmental > Terrestrial > Soil > Riparian zone | place: USA: East... | reverse complement strand
ATCTACCGGCTCGCGGCCGAGGGGAAGGTGCAGTTCACCGAGAAGGCGCTTCGGGAACTCGAGGCGCTGGACCTCGGCCTCAACGAGCGCGATGGTGCCGAGGTGTTGCTCGGCCTGACGGCGCGCGAGTGCGCCCGCAGGGTGTTCTCACCGGAGACGGCAGAATGGCTACACGTCTTCAAACCCCTGGTGGCGGGGACCGCCCTGTACGTGAAGCTGGTCCTGCGATCGCACTGCGTCGTCATCTCGTTCCACAGGGGAGAGTCTCGTGATGAAAACGAGGACTAGGCCAAAGCGACGCGCGGTCGTACTGCCGGATGATGCCTGTCCGACCTGCGGCACGATGATGCGGAGAACCCAGGAAGCCGTCACCTCGTCGGTGAACGGCGAGGAGATCCGCGTTCCGAAGATCTCGCACCTGCGGTGCCCCAAGTGCGGGGAAGGATTGTTCAGCCTCCAGGAAGCTGAAGCGCTCAGGCTTGGGGCATTCGACATCTACCGGAGAACGCACGGCCTGCTGTCGGCCGACGAGATCCGGGCGATCCGCGAACGCTACAGTCTCACCCAAGCCGAGTTGGCCCGCCTGCTTCGTCTCGGTGGCAACACTGTCTCCCGATGGGGAGGCGGGGCGCAACGTGCAGACCGCCGCCATGGACGTGCTGCTGCGTCTGATCCGGGATCTGCCGGGCAGCCTCGAGTACCTGCGCGAACATGCGGCTTGAGCGCGCGGTACTCCGAGGATGCGTTCCCCCTCTCCCGAAGGGAGAGGGGGCCAGGGGGTGAGGACTCACAACAGGGGTGCAGTCGATGAAAAAGCCCTACAGCAGAGGTCGCTGCAGAGCTTGATCTTCACCCAGTCGGGACGGCGGGATTTGACGCGTCCGGCCGCGGCAGCGGCCGGTGCCGGGCTCGGCCCGGCAAGCGGGGAGCCTCGGTCAAGATAGCGCCGCTTGCACCGGTAGGGCAGTGCCTGACGCTGGTTTACTTGATCGTCTTCGACGCCTCGTCCCACGTGACCGCGGCCCGCCGGAAATACGCCTCGTTGGCCATGTGACAGGCGAGCGCGGCGTGGTGGCCGAACACCACGTCCTCGACCACCGGCTTCCGGGTCCGCACCGCCTCGAAGAAGTTCCAGAGGTGCGCTCGTGTGAGGTCACCGTCGGGACTCGTGAACGACACCGTCTCCGCGAAGGGGAGCGCCTCGCCCGGTTTGGGATCGTGGTCCCGGTGCCACTGCTGCTCGTACGCCTCCCGCAGGACGCGCGGGTAGCTGCCCGCGTAATAGCTCGGCTCCGCATCCTTCCCGTCTTGCGGCGAGAACGTCAGCGTATGGCCCGCGACCTCGAGCACCCCCTTGGATCCCTGGATGCGGTACTGCTCCGGCATCGCGGTCCCCAGATTCAGCCGCATGTACACGGGGAGATCGCCGTAGTAGAAGATCGTCGCGTGCACGTCCGGCATGTTGCGGCCATCCTTCCAGCGCCGGATGCCGCCGACGGCCGCCGCCTGCCTGGGCGGCTCGTTGATGCCGAGCATGAACATCATGCCGCTGATCAGATGGACGAGCAGATCGCCCGCCACTCCCGTGCCGTATTCCTTCCAGCAGCGCCAGCGCGCGAAAATGTTCGCATCGAACGACCGCTTCGGCACGTCGTTCTGCCAGGTGTCCCAGTCCAGCGTCTGCGGCGACAAGTCGGGGGGCGGCGGATACTCCCACGCACCGGTCGGATCGTTCCGGCCGTTCCAGCCTTCCACGAGCGTGAGGTCGCCGAGCACGCCCTGCGCGATCATCTCCTTGGCCTTGGCGCAGATTTGCGAGCTGACGCGCTGCGAGCCCACCTGGAGGATGCGGCCGCTCTTCCTGACGGCGTCCACCATCGCGACGCCCTCGGCGGCCGTATGCGACATCGGCTTCTCGATATAGATGTCCTTGCCCGCGCTCACCGCTTCGACGACCATGCGCCGGTGCCAGTGGTCGGGGACCGCGGCGACGATGCAGTCGATAGTCTTGTCGTCCAGCAGTTTGCGATACTCACGCGTGGCGGGAAGATTCGAACCCGCGATCTCCTTCGCCAACATGTGGCGGCCGTCGTACAGGTCGGCGGCGCCGGCGCACGTCACGCCCGGCAGCGAAATCGCCGCCCCCAGGAGGCCCGACCCCTGCATCCCCACGCCGATCATGCCGAAGCGCACGGTGTCGCTCGGCGGGACGCGCACTCCGGCGAACGGCGCGGCGAGCCGCGAAGCCCCTGCCGCCGCCGCGGTCACTTCCAGGAACTCCCGGCGCTTCATCACAGCGTCCTCCCTCCATACGAAAAGGGCCAGCTCTAGGCCGAATCATTCCAGGGACAGGTCCCATTGGCGAAGGCGACGTTCCCCTTGAGTAGATGGTAGACGTACGCGCCGAGGCAGAACTTTCCGAAGAGGAGCGCGGCGAAGGCCACGGCGAGGAGCCCCTGCAAGATGTAGGACGCCGCCCTCCACCCCTGGAGCAGCGTCAGCGCCGCTGCCAGCATAAAGGTCGCCGCCATCCCCTGGGCGAATCGCCGCGGCCCCGGAGCCGTCGTGAGCAGCGGTCGCCCGCGGGGCCGCGCGACAAAGCGGTTGTAGACCTGCTCGAACGGGTTTGCCGCCGGCACCAGCACGTTGAGCCACAAGAGGGCCGAAAAGAGCAGGAAGATCGCCGGCGATTGCGTGAGGATCCCCACCAGCATCATCGATCCCACGATCGTGGGCTGGAACTGCAAGCCCTTGAAGCGCAGGGTCGCGCGATCGGGCGGCTCCTGCGTGAACCCCTGTTGCTTCATGAAGTTCATCACTGCTGACCGGGCCATGTTCGCCTCCTTCTATCTATCAACAAGATAAGCTGGCCCTCCTCGCTCCCTACAGGCTGCGCCGCTTGCGACGCGGCGGCATCGCCGGTAGCGTCATCGCCCTCGCCCGCCGCTCCACCAGCGGAGCTGGGCCGCGGCGGCGGGGTCGCGCTCAATGTCGACGTAACGATAGGGTATCCCGAGCCGGTCGAGATGACGGCGAATCACCTGCGACGCCGCGCACCACGACGTGCCGTACACCACCACAGGCGCCGCTGCGGGCGAGAACGCTCTCGCCTGCGCCGGGTAATCGTCAATCAGCGTGCCGAGCATGTGTCCCTCCGTTACGCCGCAACTTGTGCCGGTGAGGGCGACGCCGCCCGGTCGAGCGCACCGAGCAACTCGCGGATGTCCGGCACGTGATTCAGGAACGGCGAGATGTGGCTGTAGCGGATCACGCCGTCGGCATCCACGACGTACAACGCGCGCTCCGAGAAGCCGTCCCTGTCGCGGTACACGCGATACGATCGAGCCACCGCGCCCTTCGGGTGGAAGTCTGCCAGGAGCGGGAACGTGATGCCGCGGACGGCCGCCCAGGCGCCGTGGCTGTAGATGCTGTCGACCGAGATCCCGAGAAGAACCGCGCCTCGCTGAGTGAACTCCCCGAGATCGTGTTGATACAAGTCGAGCTGCTGGCTGCAGCCCGGGCTCCAATCGAGGGGATAGAAGACGAGCACCACCGGCTTACCCCGATAGTCGGACAGCCGGACGGTCTTCCCCTCGGCATCTGGCAACGCGAAATCGGGCGCCTCGGTACCGACCGCGAGGCCAGCGTTTTGTGCGGGCCCCTCCATGGCCGGTGCGGTGCGGTACAACTCGCCTATGTCCCGAATGGTCAGGCCCTGCCGTCCCACGCCGCCCGGACTCGTGCCCGCCTCGCGCCGCACCTCATGTACCATTGCGTGCAGAATCGAGAGAGCCTGCTTCACCGGCGACTCGGCGATCTCGGCGTCGAGCGCCGTGTACTTCTGCTCCAGCTGTTGCAGACGAACTTGGACATGAAACGACCGACCAACTCACACGCCAACTTCGGCGGTCAGCTTCGGGATTTCCGCGAAATACCAGGCGATGACCGCGCGCGCCTTGTCGGCCAGCGGTGACGTCCAGTCGCGGAACAGCTCGCAGAGGACCGCGAGCGCGGTATTCGGGACGGCACCCGCGTGTGACAGCCGTTCGATCGCCGTGCGGTGCGCCGTTTGGGATCTTCCACCGACGGCATCGGTGACAAACATCGCCTCGTAACCGTCTTTCAGTCCCTGGACCGTTGCGAACGTGAGGCAAATCTCGGTGTGGAGTCCACCGAAGATCAGCCGCTTGCGCCCGGTCTGCTTTACGGCTTCACGGAAGGCGCGATCCTCGAACGCATTCATCGTCGTGCGGTCGATTACCTGCACGCCAGGAAGCTCGGAGAGGATCCCCGGACGCGTCGGCCCATTGATGCCGGCCGCGACGCCAACGGTGGACAGCACGATCGGCAGGTTGAACGCCTTGGCGGTCCTGGCCAGGAGGCGGACATTGAGCTCCACCAGATCGGCGCTCGTTTCCGAGCGAATGGTTGCAAATATTTCCTTCTGATAGTCGATCAGCACCAGGGCGCAGTCTTGATCGGTCCAGACACCGAGATCGTTGTTTATCGTTCCTCCTCGCTAGTCTGTTAGAGTGCTCAAACGATGGCGGGTCAGGATCGCGGACGCCCGAGGGTTCCGGAGGTACCGAACGTGTCCTCGAGAAACTGGATGTAGTGAATTTTTCCGTCTCTCACCTTCGCAAGGAGGGAGAAGGGCGAAGTGATTTCCTGGCCCGACTGGCGCCCGCGATACGTGAACGAACCGAACATCGCGACCTTATCGCCCTGTTCGATGACCTCGCGGACCTCGAAGGCCCTGGTCTCCCACGCCCGCCCAATCCCTTCGAAGGCGCGCACGATGGCTTCGGGCCCTTTGTTTGTCCCCGTCCAGGGCAGATAGCGCTTGAGCTCCGGGTTGTCCTCGTTGAGCGAGACGTAGGTGACGTCCGGGGTCGTCACGCGTTTCACACTGGCCAAATCGCGCGGGTTGGCGAGCAGAGCCTGGATGAGTTGTGCGGGTGAAGTGGTCATGGTCTATCCTTGGGTTCCGTGGGTCCGCTCCCGAGCCGTCCACTCCCGGATGTATCGCGGGCAACGCAGCAGCTCGACGCCGTCTACAAGGGTGCGGCCAGTGATCGCGGAATTTAGAGCGGGAGGAGGCCCGTGCGAATGCCCCGGGAGACTGCCTCGGTGCGGGAGCGCACGCCGAGCTTCGCGAGCACCGAGGCCAGGTGGTATTTGACCGTGGAAGCGGAGAGATCGAGCTCCGCCGCGATTTCCTTGTTCCCCAGGCCCTGCGCGACCAGCCGAAGCACGTCCAGCTCGCGCGGCGTGAGTGCCGCTCCCTCCCGCGGCACGGTGGCCGGCGCCGCGGTGGCGATCACCCGCTCGCTCACCACCACATCGGCCTCCTCCGCCTCGGCCACGAGCACGATCTCCCGATCCGCCTTGACCAGCGCCGCCAGCCGGCGTCGAGTCACCGGGTTGGCGACGTCGAGGTAGACGCGCAGCTTCACGTGAGACCCGAGAGGAATCGCTCGACGTCCGGCACCGGGACCGCGAGCGCCATACCGGACACGACCATCGCCGCCACGCCGATGACCCGTCCCTGAGCATCGCCGACCGGGCCCCCCGAATTCCCCGGCGCCAAACGCACATCGGCCTGGATCCAGACGAACGAGCCGTTCCCGTTCAGTCCGTAGCCGCGGGGCAGAGGGCTCACGGCCTGGAGCACGCCCACGCTGACCGCGTCCCTCACCCCGAACGGATGGCCCACCGCGAAGACCAGGGAGCCGGACCGCAGGGCGTACGGATCGCCCGCGACGGCCGCCGGCACGCCGGCCCCGGCGGCCCGCACCACCGCGATATCGCGCTCGGCGTCACGACGAACCACCTCGCCCGGCACGGCTCGGCCGTCGGGCGTCACGATCGTCGCGTGGGAGGCCGTGACGACGTGCGCGCTGGTCACGAACAAGTCGCCTGACCAGGCGATGGCCCCGCCGGCCGCACGGCGACCGCTCCGTCCATTGGCGATCCCGACCACACTGGCCCGGAGCCGTTCCGCCGGGTCGCTCAGGAACGCTGCGCTCATGGTCGTCATGGCGCTCTGCGTGGCCGCTCGCCGATGACGACGTCCACCGACACCGGCTGGCCTGCCCGGACCACGTCGAGGCGCAGCGTCTTTCCCACGATATCGCCTCCCAACAGGTCGAGCAGCTGGTCGAAGCCGTCGAGGCTGTGACCATCGATCGCCACGATGAGGTCGCCGATCAAGAGTCCCGCCCGTGATGCCGGCGCGTCGGGCTCCACCGACAGCAGCAGCAATCCGCCGTCGCGCTTCAGCCGTTGCCGACTCGTCGGGTCGAGCTGCACGGGCTGCATGGCGGCGCCGATCCATCCACGGGCGACGTAGCCACGCTCCAGGAGCTGCGCCATCACGCGGTTCACCGTGGAGACGGGAATCGTCGTCGCGAGCGCCCGGCTCAGGCCGCCCGAGTTGACACCGTGGATGCGCCCCGCGGTGTCCACCAACGGGCCGCCGCCGAAGCCGGGATAGATCTCGAGGTCCGATTGGAGCCAGCGGTCGATCTCGCCCCCCTTCCAGCAGCGCCACTTGCCGCCGGTGGCACTGACCGCGCCGAACGCCGCGCGCGGGCCGCCCTGATCGAGGCGCGCCAGGGCCAGGACCAGGTGCCCCGGACGCAACGTGGCCGGATCGCCGAGCGTTGCCACGGGCAGTGACCCGGACGCGATGCGCAGGACCGCGAGGTCGGTGCCGCGGTCGCGCCCCGCCAGCGTCGCCGGGATGTGCCGGCCGTCCGGGAGCGTGACCGCGATGTCGTCCTCCCGCCGGATCGTGCCTTCGGTGGTGACCACCACGCCGTCTTTCCAGTGCACGCCGGTGGAGGGCAGGCGAGGCCGGGCGTGGACGGCGACGAGTGCGGCGCCGGCCGTGGCTACGGCATCGGCGAGTTGTTCGGAGAGCATTGCGAGGGTCGTACGGTCGTCAGTCACGGGCTCCGCCTTTCGAGAGTTTAACTGCTTCTCGAACCATGCCAGGGTCCGCGACGGCGCACCATCCGCCGTTTGGCCAGGCTAGCGGAGCGCTGTCTGGATGCGCTTCAGCCTTAGCACTCCCCCAGGGGCGCCAAGAAGAAAAGGCCCCACCGCGAGATTCGTAACAGCGGACCCGAAGATCAACCGAGTGTCGTGAGAAACTCACAGCAGAACTCACAGCGTGCGCGAGCGAAGCGCAGCCGCCGCGCCGCTTCAAGACCGCGGGAAGGGTTTGACGCTGCTCATCGCTCAGCTCGCGTACGAGGGTGACGAGGGTCCGGAGCTTGCGTACCGCTTCGAGCGATTCGGGAGGAAGGGATAGAGCCTCGCGCGGTGCTAGGCGCGCGGGCACGGCCCGCCCGCCGCGACCCACTGCTTGAACTTGGCGACGAACTCACCGTGCGGCACAGACACCGGCGCCCGTGCGCCGCCAGGAGTCCAGCCCCAGAGCACCAGCCTGTCCTCCCTGACGTGTGTGGTCAGCGCAGCGAAGTCGCGCCCGCCATTGCGCCTCCATAGGAGATGAATGCCGCCATGATCGCCATTGCCACGCTATAAATCAGGGGAGAAAAATCGCGGTAGTAGATGTAAAACGCGCTGACCAAGACCGATTCCGCGGCCACGGCGGCCGCCGCGACAGGGGTCAGGACGGGTAGCACGTTAGTCGCGCCGGGCAAAATCAGGCCCAACCCGGCCAAACACTCGAAGGCTCCCAGGAACGCCCAAAGGCCCCGCGGAAGCGCGCGCATCGAGGCAACATTCTTTTGGAGCTACTCAATCTTGAAAATCTTGAAGGTGCCCCCTGCGATGCATAGCAACGCCAACGCTATTTGCAGGACCCGGAATAGAATACTCATCTGTCTCCTCCATATTAGTTAGCCTTCATCCGTGAGCACGACCTTCAATGCGCGGGCCGCAGACCCACCCGCTGCACGCGCACGACCTCGCGCGAACCGTCGGCACGCACCACCTCGATAGCGCTGAGGAAGCCATCCGGCTCTTCGATGACCCACACTTCGAGCGGCTGGAAGGCGCGATGATCGCCCGACTCGAGCTCGAACTCGAGCGCGTTGTCGTGGGGGTCGTACGTGATGCCGACCAGACGAGCACCCACGGCGGCAAACTGGTCGCCCAGGTCAGGCGCGAGCACTTCGACGTCGACCACCTCGGGCGACCCATCCTTCAGGAATCGCTTGGTGAACGCATCGAAGTACCGAGCCAGGCTGTCCCGTGGTATCCGCGTCGTCGCTGACATTCGTTTTCCCTCCTGTGAAATCGGGGGGACCGGGGATGACCCCGGTCCCCGTTTTGCGTGCGTCAGACGTCGACGTACACGCTCGGGTCAACCGTGAGCTTGTTCTCCACTTCGGTGACGCCGGGAGCGTTGCGGGCGGCGCGCTCGGCATCGCGCATCTCGGCGTACGAGCGAACGGTGCCGCGCAGGATCGCCTTGTTGCCCTGGATCTCGACACTGATGCGCTCAGCATCGAACTCAGCGCCCCGCTCCAGCGCCTGCCGGATCCGCTGCTTCACGTCGGACGGGGTCGGCCGGGCCCGCACCGTGATGAGGTTCGTCACGCCCTTGATGCCCCTGAGGTAGCGGACCGCCCGCCCGGCGGCCTCCTTCTGGTAGAACCACTCCACCTCACCCTCGAGCGTGAGCCACCCCTTCTCGACCTTCACCTGAATCCGGTCCTGCGGCACGGCGACGTCCCACCTAAGGGCGTCGACGGCGGCGTGCGCGAGGTCGGGGTCGGGCCGCGTCGAGCTCGACGGAAGCTTCACTTCGAGATCGTTGGCGATGGCCTTCACCCCTTTGACCTTGCTGGCCACCCGCTCGGCGGTCCACTTGTCGCCGTAGCTGTCGACGAAGCCGGCGAGCGTGACCACGCCGTCCCGCACGCCTACGGCGATGTCGTCATCCCGGAGACTGGGCTCCCACCGCAGCTCGGCGACGACGTCTTTTTGAATCTCCATGTCGGTACGCATGACATCCTCCTTGGAATTCAGTGGTGCCCCACCTTCTGGCAACCGGCGTGCCGGGATCTGCATGGGGGGGGTTTGTCAACCTGACAAACGCCGACGGTCAGGGTGACAGGGCGTCGGTCGGTTTGAACGAGAGACGCATCGGCACGCCGGTTGCTTCGGGACGGGAGGCAAGAGACCAGCAGGAGGACTTGATGCGGATCTTCGGACCTGAGCCGCTGTTTCTCGACCGGCGGGACGCGGGTCGGGCGCTCGCGGCCCGGCTCGAGCGCTATCGCGGTTGGGATCCCCTCGTGCTCGGCCTGCCCCGCGGGGGCGTCGTGGTCGCGGCGGAGGTCGCCCGGCGGCTCGACGCCGAGCTCGACGTCGTGGTGGCGCGGAAGCTCGGGGCGCCCATCTCGCCCGAGTTGGCGATCGGCGCCGTGACGGCGAGCGGGGAGCGGGTCCTGAACGAGGAGCTGATCCGGGAGCTGGGCGTCTCGGAGGCGTACTTGGTCGGCGTGACCGCCGTCGAGCAGCGGGAAGCGCGTCGGCGCGAGGCGTGGCTGCGGGGGGACCGACCGCCGCCGCGGATCGCGGGCCGTAGCGTGATCGTAGTGGACGACGGGCTGGCTACCGGGGCCACGATGCGCGCGGCGGTCCGGTCGGTGCGGAAGCAGTCACCCGCCCATCTCGTGGTCGCGGTGCCGGTGGGCTCGCGGGAGGCGTGCGCAGCGCTGCGTGCCGAGGCGGACGAGGTGGTGTGCTTCCACGCGCCGGCGTCTTTCAGCGCGGTGGGGAGCTACTACCTGAGGTTCGATCAGACCTCGGACGACGAAGTGCGGAGACTGCTGCAAGGGTTCACGCCGGGTGCGATCCTGCCCTATGCGCGATGACGCTCGCGGCGGAGGACCTGGCCATGCGGAGAGGTTGCCGTCTATGGTGAAACGACTGCCCCACAACTGGATCGCTATCCGCCGCGCGTGGCCGGTCCTCACGGTCCACCAACGGCTCGAAACGTCTGTTGCCTTCCTGTTGACGTTGGTGATCGACGTGGTCATCCTCGTGGCTCTGTACCGCCTCATCGTCGGCGTCGTCGGCACGCTGATGCTGGGAACTCTCAATCCTCTCGAGCATGCGGTATTCCAGCGGGTGTTCGGTGAGATTATGACGCTGCTGATCGCGCTGGAGTTCAATCACACGTTGCAGTATGTGATCAGCCGCGATCGGGGGATCGTTCAAGGCAAGGTCATCGTCCTGATCGCCCAACTCGCCCTGGCCAGAAAAGTCATTGTCACAGACCCGTACGAAGTTGCCCCCGCGTCGGTCGCAGCGCTCGCCGGCCTCGCGCTGGCCCTGGGCGTGACGTATTGGCTCATGCGTGGTCGCGACGACGACCTGGAAGCAGCGGGGTCCGATAAACGGGTGGACTCCAACCACGCGCGCTGAGTTGACCGCTAACCAGGCGAGAGCAGGGCGGGATCGCTGACATGCCTGTTCCTTCAGCTTCGTCTTCAACAAGTCGGGACGGCGGGATTTGAATGCAACGGCCTCCATGCGAGGCCGTTGTTTTTATTGGCGCTTACCTGTGTCCACGTACCGTATTGGCAGGCATTGGTAGCTATGGACCGGCAAACACTACGGCAAACATGCTTGCGACTATCTAGTGAAGGAATCCGGACGGCGTGTCTTGGTGTTTAGCGAGCCTTTCTACGGCGTGAGACGATGCACCACCTTCACGACAAAGGCCCCATTGAGGGGACGGGACAGGGCACGCGTATCCGGGAAGCGAAACCGCGACAGCGGCTCAGTGGTGTATCCGGAGTTCCACACCATGAACACATCGTCTCCGATCACCGGGATCCAGTGGAACCGCAGATTGAAATCGACGCGCTCGCTCCCGTTGTCATACTGAACGAACGCGAGCAGGCTGGCGCGGGTATCGAAATCGTACTCAAGCCGACTTGTGGAAACGATGGCGGTGAACCCTCCCGCCGGTAGCTCCGCCCTCGTGCGGATCAGGGCGGTGCTCACGATGACGTGACCACCGCCGCGCCACGCAGCGCTGAGCTCGAGCTCGGTGCTGTGACCGCCGTAGAACTGTCCCCAGTTAGCGAATGCTCCGAAGCTCAGGGGACGGCCTGCGTTCATGAAGTACTGCAGCTCGTAGCGCGACCACCAGTATCGGCCCGGGGGGATCTTCACCTGGCGAAAGATGTCAAACGTGTCAGTCGGCGCGTCCAGCAAACGCTGGAAATTCACTTCGAAGCGGTCCCCATTTTCCCGATCGCCTCCCAACGGTCGCCACTCGAACGATGCTGACTGCCAGTCTCCCAAGCGGCCGATCGATCCGGTGCGGTTGGCGATGATGTCCCACTCGGGGATGATCTTGAAATCGAGCTGGCGGATGCCGAGGGCGTGCGGTCTCGGCATGAAGTCGCTGTGGCCGGTTGTCTCCCAGATTCCGGTGCGCCGGACGAAGCCAAGCGGGGGGGCGAAGCCCGAGTCGATGCGGTAGAGCGAGACAAAATTGTCGAAGAGATCATTCGGGTTGTCGGTCGAGAGTCTCCACGCGAGGGGCGTCCCCGGGACACGCGGCGTCTGGCTCCCGGCGATCCAGAACTTCGGCTCGAGGTTGGTTCCACGGACGACGACCGGAAGGTCGATGTCGATTCCGCCTCCCCGCTGGATTCCTTGGCCGCGGGGTCCCGCGTGGAGCGTTCCAATGGCCCCGATGTAGGAGCGATCGAAGAGGTCGTGCTGGATGCGCACGACGGCGTCGTTGGCGTCATCTGCACCGCCGGTCTGTGCATCGAGGAGGCCAAGCTTCCACGGCCCGAGCCGCCCGTGGATCCGCGCCCCGGCGACGATCGGCACCGGCGCCCCGCTCGTGTCGAGGCCGACGCGACGCGAGTAGAACAGTTGTACGCGGCCCGGCGTCCCCAAGTCGAGCTGCCCGCTCGATTCGAGAAAGAACTCGCGCGTCTCGGGGAAGAAGAACGGAAATCGGGTGAGGTTGATGACTTGCTGGTCGGCTTCTACCTGCGCGAAGTCGGTGTTGACCGTGACGTCCGCCGTCAACGTCGGCGTGATGGCGAGCTTGGCGTCGAGGCCAGCCTTTCCGTTCAGATAGCCCCCGCTCGTCTCCCCTCCGATGCTGTCGTGCTCGGTTGCCACGGCGCGGCCGAGTGCATACGGATACAACTCCAGATCCCGCGGACGGTGCAGATCGCCGAGACCGGTGATCGTTGCTTCATAGTTCAGGCGGTAGAAGCCCTGCGCCCGGCCGTACGAGCGCCACAGGTCTTCCTCGTTCTTGCGTCGCATGAAGCGCCGGACATTGAACCCGAACTCCGGATTGTTCCCGGCGTGAAACCGAAGCGCGAGCAGCGGGATGCGGAATTCGGCCGTCCATCCGGCACCATCGCGCGAGACCGCGACGTCCCAGATACCGTTCCAGTCCTCGTTCAAGTCGTCCACGCCTGAGAACTGCGCGTCCCACTGGGCGCCGTTCGGATTCGTGGCAAACACGAAAGCGCTGCGCCGGTCGTTGAAACCGTCGATCAGGATTCGGACATTGTCGTCACTCGAGAGGTCGGCATCACGGCGGAGCTGGCTGGCCCGCACGCCGCGCATGCTGGAGTCGTAGCACCGCACGGCGATGTAGAGCGCGTCGGTATCATGCGCCACCTTGACGACTGTCCGCTCCGTTGCCGAGGACCCTTCGATCGGCTCACGCTGGCGAAAATCGTCGATCGAGTCCGCCGCCGCCCAGAACGGCTCATCCAACCTGCCGTCGAGCGTCACCGCGGTGGGGATCGCGGTGGCGCGAATGGTCGTCTTTTGTGCGACGGCCGGCATGGTTATGAGGCAACTCGCCGCCAGCAGCGTCAGCGCGGGCTTCGTCACCGAGGCTATAGAGCCCTCGCATCGTCGAGTGGACTCACCAGTGTATCATTGAACTTGCAGAGCAAACACTCACTTCGACAAGGAACCATCCCCCATGAACATCCGGCCCATTCTCCTGACGGTTCTCACCCTGGGTGCGTCCAATGCCATCGCGTCGGCGCAAAGTCCACTCGGCGCGCCGTGGGACTCCGTTGGACGCATTCTCCAAACCTCTGGGTCTGCCACCGGGGGCTATTTACCGGTATACGTGGCCCCGCCGCGATGTCACGCTGCGAATTGGGGACGTCGCCGTTGCACCGGCGCTCGCGCTCGGCGCTTGGGTCGGGTTCAGCGGGGACGCCGCCAGCGCCACAATGATGGGCGACCTCGTGTTGACGAGCGGGGAAGTCAAGCCGGTGCTCGCGGAGCTCGCGCGGCAGCGGATCGCGGTGACCGCGATTCACAACCACCTGGTCGGCGAAGATCCGAAGATCACATACGTCCATTTCCACGCGGAGGGTAACCCGGTGGAGCTGGCCGGACGTCTCGATCGCGTCCTCGCGCTGACGGGCGCACGTCGCCCGGTTACTGCAGCCGCCCCACAACCGGTGACGATCGATACCGCCCTCGTCTTCAACACACTGGGGCTGCGAGGCCGAGCACAGGGCGCGGTCGCGCAAGTTTCCGTCGTGTTGGTTCCCGGGACGGTGACTTTGCACGGTCGGACCGTCACTCCCGCGCTCGGCTACGGCACGCCTATCAATATCCAAGTCCTCGGTCCGGATCGAGCGGTCGCTACGGGTGACTTCACGGTCCTCGCGGCGAAGGTAGCGCCGGTGTTCGAGGCGCTGACGGCACACGGCATTACTGCGACCGCGCTGCACAGCCACCTTGTCGGTGAGGAGCCAAAGCTCTATTACACGCACTTCTGGGCGGACGCATCGCTCACCGAAGTGCTCCGCGGACTGCGGGCGGCGTTGGACGCGGCGCGCTACGACGAAAAGCGGGACGGCGGGATTTGACGCGTCCGGCCCGAAGGGCCGGCGCCCGGCGCAGCCGGGCGAGCGGAGCGGAGGCGCCGAAGGCGCCGACGCTCAACCCGCGACCCCCTGAACCCCATGCGACTCGTTAGGGAACTGAGTTACGACACCGAGTAGCAATCACGCGAGGTCCTGGGCGTCGGTGTCGTAACAGCGGACCCGAAGATCAACCGAGTGTCGTGAGAAACTCACAGCAGAACTCACAGTGCGAACGAACACGGAAAACGCGTCAACGAAACACTCACAGCAAACTCACAGCACGAACTTCGAAAAAGAAGCTCAGGGGACGCCTTGATTCGCACATCGCAAAAACCGCGCGGCAACGAGTGCACGACGATGAGCGAGGTAGCGCGGATGAACTTCTGTCCGTAGACTGGCCGGGTCAGTCAAATTCCATGTTAGGTGGCCACACCACGGCGATGACACTTTCAAACCGCTTCCTCACTGCCGTACTTCTTACCCAGGTAGCGTGGGTCTGGGCTTGTTCCAGTCATTCAACGCACTCCTCAGAACCGGCTCCCGTGCCTACTGGGATTCCGAGCTTATCCGGCCTCGACGATGCAACACGGCAGTCGATTGAGCTGGCGTGCGTGGCGCAGAACACGCAAGGGCCAGTGGCCTACGGGAGTTGCCTCAATAAGCAGATAAATGCTCTCCGCAGTTCTCCGGGGATCCCGAGCTTATCCGGCCTCGACGATGCAACACGGCAGTCGATTGAGCTGGCGTGCGTGGCGCAGAACACCCAAGGGCCAGTGGCCTACGGGAAGTGCCTTCGAGCACAACTCCGTAGTATTGGAATCCAGCCAAGGTGAAGACGTCATGACCAAGATATGAAATTTGCTCTCGTAAACGGACAACGCCAAGAAGCTCAGCCCAATCTTTCGGGCGAGTGTCGTTTCTGCGGAAGTCCCATGGTTGCCAAGTGCGGAGAAACTCGCGTGTGGCACTGGGCTCACAAAGGACGTCGGCTTTGCGATTCGTGGTGGGAGAATGAAACGGAATGGCACCGCGCTTGGAAAGACCAGTTTCCCGCTGAGTGCCAGGAAATTATCCACCATGCCGAAGACGGCGAACGACACATCGCAGACGTGAAGACCGAGCGGGGCTGGGTGATCGAGTTCCAATATTCATACATCAAACCCGAAGAGCGTCGATCACGCGAAGCCTTCTACAAGAAATTGGTTTGGGTGGTGAATGGCACGAGACGAAAGAGAGACAGAGTGCAGCTTATCAGGGCTTGGAAAGAAGGTGTACCGGTTGGCCGGAATCCGCTGGTGCGGAAAGCCTTCTCGGATGACTGCGGATTACTACGAGAATGGGCAGGTAGTAATGCGCCTATTTTCTTTGATCTCGGCGAAATAGAAAGGCTTTGGTGGCTCTTTGCCAAGACCAACAACGGGTCGGCGTATGTCGCACCGTACCCGCGTGCTGAGTTCATCGAATGTCATCGGAGTACGGCAACAGAGAAAGCTCGGCAGTTCGACGAGTTCGTGAACGATATCCCCAAACTGATCGCGGAGTACGAGTCACATCGTCGGGCCCAGCCGTTGAGACAGGACCCCTTCCAACCCCGAACGTCTGGGAGACGCTTTCGGTTCTAGGACACCTCTTAGTCTTCAGCACTCGCCGTCTAACGTTTGTTGAAGTTGACGAACGAGCCTAAGGAGTGCGCGCGGCTTTTCTCTGATTCGGTCGCAACTTAACTGGGGCGTTAGATCTGCCCTAAAGGCAGTTTGTGGCCACAGTCATAGGTGAGAGCGGCGCATGGCAGATAATAGTCGCTGATCTTGCCCTGCACGGACATCCGATCTCCAAGCCTCGAGATCTGCCTCTTCTACTCGCTAAGCTTGAGGAGACTCGGCCACAGATGATCGATGCGCATCGCGCGCGAACGATGCGCTCTGTTCAAGAACGAGAAACACGCATTCCTACATTGGCGGCGGAGCGCGGCTTCTTCAAACGCATCTTCAATTGGTTCAGGATTCGCGCTCTCAAAGCTGAGATTGCGACTCTGTACAAGGCAGACTCGCACTATTCGTCCGCTCTCGATCAGACAATCGCACGCGTTCGATCACTTCTCAATTCGACGGAGTTTGCTGGAGCGGAAGCGGAACTCGCTGTGATCGATCGTCTTCGCATGCTTCCCTCCTCTACGGTTGTTTTCAACGATGTACAGCTTCAGGCAACGCGCTATATCCACTTTGATGGGACGGCGCTTATGAGCGCGCAAATTGACCATGTTGTGTTAACTCCCGCCGGTGTATTTGTTATCGAGACAAAGCGCTGGAGCCATCGCTTTGTGGAGTCCGGCGATTTCTATAGTCCGTTTGACCAAGTCAGTCGTGCCAGCTATCTCTGTTACGACTTGCTTCGTGAGAGTTTCGGTAACACGCGAGTGCGGAGCATAATTGTGTGTGTCGGTAGCTTGCCTGAAGCGCCGCGCGATTCGTACATCAAAGTTGTTAGACCCGAAAGCTTGAATAGCTACATCTCATGGTTTCGCAATGTTGAACTGGCGTCTGAACGTTTCGACGAACTGCGCAACTTTTTCGGGCATCGAGTTAACAGTCGGTCGGAAATCTAATATCCAGATCGACCAGACAGACTTTTTGCCACGATTGTTGCTTGGGCAACCATCGCGCCAACCGGCTTTGCCGGACAAGGGACGGGAGCGATCGGCTCACGGTGAGGGGGTACCAGTCGAGATTGACGAGGACGTCCGGGACGAGTACTGGACGAAGGTGCGCGAACTCCCGGAGCGTAAGCATGAGCGATCACCGTGGTGACTCACGCCGCCGCCTAACTAGCGCTTGCAGCTGACGGGCGCCGCAACAGCGTTCTGTTTGTGCGCCAAGGAGCCCTCGATGAAGCAGACCACTAGACGGTGCGCCAAGTACCGTCGCGCCCGCAGCTGAAACGCGATCCGTTAGGAGCATCCTACGCAGATCGCGAAGGTATTCCTCGATACCTCGGTTCTGAAACATGCTGTCACTCACGCCTTGCGATTCGAGGATCGCAAAGAATTGCTGCAGTGGGGATCGCTTGACGTCGAAGCACCGATCAAGCGGCTGGTGAAGCGGAATCTTCACCGCCGCTCAAGTCTCGCCGTTCGATGCGATGCCTCCCTCCTACCTAGCATCGCTCGCCTTGCCGTGAAGAAAAGGGTGGAGCTCGTGTGGCACCTAGAGACACAGCTTGAATACCTAGGCCTTAGGAAGGCAACGGGAGTATCGCGCGCTTTCTATGGTGCGCCGATCGGTGCAGTTGAGGGTCCGCTTCGCTACTCTCGGACTCTTATCGACGGCAGTCGGACCCGTGGTTCGCCGAAAGAACTGACCATTCAATTCTTGGAAGGGCTCAGTTTTCCTCGGTACCTGGAACTGAAGAAACTTACCAATGCTCAATCGGCCTCAAAGCATTACGTCAACCAACTCTTGGATGCCTTTCATCTATGGTGCGCCGAGAGCTGCGACGCTGCCGTATTCCTGACTACGGACTACAAACTGATCGGGCTCGCTGCACAGAGTCCTCTGAAGTCGCATTCGCTGCGTCTCCTAACGCCCAGCGGCCTGCTGAGATGGCTCGCCGTCGAGGGTTGCCTAAGTGTTTGGGACATACTCGAAGTAGTTGGGTCACTCTCATATCACTTCACGAGGACGTTCCTCGAGCGACCTGCCGACGTGCGCCTTTTCGAGGATGCCGCCTGACGAGCGTTCTTGTTAGCTCTCGGCGCGCGCAGGCTTTTGGGAGTTGACCTTTCCAGCTCAATTGAACTCTTAAGCCGCTTACGGTATATTGGGTGTGCCAATACCCCCCTAGTTCCTTCGGGAGCTAGGCGCGAGGCCGTGCCGATGAGGCCGGCCTCTGCTTTTTCAGGGCAGGTACCCCTTGGACACCTTCGTCTACGTGGATGGCTTCAACCTCTATTACGGAGCCGTCAAAGGCACCCCGTATAAGTGGCTCAATATCAGACAGCTCTGTGAGCTGCTCCTGCCCAAGCACAAGATTGTGCGAGTGAAGTACTTTACCGCTCGAGTCAGTGCTCGTCCTGGAGATCCCGATCAACCAATCCGCCAGCAAACCTTCCTGCGGGCTCTCGGCACTCTTAAGGATTTCGACATCATCTACGGACATTTCCTGACAAAAGAGAGTTACATGCCCCTCGCCGGCTCGCCTCCAGGCGCGGCGTTGAAATACGCGAAGGTCATAAGGACGGACGAGAAGGGTTCTGACGTGAATCTGGCTACCCATCTGTTGTGGGATGGCTTCAAAGGACGTTACCAGGCAGCGGTCTTGCTGACGAACGATTCGGACCTGCTCGAGCCGGTGAGAATTGTTCGCCAGGAGCTCGGCTTAACTGTGGGGATTCTGAACCCTCACAAGAAGGCGAGCCGAGTCCTGGCACGTCAAGCTTCGTTTTTGAAGCAAATCCGGTCAGGTGCCTTACAGGCGTGTCAGTTCCCGAACACCCTCAACGACGCCAATGGTACAATCACCAAGCCGCACGTGTGGTGACCGGGCGGGACGCCTAACACGCGGCTGAACGTGACGGCGCGCGTAGCGAGGAAGAATGGCTACCCGTAGGATGAGATACGGCAGCGTAATTCACCTAGAGCGTAGCAGTCTCCATCCCGGACCGTGATAGACAAGGCGGAAATCGACGCGAAATCTGAGGAGCTGGGCGTGCACACATCAGACGTCCAGCGTGATTACGCATTCGGGTGGATACTCGCCGGTCTGTACCAGAATAAAAACCCCCTCTCACACCAAGTGATGCTCAAGGGCGGTAACGCTTTTCGGAAAGCGTACTTCGAGCACGCTCGATACTCGAATGACTTGGACTTCTCCACTCAAACAGAGCTCTCCGAAGAAGATCTTAGTCAGGCCCTCACTTTAGCTTGCGAGTACGCGGGCGATCTAAGTGGAGTCGAGTTCGCGGTTACCGGTACGCGCATCGGCTCTCGCGCTACCGGCGAAGAACCTGGCAAGCTCTACGAGGCGCGCGTCTACTTCAAGAGCTTCTATGGCGAAGAAGACGTGACAATTCGGATTGACCTGGACGTGAAGGAATTCGACAGAGTCATTCTGCCGGTCCAGGAACGAAACCTGGTTCACGCCTATTCAGATGCCGGTGATTGCGCGGCCGTCTTGAAGGTCCACAAGCTTGAGGAACTTCTCGCCTCCAAGCTCGTGGCTCTGCTGCGTAGGCAACACTCTCCAGACCTGTTTGACTTCGTTCACAGCATTTTCTTCCAAAGAACGCTTGAAGTAAGCCGACGCGAAGTCATCTCAACGTTCCTCCGGAAGACCATTTACGAACCTACTCCGCAGATTGCCCGCGGCCTTCTCCTCGATCTGCCGTTCGCGATTTTCCGGGGCCTGTGGGAGAAGTACCTGGTATGCCCAAAGGCATCTCTCATCGCATTCGACAGTGCAGAGCAGAGTTTTCGCTCGATCATCGGGGACCTCTTTGCCCTTGTGGCTCCGCAGCCAGCCCTTGCGACAGCGGGTGGCGGCGCTCAACAGCCCAGCTACTTCGGGGGGAGCGTTCGAAACAAGCTGTTGGAGGCTGGTCGTCTTCAGCGCATACTGCGCATGGTCTACGATGGCGTTCAGCGTCGAGTTGAGCCGTACGCACTAGCGTTCAAGAGGCGCAAGGATGGTGGTGGACAGGAGTACTTCTATGGGTGGGATCTGTCGGGCGGCCGCAGCGGAAACGTCGGTATCAAGTCATTCTTTCCCGATAAGGTGACGTCAGCGGAAATAACCGAGGAAACATTTGCGCCAAAGTTCCCGATTGAAATGGCAAAAGGGGGCGTCGGCTACTTCAGCGCGCCGAGCTTTCGATCTAGTCCGCGCTTAGTGAGCTATCGGCGGGCCACGCCGTCGGGTCCGACCTACACAATTCAGTGTTCACACTGTGGGAAGCAATTCAAGCGGAAGACCAGAACGACTCGCTTGAATGAGCACAAAGACAGGTTCGGCAATCGATGCTATGGACGTTCTGGATTCATTGTGTCCGTCGGATAGGGGGTGGTGCATTCAAAGGGACCTCTCCATCTGGATATCGTTGAACGGACCTTACACAACGCTGGAGGCTGCGCGTGATAACGCATCCGAGCGTCGAACGCGTCCTGCACGGTAAGCGCGGGATTCTCGCTGGCATCAACGCGTGCGTTGAGTGCAAATGCGTCATGTCAGCCGTTACGCTGATCTATGCCGCTATAGACGCCATGGCGGGCCTCACCCGACCTGTGGACAGCGTTGAAACCGACAGCAACCACTTCAAGGCGTGGGCGGAGAGGTACTTCTTGAGCTTCCTTGACCAGCCCGTTACCCCTGCCGAGTTATGGGGTGCCCGATGCGGCGTTGTCCATGCATACAGTCCAGAGTCGCGAGTCTCGCGAGGTCGCAGTGGAAGGACTGTTGTCTACAAATGGCGACATGGACACCGACCCGATGACCCTCTACTCGCTAGTCACGCCAATACCAGCATCATTCTTGAGGTCGAGGTACTCGTGGAAGCCTTCGGCAAAGCGATCGAACTGTTTCACGGGCGAATCGACGCGGAGCCCGCGCTCAAGGTACGAGTTGACCACCACGTTCAGGGCCTGCTTTGCTACGAACCCTGGCACCCGGTACCGATCGTCGTAGCTGCCTGATCCTCGCGAGCACTTAGAGTCTCAGACGCGGGCAGACAAGACCATGACCACTACTTTCCTTCTCGGGGCGGGCTTTTGCCAAGCAGCAAATGGTTTCCGTCCGGAGGGAACACCGTCCTACGTGAAGGGTTACCCGCTCGCGGCGGATCTCCAATCCTGCTTCGACTCAACGTATTCTTTCGCGAGAGGCATTGAGTCAGCCTTTGCCGAAGCCGAGCACCGTCCTGACCTACGCCCCCGGGCGGCGCTGGTCGAACGACTTCTCGAGGCCGATCATTATTTCGGCGCGCCGACCGCGAGAGACCCAGAGTCGCCGTACCGGAGGTTTGTCCAAACCTATCCCAGCGCCACGTTCTTGACGTTCAACTATGATGCCCTGCTCGAGTTCAGTCTGCTTGCGCAAGGTCGTTGGATTCCGTCCGCTGGCTTCGGCGTGCCGGCCGACTCCACAGTGCCGGCGAACTACCGCACGTCACGTGTTGCTAGCGCCTCGTTCCAACCAGTGCTTCATCTCCATGGCTCGCTGTATTTGTACCCTCGGGAGTTCAACATTGAAGATCCGGGCCGTGGGGGGCTGAGGCTTATTAGCATCCCAGACACACCAGGCTTCTGTTTCGATCCCGACGCCAACGGGGCCCATTTCATCCCGTTCGAAAAGGGGACGCAGGATGAGCGGTACAAGCTCCCGGACCAACGAATCATTGCACCCGTTCCCGACAAGGCCTCCCACTTGACTGCGGAATACGTGCGAGTGGTCTACCGTTCCGCTATCACCATCGCGCGTTCAACAACCTGCCTGGTAGCCATCGGGTACAGCTTCTCACCCACTGACGCCGTCTCTTTTCGGCCCGTCATGGATGCTCTACGCGCGGGAACGCATGTGGGGCTTGTTTCTCACGAGAGTCGGACCATCGGTCGCTTGGCGAGTCTCTTCCCCGACTTGAAGTTCAGCGTCGTCTCTTCAACTTTCGAAGCGTGGGCCGCCACCGGGTTCCCGCTTCCGGGCGTGGCTGCCAGCTAACCCCATGCGGCGGGAGACCCACCAATATTCATGTCGGGCGATCGCACCTGATGCCCCTCGTGGTGCGCGCAGACTTCGAGGCTTAGCCAATGTCGATGTCCCGGATCGCAGGGCCGATAGCCGTAATCGACGTCGAAACGACGGGGTTGTTCCCGTTTCGGCATGATCGCGTGGTAGAGATAGCTGCTGTTGTTGTGCAAGTCGACGGGCACGTCGAGCGGGAGTTCGTTTCACTGGTGAACCCTGCCCGGGACATTGGGCCGAGCAGCATCCATGGTTTGACATCGGAGGACGTTCTCTACGCGCCGCGGTTCGAAGAGATCGCGGCGCTGGTCATGAACGCGCTGCGTGGCACCGTCGCTATAGCCGCCCACAACGTGCGCTTCGATCGCCAGTTCTTGGACAGCGAATTCTCGCGGCTCGGTTGCCAGCTACCCGACTTTCTCAGTATCTGTACAATGCAGCTTGCCGGAGGCGGAAAACTGGCGGACTGTTGTAGCGACTATGACATCTCATTGGAAGGCGATGCCCACCACGCCCTTGCCGATGCCCGCGCCACCGCTGTTCTGCTGACCTGCCTTCTGGCCGACCAGCCTCGTACAGTCCGGCAGCTCAGTGAGATCCTGCCCGTAGAGTGGCCGACCGTTCCGGAGGCGATAAGGCAACCCGTCACCCGCGACGAGTCACGCCGTCGCCAGGCGGAACCGCCCACGTACTTGCAACGTCTTCTCGCGCGAATGCCAGGTCCCGAACTGCCGGACGACAGTAAGGAGGCGGTCATGGCCTATGGAGCGCTGCTTGATCGGGTCCTTGAAGATCGTCATGTGGACGACTCCGAAGCCGACGCACTCGTTGAGACGGCGACAAAATGGGGCTTGGGCGGAGACCAGATATCTCTCGTTCACCGCGACTACGTGAACCAGTTGGCGGTTGCCGCGGTGGCCGATGAAGTCGTGACCGACGCGGAACGACGGGACCTGAGCCTCGTCACGCGCCTCCTGGGCCAGGAGCAACGCGCCTTGGACCAGTTACTCAACGAGGCGGCTGCGAAGTCGTCCGAGAGATACTCCACTCCGGCTACGGCCCAACCTGACAAGGCAAGCCTGATCGGGAAACGTGTGTGTTTCACGGGAGAGCTTCAGTGCCAGCATGACGGACAACTGATTTCACGGGAGACTGCCGAAGCATTGGCGGCCAGAGCCGGACTTGTTGTGGCGGATTCTGTCACGAGGAAGCTCGATCTGCTTGTATTGGCCGACCCACTCACACAGTCAGGAAAGGCCGCGAAGGCCCGGCGGTATGGCATCCGGATCATGCACGAGCCGGTGTTCTGGAGGGCTATCGGCGTAGACGTGGAATGAGCCGGTACCGTGCCGCAATGTGCGTTCTGAGCTACCACCTGTCCCGCCGCATCGCCGGCGACGAGGTCACTCACAAGGTGGGACGCCGAAACGCGGGATTAGGCCTTGCCGTAGCGCCACTGCAGGTGGCCGCACTCGCACTGCAGGAGCTCGGCACTCGCCTCGGTGAGCTTGTACACTGCTTTGCGGCAATTGGGACAGACAAAGAGCTCCAACGTTGCTTCGCACTCCGCGATGAGCTTCTCGGCTTCAGGGCGCACCACATCGAAGCTGTGTGATGCCTTGTTGCCCCACGTAACTAGCAGTTTGTCAGTGGATCGAAGGGCCGTGATTGCGTCCGCGTAAGCCTCGTAACCACCACTTGCTCCTTTCCGCCGAAAGCACACCGCTCCATCGGCGATAATCCGAAACAAGAAGTCGTGGCCAGTCCTGTGGTCATTTCGGTTACCGCCAAGGTAAGGCATCCTTACCTTCAGCCGTTCCGCCCTCAATGCAAGCTCAGTATCCATGATCTTACGAGCAGTGTTACCGGCGGCGTCCGGTGCTTCAGTCAAGAAGGCGCGCGCGTCGCCGAAGGTCGAGGTCTTCGCCGACCACCTTATTCCCACTGCAGGCTTATCGTAGGGCAACAACGCCTTGAAAAGCCAGGTCGCGCTGTCAAGCCGCTCGCGTAGCTCCGCGTACCAATCTCGGTCATGAGTGAGAAGGATGACTTGCCTGTTGCGGAATTCCTTTTCGAGTAGCTCAACGATCATACCACGGTGCTTGCGATCGAGGCTAACCACCACATCGTCTAGGAATAGTGGCGGATCTGTCTCCGCCTCGCGCTTCGCCATGGCGAGGAAGAGACATAGACCGAGACTATTCCGGTAACCCTCAGATAACGTCAGCCTTGGCGACTCTTGGTCAACGCCGAAGAACTTGAGCTCGATGTCGATTGCCTTATCGGATCCCTCTGGCATGTACAGGCGCACTCCCTCGATCTCCTCCCCAGGGTGCAGAATCGTCCACATCGCCTGTATATCTGCGGAAAGTTCATCGATCACCTTTTGAGACCGACCTCTGATCTCATCCCGAACACCACTCTCCAGCGACTCGAGGAACGACGCAAGAGAGAGAAGATACTTCAGCCGCTCGGCCAGCTTGCCAGACGCGACTACCTCTCGAGCCACCTCGATAAGGCGCGTATCGGCAGCGAGCTCGTGCACCTCGGGTGGTGCGTCCTTGGCCGCACCGGTGGCGGTTACAACCAACGGCATAAACTCGGTCTCAACTTGCTGGAGGTCGTCGTCAGTGCAGTTGACTCGAACTTGGGCAACACTGAACGCGGCCAGTTTCTTTGCGCTATCCTCCAGCCCCTTTTGCGCTAGCCAAGGCCCTACTTCAGACTTGCTCACACTGGCCTTCAGTGCGTTCAAACGGTCGCACAGGACTCCGATCGCAGCCTTTCGCTCATCAAGAGTCTTCAACACCCCTTTTAGGCGCTCCTGCTCGTTGTTGACGTGCGTGCGAAACTCCTGCACGGGAACAGGTCGACCGCACGCTGGACACGCTACTTCGTTACCAGGCTGGACCGCCGCGATGAATCCGCCTGTCGAACGGAGAACCTCGAGCTTCTCTGCAAGGAGCGGCTCGGCCGCGTTGGCGAGTTCCGCTGTGGCGGACCGGACCGCATTGATCGAACTCATGAGATCAAGACCAGCCATTTCCCCTAGTATGAGGTGCCGCCGCTGTTCGTCTGAATAGTGAGTCATCCGCTGCCCGATGGCAGCGGTAACGGCTTCACACTGAGTCAATGCCTGGATGGCACCGCCTTGGCCACAATACTTCTCGTATCGTCCTGCGATTGTCTTGACGATGTCAGGATCAGAACTCCCGCCAAAGACGGCGTCGCGCCTCGCTTTGATCATCTCGAGCTGGGCTTTGGATTCCCGCACCCTCCCCTGGCGTTCCAGCGCCTTTGCCAGCTGACGTACGTTTTCAGCCGCGAATTCCAATGGACGAAGACCGAGCAGAGGCAAGATCTCGGAATACTTGCCCCCCTTGGTGCTCCGAATGAACGCTGCGACTTCGTCCTGGCGCAGAACCGTGCGACGATAATCCCAACCCTGAACCGTAGGCGAGGCCGCGCCGGTAACGGCGGCCGTACCGTTACGCTTGATATCTGCCCGCAATTCGGAATCATCGTCGAGGGCAATCGCGAGCACCGCGTTAGCATCGGCGGGTGTGTGCGTGTTGATGACGCCCTTCTCCTGATGCCTCCCACTGTATTCATGGCTCAGGTGGCCGATCTTCCCGTCGTTGAGGACGTATTCGATCGCATCCACGAAGCTCGACTTGCCGGCGCCGTTCTCGCCGTAGATGACGGCTGACTTCGAACCGAGCTCAAGAGTCAGGAATTCGGCGGCCCCCCTAAACCATGCCAGTGATATCGACTTGATTCTCACGGTGTCGCCTTCGGCCCCTCCAGGGACTCGGTCTCAGCCAGCAGTGAGTCCGCGATCTCAGAGAGCTTGCGCGATGGAAGTTCTTGGTCGATGAACTGGCCCCTTAGGAGCACCTCAATGAGCTGGACGGTAGCCGCTGGTACGAGGGGCGACGCGGTCTGCGCTTCGCGAAGCCTGGCCTTGACCCAGTCGCTGCTAAAGGGAGTGTCAGTCATCTCGAGGCTCACGATGATGGGTTATGGCTGCGCACGGAGCTGGCCCTTGATCGACTCATACGATGGAGAAGCGTCATGAGTTCAGTTAGGTCGTTTTTGCGGCACGTTAGGGCGTTTTTGGGGCACAGACACACGAAAGAGGGGAAAAAAGAGAGCGCTGCGGTAGCTCACTGCCCGTGGCTGGCGTTCGTCGTATCCCACCACGCGGGAGGGCCAGCAATCGTGGCTCGATGCTGTCTTGTTTCGATTGTCAGGCCGGCTTTCGTCGAAAGAACCCGGCGGATCGCGTCTCTTGTCGCCACAGCGCCGACCCGGCGACCGTCCTGGGAAAACCAGGTGAAGGCCTTCTCTGCGAAGAGGCCGAATCCTCGGTCCGCCAGCAATAGGTCCCCTCGATCGAATACGTCGATCACGCCTTCCAATCGCTCATCTGCTAGAACGTAGAGTCGCGTGTCCGTCAGGAGGTAGAGAAATGCCCCAGTGTCAGCGATGTGTCTTGGTACCGCGCCGATGTCGTACACACGCACGGGGGTTCCGGACGACGAGACCTCGACAACCTTCCCACTGTAGCTCGCCAAAAAAACTCGATTGTCACGCGATCCAAAGTTCGCGGCATAGATCCAGTCTGCCGCAGACTTTTCCGACATACCCAAGCCGATGGATATCTGAAGGCGTCCCCCGCCCGGGACGTCGACCAAGTGAGTGCTCAAGATTCTCTGGTAGGTAGCGGTCTCCACTTGGTCTCCGGAGACGCTCGAGAGATCGACTCCCGTCAGAAGTTCCATCGCGGCATTTAATCGTTGCATGCGCGGCACAGCTTCGCCGTCGCCAGGGTTGCGGTCGGGGTGCCATTGCATCGCGAGCCGACGATACTGCTGAGTGACCGAATCGGGTGTAACTGGATAAGACAGATTCATGACACGAAGCGCCTCTTCGACGTCGCTGCTGGTACCAGCTCGAGGCGACCGCGGCGAGGCGACGCGAGTCCAGCCCTCCTGAGTTGGCATCCTAAGTCCCCAGAGCACCTCACCCCTGAGAGACACGCACCACGCTTCGTCTACAACGGTATAGAGATATCGGCCCGCATCCGCGGAGATCGCGAGACAACGGACATGGTTCTTGAGCTCTCGGCCCGGGATACCGAGCCTGTCCGCGCACGCTAAATACTCGGGAGTGTCCACTAGCGACTCGCCAAGAATGGACTCCACCTGGTGGTCGTAGGCATGTAGCACGCCGTCCCGAGACAAGAAAATGATGGCACTCCCATCCGTGTTCACATCAGCGCGGTATACATCGCGTGTTAGGCCACGCTCCGCGGCAACACGACCTGAGCCGTCAGTAACGCGGACAACGGCGGGCGCGTCAGGGTGCCCTTCGCGATGCCCCTTCGGATCGAGCCAGTACGTCCACCTACTCGTCGGGAACATCTCCTTGAACGCGGGATCAGGCCGCTCGGCTGGTAGCAGCTTGCTCTGTTCGCTAATTCGCCAGTTGGGCCCGTCAACGCTGAAGAGAGGGGCAGGCGAATCTCCCGCCGACCGACTCGGAGTACCTTGCGCTTCCTGCCGGCGGCGCTCCTCCCACATTGGTGGCGCCATGGGCAGACGAACATAGGCCAGTGACTGAAGGTCGATGATGCGTGGGCTTTCGGCCTCACGTCGCGGCCTGGGCGTCGTCGGTAGAGCCGCCTGCTGGACCTCCGGACCCTGTCCGGTTGCTGACGTTCGTCCGCCACTTGGTTCAGTCGGCAGCGAGAGCAGGTAGGTCGATCCGGTCTTAACCCTGCGGAGGCGCCCAGCCTTCTCCAGCCATTCTGCGAGTGTCGACAGGCGCCGTGCGTCAGGGATGCCGACGTGCTTCTTTAGGTCGGTCTGTCGCAGGCCAGGGCCGGCTGCAACAGCTCCAAGGATGCCCTCAACCAGATCGGCGTCGCGCGCAGCTTGATCAGCGACCGAGATCCAATCTTGAAGCTCTGGGGCACTCTTGAGGGCTTCACGAAGCTCCATGATCCCGATCCGCTCACCGGTGACAGCCATCAGAGTACTGGCTGTGTGAACAGCGTGTGATGTTACGATGTCGAACCTTCCGTACTCCTGTTTGCAAGCTTGGACGAACCTAGGCAGGAGGGGATACGTCTCCCGAGCGGCCGCGATCGCGCCTTGGTAATCGCGATCCGCTTTACATGTTTCGATACGCTCACTGAGGCGGAAGTATTGAGCCACAACGTTCGAGGAGTCTTCCCCAGGTCTCGCTAAGGGTTCCGCGCGCGGACGAGCATCTCGCGAGTCGTTACTCAACAGTCCCTTTAGGAATTCGAACACGCCGTCACTCAGGGTCCTGACCCATAAGTTCTTGGAGCAAGACGAGTAGCTCTTTTCGCTCGCGCTGCGTAATGCGCCCGTCCTCGAACACAGCGACAAGCTTCTCGGCGATCTCCTTCCCGAGACCTGTCACTACCATGTCCGGATGATACTTGAGCCAGACTTGTAGTGACTCCGCTTCTTCCTCGTGAACCTTGCCGTCTTGCAGTGTCGCTCGTACCATGACGAGCATCTCCCGGACAACTTTCCGCTCGTCATGCATGCAAAGGACTCCTCTATTCCAACACCAAGCCAGACAATCGTCAGTTCGCCTTCTGTACTCGCTTGCTGCCGGGAAGGATGAACAAGTACTCAGCCACACGACGCCTTCCCGCCGACGTTGCGCTGACACAACTTGGCCGATGCAGTGTGAGGGTACGAGCACCGGCGTACAGAATCCGCACTGAATTGTGGTGGGCGTTGCTGACCACCACCGTGGCTCCTCGCTTCGCGGCGGCCTTGGCAGCTCGGGCTAGACGCTCCTGATCCGACCAAGAGAAGATGCGCTCGTTGTATCTCAGAAAGCCGTTGTTGTCATGAGCAACTGAATACGTTGGATCGCAATAGACAACGTCCCCTTTGCCAGCTTTGCTCATGCTCTTCTCAAAATCACTCACGCGCAGGGTTACACCGTTCTTCAACACAGAAGCGGCGCGCAGGAGCAGTTCCCGCTCCCACAGGACAGCGGGCGTCCTTTGGCGTCCCCCGTAGGGCACGTTGAACTCACCGTCTTGGTTGAGACGGTAAATGCCCGCGAAAGCCGTTCTGTTCAGATAGAGAAACCGGATCGCTCGCGACACGGGTGTTCTCGGTCGCGATTCACGCGTTTCCTTGTAAGCATCCTTGCTCACGCGCAACCCGCGCATGCGGCTAACAATGCTCTCATGATTGTCCCGCACAGCTCGGTATGCATTGACAAGTTCAGCGTTCACGTCCGTCAACACAGCGCGGTTCGGAACCAAGGAGAAGAAGACCGCGCCTCCGCCCAAGAACGGCTCGTAGTATGTCCCTCCCTTCTCCAGCGCCTTCCGAATTACGGGAACGATTTTGCGGGCAGCCCAGCGCTTGCCGCCGGGCCACCGGAGAAAGGGGATGTAGCTCTCAGGAGCCGAAGAGGCTTCCTGCGAACGCCTTGAGGATGTCCCCTGATGGCCGTTCCGAGATCGAGCTGTACTCATTGACGAGTTTGATCGGGATGAGGGCATTGTCGTGTGAGTAACTGGTCATATCCGCGAGTACTGATGAAATCTCAGCGAGGCCGATGAGATCGCCAGCGGCGGGATCAGTGAGGAAGTCGCCGGTCGGGATGTCGAGGGGAACAACGTGGTCCGGACCAAGGCGGACTACGACCTTCGACCCGTATTGAACACGGTTCCGGTACCTGGCTGGGTCGAACTGGAGCCCAGCTATCTCTTCGACGATGTACCGTACCGAAGGAAGAAAGAAGTCACCAGGCTTGCGAAGGTGCCTCTTGATGTCCTCGATGTGATCGACTAGCTCGCCGTTCTTTTCCATTCCGGCAATGAAGACCTTAGCCCCTTCCGCTTTCATCGCCTTGATGAGTTCCCTGATAGGCTCCACAAGCCTAGACAGCTGAGCCCTGAGGAGGAGCGGCCCATCCTTTAGGAAGAGGGTCTCACCGAGCACCTCGAGCTTGCCCTTCCAGTACCTAATCACGAAATGGAAGAGTGTGAGCGTCTCAAGGGCGCTCCGAAGCGACATGGCCGCTTCCTCACGCGACCAATCCTCTGGTGCTTCCTGCGCGATCCCTAGATAGTCGCCCAGCCTGTGAGGAAAGTGACAAGAGGCACACTCGAAGTTGATCATATTCTTCGGCAGTCCAACGGTCGCGCCGCACTCCAAGCAATTCATGTGCGGAGCGCGTGGGTTGGTCTGCAGATTCATATCGTAGCCTGGGTTCCAAAGCTGCGAGACCAGATAGTTCAAGGTCTCGTAGAGGCGCGTATACTCCAGAACCGCGTCCACAGTCCGCCGAATTGTCTCCTTGACTGTTTCCCCAGGGAGAGCAATGCCAGCGAGGGGCAGGACCGCTGGGTGATACCAGATGCTCCCCTCAAACATCCTCGCGAGATCGCGAGGGTCTATCACAGGGTTTTGTCGAAGGAACGCGATGTCTTCCCGCCGAATCAACATCGCGCACACCTTGATGAAGGCCATCCGCTTGTCTCGACGCACTTCGTTTGGAATAACGGCCTGGCCGCCATCAATCGCCACAACAAATCGAATCGGCGAAGGTACGCTTAGGTCCAGGTTGCCCGTTAGCGCACCGACGGGCTTGTCCGCTTCTGTGTCAATTCGCTCGAACTGCCGGATCAGTCGCGCAACCTGTTCGTGTTCTATGAGCTTGACGTGGCCAAGCTTGGAGGCACGCTCCATGGGGAAGCGACCGGAACCGTAGCTCACGATTGCTTGCTTGCGACGGCCTTCGTCACCGGAGCAAACAGCTTGAGTTGCACGGGCAGCGCGTAGCGGTGAGACAACGTGATCATGCGGACATAGCCCTTGCTCCGCGCTCGTTGCACGTCAAGGCCGATGTCGCGGAACTCGTACCTCCGCTCGATCTCCTTGATCTCACGGTCATCGTTGAGATGCGCGATGAAGAAGTTCTCCGTGTTCTTCAGGAGATCGGGGCTAAGGGTAGTCATCGACTGTGTAGCGTACACCATCCCGATGCGGAACTTCGCACCCTCCTTGGCAAGTTTGTTGTAGACGCTCGTGAGATCCTTATCGTCCGCCCTGAAGAGGGTGTGTGCCTCCTCGAAATAGAACAGGACGGAGTGCTTGGTAAACTCAGCAACATCTTGCTCACTGAACTTGCTCATCTGCTTTGCAAGGACCGCTCGCGTAACCATTTCGCTATAGTACCGCGCGACCACTGGATCGGCGTTCGCCAGGTCTATCAACACCGTCTTGCCGCCCTCCACGTCGGAGACGATGGCCTTGACGACATCGGACCCCTTCGGATCGTGATAGGCGAGGAAGGGAGTGAGCTTCTTGGCACCTGAAACGTTGGTGTCGCCGATCATCTTCAGAAGCGCGCGATGGATCGGCTCAAAGTACGGCTTGCCACTCCCGGAGCTCACGGGGAAGAGCGTTGTGTCCGCGGCGTTATTGTCGTAGAGCGTCCACAACCTCTCGTAGAGCCGTGCCGCCACGCCTAGGTCCTGGATGTCCTCGACCTCGTCCTCCCCCTTGCTGTTTGTCTTGGTCTTGGCAAACTGCCCAGCCCCACCAGCACACAAAGCGACCTTGATCGGCGAGTGCAGAGCGAGACGCACACTCATCTTTGGATGGGTGAATCCCGCATCGTGAAGAAGCGCGAAGTACATGGACTGAGCCCGCTCATAGCGAACCTGGTCACCTGTCTCGGGCAGGACGGTCTTCAGGTCCTTTAGGTCGATCGGCTCCCACCCAAAGAAGGGTGCCATGTAGTCCGGGCGACGCTGCTGGGAGGCATCGAAGAGACTCTCGCTAATTGCGTGTCCCAACGAGACCTGCTCGAAAAAGTTCACCCGGAGCATCTTGGGCTCTTCGACGCCCGCGTCCTGCTCTATTTGCGGACGACGGGGCTTGAGGCTGTAGCGATTGCAGCGGTCTTGATGGTTGAGGAAGATGCTCGCACCGGTCTGCGGATCGGGATACGTGTATTCTCCCGACAGATCGAAGACAATTTGCCCCAAACTCAGACTCGAGCTGAGCATCGTGTCAAGAATGACCTTAATGGCGTTTGACTTGCCCATCCTGGTCTTGCCGAACAGTGCCGTGCGATTGGCGATAAAGTCGACTGGAGAGACGGAAACCTGGACATCCGGCCCTCGTCTCAAGGTTTCCGTCTCGGTGTAGCGAAGGCGTCCGACCTTGAGGGGGCTCGCACTCTCCACGAAGCTGTTGATTAGGATCTCAAGATGCGCTTCCGTCGGCACGTACACTTCGTAGAAGTGCGGTGAAAGGAATGTGTCGATGTCGTTGCCGAACGCGATCCCGCCACCCTCATCGAAGTAGGTGCCGAGAATCGTGGCCTTCAGGGCTCCCCACTGGAGTTCAGCATTTGTCAACGGATCGATCTTGGCCTGGACCTTGTGGATTTGGAATATCGTGCTTTGAATGTCAGCTGCGACAGGCGTTGTCGAGGTTTCACTCACGCGGGCCAGAAGCAAACACGGGCGCACACTACCTGGCGTAACACCAGCCGCTGGTTCGTTGAGTTTGACGATGATGAATGAGTTTCTCGGCACCCCTCCACATTTCCGCTTCCACGCATCGCACGTAACTAGGCGCAGTTCGTCATAGCTGAGTTCAAGAAGGAACCCAAGAAGCCGCTCGCTAGTCGCGACATCGTATGCCGCCAGCATCTCTTTGACGGGACCCTTCACAGAGGCCCCCGCCGCCACCGCGGCTTCGCGATCCAAGACTGCCTCGACGGGATTCTTGGTTGCCATTCAGTTCGCCCTAGGGGACAAAGTGGAAATCCACTGGTGCTAACGTTCGCGACACGTAGCGACACCGCAAGACGGGGGTATCTGCGCGAGGGGCGTTTCGTACCTGCTCACCGTCGTACACACCGCCGGAAGGAGGAGGTTGACGCGGCGCCAAGGAGGGCAGGCGCTCTTCCCAACAGCTTGACACATCGTGCTAGCATATGCTATCATCACCAATGCCTCGAGGCTCCAAACCCACAACCGAGATGCTCCGCCTCCCTAGCGACGTCGTCCGCGCCCTCCGGCGCCGGGCCGCCACTGCCGACATCACGATCGCCGAGGCTGCGCGCCAGTTGATGCAGCCTACGGACGTGGAGCACCCGCTCGGCCTGCTCGAGCACGTCGCTTGGCTGCACACTCGGCTAGTCCGACGCGGAGTTGACCTCGTGTCCGTGTTCGAGGACGGGGATGCTGACCCAAAGGCGGTCGACCGGGCGATCGACTCCCTGGCGGGTTTGCTCAACGAGTGGCCCGACAATGACCCGCGCCGCGCGATGCACTAGGATCTGCGCTTACCAGCTGTGCCAGGGCCCCCATTCGCGCCCTCGCGGGCGCTCAAGGGGGAAAAGGCTGAGAACGGTCCGCTGCAAGCGGAGGTATTTGTAAGTAGGGAAGACTCGGCTTTCCGCCCACCCGCCGTCTCCGGACCCAGATGCCCGATCACCACACGACCGCCGAGCTGACTCGCTTCAACCTCGACGAACCCACGCACCTTCGAGGCGACTTGCCGCCCTGGCTCGCTGCCTTCGTTCTCGACGCGCAGCGCGAGACCGATACGCTCCGGGACAATGGTGCCGAGCAGGCGGCCGCCGCCCGCACCGCCCTGCTTAGGAAGCTCGTCGGCGCGGCCCAGGCCTGGCTCGATGCGGAACTCGACGCTACCGAAGCCGCACAGGAGAAGGGCGTCTGCGAGGAGACCATCCGCCGCGCCGTCCGCGACGGCCGCATCCCCGACCGCCGGACCAACCCCAAGGGCCGCCACCGCGTCCGCCGCGGCGACCTGGACCGCGTTGCCGACTCCCCCGCACCGCCGTATGATCCCACTACCGATGCCCAGGGCATCGCCCAACTCCGGAGGAAGCTATGACCCGGAAGTCCAGGCGGTGCTGGTCGAAATCCATCGGCGAGCCGGGCCACCGCGTGCGCCTCTACGAGGCACGCCCCGGCGGCTCGATCATGCGGTCGGTGTTCACCAACGGAAAGGAGGACCGGAAGAGCCTCAAGCATCGCGACAAGGAGAGAGCGATCGGCGAAGGGTACGAGCTGGTTCGAGCTTTGCTCGCGAACGAGCAAGCGCTCGATGAAGAAAGTCTGACGCTGGGGATGGTGGCAGAGCTGTACAAGCAGAGCCCGGCGTTTGCAACGAAGAAGCCACGTACCCAGAAGGCGGACACCCGCGCGCTCGAGCGGATCGTGACGTTCCTCGGCCGGTCGCGCAACGTGGAGACGCTCTCCGAATCGGATGTCCAACGTTTTGTTCTTGCCCGGCGGCAGGGAGTCGGCTCGCTCCCCCGCGTCTCGCCGGGAAGAGGGGTCCGGGATCGCGCGATTGAATCTGATCTCGTGATCCTGCTGACGGCGCTGAATTGGGCCACGAGGGAACGGACAAAGGACGGGCGGCGACTCTTGAAGGAAAACCCGCTCCACGGCGTCCGGCTCCCACGCGAGAAGAATCCGAAGCGGCCGGTGATGTCGCACGACGTCTATCTCCGGCTGCTAGAAGTAGCGGATCAGGTTCACCCGCTGCTTAAGCTCGCGGCTGTAGTGGCCGAGGGAACGGGACGGCGTATCTCGGCGTGGTGCAACCTGCGGTGGGATGATGTGGACTTTCAGAACGGCACCATCCGCTGGCGCGCCGAGACCGACAAGACGGGATTCGAGCAGATCGTCCCGATGACCGATCCTGTGAACGATGCGTTAGCCGCGACTAGGCGGGCGCAGGGCGCGATCGGGAACACGCCCGTCTTCAGAGCGCCGAAGGACCCGCAGAAGGCGTGCAGTCGGCATCTGTTCGACACGTGGCTCCGGAAGGCGTACGAGATCACGGAGCTTCCGCCCGAACGGTGGGTGATGTGGCACTCGATACGTCGCAAATGGGCGACAGAGCGCAAGGGCTACCCGGTGCGTGACGTGATGGAAGCCGGTGGCTGGAAGAACGAGGAGACGCTGCTTCGTTCGTACCAGCAGCCCGATGCCGAAACAGTGAAGCGAGTCGTGTTGCATCCGACGCAGCGGATTGTGAGCGGCTGAGCCGAACTCACAACAAGACTCACAACACGGGGTGCAGTCGCAGAAAAAGCCCCACAGCGAAAGTCGCTGCAGGGCTTGCTCTTCACTCAGTCGGGACGGCGGGATTTGAACCCGCGACCCCCTGAACCCCATTCAGGTGCGCTACCGGACTGCGCTACGTCCCGAAATACTAGACGCCTAGACGCCGAGATGCCTAGACGCCGAGGATCGGCTTCCCCCTTCTGTCACACCCCTTCACCACACGCCAATGCGACGCCATCCGCACCACCTCACACCTCAGATCCACTCGGCGCCTCGGCGCCTGAGCGTCTCGCCTTTCGGTAACATAGTCGCCCAATCCCGCTCCTGGTAGCGTTCGGTGTGGCGCAGCGGCACGGGTCGCACAACCCGCAGGCCTGCGCCTCGGTGACTTACGACCGGCGCAACATCCAGTATACCAAACCCCGCAGGTCCGCCAAGCCGATGCTGAAGTCGGCCCTG
>Ga0210382_10000092_pt1 | contig 35272 bp, 36 predicted proteins | sample PLMedo_FD_155452 | JGI IMG/M metagenome (GOLD analysis project Ga0210382, IMG submission 155452) | Groundwater sediment microbial communities from an aquifer in East River, Colorado, USA - PLM0_60_coex redo | ecosystem: Environmental > Terrestrial > Soil > Riparian zone | place: USA: East... | reverse complement strand
GCCGAGGTCAAGAAGCTCGCCCACGACACACGCGCCGCGACCAGCGAGATCGCCGCCACCATCGCCTCGCTGACCCGCGAGGCGGCGGCGGTGACGTCGGAGATCGAGACAGGGGTCGACCGCAGCCGCATCGCCCAGAGCGGGCTCGCCACCATCACCGGCACCGTCCGCGACGTCGCCGACATCGTCGCCATGGTCGACCGCCAGACCGACGGCATCGCCCAGTCCACCGCGATGATCCAGCAAAGCGTCGACAGCGTCAAAGGCGGCCTGTCCAGCTTCGCCGCCGACGCGCGCGAGAATGGCGGCGAATTGCTCCAGGTGCAGGGCCGCCTCGCCAAGCTCGAATTGCTTTCCAACGGCATGCTCGACCGGCTGGCGAGCTGCGGCGTCGTCATCGACGACACGCCCTTCATCGAGTTCGCGCAGCGCGCGATGCGCGAGATTGCCGGCATCATCGAGCAGGGCATCGCCCGCGGCGAGGTCGCCGAGGCGGCGGTGTTCGACACCGTCTACGTGCCGATGGCGGGGACCAATCCGACCCAATATGAAACCCGCTTCTGCGACTTCGCCGACAAATATGTGAGGCCGGTCCTCGACCGGGTGATGGGCGAGGAGCCGCGGCTCATCGCCGGCGCGATCACCGACATCAACGGCTGGCTGCCGACCCATATCTCGGCGCGCTCGCAGCCGCAGAGCGACGACCCCAAATGGAACGCCGAATATTGCCGCAACCGGCGCAACTTCATCGACGACGTCACCCGCCGCGCGATCGAGAGCGAGAAGGAGGCGATGCTCGCCACCTACGGCATGGACCTCGGCGAGGGCCGCTATTTGCCGGTCAAGAACGTGTTCGTGCCGCTCTACATAGCCGGCCGCCGCTGGGGCAATTTCGAGCTCGCCTACCGCGACGAAGCGATGCGCTGACTTCTCCCTCGCCCCAATGGGGAGAGGGCCGGGGAGAGGGGGAGTCGGGCGAGACCGCTCCGCCTCAGAAATCCCTGCCAAGCGCGATCAAAATCGCCCGCGCCACGCCCTCGGCATTGCTCATCACATCGCCGTTGGCGAATCGGATCACTCGCCAGCCCTGTCTTTCGAGGAAGCGAGTTCGGCCGGCATCTTCCTTTTCCCGCCCCACATGCGTCTCGCCATCGAGCTCGATCGCCAGCCGCTCGCGCCTGGCCGCGAAATCGATGAAGTAAGGGCCGCATTCGATCTGCCGGGTGAACTTGATTCCCGCGAGCCGGTGGCCGCGCAGGATGTACCAAAGCGCGCGCTCGGGCGGCGACATGTTGGCGCGGAGATTGCGGGCTTTTGCCAGCTTTTCAGGGTCCCGGCGCGGCATCCGACTCCCCCTCTCCCTAACCCTCTCCCCAATGGGGAGAGGGGATCAAGCGCCCTGCCGCCTCGACATGAACGCGAGGCGCTCGAACAGCATCACGTCCTGCTCGTTCTTGAGCAGGGCGCCGTGGAGGGGCGGGATCGCCTTGGCGGGGTCGCGGGACTGGAGGATTTCGAGCGGCAAATCCTCGTGCAGCAGCAGCTTCAGCCAGTCGATCAGCTCGCTGGTCGAGGGCTTCTTCTTGAGGCCGGGCACGTCGCGGACCTGGTAGAATATGTCCATCGCCTTCTGGACGAGCAGGGTCTGGATGCCGGGAAAATGGACGTCGATGATCGCCTGCATCGTTTCCCGATTGGGAAAAGCAATATAGTGGAAGAAGCAGCGCCGGAGGAAGGCGTCGGGCAGCTCCTTCTCGTTGTTCGAGGTGATGACGACGATCGGCCGCTCGGCCGCGCGCACTGTCTCCTTGGTCTCGTAGACGTGGAACTCCATCCGGTCGAGCTCGAGCAGCAGGTCGTTGGGGAACTCGATGTCGGCTTTGTCGATCTCGTCGATGAGCAGGACGGGAAGCTGGGGCGAAGTGAACGCGTCCCACAATTTGCCGCGCCGGATATAGTTGGAGATGTCGTGGACCCGCGCGTCGCCGAGCTGGCCGTCGCGGAGGCGGGCGACCGCGTCATATTCGTAGAGGCCCTGATGGGCTTTCGTCGTGCTTTTGACGTGCCACTCGATCAGCGGCGCGCCGATCGCGGCGGCGATCTCGTGGGCGAGGACGGTCTTGCCGGTGCCGGGCTCGCCCTTGACGAGCAGCGGTCGCCTGAGGGTCACCGCCGCGTTGACCGCGACCTTCAGATCCTCGGTGGCGACATAGCTGCTGGTGCCCTCGAACCGCATCCTCGACCTTTCCGTTCGCGCAACGCACGCGGATAGGGGAGGGGCGTGAGCGGCGCAAGCCGCGGCGGCGTCAGAACGCCGCGCGGGCCAGCTGGCGGGCTTCGAGCAGGTCCCACAGGCCCATATGCTGGACGAGGATCTGCTCCGCGCCGAACAGCAGAGCGCGCTGGATGGGGGCGGCCGAGGCGAAGGAATCGGCGAGGGCGCCTATGTCGCCGGCGGCGGCGAAGCCGGGCGCCTCGACTCCGAAGCGGCGCGCGGCGACGTCGAGCGGGCGGCGGATCGCGGTCCAGTCGAGGATGACCGCCATCGCCGCGCCGACCGCGCAGCCGCTGCGCTCCGACTGGGCGAGCATCTCGATCGCGTGGCGCTGGCCGAGCACGGCGGCGTCGCTGTCGCCGCCGCCCGGCGTGCTCGGCACCGGCCCGGCGGCGACCGCGAGCCGGGCGAGATAGGCGCGCTCGCCGGCGAAGGCGTAGCTCGCCTGGGCGAGCCAGGCGCGGGCGTCGGGGGCGACGACCCGCGCCGCGGCATGGTCGATCACGCCGGGATAGCGGCCGTGGAGGGTGCACAGGAAATGGATGACGTCGGCGAGGTTGCGGGCGGCGTCGGGTCCCTTGAGCAAGGGCTCGCTCGCCGGATAGGGATGGGCGGCGCTGCCCGAAGCGGCGACGGCGGCGAGCAGCTGCCGCCCCGGGGGCCGCCTTGCCGATTCGACCGATGCTGAAGCCATGCCGGCCCTCCCCAAGCGCTGCCGCAAGCGCCCTAATCGGCCCGACCTATATCAATGCCGTAAAAAGGAGGTTTACGCCCCGTTAGGGCGCCGGTGACCATTGCGCCCCCGTTCCCCCCTGCGGCAGGGACGGCGCGCCCGTCATTGCGAGGAGCGAAAATGGGGACAGTCGCTGGGGACGGTCACCAGCGACCGTCCCCTCCGCCCCTAGCTCTTGGGCTTGGGACACTCGCCCGCGGCCTGAACGCTGATCCCGGCGGCATCGGCCGTGCAGGCGTTGCCGTAGGTCTTGCCGTCGCATCCGCAGACCGGCTTATATTCCTTGGTGCAGATCTCCGGTTTCGTCGTGCAAATGCCCTGGGCGTCCGCGACCTTGCACTGACCCGTCGGTAACTTGCAGAAATCCTTGTCCGAAGCGCACACGATGCCGACGATCGTGCCGCATTTCCCGCCCGTCGGCGCGCCGCCCGCATAGGCGGTGTTCGACTGGGCGCCGTTCGTCTCGACCGTATTGGTGCCGTAGGCCGGTCCCTCGGCCGGCTTCTGTTTGCAACCGGCGAGGGCGAGAGCCGCCGCGGCGATGATCGGGACGAGTCCAATTTTCCTGAACATATTCCCTCTCCTGTTTTCCCGATGGATACGCATCAGTCCCGTGGGCAGCGGAAATCTGTCGAGCTGACCAGCCCTGACTTCATACTCTATCGAACGCCCCCTTTCCATCCAGCGCGGACATGAGGCGCCGAGATGACATCGGCGGAAAGGAGCCGGGGGGACACGTACTTTTTCGCGAAAAAGTACGTGTCTCCTTTCGCCCCCGTTTCCCAAAACCCGTCTCGCGTCTATGACCGGGGGATGTTCGAAGGTTGGGGCGATTTCTATCTGCTGGCGGGATCGGCGGCGGCCGTGCTGATCGGCCTCATCTTCGTCGTCGTCACCCTGATGCAGGACCGGACGCGGTCCAGCGTGCTGACCGGCTCGAAGCTCTACATGGGCCCCGTGGTCCTGCACGTCAGCTTCGTCCTGATGCTCAGCGCGGCGGCGCTGGCGCCGGGGGTCACGCCCGTCGCCTTTGCCGCCGTTTCGGGCGCGGTCGCGATCTGGGGGCTGGTGCGCGGCGCCTTCGTGATCGCGGGCATAAGCGGCCTGGCCGGCGAAGATATGCCGCACTGGTCCGACGTCTGGTTCTATGGCGTGATCCCGACCCTGCTCTATTTGCTCCTCGCCGGAATTGCCGCGGCGTTCTGGACGGAGCGGGCATGGGCGACGCAAGGGGTCGCAGCGATCGTCACCGCCCTGCTGCTGGTCACCATCCGCAACGAGTGGGACCTCGTCACCTGGCTCGCGCCCAGGCCGGATTCGGCGACGGAGGAGTAAGGGTTCCACGGCCATGAAGGGACAGTCACATAGACTGTCCCTGCTCGGGGCGGAGCTATGCGGGAGGGTCGCGGCACGACGGCGCCATTTGTCCCCGTAAGGAATCTCGACCCCGGCCGCCGGTAGTGGGTCAGTTTGAAATTCAGGGGAGGTGGGCCATATGATGCAGTATGGAAACCCCGGCCCTCGCTCTTTCGCGAAAGCGGTGATAGGCGCATTGCCATGCCCCTCTCGCGCGCAGACTTTATCCGCTATCTGGGGGCCACGGCCAAGCCGGATCGCGCCTGCCTACATTGCGGAACTGCACACTTTCTCATCAACGTTATGGGAGACGACCCCGCTGAAACTAGGATTCCGGAGTCGAGCGCGCGACCGCACATATACTACAGTACCTCATGCACTCACTGCGGCCGGACAGATTTTTTCCACACTAATCAAGTTCGGCAATGGCTTCAGGAGAATCCGGGGGTCGCGAAGTAAGGCATGCCCGAACCAGGCAACAACATCGTCGGAGCGGGCCGCTTTCAAGGTCCTCCGCCAGCGGGCGGCGGCGACGACGGCGGCCCCGAGGCTGGGCAGGTTCTCATGAAGGATTACGTCGATGCGCGAGATGACGCGTTAGAATCGCGGCTGACGCAGAAGTTCGACAAGCTTGCTACGAAAGGGACGATCTGGACAGCGGTAGCCACTGCACTAGGCATTATGTTCGCCGCTTGGGCGATTGCTGGCGACCGGTTCAATGCGGGAATGTCCATTTCTCCTGCGATAAGTCAGCTACAAAACTCACAAGCCGGAGTGGACGCTACACAGAACGCTAAGCTCGACATGCTCGACCGCAAGCTCGATATCCTGCTGGAGCGAACGGCTGCCGCCAACACGCAGGGCGCTAGGCGATAATCGAGCGCTTCTTGTAAGGTCCGCGCACCTTCGGAGTGGCTTCGGCATCCTCGACCAGCTTCGCGATATCCGCAATCTCCCAAAGGCGATCCGTCACGCCAGCAGCCATCGCCGTGAGGCCATGGGGACAGTTACGTAACTGTCCCCTTTTTCAAGCCGCCGCTCGTCAGGGTCCGATGAGCCTGATCAGCGTGCCGTCGGGATCGATCAGCGCGCCGACGCGGCCGCCCCAAGCTTCGCGGCGCGGCGGATGAAGGCGGGGCGCTCCGCGGTCGGATTCCTCGAGGCCGGCGGTGCGGCACTCAGCATAGAAGCTGTCGATATCGTCGAGGCGGAAACAGGCGCTGAACCAACTCTCAGCCGGATCGAGCGCCGGGTGCGGGAAGAATTCCAGCTTGAGCGGACCTCGCTCGAGGATCATCCAGCCCGCGTCCCGCCAGCTCTCCGTAAAGCCAAGCCGCGCGTAGAAGCATGAAGTCGCCTCGAAGTCCCGGGAGGGAAGGTTGGGGGTGGCGTGGTCCGCCATCGGCTCCTTATTGGTCGAGGAACGACCGCATCTTCCGCGACCGGCTCGGGTGCTTGAGCTTCCGCAGCGCCTTCGCCTCGATCTGCCGGATCCGCTCGCGGGTCACGCTGAATTGCTGCCCCACTTCCTCGAGCGTGTGGTCGGTGTTCATGCCGATGCCGAAGCGCATCCTCAGCACGCGTTCCTCGCGCGGGGTCAGGCTCGCCAGCACGCGCGTCACCGTTTCCTTGAGGTTCGCCTGGATCGCGGCGTCGACCGGGATCACCGCATTCTTGTCCTCGATGAAGTCGCCGAGGTGCGAATCCTCCTCGTCGCCGATCGGGGTCTCGAGGGAAATGGGTTCCTTGGCGATCTTCATCACCTTGCGGACCTTCTCGAGCGGCATCGAGAGGCGCTCGGCGAGCTCCTCGGGGGTCGGCTCGCGGCCGATCTCGTGGAGGATTTGCCGCGAGGTGCGCACCAGCTTATTGATTGTTTCGATCATGTGGACGGGGATGCGGATGGTGCGCGCCTGGTCGGCGATCGAGCGGGTGATCGCCTGGCGGATCCACCAGGTCGCGTAGGTCGAGAATTTGTAGCCGCGGCGATATTCGAATTTGTCCACCGCCTTCATCAGGCCGATATTGCCTTCCTGAATGAGATCAAGGAATTGCAGGCCGCGGTTCGTATATTTCTTGGCGATCGAGATGACCAGGCGCAGGTTCGCCTCGACCATCTCCTTCTTGGCGATGCGGGCCTCGCGCTCGCCTTTCTGGACCATGTTGACGATGCGGCGGAACTCGGGGAGCGACATGCCGGTCGCCTGGGCGATCTCGGCGATCTCGGTGCGGATGCGGTCGATCGCCGGCGCTTCCTGGGTGCAGAAGGCGGTCCACTTGCGGTCGAGGCCGCAGACGCGCTCGGACCAGCCGTCGTCCAGCTCGTGGCCCATATAGGATTCGAGGAATTGGCGGCGCGGCACCTTGTGGCGCTCGGCGAGGCGCAGCATCTGCCCGCCCAAGGCGGTGAGGCGGCGGTTGTAGCTGTAGAGCTGGTCGACCAGATATTCGATCTTGGCGCCGTGGAACTGGACGCTCTCCACCTCCGCGGTGAGCTGCTCGCGCAATTTCTGGTAGCGATTCTCGTCGGCCCTCGGGAACTCCCGGCCGGCGCCGAGGGCGTCGAGCCGCGCGCCCTGCAGCTTGGCGAATTTCTTGAACAGGCCGGTGATGTTGGCGAACCGCTCGAGCGCCTGCGGCTTTAGGAGCTCCTCCATCGCCGCCAGCGAGAGGGTGTTGTCCTCCTCGTCGTCGTCGGTCTGGCGCTGGGTGCGGCGTTCGACGAGGCTGTCCTCCTCATCCTCCTCGACGACTTCCTCTTCCTCGATATCCTCCTCTTCCTTGTAGGTAGGACCCGCGGTCTTCTCGCTGATCTCGGCGCTCTCGTCCTGGCCGCCCTCGACCTGCTCGGGGGTCGGGTCCTTGGACAGCATCGCGTCGAGGTCGAGGATCTCGCGCAGCTGCATTTCGCCGTTGTTGAGCGCGTTCGACCACAGGATGATCGCGTTGAAGGTGATCGGGCTCTCGCACAGGCCCCAGATCATCGTGTCGCGGCCGGCCTCGATCCGCTTGGCGATGGCGATCTCGCCCTCGCGGCTGAGCAGTTCGACCGCGCCCATCTCGCGCAGATACATGCGCACCGGATCGTCGGTGCGGTCGATCGTCTCCTTCTTCTTCTCGACGATGAAGCGCTCGCCCTCGCCGCTCTCGGCCTCGTCGATGCCGCTATCGGCCTCCGCCTCGCTTTCGTCCTCGTCCGCTTCCTCATTCTCGACGATGTTGACGCCCATCTCGGACAAAGACGACATCACGTCCTCGATCTGCTCGGAGGCCATCTGGTCCTGGGGCAGGGCGCTGTTGAGCTCGTCATAGGTGATGTAGCCGCGCTTCTTGGCGCGGGCGATCAGCTTCTTGAGCGTCGCCTCGTTGAGGTCGATGAGCGGCGCGTCGCCATTGTCCTGCTTGTCCTGCGCTTCGTCCGCCGTGTTGGTCTTCGCCATCTAAACGCCTTGTTCCTGTCTCAGCCCGCATCGCCTTCGATCAAGGCCGCCAGCCGTCTCTCCGCCTCGTCCCGCGCCGTCCGGAGCCTTTGCTGCTCCTGGAAGGCGGCCTCGTCGCCATCTTCCTTCAGCCGCGCGGTCGCGGCCTCCAGCGCCGCATATAGTCCGGGCTGGACCGCCAATATGTCGATCACCAGAACGAGATCGCGACATGCGCGTTCCGGATCGGCGTCACGGCGGGTGAAGGAAAAGGCCAGTCCTCTTGTCTGGCGCAGCTTCTCCGCCAGAGGAGCCGCGCCGCTCCCGGCCAATATGGTATTTAGGCCCTCGGGATCAAGTTCGCCGTGCGCGAGGGCCGCGTCGAGCAATGCGTCGCGCAGCCCGGCGGCGGTCCGGTCGGGCAAGGGAAGCGCCGCGATCGACTCGGCATTGGCCGCGATCAGTCCAGGATAGCGCAGCAGGCCGGCCAAAGCGGCGCGCGCGGTGTGGGCGGAAAGCCCGGCGTTGCCGACGGCCCTCGCGCCGGCGGAAGCGCCGGCGGACGGCGCGAAGCGGCCGCCGCGCCGCGGCGCCTCCTTGCTCCACTGGCGCTGCGGCGGCCGCGTCAGCGCGTCGAAGCGCCGCAGCAGCTCGGCGCGATATTGGTCGCGCACATCCGCATCCCCCATCGCCGAGACATGGTCCATCAGCCGCCGCCTGAGGCCCGCGCGCTGCTCGGGCGTGGCCAGCGGCTCGGCCTCGACCTCGTGCCGCCACAGCCGGTCGACCAAAGGTTCGGGCGTCGCCAGCAGGGCTTCGAGCGCCGCCCGCCCTCCGGCGCGGACGAGGTCGTCCGGGTCCTGCCCGGCAGGCAAGGTGACAAAGCCGAGCGAGCGGCCGGCGGCGATGTGCGGCAGGGCCCTCAGCGCCGCCCGCGCCGCGGCTTTCTGCCCGGCGGCATCGCCGTCGAAGCAGAGGATGGGGGAGGGGGCGAGGCGCCACAGCCGGGCGAGCTGCCCTTCGGTGAGCGCCGTCCCCATCGGCGCCACCGTCTCGGCGATTCCCGCCTGGTCGAGGCTGATGACGTCCATATTGCCCTCGACGACGATGACCCGCCTCGCCTCGCGGCTCGCCGGCGCCGCCAGATCGAGGTTGAACAGGGTGCGGCCCTTGTCGAACAGGGGCGTATCGGGCGAGTTCAGATATTTCGGCTCGCCAGTCCCCAGGATCCTCCCGGCGAAGGCGATCACCCGGCCGCGCTGGTCCCGGATCGGGAAGATCAGGCGGCCGCGGAAGCGGTCATAGGGCTCGCGGCGCTCGCCCTCGTCGCGCTCTTCGGGGACGATGACGAGGCCCGCCTCGGCCAGCTTGTCGTTGCCGAAGCGCTTCAGCGCCCCCTTGAGCTTGCCGCGCGAGTCCGGCGCGAAGCCCAGGCCGAACCTGCGGATGGCGGCGTCGCCCAACCCCCTTTGCTTCAGATAGTCGCGCGCCGTGCCGCCTTCGATCCCGGCGAGCTGGTCCTGGAACCAGCGCGTCGCCGCTTCCATCACCTCGTAGAGCCCGGCGGCGCGTTCGGCTTTCTCCTGCGCGTGCGGGTCCGGCGCTGGCATCTCCATTCCCGCCGCGTCGGCCAGCTCCTTGACCGCGTCGATGAAGGGCAGGCCGCGCGCGTCGGTCAGGAAGCGGATCGCGTCGCCATGCGCCGAGCAGCCGAAGCAATGGTAGAAGCCCTTCTCGTCATTGACCGTGAAGCTCGGCGTCTTCTCCTGGTGGAACGGGCAGCAGGCCTTCCACTCCCGCCCCGCGCGAACCAGCTTCACGCTCCGCCCGATCAAGGCGGAAAGCGAAGTGCGGGCGCGCAGCTCATCGAGGAATTGGGGGGAAAGGCTCATCTCCCCCCCTCCCCAACGCCGCGCATGCGCGCCTCGACTTCGCTCGGCACGAACGATTCTTGGAGGTCTGAAGTCATCTGCAAGTCAACAATCTCGTTCGTCCCGAGCGAAGTCGAGGGGCGTTCGTGAGGCGGTTTTGCAAAATACCCGACACGCTTCCAATCGCCGGCGATCAACGCTTCTTTCTTGGCGCGGGACCAGTTCTTGACCCGGCGTTCGAACGCCAGTGCCTCGTACCGGGTGGGCGCGTCCTCGCACCAGACCAGCTCGACCGGCCGGTGCCTTCGGGTCCAGTCAGACCCCAAGCCCTGCGCGTGCTCGGCCATCCGCTTCTCGAGATCGTCGGTATGGCCCGTGTAATAGGTGCCATCCCGGCAGCGAAGGATATAGACCCAAAACTGCACGACTATCCTGCCAGCGCCCCTCGACTTCGCTCGGGACGAACGAAATTTTCGATTCTGCTCAATTCAATCTGGCCTTCACCAGCGCGCTCGCTTTGCCCATGTCGAGCTCCGTCGCGTGGCGCTCCTTCAGGAGGGCCATCACCCGGCCCATGTCCTTGACCGACGCCGCGCCGGTCTCGGCGACGATCGCGTCGATCGCCGCCTTGGTCTCCGCCTCGTCCATCTGGCGGGGGAGGAATTCCTCGATCACCGCGACCTCGGCCCGTTCGGCGTCGGCCAGCTCGGCGCGGCCGCCCTGGTCGAACATCGCGATCGATTCGCGGCGCTGCTTGATCATCTTCTGGAGGACATCCGTCACCAGCGCGTCGTCCTCGGGCGGCTTGTCGGACGTGCGAAGCTCGATGTCGCGATTCTTGAGCGTGGAGAGGATCAGGCGGATGGCGGCGGTGCGGGGCTTGTCGCCGGCCTTCATGGCGGTCGTTTGCGCGGCCTTGATGTCGTCGCGAATCATCGGCTACTCCGGGAAAGAGGCGAGGATAATCGCCCGCTTTGGCTTTTAACAGATTGACGCTGCAGGGCCCGCTCTCTAGCCCTCGAACCTTAGCGACATCGTCCAATTTTCAGGAGTGCCCGCCTTTATGGCCGACGCCAAGCCCATGTCCGCGCCGAAAGGAGCGACGGGCGTATTGGCCTTGGCGGACGGGACCGTCATCTGGGGGAGGGGCTTCGGCGCGGAGGGCGAGGCGGTCGGCGAGATCTGCTTCAACACCGCGATGACCGGCTACCAAGAGATCATGACCGATCCTTCCTATGCGAGCCAGATCGTCACCTTCACCTTCCCCCACATCGGCAATGTCGGCGCCAATTGGGAGGACGTCGAGGCGGACAATCCCTGGGCATTGGGCTGCGTCGTGCGCGAGGACGTGACCGCGCCGAGCAGCTTTCGCGCCGTTTTGGGCTTCGATCAATGGCTGAAGGCGAACGGCCGGATCGGGCTGGCGGGCGTCGACACGCGGGCGCTGACCCGCAAGGTCCGGGTCGAGGGCGCGCCGAACGGCGTCATCGCCCACAATGCGGCCGGCCGGTTCGATGTCGCGGCGCTGCTCGCCAAGGCGCGTGCCTGGCCCGGGCTCGAAGGGATGGACCTGGCGAAGGAAGTGTCGTGCCGCCAGATGTTCCGCTGGTCGGGCGGCCGATGGAAACTGGGCAGCGGTTATGGCGAACATGCGGAAGACGAGACCCGCCCCCATGTCGTCGCCATCGACTACGGGTCGAAGCGCAACATCTTCCGCAACCTCACCGACGCCGGGGCGCGGGTCACTGTGCTTCCCGCCACCGCCAGCTACGACGAGGTGATGGCGCACGAACCGGACGGCATCTTCCTCTCCAACGGCCCCGGCGACCCCGCCGCGACCGGCGAATATGCGGTGCCGGTGATCAGGCAGCTGCTCGAGACCGGCAAGCCGCTCTTCGGCATCTGCCTCGGCCACCAGCTCCTCGGCCTCGCGGTCGGCGCGCGCACCTCGAAGATGCACCAGGGCCACCGCGGCGCCAACCATCCGGTCAAGCGCCTCTCGGACGGGCGCGTCGAGATCACCAGCATGAACCACGGCTTCGCGGTCGAAGCGGACAGCCTGCCCGCCAATGCGCGGCAGACCCACATCTCCCTGTTCGACGGCAGCCTCTGCGGCCTCGAGCTCACCGACCGCCCCGCGTTCAGCGTCCAATACCACCCCGAGGCAAGCCCCGGCCCGCAGGATAGCGCCTATCTATTCGAGAAGTTCGTGAAGGAATTGGAGGCAAAGCCATGAGCCTGCTGGGCCAGGAAAAGCTTGAACACGCGGTTCTATACGCGCTCTGTCAGCCTACGGTGCAAAATGCACCGTTCCTCACACCTCTCGTAATCCAGCGCTATCTTGGAATAGACACTGAGCAACAAGTGCGATTGGCCTTGCGCCATCTCGAGCAATGCGGCCTCGCGCGAGAGCAGTCTGGCCCGGACCAGGAAAACTGGGAGGTAACGCGAGAGGGCGTTCTCCGTGTAGAGCAGCACGCTGCTCAGAAGTCTTCTTTTGTTGGCCGTCTCGTCATTCACGGTCCTTCCTGGCTAAAGTCAGACTCCGCCCTAAAGGCTCAGTTGCATTCGACTTTGACGCCGAAGTCAACGCCGACTGCCGTGTCCGGCCCCGACAACCCTCAAGATGACCGCTTAACCGTCACAATCTCGCCCACCTTTACCAATTCCCCAACACTCGGCCCCTCGGCTCTTGTCCAACCTCAAAACTCCCATGCTGACGAAATAGCGCGATCAGGCGCGCAAGCAAGTTGGGCAAATGTGTGGGTTGCGATTGGTGTGGGGGTAGTGGTCGTTCTTGTGTCGCTCTGGGTCGCGGGAAAGTTGCCGCTGTAGATGCCCCGCCGCACCGCCATCTCGTCCATCCTCATCATCGTCCTGGCGGCCTGCGCTCAGAGCGCCCCGCTCGCTCCGCAAGACGTTCGTGCGGAACGAATCGCGCGCCTCGAGAAGATCGCGGCGACTTGCGGTCTGCCGGCGGAGACGCTGAAGCTGGTCGGGACGGAGGATCTCCACGTTCAGCCGCCGGCCGACGCGAGCTACGAGAGCTTCGATTGCCTGCTCAAGGCGCTGAAGAAGGCCGACATGCCCGTGAAGATGGGGTTCGTTGGCAACGAAGCCTATGACCCGGGAAACCAGCAATAATGCCCCGCCGCACCGACATCTCCTCGATCCTGATCATCGGCGCCGGGCCGATCGTGATCGGGCAGGGGTGCGGGTTCGAACATTCGCGGACGCAGGCGGTGAAGACGTTCGGGGGGCCGCGCCGGTGAAGCGCTTGCTTCTCCCCGTCATGCTCCTCGCCGCGTCGCCGCTCGCGGCCTCGATACCGTTCCCGCCCGAGGATCCGGCCGACATCAGGAAGACCGAGGAGCGGATCGGGGCGTTCCGGCTGGAGCTGGAGGAATATCACCAGACCGGCCAGTGGGCCATGAACCCGCCCCGGGAGTGGAAGAAGGTGCGGCTGATCTGGCGATCCGGCGACGGCCTCAGCGAGATAGCGCTCCAGGACGACGGTTACACGGTCGGCCGTTCCTATTCGGTGTCGTCACCGGACCGGATGAACGTCTGCATGAGCGGGGACGGCCTGTCGCAATATGGCTCCGGGTCCCATTTCGAGGCCTATCTGACCGCCTATCTGGCGTTCCTGAAGATCTGCCACACCGAGGCGGCCCGGCTGAAAGCCTATGAGGCCGAGCTTCTGCAGGCGCGGCCTGATTATCCCGCCGCCGGCGAGCGGCTGAAGGCGCTCGCTTTGGCCGCCTTTGGTCGGCTGGCGCCGCGCTGCATCCGGTTCAGGCAGGATCGATCGTTGGACCCGATGATGAGCCGTGAGTGCGTGCGCTTCTCGAAGCCGGCGAAACAGCCATGAGCTTCAGGTCCGTTCGCCGGCTCCTTGTCGCCCGGTTTGCGCCGTCCGCTCGCCGGCCGGCGCTGCTCGGGGCGCTGGCGGCCTGCGCGGCGTGCCTGGCGTGCGGGCGTGACCCGACACCGTCTGCTTCGATCCGGACGGAGAGGCTGGCGGCGGTCCATCGGATCGCCGCCGCATGCCGCCTCCCCGATTCGGCGCTGGAGCTGATCGGGACGGAGGAGCTCCAGTTCCGGCCGCCGCCCGATGCAAGCTACCAGAGCCTCGATTGCGTGTTTCGACAATTGAAGCGCGCCGATCTGCCGCTGAAAATGGGGTTCGTCGGCAACGAAGCCTATGGCCCGGGAAACCAGCAATAATGCCCCGCCGCACCGACATCTCCTCGATCCTGATCATCGGCGCCGGGCCGATCGTGATCGGGCAGGGGTGCGAGTTCGATTATTCGGGGACGCAGGCGGTCAAGGCGCTGAAGGCGGAGGGCTATCGGATCGTCCTGGTCAATTCCAACCCGGCGACGATCATGACCGATCCCGAGCTCGCCGACGCCACCTATGTCGAGCCGATCACGCCCGAGTTCGTGCGCCTGATCATCGAGAAGGAGCGGCCCGACGCCTTGCTGCCGACGATGGGCGGGCAGACCGCGCTCAACGTCGCGCTCGCTTTATGGAAGGACGGCACGCTCGAAAAATATGGCGTCAGGATGATCGGGGCAGACGCCGAGGCGATCGAGAAGGCCGAGGACCGATTGAAGTTCCGCGAGGCGATGCGCCGGATCGGCCTCGAAAGCCCGCGCTCGGAAATCGCCCACAGCCTCGAGGAAGCGCTGGCGGCGGTCGATTTCGTCGGCCTGCCCGCCATCATCCGGCCAAGCTTCACTTTGGGCGGCACCGGCGGCGGCATCGCCTACAACAAGGAGGAGTTCGTCGAGATCGTCGCCAGCGGCCTCGACGCCAGCCCCACCACCGAGGTGCTGATCGAGGAATCGGTGCTCGGCTGGAAGGAATATGAGATGGAGGTGGTGCGCGATCGCAACGACAACGCCATCATCATCTGCTCGATCGAGAATGTCGACCCGATGGGCATCCACACCGGCGACTCGATCACGGTCGCGCCGGCGCTCACCTTGACCGACAAGGAATATCAGATCATGCGCAATGCGAGCATCGCTTGCCTGCGCGAAATCGGCGTCGAGACAGGTGGTTCCAACGTCCAGTTCGCGGTCGATCCGAAGAACGGGCGGCTGGTCGTGATCGAGATGAACCCGCGCGTCTCGCGCTCCTCGGCGCTCGCCTCGAAGGCGACCGGCTTCCCGATCGCCAAGGTCGCCGCCAAGCTCGCCATCGGCTACACGCTGGACGAGATAACGAACGACATAACCGGCGCCACCCCGGCCAGCTTCGAGCCGGCGATCGACTATGTGGTCACCAAGATCCCCCGCTTCACCTTCGAGAAGTTCAAGGGGACGGAAGCTCTGCTCTCCACCGCGATGAAGTCGGTGGGCGAGGTGATGGCGATCGGCCGCAGCTTCCACGAGAGCCTGCAGAAGGCGCTGAGGAGCCTCGAAACCGGCCTGATCGGCCTCGACGGAGTCAAATCGCTTTACGGCGCGCCGCGCGGCGAGATCGAGGCGGCGCTCGCCCGGCCGACGCCCGACCGCCTGCTGGTCGCCGCCCAGGCGATGCGCGAGGGTTTTACGGTGGACGAGGTCCACGCCATAACCCGTTACGATCCCTGGTTCCTGGAGCGAATCCGGGAGATCGTCGAGGCGGAGGAACGTATCTGCCGGGACGGCATTCCAGGCGACGCCGCCGGCCTCAGGCGCTTGAAGGCGATGGGCTTTTGCGACCGCCGCCTCGCCGAGCTGGCGCTGAAATCGGTCCATATCCGCGGCCTGGGGATCAAGACCCGCGCCCGCAGCCACGGCCTGATCCACGATGCGGTCAAGGCGATGCTCGGCGCCACCAGCGAGGACGAGGTCCGCGCGCTGCGCCACCGGCTCGGCGTCCGGCCGGTGTTCAAGCGGATCGACACCTGCGCCGCCGAGTTCGAGGCGCGCACGCCCTATTTGTACTCGACCTACGAGGCGCCGAGCTTCGGCGAACCGGAGGACGAGAGCGCGCCGAGCGACCGCAGGAAGATCGTCATCCTCGGCGGCGGGCCCAACCGCATCGGCCAGGGGATCGAGTTCGATTATTGCTGCTGCCACGCCTGCTACGCGCTCGACGAGGCCGGTTACGAGACGATCATGATCAACTGCAACCCGGAGACGGTGTCGACCGATTACGACACGTCCGACCGGCTCTATTTCGAGCCGCTGACCGTCGAGGACGTGCTCGAGATCCTCCATGTCGAGGCGTCCAGGGGCGAGCTGGTCGGAGTCATCGTCCAGTTCGGCGGCCAGACCCCGCTGAAGCTCGCCGCCGCGCTCGCCAAAGCAGGCATCCCGATCCTCGGCACCTCGCCCGACGCGATCGACCTCGCCGAGGACCGCGAGCGCTTCGCGGCCCTGGTCAACCGGCTCGGCCTCAGGCAGCCCGAGAACGGCATCGCGCGCAGCCGCGAGGAGGCGGTCGCGGTCGCCGAGCGGATCGGCTATCCGGTCCTCACCCGCCCCAGCTACGTCCTCGGCGGCCGCGCCATGGAGATTGTCGACGGCCAGGCCCAGCTCGAAGACTATATCGTCACCGCCGTCCAGGTCTCGGGCGACAGCCCGGTGCTGATCGATCGCTATCTGCGCGATGCGATCGAGGTCGACGTCGACGCCATTTGCGACGGCAGGGACGTGGTCATCGCCGGCGTCATGCAGCATATCGAGGAAGCCGGCGTCCATTCGGGCGACAGCGCCTGCTCGCTGCCGCCCTACAGCCTCGAGCCGGAGATCGTCGCGGAGATCGAGGTGCAGGCGAAGGCGCTCGCGCTCGCCTTGGGCGTGGTCGGGCTGATGAACGTCCAGTTCGCGGTAAAGGACGATGTGGTCTATCTGATCGAGGTCAACCCGCGCGCCAGCCGCACGATCCCGTTCGTCGCCAAGGCGATCGGCGCGCCGATCGCCAGGATCGCCGCCCGGGTCATGGCCGGGGAGAAATTGGCGGCGTTCCCGCCGATCCGCCGCGACGTCCGCCACGTCGCGGTCAAGGAGGCCGTCTTCCCCTTCGCGCGCTTCCCGGGGATCGATCCGGTCCTCTCGCCGGAGATGAAGTCCACCGGCGAAGTGATGGGGATAGACCGCGATTTCGCCAAGGCCTTCCTGAAGTCGCAGCTCGGCAGCGGCCTCGATCTGCCCGCCCGGGGCACTTTGTTCGTGTCGGTCAAGGACAGCGACAAGCCGCTGATCGTCCCGCCGGTGCGGGCGCTGGCCGCGTTCGGCTTCGCAGTCATCGCCACCGGCGGCACCGCGGCCTATCTGGACGGGGAGGGGATCGCGGTCGAGCGGGTCAACAAGGTTGCGCAGGGCCAGCGTCACATCGTCGACTGGATCAAGGACGGCGACGTCGACATCATCTTCAACACCACCGAAGGCTGGCAGAGCCACAAGGATTCGGCCTCGATCCGCGCTTCGGCGCTGATGGCCAAGGTCCCCTATTTCACCACCGCCGCGTCCAGCGCCGCGGTGGCGCGCGCGATCGCGGCCCAGCGCGAGCACAGCCTTGAAGTTCGCTCGCTGCAGGACTATTATTCCGCCTCCAGAGCATGATCCTTGACAATTGAAACCGGATCGGGCCGCCTCGTCCCTAAAGGCGGCCAAACAGACGTTTGACGAAAGGCAGTAGAGATGGCGACGGTAGACAAGATGCCGATGCTGGCCGAGGGCTATGAGAGGCTCACCAACGAGGTCCGCCATCTCAAATCCGTCGAACGGCTCGCCATCATCGAGGCGATCGAGGTGGCGCGCGGCCATGGCGACCTTTCCGAGAATGCCGAATATCATGCCGCCAAGGAACGCCAGGGTCATGTCGAGGCGCAGATCGCCGACATGGAGGACAGGCTCAGCCGCGCGCTGGTCATCGACCCCAAATCGCTGAGCGGCGACAAGGTCATCTTCGGGGCGACCGTCCGCCTCAAGGACGAGAATGGCAAATCGGTGACCTACCAGGTCGTCGGCCAGACCGAAGCGGACGCCAAGATCGGCCGGATCAGCTATTCCTCGCCGCTCGGCCGCGCCCTCATCGGCCGCACCGTCGGCGACGAGGTCGAGGTCTCGGCGCCGTCCGGCGACAAATATTATGTGATCGAGAAGGTCGAGTTCATCTGATCGCTTCGATAAGACCGCCGGAAAGCTGGCAGCGGGCGCGGGTCACGCTCGCCATCGCCGCCGTCACGGCCGCCGCCTGGCTGATCGCCGTGCTGGCCGGCCAGGAGAATCAGGCGGTTGCGTGGGGCGCCTTCATCCCCGCCAGGATCGGCGGGGAGGCGGACGCCTGGTCGGTCGCTACGGCGATCCTGACGCCACTCACCGCCACTCTCGTCCATGCCGGATTCCTCCACCTCGCCGTCAACCTGCTGATGCTCCTCTTCTGCGGTCGCGCGGTGGAAGCGATCCTGGGCGGACGAGGGCTGCTCCTCCTTTACCTCGCCGGCGCCTATGCCGCCGCGGCCGCCCATTATCTGACCGGCCCGCATGACCCGACGCCGATGGTCGGCGCGAGCGGCGCCATCTCCGCCATCATCGGCGCTTATGCGATGCTGTTCGGCCGCAACCGGGTCAAGGTCGCCAATCCCCGCCTCGCTTTGTGGCTCAACATATTCTGGCTCGCGGCGGCGTGGATCGGCCTCCAGCTGCTGTTCGGCTTCACCTTCCAGACCGCCGGCGCCCGCCTGGCCGTCGCCGCCCATATCGGCGGCTTCCTCCTCGGCCTGATGCTGGCGAAACCGCTGCTGCTGCTGAGGTGGCGGGGGGCCTAGAATTCCTCCCCACGGCTTCGCCGCAGGGAGGAAGGTCAACCCCGCATCTCCGGCTCGAGCAGGCGGTGGAGGTGGACGACGACATATTTCATCTCGGCGTCGTCGACGGTGCGCTGCGCCGCGCCGCGCCAGGCGTCGAGCGCGCTGGCATAATCGGGATAGAGGCCGACGACGTGGGTGGTGGCGAGGTCGAAATCCAGGCCTCTGGGGTCCTTGACCCGGCCGCCGAAGACGAGGTGCAGCTTGCTCATCGGCGCGCCTCGGCGGCCGCGGCGATTGCGGTCACGCTTTGCCCGTCGCGGGAGCGAGGCCGGAGGCGGCGCCCTTGACGGCGTCGACCGCGCGGTCGGTGAACTCGTCGAGCTTGCGGCGGACGCCGTCGCGGCTCAGCCCGAGCTCGTCGATCTGCTCGCGCCCCGCCTCGCGGGCGGCCCGGGCGGCCTCGCGCGCGGTGTCGGTGATCCGGCGGCCGACGCTGCCGAGCAGCTCGTCCTCGCGTTGCGTCCCGGGGAGGAGCAGGGCGGCGACCGCGCCCAAGGCGAGCCCGCCGACGATCGCCGCCATCGGGTTCGAATCGATCCCGTCGACGGTGCGGCGGCCGGCCTGCTGTGCCGTCTCGCGCGCCGCTTCAAAGGCCGCTTCGGTCCGCTCGCGGGCCACCTGATAGGCCTCGGCGGCGGTCTCGCCGACCGCGGCGAGGCGGCCGCGTCCGGCGCCGCCGTCATCGGCTGCGCTGCTGGTTGCGGTGGCGGTCGTGCCGCCGTCCGGGCTGGTCGTGTCGGTCATGCGCTTGCTCCTTCATCCACTGCCCTGGCGGCCTTGCGGCCCTTCGGGGCGTCATCGTTTTTCCTATCGCGGGCGTCATCCTCGTCCTCGTCGCCGGCGAACAGGCGACCCACCGCCGACTTGATCGGCGCCCGCGCCAGGAAGAGAGTGAAGGCCGCCAGTGCCGCCGACACGGCCACCGGCCGGCCCTTCACCGCCTGCACCGCATCGTCGGCGAGCTCGCCGCCTTTGTCCTTGACGCCTTCCCATGCGTTGCTGGCCAGCGCCGCCGGCTTCAGCCGCTGGTGCAGCTCGGCAAGCGTCGCCATAAGCCGCTTGCGGGCCTGCTCGGCTTCGCGTCGCGCCAGAATCAGCTCGGGCGCGCTCATGCGCCGTCCTCCCCCGCCGCGAGCGCCGCTTTCTCCTCGGCGTCGCCCGCCAGCGCTTTGAGCCGGCCCGCGCCGAAGCGGATCAGCAGGAAGCCCGCGCCGCCGGCCAGGGCGGCCACGATCAGGCCGCCGATCAGCGGGCCGAAATAGAGCGCCAGCTCCAAAGCGAGGCCGATCAGCATGACGATCAAAGCGGCGTTGAGCAGCAAGGCGCCGGCGACGATCGCGATGCCGCCGCTGCGCGCCTTGCCCGCCCGATGCAGGGCGATCTTCCTGTAGAGGTTCGCCTCGGCGCGGACGAACGCCTTGCCGTCATCGGCGAGGCGTCCGAACAGGTCGCCGATCGAGGGTTCTGGCGACGGGGTCCCCACCCGGGCGTCCAAAATCAGGCGCCCGGGCCGCTCGGCGTCGAGCCGCCGCGCCCGCCGGCCCCATCGCTCTCGTCCGATAGCCCGGCCTTGATCAGCCGGACCAGGGTGAAGCCGACCACGGCGGCGATGCCGATCGCGATCGCCGGGCTCTTGCGCACCGCCGAGCGGACATCGTCGTAAATCTCATCCACCTCCTTGCGGCGAAGCTTGTCGGCGAGGCCGGAGACGGCGTCGGAGGCGCGGCGGGCATAGCCGCCATATTCGCCGCCGAGCCGCTGATCGATCGAGTCGGCGGTGTCGCCCACCACTTGCGAGAGCTGGTCGAGCGCGTCGCTCGCGCGGGTCTTGCCGCCCTCGGCGAAATCGCGCACGCGCTCGCCCGCCTGGCCGCGCAGCGACGATGCCTGGCCGCGAAGCTGGTCGATCACGCCGCCGCCTTCCGTCTCGCCCGTCGTGCCGCCTGCGCCGCTGGTGCCGCCGGTGCCGTCGCCGGCGCCGCTGCCGATGAAGGCGGTGCCGCCCCCCGCGCCCGCGCCCGCGCCGCCGGTGCCGCCGCCGGTTTCGCCGAAGTTGGCGCCGCCATTGGTCTCCATCGCGCCGTTGATGATGTGATCGGTGCCTTCGGGAAGCTCGGTGTTACGGGGAGGCATGGGACTTTCTCCAGCTTGCAGTGGGTTGAACCTGTCACGACGAGAACCGGCGAGACGCCCGTCGCGTTCCAGCCGCTTGCGACGAAAGTTGCGTCCGCCGCGTCGCGCCGATAAGCCGCGCCGGCCTGCCCAATATAATTCGAAACGAGGCCGTAACAATGACCGCCATCCTCGATGTGCATGCCAGGCAGATCCTCGACAGCCGCGGCAACCCGACGGTCGAGGTTGAGGTGCTGCTCGAGGATGGCAGCACCGGCCGCGCGGCGGTGCCGTCGGGGGCGTCGACCGGCGCCCACGAAGCGGTCGAAAGGCGCGACGGCGACAAGTCCAAATATCTCGGCAAAGGCGTGTGCGGGGCGGTCGACGCGGTGCGCGGCGAGATTTTCGAGGCGATCGCCGGCATGGACGCCGAGGACCAGGCCGAGATCGACGCGCTGCTGATCGATCTCGACGGCACCCCCAACAAGGCGCGGCTCGGCGCCAACGCCATCCTCGGCGTCAGCCTCGCCGTCGCCAAGGCGGCGGCCGACGCCCGCGGCCAGCCGCTCTACCGCTATGTCGGCGGAGTCACCGCCCATTTGCTGCCGGTGCCGATGATGAACATCCTGAACGGCGGCGAGCATGCCGACAACCCGATCGACTTCCAGGAATTCATGGTGATGCCGGTCGGCGCGGACAGCATCGCCGAGGCGGTGCGCTGCGGCGCCGAGATCTTCCACACGCTGAAGCAGGGCCTCGCGGACGCCGGCCTGTCGACCGCGGTCGGCGACGAAGGCGGCTTCGCCCCGGCGCTCGCCTCGACTCGCGATGCGCTCGACTTCATCATGAAGTCGGTCGAGCAGGCCGGCTATGCGCCGGGCGACGACGTCGTCCTCGCCCTCGATTGCGCCGCGACCGAATTCTTCAGGGACGGCGCCTATCATATCGACGGCGAAGGACTGACGCTCTCGCCTGGGGAAATGGCCGACTATCTCGCCGCGCTCGCCGGCGACTATCCAATCCGCTCGATCGAGGACGGCATGGCGGAGGACGATTTCGAAGGCTGGAAGCTGCTCACCGAAAAGATCGGCGACAGGATCCAGCTGGTCGGCGACGATTTGTTCGTCACCAATCCGAAGCGGATCGCGATGGGGATCGAGCGCGGCCTCGCCAATTCGGTGCTGATCAAGGTCAACCAGATCGGCACCCTCACCGAAACGCTGGAAGCGGTCGGCACCGCCCAGCGCGCCGGCTACACCGCCGTGATGTCGCACCGGTCCGGCGAGACCGAGGATACCACCATCGCCGACCTCGCCGTCGCTTGCCATTGCGGGCAGATCAAGACCGGCAGCCTCGCCCGCTCCGAGCGCACCGCCAAATACAACCAGCTGATCCGCATCGAGGAGGAATTGGGGTCCGCGGCGCAATATGGCGGGCGCGGCGTCTTCGGCAGCCGGGCGGGGTGATCCGGGCCGCAGTCCGGCCCGGCGGAACGGCGTTTCGGCCCGAATAGATTTAGCTTCGGCATGTTTTCGCTTGATTCGCTTGCGTTTTCCTGATTCTCTGGGCAGCGCGATGATGGCGAAGCGAAACATAGTCGACACGATCAAGCGGGCGCTGCTGCCGGCGGCCGCCTTGCTGATCATCGCCAACTTCATGGGCTATGCGATCGTCGGCGCGAACGGCATCCTGAGCTGGAGCGATTATCGCCGGCTGAAAGCCGAGCGCGGCGTCGAGCTCGCCCAGCTCCAGACCGAGCAGGTGCGGCTCGCCCACCGCGCCGTATTGCTCGACCCGCGCCGCGCCGATCCCGACCTCGCCGACGAGATGGTCCGCACCGAGCTCGGCCTCGTCCGCCCCGACGAAGTGATCATCCCCGTCAGGGACTGACGCCGCGCGTCGCCCCGGCGGAGGCCGGGGCCTCGTGTCATCCGCCGCGACTTTCGGCCCCGGGATCCCGGCTTTCGCCGGGATGACGGGTTCCGGCACAAGTTGCGCGGCGCGGCGTTTGCCGCCATAGAGCCGGCCGATCCGGTCTGACAGGGAAGCTACAAAAGTGGCCAAGGCAGCAACGCCCAAGCGCGCCGGCAAGACATCGACCGCTGCCCCGCCGCCGCCGCCGAACCGGGAGCGCCCGCCCGAGCCGAAGCGCCACAAGGCCGGCAAGGAGGAATTGCTCGAATATTACCGCCAGATGCTGCTCATCCGCCGCTTCGAGGAGCGCGCCGGCCAGCTTTACGGGCTCGGCCTGATCGGCGGCTTCTGCCATCTCTATATCGGCCAGGAGGCGGTCGCGGTCGGCCTCCAGTCGGCGCTCGAGCCGGGCAAGGACAGCGTCATCACCGGCTATCGCGACCATGGCCACATGCTCGCCTATGGCATCGACCCCAAATTGATCATGGCCGAGCTGACCGGCCGCCAGGCGGGCATCTCCAAGGGCAAGGGCGGCTCGATGCACATGTTTTCCGTCGAGCACCGCTTCTACGGCGGCCACGGCATCGTCGGCGCCCAGGTGTCGCTGGGCACCGGCCTCGCCTTCAAGCACAAATATGCCGGCGACGGCGGCGTCTGCCTCGCTTATTTCGGCGACGGCGCGGCCAATCAGGGCCAGGTCTACGAAAGCTTCAACATGGCCGAGCTGTGGAAGCTGCCGATCCTGTTCGTGATCGAGAACAACCAATATGCGATGGGCACCAGCGTCAACCGCTCCTCGGCCGAGGACCAGCTCTACAAGCGCGGCGACAGCTTCCGCATCCCCGGCCTCCAGGTCGACGGCATGGACGTGCTCGCCGTCCGCGGCGCCGCCACCACCGCGCTGGAATGGGTCCGCGCCGGCAAGGGCCCGATCCTCCTCGAATTGAAGACCTACCGCTACCGGGGGCACAGCATGTCCGACCCGGCCAAATACCGTTCGCGCGAGGAAGTGCAGGCGGTGCGCGACAAGTCCGACCCGATCGAGCACGTCAAGCGCGAGCTGGAGGCGCTCGGCTGCAGCGAGGAGGATCTGAAGGCGATCGACAAGACTATCCGCCAGATCGTCGTCGAAGCCGCGGATTTCGCCGAACAGTCGCCCGAACCGGAGCCCGCCGAGCTCTACACCGACGTGCTCGTCGAGAGCTACTGATGCCGATCGAGCTCAGGATGCCCGCGCTCTCGCCCACCATGGAGGAAGGGACGCTGGCCAAGTGGCTTGTGAAGGAAGGCGACAAGGTCGCGTCCGGCGACATCCTCGCCGAAATCGAGACCGATAAGGCGACAATGGAGTTCGAGGCGGTCGACGAGGGGACCATCGCCAAGATCCTCGTCCCCGAAAGCACGGACGAAGTGAAGGTGGGGACGGTGATCGCCCTGATCGCGGCGGAGGGCGAGGACGCCGCCGCCGCGCCGGCGGGGGCGCCGTCGAAGGAGCCGCCGGCCGTCGAGCAGCCGAGCGACCAGAAGACGGAAGCGGTGCCGCCATCCGACACCGGGCAGAAGCCGATGGAGACGGGCGCGCGCGACCTCGTCGCTTCGGTCTCGCGCACCAAGGACGAGCCCGACGTCCCCGAGGGCACCGAGATGGTCCGCACGACGGTGCGCGAGGCGCTGCGCGACGCCATGGCCGAGGAGATGCGCGCCGACGAGCGCGTGTTCGTGATCGGCGAGGAGGTCGCCGAATATCAGGGCGCCTATAAGGTCACCCAGGGCCTGCTCGACGAGTTCGGCCCGCGGCGGGTGATCGACACGCCGATCACCGAATATGGCTTCGCCGGCGTCGGCACCGGCGCGGCGATGGGCGGCCTCAGGCCGATCGTCGAGTTCATGACTTTCAACTTCGCCATGCAGGCCATTGATCATATTATCAATTCCGCTGCAAAGACCAATTATATGTCGGGCGGGCAGATGCGCTGCCCGATCGTCTTCCGCGGCCCCAACGGCGCCGCCGCACGGGTCGCCGCGCAGCACAGCCAGAATTACGGACCGTGGTACGCCGCCGTGCCGGGCCTGATCGTCATCGCGCCCTACAGCGCTGCCGATGCCAAGGGCCTGCTCAAAGCTGCGATACGGTCTGAAGACCCTGTCGTATTCCTCGAGAATGAGCTGCTTTATGGGCAGAGCTTCGATGTCCCCAAGCTCGACGATTATGTCCTGCCGATCGGCAAGGCGCGGGTCGTGCGCGAGGGCAAGGACGTCACCCTGGTCAGCTATTCGATCGGCGTGGGGGTCGCTTTGGATGCCGCGGCCGAGCTCGCCGGGCAGGGGATCGAGGCCGAGGTGATCGATCTTCGCACCCTGCGCCCGCTCGACACGGCGACGGTGCTGGCGAGCCTCGCCAGGACCAACCGCCTGGTCTGCGTCGAGGAAGGCTGGCCGGTCTGCTCCATATCCTCGGAGATCATGGCGGTGGCGATGGAGGAGGGATTCGACGATCTCGACGCGCCGGTGCTGCGCGTCACCAATGTCGACGTGCCGCTGCCCTACGCCGCAAACCTCGAGAAACTGGCGCTGATCAAGGTCGCCGACGTCGTCGCGGCGGCAAAGAAGGTGTGCTACCGGTAACCGTCGCCCCGGCGAAGGCTGGGGTCCATGCTGAGTCCCCCATGGATTCCAGCCTTCGCTGGAATGACAGAAATGGCCCCATGACGTCATCTGATCTCGATCCCGACCGCACGCTCGCGCTGAGCTACGTCCCCGCCGCCCGCCGCCCGGCGCTCGCCGCGCTCTGGCGGCTCGATGCGACGCTGGGCGCGGTCCTCGCCGCCGGCCGCGAGCCGCTGATCGGCCGGATCAAGCTCGCCTGGTGGCGCGACTCGCTCGAAAAGCTGGACCGCGAGGGCCCGCCGGCCGAGCCGGTGCTGCAGGCGCTCGCGGCGCACGTCCTCCCCGGCGGCGTCAGCGGCGCCGACCTCGCGCGGATGGAGGATGGCTGGAGCATGCTGTGTTCGCCGGAACCGCTGACCAACTCCGACTTAGACCTCTATGCGTCCCGGCGGGGCGGCCTTGGCTTTCGCTATGCCGCGATCCTGCTGGGCGGAAATCCTGGGGACGGAGTGGAGCAAGCGGGGGAGGCCTGGGCGCTGATCGACCTCGCCCGCCGCAGCGCCGACCCGGCCGATGCCGAGGCGGCTCTGGCGGCCGCCCGCCTACGGCTGGGCCCCTTTCGTTGGCCGCGTCCGTTGCGGCCGCTCGGCATGCTCGCCGCTTTGGCCCGCCGCGACGCCGAGCCGGACCGGCCCCGCTGGGAGCGGCAGGGCGCGCCGGGCCGCATGCTGCGCCTGTTGCGGCACCGCATCACCGGATATTGATCCCTTTTGAATAATCCTTGCGGTTAATTCCTATATTTCCGTATACGAGGCTCTCCGGCCCAAAAAGCCAAGGGAGGGAGGAATGACGCGTTTAGTGACGGGAGTCGCTTCGGCTTTGCTGCTCGCTGCGGCCGGCTTCTTCATCTGGAACAGCCGGGCCGGCACCGACGATCCGGTGCCGCCCGCGCCGCAGGGAGCGGCGCTGCTGAGCCCGCTCAAGCAGGCCGGCGTTGGGCAGCCTCCCGCCGCGTCCGAGAGGAGCAAGGAGCAGAAGCGCTTCGGCCGCGCCGACAGGGACAGGGATGGCCGGATCACGCTCGACGAATTGCTTCAGCCGCGCCGCAAGGCGTTCGACAGGCTTGACGGCAATAAGGACGGCAATCTCAGCTTCGAGGAATGGACCGCGTCGAGCGGAGACAAATTCACCAGCGCCGACGCCGACCGTTCGGGGTGGCTGAGCGCGCGGGAGTTCGAGACGACCAAGCCGAAGACCAAGGCGAGGCCGCAAAGGTGCGCGTGCTGACCAAGTGCCTCCCCATCGCAGATGGGGAGGGGGACCGCCCGAAGGGTGGTGGAGGGGTAGGATGCAACGGACTGTGCAGTCTTTCGACAGAAACGCTGCGATTCTGCGCGCCCGTGCGCTCCGCCGCTCGCCGACCCTTCCTGAAGGCTTGGCCTGGCAGATACTTCGCCGTCGCCCGGGCGGGTTCAAGTTCCGCCGCCAGCACCCACTCGGGCCTTATGTCGTCGATTTCTACTGTCCCGCCGCGAAGCTGGTGATCGAGATCGACGGCGCGAGCCACGACATGGGAACGAAGCCGGCGCGGGACTCGCGGCGGGACGCCCGGCTGAGCGAGCAGGGCTTTTATGTTCTGCGATTCAACGCTGCCGAAGTGATGAGCGATCTGGAGTCGGTGGTGACTGCTATCCTCATCGGATGTCGACGGCAGCTACCCCTCCACCATGCTTCGCATGGTCCCCCTCCCCGCGGCTTCGCCGAAGGGAGGCACTGAATCGATCCACGCGCGCAACGCCTCTTTCGCCCGTCCCGTGTACAGCGCCTTGCGGTCGGCCTTCTTTGCCCGGCCCTCGATTGGCGGGAACAGGCCGAAATTGACGTTCATCGGCTGGTATGTGTTGGCGTCCGCGCCGCCGGTGATATGGCCGAGCAAGGCGCCCAGCGCGGTTTCCGGCGGAGGCGCGGCGGGCGCGGCGCCGATCAGCTCGGCGGCGGCGAAACGCCCCGCCAGCAGGCCGATCGCGGCCGATTCGACATAGCCTTCGCAGCCCGTGATCTGGCCGGCGAAGCGGATATGCGGCGCTTGGCGGAGCCGCAGCGTCCCGTCGAGCAGCTTGGGGGAGTTGATGAAGGTGTTGCGGTGCAGCCCGCCCAGGCGCGCGAACTCGGCATTTTCGAGGCCGGGAATGGTCCGGAACAGCCGAACCTGCTCGGCATGCTTCAACTTGGTCTGGAAGCCGACCATGTTCCACAAGGTACCGAGCGCATTGTCCTGCCGCAATTGCACCACCGCATAAGGCCAGCGTCCGGTCCTCGGGTCGTCGAGGCCGACCGGCTTCATCGGCCCGTAGCGCAGAGTGTCGACGCCGCGCTCGGCCATCACCTCGATCGGCATGCAGCCCTCGAAATAGGGCGTGTCGATCTCCCAGTCCTTGAAGGCACTCTTCTCGCCATCGAGCAGGCCCTGGTGGAAGGCGAGATACTGCTCTTTGGTCATCGGGCAGTTGATGTAGTCTTTGGTCCCGCCTTTATCCCAGCGCGACGCCATCCAGCATATGCCCATGTCGATCGAGTCGCGGTGGACGATCGGCGCCAGCGCGTCGAAGAAGGCGAGGGCGTCCGCGCCGGTCGCCGCGCCGATCGAGTCCGCCAGCTTCAGCGCGGTCAGCGGCCCGGTCGCGACGATGATAAGGCCGGAAGAGGGGAGGGCGTCGATCCGCTCGCGCACCAGTTCGATATCGGGATGGGCGACGATCCGGGCAGTCACCGCGGCCGAGAATCCGTCCCGGTCGACCGCCAGCGCCGAGCCGGCCGGCACCCTGTGCGCGTCGGCCGCGGCCATGATCACCGAGCCGAGCGCGCGCATCTCGGCGTGGAGCAGCCCGACCGCGTTGCGCTCGGCATCGTCGGAGCGGAAGCTGTTCGAGCAGACCAATTCGGCGAGCCCGTCGGTCTGGTGCGCCGCCGTCGTCTCGCCCGATCCCCGCATCTCGGACAGGCGCACCTTCACCCCCGCCTCGGCCAACTGCCACGCAGCCTCGGAGCCGGCGAGGCCGCCGCCGATGATGTGGACCTGGTGGGTCATGCCATCACGGGGTTGGCGAGCCGACAAACCCCTCTCCCGCTTTTCGCGGGAGAGGAGGGGCCCGCGAAGCGGGAGGTAAGGGTCTGTTCCGAGGATTCAGCAAGACCCTCATTCTAACCCTGTCCCGCAATAAGCGGGAGAGGGTATCATTCTTCCTCGCCTCTTTCGATCGCCTCGTCACGTGCGGCGAGATTCTCGTCCTCGACCTCGACCACCTCCTCATCCTCCTCGCTCTCCTCGATGCGGGCGGCGGAGACGACATGTTCGTCCTCGGCGACGCGGAAGAGGGTGACGCCCTGGGTGTTGCGGCCGGCGATGCGGATGTCGCCGACGGTCATGCGGATCAGCTTGGCCTGATCGGTGACCAGCATCAGCTGCTGGCCGTTATGCGCCGGGAAGCTCGCCACCACGCAGCCGTTCCTGGGCGAGGTCTCGATATTGGTGATGCCCTGGCCGCCGCGATTGGTGCGGCGATATTCGTAGGCCGAGGTGCGCTTGCCGTAGCCGTTGACCGTGACCGTGAGGATGAACTCCTCCGCCTCGGCGAACTCGGCCATCCGCTCGGGCGGCAGCGTCGCCTCATTCTGATTCTCCTTCCACGGCGCCGCGCGCAGATAGGCTTCGCGCTCCTCCGGGGTGGCCTGGAACCCCTTGAGGATCGACAGCGAGATCACCTCGTCGCCGTCGCGCAGGCGGATGCCGCGGACGCCGGCGGAGGTGCGCGACTGGAACTCGCGTACGTCGGTGGCGGCGAAGCGTACCGCGCGGCCCTCGCGGGTGGCGAGCAGCACGTCGTCCTCCTCGGTCAGCAGCGACACGCCGATCAGCCGGTCGGTCGGGTCGCCTTCCTCGTCATTGCCGAAGCGCATCGCGATCTTGCCCGCCGTCGGCACGTTGGTGAAGGCGTCCATCGAGTTGCGGCGGACGGTGCCGTGGGCGGTGGCGAACATGATGTGGAGCTTGCCCCATTCCGCCTCGTCCTCGGGGAGCGGCAGCACGGTCGAGATGGTCTCGCCCTCGGCCAGCGGCAGCAGGTTCACCATCGGCCGGCCGCGCGTATTCGCCTGGCCCTCGGGCAGCCGCCAGACCTTGAGGCGATAGACCTTGCCCGCGGTCGAGAAGAACAGGACGGGGGTATGGGTCGAGGTCACGAACAGGTTGGTGACCGCATCCTCCTCCTTGGTCGCCATCGCGGCGCGGCCCTTGCCGCCGCGATGCTGGGCGCGGAAGGTGACGAGGGGAGTGCGCTTGATGTAGCCGGTGTGGGTCACCGTCACCACCATGTCCTCGCGCTCGATCAGATCCTCGTCCTCGATCCCGTCCCAGGCGGGCGCGATCTCGCTGAGGCGCGGCGTTGCGAAAGCGGCGGCGATCTCGTCGAACTCGTCGCGCATCACTTGGTAGAGCTTGATCCGGTCGCCGAGGATTTCGAGCAATTGGCCGATCGAGGCGGCGAGCTCGCGAAGCTCGCCGGCAATCTCGTCGCGGCCCAGGCCGGTCAGCCGGTGCAGGCGCAGCTCGAGGATGGCGCGGACCTGGGTGTCGGACAGGCGGTAGCTGTCGCCTTCGACCTCATGCTCCACCGCCTCGACCAGGGCGATGTACGCGGCGATCTCCGCCACCGGCCAGTCCCGCGCGAGCAAGGCGGCGCGCGCCTCCGCCGGGGATGCCGAAGCTCGGATCATCTTCACGACCAGGTCGAGGTTGGTGACGGCGATGACCAGGCCGAGCAATATGTGGGCGCGGTCGCGGGCCTTGGCGAGCTCGAACTTGGCCCGCCGCGTGATCACCTCCTCGCGGAACTTGACGAAGGCCTCGATGATGTCGCGCAAGTTCAGCGTCTCGGGCCGGCCGCCGCGGATCGCCAGCATGTTGGCCGGGAAGCTGGCCTGGGCCGGCGTGTGCCGCCACAATTGGTTGAGCACCACCTCGGGCGTCGCATCGCGCTTCAGGTCGATGACGACGCGGACGCCCTCGCGGTTGGATTCGTCGCGTATGTCGGAGACGCCCTCGATCCTCTTGTCCTTGGCCGCCTCGGCGATCTTCTCGACGAGGCCGTTCTTGCCGACCTGATAGGGGATGGCGGTCAGCACGATCGAGCGCCGATCGCCGCGGCCTTCCTCGATCAGGTGGCGCGAGCGCATGATGATCGAGCCGCGGCCGGTGTGGTAAGCGCTGCGCGCGCCGGCCTGGCCGAGGATCAGGGGCGCGGTCGGGAAATCGGGCCCGGGAATGATTTCGATCAGCTCGTCGATCGTGATCGCGGGATTGTCGATATAGGCTTCGCAGGCCGCGATCACCTCGCCGAGATTGTGCGGCGGGATGTTGGTCGCCATGCCGACCGCGATGCCGCCGGCGCCGTTGACCAGCAGATTGGGAAAGCGGGCGGGAAGCACCTGCGGCTCCGAGCGCGAGCCGTCATAATTGGGGGTGAAATCGACCGTGTCCTTGTCGAGATCCTCGAGCAGGGTCATCGCCACCTTGGCGAGCCGCGCCTCGGTGTAGCGCATCGACGCCGGCGGGTCGGGGTCCATCGAGCCGAAATTGCCTTGGCCGTCGATCAGGGTCACCCGCATCGCCCAGTCCTGGGCGAGCCTGGCGAGCGCGTCGTAGATCGAGCTGTCGCCATGGGGGTGGTAATTGCCCATCACGTCGCCGACGATCTTGGCCGACTTGCGGTAGGGCCGGCCGGGGACGAAGCCGCCTTCCTGGCAGGCGTAGAGGATGCGGCGGTGGACCGGCTTCAGGCCGTCGCGCACGTCGGGCAGCGCGCGGCTGACGATCACCGACATCGCATAATCCAGGTAGGAGGTCTTCATCTCGTCGACGATGGAGACGGGGGAGATATCGCTATGTTCGATGGTCGGCGGGGCGCTGGCCAATGGATTTTCCTGTTCGGCTTTTGGTGGAGCGCCGGCGGGCGCCTTGGGCATGGTTTCACCCTAGCCGATCGAACCGGCGAAGGCCACCCCGCGCGCACCCGCGCGCGTACGCGCGAGGCGCGAAACGAAAATTCCTCCGCCGCATGGGATTTTTCGTTGGTTTACGGGCGGTTGCAGTTCAACTCCGGTTCAGCGCGATCGGCTAGTCAGGAGCGGCGTTTGAGGTTAGAGACCCCAGCGGCCCGGCCCTTGCCGGCAGGAGGGGCGCCCGGTTCCAGGCGGCCCCGGCAGGAGGAATATATGGTTTCGGCTTTCCGCACCGCGCTTTCGGCGACGCTGATGCTCGGCGGCGCGCTGGCGGCCGTCAGCCAGGCTCCTGCCGCGGCGCGGAAAAAACCTCCCGAACCGCAGGTTCAGCCGGCGGTGCCGGGGGCCCGCCAGTACCGGCTGAGCAAGGAGGAGCGCGAGGCGATCGCTCCGCTCCAGGCGGCGGTCAACGCCAAGAACTGGGCGGCGGCGGCGGCCGCCCTGCCGGCGGCGCAGTCCGGCGCAAGCGGATCCGACGCCAGATACATCGTCGCCAGCCTCCAATTCCGGATGGCGATCGAGACGCGCAGCCAGGCGATGCAGACGCAGGCGATCGACGCGCTGATCGCGAGCGGCGGCGCCAGCCAGACCGAGCTCGCCGCCTTGCTCCAGAACCAGGCGGCGCTCGCCGCCGCCGGCGGCAGCAACCCACGCTCGGAGGCCGCCTTCGCCCGCCTGCTCCAGGTCGATCCCAACAATGCCGAGGCAATGAAGGATCTGGCCAGGATCAAGAGCGATCTTCGCAAGTCGTTCGAGGCGGTGACTCTGCTCGATCGGGCGATCGCGATCCGCGAGGCTGCCGGCCAGCGGCCCCCGGAAGGCTGGTACATCTTCGCCCTGCGGCTCGCCGTCGACGGCAAGATGACGGCGCAGGCCGCCAAGTTGAGCCGCGCCCTGGTCGCCGCCTATCCGACCAAAGAGAATTGGCGCGACGCGGTCCTCGCCTATCTCGATCTCGGCCAGCCGAACGATCCCGCCGCGCTCGACGCCTGGCGGCTGATGCGCGCGGCCGGGGCGCTGGCCGGCGAGCGCGACTATATGCAATTCGCCCAGGCGGCCGACGGCGCCGGGCTGGCGGCGGAAGCCAAGGCGGTGCTCGATGAAGGCGTAGCGCGCAGGATGGTCGATCCGGGCAAGGCCGGCTTCAAGGAGCTGATCGCCGCATCCGGGCGCAAGGCGGCGAGCGAGCGGGCGGGCCTCGCCGGGCGCGAGGCGGCGGCGATCGCCGCCCCGGCCGGAACGGCGGCGCTGGCCGCCGGCGACGCCTTTTTCGGCTATGGCGACTATGCCAAGGCGGCGTCGCTCTACCGCGCCGCCGTCCTGAAAGGCGGAGTCGACGCGGCCCTCGCCAATATCCGCCTCGGCAGCGCGCTGGCGCTCGGCGGGCAGCGGGTCGAGGCGGAGGCCCCCTTGCGCGCCGTGGCCGGCGCCGGTTCGGACCTTGCCGGCCTCTGGCTGGTTTGGCTGCATCAGCCGGCCTGATTTCAATTTCGCGTGATCAATGTTGTTGGGAGAGCCATCATGAAATCCATTTCCTCCTTCGCGCTCGCGGCCTCTTTCGCGGTCGGCGCGGCCTGTGTCCTTTCTCCCCTCGCGCAGGCGTCGGCCGCGCCGAAGAAGAAGGAAAAGACGGTGGAAGCGACCACCACCGGTCCCGAGTCGAGGAGGCTCGTCATCAGCAGGGAGGCGCAGCCGGCGCTGAAGGCGCTCGAAAAAGCGGTGAAGGCGAAGGACAATGTTGCTTATCCCGCCGCGCTCGCCGCCGCGCAGGCGGTCGCCACCACGCCGGACGATAAATATGTCGTCTCGAAATTCCGCCTGGAGCACGGGCTCAACACCAATGACGCGGCCGAGCAGATGGCTGCGATCGAGGCGACGATCGCGAGCGGCTCGGCTTCGCCCACAGAATTGCCGAACCTCCATCAAAGCATCGGCATCCTCGCCTTCAACGGTGGCGATTGGCAGAAGTCGCACGACGCCTTCGCCAGGGCGGTCGAGCTCAACCCCAACAATCTCGATGCGGTCGTCAACCTCGCTTTGGCCAAGATGAAGCTGCGCAAGGGACCGGAGGCGCTGCCCCTGCTCGAGCGCGCCATCGCCGCGACCAAGGCCGCCGGAAAGCCGGTGCCCGAGGCGTGGTACAGGAACGCACTCCAGATCGCCTATGAGACGCGGCGGCCGCAGGCCCTGGCGCTCAGCCGCGAGGTGCTGGCCGCCTATCCCAGCCCGGAGAATTGGCGCAACGCCCTGGTCGTCTACCGCGACACGATCCGCGCCGACGACGGTGCCAGCCTCGACGTCCTCAGGCTGATGCGGGCCGCCAAGGTGATGCAGCAGAAGAACGAATATTACGATCTGGCGATGTCGCTGAACGATGCCGGGCTGCCGGGCGAAGCGAAAGCGGTCCTCGAGGAAGGCGTCCGGGCCAATGTCGCGCGCACCACCGATTCCACCTACCAGCGGGTGATGCCGCTGGTCACGTCGCGGATCGGCGAGGACCGCGCCTCGCTGCCGGCGCTGGAGACGAAGGCGATGGCGGCGGCGAACGGGACGCTCGCCCTCAAGACCGCCGACGCCTATTTCGGCTATGGCGATTATGCCAAGGCGATAGCGCTCTACCGCGCCGCGCTGAGCAAGGGCTCGATCGACGCCAATGTCGCCAACACCCGGCTCGGCATGGCGCTCGCCATGTCGGGCGACCGCCCGGGCGCGGAGGCGGCGTTCAAGGCGGTGACCGGCCCCCGCGCGGACCTCGCCGCCTTGTGGCTCTCCTGGCTCGCCAAAAGTCCCGCCTAGAGCACGTCCCGCCCGATCGTCCCCGGCGAATGCCGGGGAGGGCGCGGGTCCCGTCCCATATTGCGACGGCGGCTTTTTCAGCCCTTTCGCAACCCTGCGGCGCGCGTTAACGATTAGCCGGCACCGCTTCGCGCGGGGCTGCTCTGGCCGAGGAAGAGGCGTTGCGTTTCGACGACATGATCGCGACGGTGCTGGCACAGGGCGAGACCCCGCCCTCCGCCTTGTCCGCCAAGTGGCGCCAGCTCGTCGACCTCCTCGCCCAGCGCCGGACCGCGGGCGCCGGCGCCGAGGCGGCGCAGGCCTTTTCCTGGCTGCGCTCCTATCGCGGCGCGATCCCAGTCGCCACCCGCCGCGACATCGCTCGCTCGCTCGCCGGGCGCCGGGTCGCGCCGGCCTTGCTGCGTTTCTACGCCGATGACCATCCGGCGGTGGCGGCGCCCTTGCTCGGCACGGCTTTGCTCGATCCTTCAGAATGGCTCGAGCTGCTGCCCTCGATAAGCCCGACCGGACGCGCCCTGGTCCGCCACCGCCGCGACCTCGATCCGGAGGTGGCGCAGGCGCTGGCCAGCTTCGGGCCGAGCGATTTCGCTTTGTCCGGCGCGGTCGCGGCGGAGGAAAGCGGGGCCCCGGCGCTGCCGACCAGCCCGGCGGCCGAGCATGGCGAAGCGCAGATCCGCGACCTCGTCGCCAGGATCGAGGCGTTCCGCAAGCAGCGCGAGGCGGCTCCTCCTCCAGCCGAACAATTTCCGTCCGGCCCGATCCACGTCGACAGCTTCCGCTGGGAGGCCGGCGCCGATGGAATAATCATCTGGGTGGAGGGCGCCCCGCGCGGCCCGCTGATCGGCCAGAGCATCGCCTCGATCGCCGACCGCGGCCAGTTCGGAGTCGACGGCCAGGCCGCCGGCGCCTTCGAGAAGCGCGCGCCGTTCCGCGACGCCCGCTTCAACGTCGCCGGCGCCGGCGCCGCGTCGGGCGACTGGCGCATCTCAGGAGTGCCCTTCTTCGATGCCGCGCACGGCAATTTCCTCGGCTATCGCGGCAGCGCGCGGCGGCCGCGGGTCGACGAGGTGGCGCGCCCCGAATCCCCCGCGGCGGCGGCTCCTGCGGGCCTGTTCGGCACCGATCTGCCGGCGGATTCGCTGCGCCAGCTGATCCACGAGCTGCGCACGCCGCTCAACGCCATCGTCGGCTTCGCCGAGATGATCGACGGCCAATATATGGGGCCGGCATCGGCCGCCTACCGGGTCCGCGCCGCCGAGATCATGGACCAGGCCACCCGCCTCCTCTCGGCGGTCGACGATCTTGACACCGCCGCCCGGA